>OHIL01000785.1_pt1 | contig 12216 bp, 10 predicted proteins | sample 1568231 | NCBI WGS metagenome assembly OHIL01 (sample SAMEA3879565, study PRJEB24766) | human gut metagenome | biome: human-associated habitat; feature: feces | place: USA | collected 1985/1987 | reverse complement strand
GGACCCTGTAAAGGCCTTTGGAATACTGACCAGCAGCACCGGCCTCACGTCTGAAGCAGTGCGAAAGGCCTGTCATCTTGATAGGAAGGGACTCCTTTGGAAGCGTCATGCCGCTGTAGTATCCGCCAAGAGTGATCTCAGCGGTGCCAACCAAAGCGGTGCCTGTACCTTCAACCGTGTATATGTTGCTTTCAGCTCCACGGGGATTGAAACCAATGCCCTCAAGGATCTCCTCCTTTGCAACATCAGGTGTGATCATTGGAGTGAAACCATGGCCTACGACTATGTTCATAGCATAGTTTTCAAGGGCCATCTGCAAAAGTACGGCCTCGTTCTTGAGATAGTAGAACTTAGGACCGCTCACTCTTGTAGCGGTGTCAAAATCTATCAGGTCCAGTTTCTCGCCAAGCTGGACATGGTCCAAAGGCTTGAAATCGAACACGGGTGGCTTTCCAACGTACTTGACGGCGGTGTTGTCCTTGTCTTCCTTTCCAACAGGCGCCTTTGGATGGGCGTAGTTTGGAATCTGCTTGAGAAGCGAGGTGTAGCTCTTTTCGACCTCCTCCAGCTCAGACTCCACAGCGGCGATCCTTTCCTTGATGGACCTGCCTTCGTCTATGAGCTTCTGTCGCACGTCAGGCTCCATCTTGCCCTTCATCTTCATGGCGTTCTCGTTTCTGGAAGCCCTAAGCAGCTCTGCATCGTGCATGAGGACGGCCCTCTCGTCCTGAAGGGCTATGACTTCATCGACATCAACCTTCATGTTGCGGTTCTTGATGTTTGCCGCAATTTCATCACGTCTGGTCTTTAGTTCCCTATAGTCTATCATCTAACACCTCTCGGCTTTGGCCGTAACGGGCCCGCAAGCCACACCCAATGATACCCCAAACGTACAGCCGTTTTCAACAGCAAACACCAAAAGGCCTCCAATGGGACATCAAAACCCACATCAAACCTTGCACGAAACCCGCAAAGGACCAACCTTGGGCCTACATCAATCCATCATAGCCCGATATCGTTGAACAGCCTGATCGACAGGCTTTTCTCGTCTATGCTGTAGTCCACGCTCTCCACGCTTTTTGCAGTCAACGCCTCCACGACACCAATGAGCTGTGCATTGTCTATGAGATCCTCCTTGGCCTCAAGGAACGTCCTATAGCTTGAGAACCTCACCTCCGGGAGCATTCCAAGTGAAGCGGAACGTGCAAAGCCGTCTGCCACGGCATCCATGTCGTAGGAATCGAATACAAGTCCGTAGCGCTCAAAGACACCAAGCGTTTCATCGTTGCAGTTGGGAACTGCAACCACGTTCTCTATGATGTGGGTCTCAAGGATCTCCTCCGTGGTGCAGCAGAAGAAACCATAGTCCACAAAGCCGTCCTGCGACACCCCCAGTGCACTTGTCACGTCCACATGGCTCCATGAACCGTCAAGGTACAGAAGATTCCACTCATGGCCTATGTTCGATGACACGCCAAGTATTCCGGAGCCGCTTCTAAGACGACCGTTCACGCAGGTACAGGGGATTCCAAGGCATTGCATTATGAACTCATAGGCCTTTGCAAATGAGGCGCACACCCCGCTTTTGTTGACAAGCACGGAATACAGGCTCTGGTCCATGTTTGAAACATCATAGGTGCAGTTCTCAACCATCCAGGCATAGACGAGCCTTGCCGTTTCATAGGAAGGCTCAACGGTCCCTATCTCACGCACGATGTCGAACAAAGCCTGCTCTATCTCCCTGTTTGCCTTCTCTATCTGAGACCTTGTCATGGTGTATTCGAACTCCACGTAGCGACCTGCTATAGAGTTGTTCACATAGCTTGTAACGTATGTGAAGCTTTCAGACCAAAAGAGTTCAGGATGGTCCAACATTAGACTGTCGTATGATTTTTTAAGTGTATCCTGCGAAAAGGAGCCACAATTCCACTTTGAGGTCAGGGTCGTTATGCAGTCGAACATTGCATCGTAGGCAATCTGCTCGGAAAGGCTAAGCTGGCTGTAGCAGTAGTCGTCCACGGCCACCGCCGCAATGGAAAACACGGCAATGAAGACCAAAAGAAGAACAGCTGAAATCCTACGCATTGGCATTTTCCCAAAGCATTCCATGCTGTTTGAGGCCAAGGCCTCCTGCCTGTCTCAAGGCCTCGTACACCGTGACTGCCACTGCATTGGAGAGGTTCAATGAGCGCCTTCCCTCTATCATTGGAATGCGTATGCAGTGGTCTCTGTGGGCCTCAAGCATGCTGTCGTCAAGGCCTCGGCTTTCCCGGCCAAAGGCAAGCCACAGGTTCCTAGAATCATCACGCACAGGGGCATCGGTCTTGGATGAAGCGCAGGATGAAGCGCTTTCCCAAAAACGAGTCTCCCAAAGCGAGACAGCCCCCTTTTGGGACAGGAAGAACATGGAGTCGCCGTCGTGCTCCAATGCAAAGAGGGAGAAGAAGTCCTCATCGTCCTCGTATTGCGTGATGTCAAGGCCGTCCCAGTAGTCAAGGCCAGCCCGTCGCAGATGCTTTTCGTCCAGCGAGAAGCCAAGCGGATGCACAAGATGGAGTGCGCTTGCAGTTGCGCTGCATGTGCGGGCTATGTTGCCGGTATTCTGAGGGATCTCTGGTTGGAACAGGACTATGTTTATCTTCATCGTCGTGATGATAGCACGTTTGGAGCTTTCCCTTAAAGCCCTCCATTGCCAAACGTTTTCTTTGATAGTAGTATTGCAGTCGTGGACCAGAAGTATCAAATCATCAGTAGGAAACAGGATATTGGACATCTCATCAACCAGCTGCACAGGGAGGAGTTCCTTGCGGTGGGCATAATGGACACTGGCACGAAAGAGGACCTTGAAGACTCAATTGCGTGGTTCAGCGGGAACTTCAACTATTGCCTGCATGTGATGACGCAAAGCGATAGGTTCACCCAAGAAGTCATGCAGAGCCAGTTCCCTGACGTGACTTTCATAGTCTTCCCAAAGGCACCGTCGCTTTCAGAACGCATCAACGCCCTTGCCGATGTATGCATGACCACATACTTCATCGTCACACGCAGCGACACCTCCTTCATGTCGTTCGACTGGAGCCCTCTTGAGGCCAAGCTCAAAGAAGAGCCGCACCCTGCGGTGATATGCCCATGGATGTTCAACAAAGGCAACGAGAAGATTCCAACACTAAGGGCCCCGCGCATGAACGGCAAGGAAGTCGATCCGCTTAGCTTCATGCCAAACTCGGAGTGTGATGCCACGCTCTATCCTTTCCTAGGCATGGGCATCTACGACAGGGCCCTCTTTCAACGGCTTCGTGGCTATGACAACGAAATAACCGGTGCATACTGGCAGGCTTTGGACTTTGGCGTTCGCTGCTGGCTCTACGGCTACCCAACATACACAATGCCATACATGTCAGTGCTCTTCTACGCCAAGCAGTTCCTCATAGAAGACCGTTCCGAGCAGGACGGCGTGGACCGCTTCTACACCAAGAACCTCACCGTGAGACAGCTCAAAGGCCGCAACTACATCAAAAAAGGCTACAAAACCAACGGCAAGGTCCTAAGCGGCGAGGTCAGGCCACGCATAGCCCTCTACAAGACCGATTTCCCTACGCTCTGCGAACGCTGGAAAACTCCAAACTGATTTTATCGAGGACGCACGAGTCTAGCTCACTTCACGCACATCACGCACTGCACGCACTGAAACGGACTGTTTGTGGAATTGTCTCTTGGAATTGTCAGCGATTTGTAGCGATGTTGAGCATGGTTCAAATGTAGAGAATTGTGAGCAATTTGAGACTGTGAGTTGGAATTGCTCTGTTTTAATACCAATACAGGATTTGACTTGAAGGCCAGTTTGGCATATCAATGAAGAGAACAGTTTTGGGTCACAATTTGTGACCTCAAACTGTAGGAGCGGACGCAGACATCCTCCATATGCTTTCACCGAACAAGGAATAGCAATGCTTGTATCTAAGCCATTGAAGAGTGCTGTTGATGGATATGACACTTTTCGTGGACTTTGTTTCTTTTCGAGGGACAGCGGTCTTCATTGCTCGGAAGATACGGATTAGGGCTTTGCCTTGTTGCAAGGTCTCCTCTGAGAATTGTCATGCCTGTGATGACTTTTATATCGCCATCTCACATACTGTGGATCAGTCGTTTCATATAGAAATCTCTTTTTATCATGCATTTCACCTCGTACTTGGGACAAAACTGTCCAAACTTCTATGTTTGATATATCGCGGTTTTTGGAAAACATCAAGGTTTCAAGAAAAAGTTCACAAAGAAGTTGCGCCTGAAACAGACTAAGTATGATGCGAGACTCTTCAGTACCTGTCAGATTCCATAGGGATGACATCGTCAATTATGAGGTTCTGTTTTGGCTTCGAAATGTCGTTATAGGGATTTCAATTGCCTTAAGTCTTGATTTCTCTGATATACTGTCTTCAAAGGAGGCTGCCTATGCCAAACAAAGACCGTTTTGATTTTCTTATCTATAACAGTGCAGAGGAGGAAGTCTCCGTAAACGCCGTTGTCCACGATGAAACCATTTGGTTGACGCAGAAGGCAATGGCTGAGCTGTTTGATGTTGATAGAACTTCTATTTCAAAACACCTTAAGAAGATTTTCGAAGAGGGTGAGCTCGATGAGAAAGTGGTATGTGAATTTTTTGCACATACCACTTCACATGGGGCAATAGAAGGAAAAGTTCAATCTCATGAAACGAAGTTCTACAACCTGGACGCAATCATCTCCGTAGGCTATAGGGTCAACTCAAAGAGAGCGACGAACTTTCGTATTTGGGCCACGAAGGTACTTAAAGAGTACATGACAAAGGGGTTTGCGCTTGATGACGAGAGGTTGAAGCAGGGTAGGGACGTTTTTGGAAAGGACTATTTCAGGGAACTTCTCGAACGGATTAGGTCTATACGTGCAAGCGAGAGGCGGATCTGGCAGCAGATTACAGATATCTTTGCAGAGTGCAGCATAGACTATGACAAGAATTCCCAGATTACAAAGGATTTCTATGCAATGGTTCAGAACAAGTTCCATTATGCTATTGCAGGCAAAACCGCTGCGGAGATTGTCTATCACGGTGCAGACCATGGCAAAGCCAACATGGGGCTTACGACTTGGAAGAATGCCCCAAATGGAAGGGTTTTGAAATCCGATGTCTCAGTTGCAAAGAACTATCTTGATGAAAAGCAGATTCACAAGTTGGAAAGAAGCGTCTCTTCCTATTTCGACTACGTTGAAGATTTGGTGGAGGAAGAGAACACTTTCACAATGAAAGAGTTCTCTGAAAGCATAGATGCGTTCCTTTCATTTCGGAAATATCAGATACTGAAGGACAAAGGCTCCATATCTTCCTCACAAGCAAAGAGGAAGGCTGAACAGGAATACGATGTATTCAACAGGACCCAAAGGATAGATTCTGACTTCGACAAGGAAGTCAGACGTTTGATGCAGTCTCAGAAGTCGCGAGGTGATTCGAATCGCTGAACCTACTCAAATGGTTATTATCAGCTTCAGATCCTTGAAGGGGTGGATGTCCAAGGGGTTGGTATGCCATCCCTCAATAAGGTCTGTGCGGACGAAGTTTGTGGCGAAGGCCGTTGACATTGGAATGACCACTCCAGAATCCAAAAGAAGCTGTTCGGCCTGCAAAAGGAGCGAGGCTCGTGTGACGGCATCGGCATTCTGCGCCAAGGCAAGAAGCGCATCATATTCTTCGTTGGAGTAGTTCGCAAGGTTGAAGGATCCTGAGGATTCAAAGAGACCAAGGAACGCCATTGGGTCGAAGTAGTCTCCAATCCATGTTATGGTGCAGAAATCAAAAGGGTTCTCCTGCGGGTTTGAAGCGTATACCGTGAGAGGGACCGTGTTTAGCGTGACTGTGACACCAAGGGTCTTCGACCATATCTCGGCTATAAGCTCTGCAACGGCAGCGTTCTGTGCGCCTCTGGTGATGCCCATGTTTATCATGGGAAGACCATTTCCGTATGGATAACCGGCCTTTGCAAGAAGCTCCAGGGTTCCGTTCTCGACAGGTGCTACGGCCGTGCTCTCCGGAACAAGGGAATCGGACTCCATAAGGGTTCCCTGAATGTATCGGATGATGTCCCAAGGGATGAGCGATATCAAGGCTTTTCGTACATATTCGTTGGAATAGGCCCCTGTCTCTGCACTGAAATAGAAGAACGTCGTGGCATACAATTTGGACAGGGACATGTAGTCGCTTGCATTCGCCACCGCTGCCATCGACCATTGTATCTCTCCGTCTGCAAACGCCGCAGAGAAATCGAAGTCCGGGTCAAGTAGGATTTCAACCTTGTCGTTGTTGACCGTATCCCAGTATTTTGGATTCTTTGCAAGCAGAATGCGGGAACCGGACTGCTCTTTCAGGACGTATGCTCCGCTGTAGCTGGAGGTGTCCTTTATGGCTGCAAGGCAGGGTTGGCAGAGAAGGCTTGGAAGATACGCAACGGGATGTGTCAGGTGTACCACCAACGTCCTGTCATCTGGAGTCTCCAAGAAAAGGGATTCATCTTCCAGTCGCTCCAGATTGCTTGCAAGAGGGCCTTGCACGAGGTAGTTCCAAGACTCGACGAAGGTTTCTGAAGTTATTGCTGTACCGTCTGAGAACCATGCCTCCCTAAGGAAAAAAGTCCATGTCAAACCGTCTTCAGATACTTCATGTCCAACTGCCAGTGCATATGAAGCATTGCTTGTCTCTCCATCGTAGGAGAAAAGACCATCGTAGAGGTTTTGCATTATGATTACGCTGTCGCTGTCTGAGGCCACATATGGATTGAGGACTATTTCATTCTCTCCTGGATCCATCCCTATCCGTACGGTCTCGGCCTTGGCCTGTGCAAACAGAGAAGGGCAAAGCAAAGAGAGGGTCAAAACCAGCAACAGGAGCGTTTTCTTCATCGTTTGCAATTTTAATGCAAAAGAATTGGTGTATCAACTGCCACTGGGATGTGCTATCATCCTACACATGAACATGATCCTTTTCGAAGAGAGCCTGCACGACAACGTCATTCCAATGCAGGACGAGCGTGCCAAACACATCCTCAACATCCTCAAACTCAAAAACGGCGACACGTTCCGTATGGGGATCGTCAACGAAAGCGAAGGGACGGCGACGATCAAGGACATCGGGCTTGATGGAATAGCCGTGGAATACCACGTGGAATGCCGTCACGCTTCTGTGCGCGCAGGTGAGGCCAATATGCATGAAGAGGATTCTGCGTGAGGCCGTAAGCCTTGGCGTGGAGAGGATTGTGCTCACGGGGTCCGATACTGGCGAGAAGTCGTACCTGTCCAGCAATCTCTACCGCACGGGCGAATACAAGGAGTACCTGCTTGACGGGGCCATGCAATCCTGTCATGCCGGCGTGCCCCAGGTCGTGTTCTCCAACACCGTGGACGGGGCCCTCAAAGCCCTTGGAATCGTCACGGACAAGGCATCCATCATGGATAAGACCGATGTCTCTGAGTCCTCCTCTTTTAGAGAAGCCGCCCTCATTATGCTGGACAATGTGGTTGGTGCTGTGCCGCTGAGCGGGGTCGACTTGAAGGGTGTGGACAAAGCTGTCCTTGCAATAGGACCGGAGAGGGGGTGGTCAGACAGAGAACGCAGCCTTTTTTTGAGGGGGGGATTTGCGCCAATGCTTATTGGAAGCCGTGTGCTTAGAACAGAGACCGCCTGCAGTGCAGGGCTTGCCGTCCTGCTTGCCAGAATGGGTTTGCTTTAGGGAGGGAATGAAATGGCCATATGTGTAAAAAGTGAAATAGGAAAACTTAGGAAGGTTCTCATCCATAGACCGGGAGGAGAACTTGAGCACCTTACTCCAGAGTATCTCACTACGCTCCTTTTCGATGACATTCCATATCTCAAAAGGGCTCAGGTAGAGCACGATTCGTTTGCGGACACCCTTCGTGGCTGTGGCGTTGAAGTCGTGTATCTCTGCGATTTGGTGGCCCAAGCGTTGGATACGGATCCTTACGTCCGCAGACAGTTCATAACGGAGTTCCTTTCCAATGCAGACACCCGCATAGTGGGGCATGAAAAGGAGCTTTTCAAACTTCTCATGGACGAGCCGGACACCCGCACCATGGTGCTTAGGACCATGGAGGGCATCATGGACGACGGCTTTGATTTCAAAAAGACCAACCCTCTTCTGAATCTCACCCGCACAAAGGCCGGGTTCATTCTGGATCCCATACCAAACCTGTATTTCACGAGGGATCCAATGGCTTCCGTGGGATGTGGAGCAAGTCTGAACCACATGTTCTCAGTCACCCGCAACAGGGAGACCATATACATGAAGTATGTGTTCGAACACCACCCCGATTTCCAGAACAAGGTCAAGAAATACTACGACCCGTCAATTCCATACAGCATAGAGGGTGGGGACATCCATAAGACACATTGGCCATAGGACTTAGCGAAAGGACCACAGCACAGGCCATAGAGGTGTTGGCCCGAAGAATATTCGCAGACGAAGAGAGCACGATACGCAACATACTTGCCATAGACATTCCAAATATGAGAGCGTTCATGCATTTGGATACCGTTCTTACGCAGGCTGACAAGGATGTGTTCATAGTTCACCCGGGAATCCTTCACAACATAAAGGTCTATAGAGTGTTTCCTGGAGCCAAGGGGACGATAAAGGCCGAGTCCTTGAAGGGTACGCTTGAATCAATATTCTGCCGTTTCCTTGGTTTGGATGAAGTTCGTTTCATAAAGTGCGGTGGGAACAACATGATAGCCGCAGAGCGCGAGCAGTGGAACGACGGTTCGAACGCATTATGCGTGGAACCTGGGACCGTGATAGTCTATGACAGAAACACGATAACCAACGATATCCTACGCGACAACGGCCTCAAGACGCTTGAGATTGCAAGCTCTGAGCTCTCGCGTGGACGCGGCGGCCCACGCTGCATGAGCATGCCGCTTGTAAGAGATGCTTTGTAGATGGCGCTTGTTTGCCCATAGTGGGCTTTGTAGGGCGTTGAGTGGCGTTGAATGGCTCTGTGTGGCGCACTACGGCGTATGAAGGCGTACCACGGCGTATCAGGACGCATCAAACGGAGGCTTTGCGTTTTTCCTTCTCTGCAAGTCTTTTGGTTTTTCGCTCGGCTCTGCGTTTTGCATTGTACTGGCGTCTCGTAGGTGTTGGAGGCGGAAGCTCTGGAATCTCTTCAAGAAGCTGAGGGTTGTTCAAGAGTTCCTGGAAGTAGATCATGCTCTTTACGAAGTAGAACCCTGATGTAATCCTTTCGTCTACTGTGCAACCAACCTTTATGGTTTCCTTTGATGAGATGACCTTTCCGTCCTCATCGAACTCGCGCTTGCGTTCAAGACCTCCCAAGGTGACGAACAGGCTTGTCGTGCCCCACTCATAGAGATGGTGCTGGGGGCTTCCTCCAATGATTCCAATGGAACCAAGGTTGGACACGAACACGGACGTGTGAAGACCATCGGCCTCCCTTAGAAGTGAAGGAGCCTTGCCCCTGCGGTCCAGTAGGCGTGCAAGCCTTACGACCAGGCTTATGATCCAGACAGGGAAGTGCATGAAGAAGCTTATGGTTTCGTCCGTGAAGTTGTCCTCTTCGCTCAGGTTCCTTGATTTGTTGATGTAGTCGTCGATGACCTTGGCATACTCCATGAGCGTCATGTAGGGATTGAATACAAGAGGATTGCTCGTCTCTGGAGCATCGTTTGTGAAGGATTCCTTGACTACGAAGTTCATGGAAAGCTCGTCCCTCTGCCAATAGCGGTATGAGGCTATGAAGCGGTTGAGCTCTGGTCTCATGGCTATGGTGCGCATAAGAGCTGCGCAGAAAACATAGAAGAACTTAAGCCTGAACTCTGGCTTCTTGGCATTGTAGGCCCTTATGTACTCGACCGTTTTGGTGACATCGAATTCACATGTATGGTAGACGAGCGCATCGCAGCGTCTTTTCATGAGAAACGGAAATATCCTGTTGAACGTTGGTATGTCATATACCATCTTTGCATCATTTCGTTTCATAGGGCTTTGATGATAAATCAATGGTTTACAAAAATCAAGGTTTTGTCTAAATCCATATTGTAAAATATATTGCTGTTTTAGTTTACGATGCTAGTCTGTGATTTTCGATAGGTAGTGGGCTTTCATGTCCGCTTCGAATGCGGCGTTGCTGGGGTATTCCCTTCCAAGGCACGGCATCCAAAGCGTTGGGTCCTCCATGCATAGATAGAAGAAAGCATTGTCCTTCCATTCTTTTGGAAACTGGGAGTATACGAATGAGAACATCTTGCGCTTCGTTTCAAGAGGATACGAGAACTTGCCTGCAGCTGGGGTGAGCTCCATTTGGGTGACTCTCGTAGGTCTTCCGCTTTCCCTTAGGGCTTTCAGGTTCTGCTTCGTGAATGTGAGTGCTCCAATGCCTACCATAATGACGTTTCTTGGGTCTATCCTATTGCGGAGAAGCTCCACCAAGGCGGCATATTCGTCCTCCCAGCCTTTGAAATGCACCATTGGATGGATGTGGAAGCCTACAAGACGGCCTTTTTCTACGCTTTTGCGTGCGGCCTCTATGCGGGCTTCCAAAGTGGCTGTCAGGTGCTCCTCCTTCTTGGCTATGGTGGAGGCGTTTACAGACCAGGTCGCAACTATGTTGCGTGGAAGATCCTGCGACAACCAGTCGGTCCTTGCGCTTTTGGTTTTGAGTTCTATGATGGTCTTTGGATTCCTTCGTGCGAACCTTGCCAAAGCAGAGAGAGTTCCATAGTCGTCTCCAAGAAGGAGGGAGTCGGAGGACTGTCCGGTTCCTATGTGCCACGCGTCTTCTTCCAACTTGAGGTTTTCAAGATATGAGTCAAGGTCTGACACGACCTTTATCTCATTGTGGGAGTAGAAGCTCTGGATTGAACAATAGGCGCATGCAAAACCACACTGCTGCACTGCATCCAAAGTCTTGAGGTTGCAGCAACGGGTAAGCTCTCCATCCTTGGGGCATGGGCAGCTTCCCATGATTCTGTCAGGGGCCTTGAAGTCCGCAACTACGTTTGGCTTCCTTTCATTGAAGTCGTATTTTGGATTGAATGTGGAATAATCGGTGGGGTTGCGTCGCATTTGGGCTATCTTTTCCATTGCTTTGTTGAATGCGCTGCGGACTTGGTTCTTCTGCATCAGTGCCAACTCGTCGGCAGTTGGCATTATGTCCGTTATATGCTCTTCTCCCCAAAGTTCAAGGTCCTGGGACTCTTCCTTTAGCATTCTCCTTTGTTGGAAACTCAGGTATGGAATGCTTGCTATGTATTCGTCTATTTCCCTTTGGGTCATGGCATCGTCTCCAGAATCGTTGTGTTCGATGATAGCACACCAGTGCGGTATGTTAAAGGACATCGGTCTGTGGTATTATCTTCGTGGTGTCGTCATGTTGTCATGGTGGCGTTTGTGAAGCGTTCTTGTTGAGTAGGAGATTTCATGGATAGGGAAGCGTTCGAGACTGGTTTGAGCTATATGCTGGACAAGACCCAGTCTGAGGAAGAGGTAAGACTTCGTAGGGAGAACTTCGAGAAGGCTCGTGCCAAGGCCCATGCACTGCCGTTGAACCCTGGGTGCTACCTCATGAAGGACGAGAACGGGGTGGTCATCTACGTTGGAAAGGCCAAAAGCCTTAGAAAGCGCGTGAGCCAGTATTTCCTGCCGAATCGCGACCGCAAGACCACTATGCTGGTCGAGAAGATCCGTGACATAGACCATATCATAACTGGAAACGACTACGAGGCTTTGGTTCTGGAGAACAACCTCATAAAGAAATACAATCCTCATTACAACATAATGCTCAAGGACGGCAAAAGCTATCCAATGATAAGGATAACCCATGAGGATTTTCCCAAGGTGTTCAAGACAAGGCGCATAATCAAGGACGGATCCGACTACTTTGGACCGTTTCCAGATGCCTCGCGCATGGCCGAGTACCTTGAACTGATAGATAGACTTTTCAATCTTCGCAAGTGCTCGACCCCTCTTAGAAAGCGTGAAAAACCATGTCTTTACTACCATATAGGCCGTTGTTCCGCACCATGCTGCGGTCTTATATCCAAAGAGGAATATGGTAGGAGCATAGACCGTATACGCAGGTTCCTTTCAGGTGGTGGCGACGACCTTGAACGGCAGATACGAGATGAGATGATGGCTGCATCAAAGGCCATGGAGTATG
>OHIL01000780.1_pt1 | contig 12253 bp, 8 predicted proteins | sample 1568231 | NCBI WGS metagenome assembly OHIL01 (sample SAMEA3879565, study PRJEB24766) | human gut metagenome | biome: human-associated habitat; feature: feces | place: USA | collected 1985/1987 | reverse complement strand
ATCGGCCAAAGCATTACGGCTCCTATTGCCGGATATGTGAAAAGTATTCTCGTGAAAGAAGGTGACTATGTGACAATCGGACAACCGCTGGTAAGCGTGACGCAAAACCGTCGTCTTTTCCTCCGTGCCGAAGTGTCGGAAAAGTATTACCCGTATCTCCGCACCATCAGTTCCGCCAATTTCCAGACTCCTTATAATAATCAGGTGTACGAGTTGAAAGCATTGAACGGTAAACTTCTCTCTTTCGGAAAAGCTGCCGGAGACAATTCTTTTTATGTGCCTGTCACTTTTGAGTTCGACAACAAAGGGGAAGTGATTCCCGGCTCATTTGTGGAGGTATTCCTGCTTTCTTCAGCAATGGAAAACGTGATTTCTCTTCCGCGCACCGCGCTGACAGAGGAACAAGGCATATTCTTCATATATCTGCAACTGGACGAAGAGGGTTATAAAAAACAGGAAGTAACGATAGGAGCCGACAACGGCAAAAGCGTTCAAATCCTGACTGGTGTAAAGGCTGGCGACCGTGTAGTGACCGAGGGTGCTTATCAGGTTCGACTGGCAAGCGCAAGCAATGCAATCCCGGCACACAGCCACGAACACTAAAGAGACCAGGCGTCGCAGCCGGATTTTCGTGCGGCGCATCTATCAAGTTATTTATAACTCTCAATTAATGAAATATCATGCTTAATAAAATTATACATTACTCCCTACACAACCGGTTGGTTGTAGTTTGTGCGGCCATCCTCCTGCTTATTGCGGGAACGTATACCGCCATGCATACGGAAGTAGACGTATTCCCCGACCTAAATGCACCTACGGTAGTCATCATGACCGAGGCGAACGGTATGGCTGCGGAAGAAGTTGAACAACTCGTTACTTTTCCTGTTGAAACTGCCGTTAACGGAGCTACAGGTGTGCGTCGTGTCCGCTCTTCCTCTACTAACGGATTTTCCGTTGTTTGGGTAGAATTTGATTGGGGAACGGATATTTATCTCGCTCGTCAGATTGTTAGTGAGAAATTAGCGGTGGTCAGCGAATCACTGCCGGTCAATGTCGGCAAACCGACTCTTGGACCACAGTCTTCTATCTTAGGCGAAATGCTCATCGTCGGTCTGACTGCCGACTCCACTTCCATGCTCGATCTTCGCACGATTGCGGACTGGACCATCCGTCCACGCCTGCTGTCTACCGGAGGAGTGGCACAAGTGGCTGTGCTCGGAGGAGATATCAAAGAATATCAGATTCAGCTAGATCCCGAACGGATGCGTCATTACAGCATCTCGATGGGAGAAGTGATGGCTGTAACACAGGATATGAACCTAAATGCCAATGGAGGTGTGCTCTATGAATTCGGAAATGAATATATTGTACGTGGCGTACTCTCCACTTCGAAAACAGAGCAACTTGGCAAAGCGGTAGTAAAGACAGTGAATAACTTCCCTGTCACGCTGGAAGATATTGCAAACGTAACTATCGGCCCGAAGGCTCCGAAGCTGGGTACTGCTTCAGAACGCGGCAAATCTGCCGTCCTGATGACTGTTACCAAGCAACCGGCTACCAGCACACTGGAACTGACGGACAAACTGGAAGCATCTCTGAAAGACCTCCAGAAAAATCTGCCGCCGGACGTAAAAGTTTCAACAGACATATTCCGTCAAAGCCGCTTCATCGAAAGCTCCATCGGCAATGTGAAGAAATCACTCTTTGAAGGAGGTATTTTCGTTGTCATCGTGCTTTTCCTGTTCCTTGCCAACATACGTACCACAGTCATCTCGCTGGTGACACTGCCGTTGTCACTGATTGCCTCCATCCTTGCCCTGCACTATATGGGCTTTACGATAAATACCATGAGCCTGGGAGGTATGGCTATCGCCATCGGTTCGCTGGTGGATGATGCCATCGTGGACGTGGAGAATGTCTACAAGCGTTTGCACGAAAACCGACTGAAACCTGCCGGCGAGCAACTTCCTATTCTGGAAGTGGTGTTCAATGCTTCGAAAGAAGTGCGTATGCCTATCCTCAATTCAACGCTGATTATCATTGTCAGCTTCGTACCACTGTTCTTCCTTAGTGGTATGGAAGGTAGGATGTTGGTACCACTGGGTATTGCGTTCATTGTGGCATTGGCGGCTTCAACTGTTGTGGCACTGACCGTAACGCCGGTACTTTGCTCCTATCTATTGGGAAAAGAGAAAACGAAAAAACAAAACAACGAAAACAGCGATTCTGCCGTAGCACGCAAGATGAAGCAATGGTATGGTTCTGCACTGACTTTCGTATTGGGGCATAAGAAAGGGGTACTGGGAGGTACTATCGGACTATTTGTAGTAGCGCTCGGCTGTTTCTTCACCCTGGGCCGCTCGTTCCTGCCGCCTTTCAATGAAGGTTCGTTCACCATCAATATCTCCTCGCTTCCAGGCATTTCCCTGGAAGAAAGCGACAAGATGGGGCACCGTGCCGAGGAGCTGCTGCTTTCCATCCCCGAAATACAGACCGTGGCCCGTAAAACGGGACGTGCAGAGCTGGACGAACACGCTCTGGGAGTAAACGTCTCTGAGATCGAGGCACCGTTTGAGTTGAAAGACCGCTCGCGCAGCGAGCTCGTGGCAGAAGTCCGCGAAAAACTGGGTACCATTGTAGGGGCAAACGTGGAAATAGGCCAGCCTATCAGCCACCGTATAGACGCCATGCTATCCGGTACAAAGGCGAACATCGCCATCAAACTGTTCGGCGACGACCTGAACCGCATGTTCACTCTGGGCAATGAAATCAAGAGTGCCATCCAGGGGATTCCCGGTATTGCCGACCTGAACGTGGAACAGCAGATTGAGCGTCCGCAACTTGTCATTTCACCCAAACGGGAAATGCTTGCCAAATACGGCATTTCACTGCCCGAATTTTCGGAGTTTGTCAATGTCTGCCTGGCCGGTGAAGCCGTTTCCCAAGTTTACGAAAAGGGAAAGAGCTTCGACCTGACCGTACGCGTGAAAGACAACCTACGCGACGAAATGGAAAAAATACGCAACTTGATGATTGATACGGGCGACGGACAGAAAATTCCACTGAACTATGTAGCGGAAATCCGCTCGGCCATGGGTCCGAACACCATCAGCCGCGAGAATGTAAAGCGTAAAATCGTCATCTCCGCCAACGTGGCCGACCGCGACCTGCGAAGTGTAGTCAATGATATACAAGCCCAGGTAGACGCACAAATCAAACTGCCGGAAGGATACCACATCGAATACGGCGGACAATTCGAAAGCGAGCAGGCAGCAAGCCGCACGCTGGCACTTACTTCGTTCATGTCCATCGTGGTGATATTCCTGCTCCTCTACCATGAATTCCGCAGTATGAAGGAGAGTGCCATCATCCTTATCAATCTGCCGCTGGCATTGATAGGCGGTGTATTCGCCCTGCTCATCACAACGGGAGAAGTGAGTATCCCCGCCATCATCGGTTTCATCTCACTGTTCGGTATCGCCACCCGAAACGGAATGCTGCTCATCAGCCATTACAACCACTTGCAGCAGGAAGAAGGCTATGGCGTCTACGACAGCGTTATCCGCGGTTCGCTCGACCGTCTGAATCCAATCCTGATGACCGCCCTATCCAGTGCACTGGCACTTATCCCGCTGGCTCTCAGTGGCGACCTGCCGGGCAACGAGATACAAAGCCCGATGGCAAAGGTTATCTTGGGCGGCCTTTTAACATCCACGTTCCTGAACGGTTTCATCATTCCGATTGTTTACCTGATGATGCACCATAACCAACAACCTAAAACGTCAGACAATGAATAAAAGATTTTTCATATTCAGCGCCGCCATCCTCGCTTTTGCGGGGATGAGCGCACAAACGTCCGGCATTGATGCCGTGCTCCAGCAGATAGAGGCCAACAACAAGGAATTGCAGGCTAACTCCCACCTCATTTCCTCACAAAAACTGGAGAACAAGACAAACAACAACCTCCCCGACCCTACACTGTCATACGCCCACCTTTGGGACTCCAAGAACAGTGACGAGACAGTCGGCGAAATGGTCATCTCGCAAAGCTTCGACTTCCCCACGCTTTACGCCACCCGAGGGAAGATGAACCGACTCAAGACAAATGCACTGGATGCACAAGCCACCGCCTTCCGCCAGCAGATATTGTTGCAAGCGAAGGAAGTATGCTTGGACATCATCATGCTGCAACGCCAGCAAGCCCTGCTCGACGAACGGTTGAAGAATGCGGAGGAACTGTCGGCCATGTACACCCGGCGTTTGGAAACGGGAGATGCCAATGCACTGGAAACCAACAAGATTAATCTGGAGTTGCTGAATGTACGCACGGAAGCCCGCATGAACCAGACGGCACTTAACAATAAACTGAAAGAGCTGCTTGTCCTCAACGGAAACCAGCCGCTCACACCGGGACGTCCCAGACCCGATACCACACCCGACGCCCAAACACTCGGATTGACAGAATACCCGGCAGTGCCGTTGCCGGCCGACTTCCACCCGCTGGCCGACGAACTGCTGGCTTCAGACCCCACCCTGCAATCCTTGCAGGGTGAAAGTTCTGCCGCCCGGAAACAGATTTCGGCAAGCAAGCAAGGCTGGCTGCCCAAACTGGAACTGGGTTACCGTAGAAATACCGAATCGGGGCATCCGCTAAACGGTGTAGTAGTAGGCTTCTCTTTCCCGCTTTTCGAAAACCGCAATAAGGTCAAGATAGCCAAGACACAAGCGCTCAACATTGACTACCAAAAGGAGAACGCCGCACTGCAAGCCAGCTCTGCCTTGTGGCAACTCTATGAAGAGGCCAAGAACCTGCACGCTTCCATGGAGGAATACGAGCGCACCTTCCATCAACAGCAAGACCTTTCTTTACTGAAACAAGCACTTATGGGAGGACAAATCAGTATGATTGAATACTTCGTTGAAATATCGGTTGTCTATCAAAGCAAGACAAACCTCCTGCAACTGGAAAACCAGTATCAGAAGGCAATGGCACAGATATACAAGAGCCGGTTATAAATAGAAAGAGCTGTCTGCGGTTGACAGACAGCTCTTTCTATTTCAATATATTGTAGTTATAGTTTTGTGACTTTACCCATAAACAGAATAACTCCCGTACTCTTCTCCTTTATCAGAAAGATGAAAGGACGGTCCACATAGAACGGAATTACCGTACTTGGTCCGGGAGCGGCCACGTCCATTCCTCCGACAGTTACAGCCGCAGCTTCCGTCCCCTCTTCATTCACTTTCACATAAGTGAACTGTTGCAGCAAACTGATAAACAAATCCTCATCCGCCATTCCGGAAAAATCGGCCGATGGAGTAAAAGCCTCCTGCATTCCCATTGCCATCATATCGTCAATGAGTTCTTTATCATATTCCATTTCAAACCGGGGTAACTTAAGGTTCAAGGCAGAGCTTGATAAACTACTGTTCCATTCCCCCCAGCGCTCGTCATTCAGCTGCGGCAGGCACTCATCCAACGATTTTCCCTCTGCCGGCAAGAGCACCACCATACTGAAAGCCTCATTGCCGTAAGGCAACTCTGCCATTGAGAAATACTCATTCTCGGCATAGTTGAATCTCTCGTCACGAAGATTCATCATGTGTACAGTCGATTTGCTTCCGTCAGCATTCGTAAAAGCCTCTTCTGCCGTATCCGATTTTTTGAATTGATTCTTCCAAATCCCCTTGAAATAAAGCGCATTCAACAGATAAAGACGCGCCGTCTCCGGAATCTCATTCAAGACTTTGGGGATGCAATTATTCGTTTTCCCGGCACACCAGCCGTTTATAATGTCCGGAGCCTTGGGAGAGGCAAAATCCAGCTCCTGCACTTGCGCGTCATACATCTTTTTGTTTACGCTTACAAAGTCGTCATGAACACCGAACCCTTTCTTTATCCAGATGGAATTGGCAATTCCCAACTGTGTGGTATTGTCCAAATCGAGCAACGCCTCCACCAGCTTCTTATTATAGTTGTTCATTTCTTCCAACGAATAGCCCGAAAAGCCCAGGACATCTGTCATCTCAGATAGTGTGTTTCCCAACGCTCCATTGGCAATCATAGACAGACAGAGCGAAGCGCTCAAAGGAGAGATGAACAGATTGGGCTTTTCCACCTCAGTTTTACAAACCTGATTAAAGAAACGGAAAGCGAAATCCGTTCCTAAATCCATCATCTCCTGCTCGGCACGGGTCAAGGCAATGTCTTTGCGAGGCTTGGGTTGTGGTGAAGAGTTGTCGTCACTCTGGCAGGCTGCAAGGATACAAAGTAGGCTTAAGGCAGTAATCGTTTTTTTAAGCATAAGCAAATAGTATTAGTTTTAAAACAGTTATCTATATATAGAAAATGCTTGAACAAACAAAATACTGCATTGAAGAAACAATAAAAAATAGTACATTCCTACTCTATTATCATACTGCAAAGTTCTGCATATTTTTTGCAGTCGCACTGCATATGTGTTGCAGCACCACTGCATATGTGTTGCAGTCGCGCTGCATATATATTTGCAGTGTCACTGCAACAGCTCTGCAGTGCTACTGCAAAATATATACAGCAGCTTTGCAGTAACGTGATTGATTTCACCCGGTTATTGTTGCCAATTCCAGCACCCCTTCCGGCAAATATCCGCTGCGTATGCGCCATTCCTGGGGATAAAGATTATTGGCACGGTTACCTATATTCTTGACAAATCCTAGAGGTATCTGTTTGTAGGTGAGCAAGACAATGCCGCGCGGAGCAGTCTCCGAAAGGACAACAGCCTCCTTGCGCAGATAGCTGATGGCCTGCTCGCGGCCTATCTCTTCATGGGCAAAGGCATCCGGATTCAGTGCTATACTCATGGCGAGCCCATGAGCAGGCATCCAGTCTTTTCCTTTCAACTCGGCAACATCTACCCCAGCCTGCACGATACGGAGTGACGAACGCAAAGCCGACAGTTCGGAGAGATACGCTTTAGGGAAAGCGCTGACGTTGTTGCCATTGACGATAAATTCGTAATTATCCGGAACCGCAAACCACTCATGCAGTGCCGAAAGCTGTTCTTTGGAAACACCCGGAGTTTTCGCTCCTTTTCCTTGAGGTTTTCTTCCTTTTTCCCAGGATTTCACCTGCCCGGCCCAGGTATTCCCATCGCTCACGCCCGGTTTGCGGAGAACTGCCAAAAAGAATCCTTCCCCCTTCGTCCGATGGGGCAGGAAACGATAGGCGGGAAAGTCCTCTCCCGACAATAGATTACCCGTAATATTCCAGTCAGTAGAAATTTCCAACGGCAATACCTCCGCCCCGAATTCATCCCGTATCCAACGGATGTTCTCTTCGTTTTCCTTTGTATTATAGGTACAAGTACTGTAGATGAGAATGCCTCCGGACTTCAAGCAAGGCCAGATATCCGTAACGATGCGACGCTGGCGCTGCCAGCAGATTTCCACATTCTCCCCACTCCACTCACTTACCGCAACGGGGTCTTTACGGAACATCCCCTCGCCAGAGCAGGGGACATCCGTCAATATGACGTCGAAGAAGTCCGTCAAGGAAGAAAAATCTGCCGGGTCATTATTAGTGACCACCACACCGGAATGCCCCCACTTCGTAAGATTCTCCGCCAATACCTGCGAGCGGTTGCGGATTACCTCATTGGCCACCAGCAGACTGCCTGCGGGCAACACGCTACGGGCATGCGTGGATTTCCCGCCGGGAGCCGCACAGAGGTCAAGCATCACCACCGGTCCTTCGCCCACATACCGCCTCAAAGCCTGCTCCACAAACATAGACGAAGCCTCCTGCACATAGTAGCAGCCTGCATGAAACAGCGGGTCAAAAGTGAATGTCAGCCGCTTGTCCAGATAGTATCCGGCAGTAGACCAAGGGACATGCCTAAAAGAGGAACGAAAAAGACTGAATGAAGATTCCGGTAATTTATCTTCATTCAGTCGGATACTGACCGGCTGCTCCCCTTCCAGGGCGGCAGCCAGCTTTTCATATTCTTCCACACCCAAGAGGGCGCGTGTATAATCGGTGAAAGATGAGGGTAGCTTCATGCTTTGAACTGTTTTATGGCAGCAAAGATAGTGCAAAATACGTTTCACCAATCTACGGGGCTAAACAAAAAGCACGGTTCAATACTCTTTTTAAAAACTGAGTTTCACCCCTGCAAAATAGGAACGCGGTGCACCCGGTCCGTAGATATAACCGGAATCGCGGCTCGCTCCTTTATCAAAATCTTTCTGATAAGAATTGAATATATTCTGTACACCGGCATTGAGCTGCAAACAGAACCCTTGAAAATCAAAGTCGTAAGCTATCTTTGTTCCAAGCTCAAAGAAGTCCGGACTCTTTACCAATACATCCGCCTCACCGTTCACCTCCGAAAGCAAATGGGGAACGTACATCCGCCCGGTATAATTGCCGTTCAAAGCTATTGAGAAGGCTTTAACCGGCATATAGGTAGCTGTAAAGTAGCCGTAGACGTCGGGAGTACGCAGTATCTTGTCGCTGTAACGTTCTTTCTCCGACAAGTGCTCCTCATCCGCACTCCATTCTTCGGGAGAGTCATAGATACTTCGTTGAAGCGTCAGCCCTGCCTGCAACTGAACCTTATCCTTATAGGCAACCTTTCCTTCCAATGTGCCGCCATACACTTTAGCTCCCGAACCATTGATACGGGTCTGTATCAGATAAGCGCTACCATCCGGGTCTTTCACCGGAGGCGTCAGGACAAACGGGTCGGAAAGTTTCGTGTAGAAGCCTTCCACCAGTAGGTTTGCCTGGAAATCTCCGAAATAGTGGTACCAATCTACCGAAGCATTGAAGCTGCGCGAACGCTCTTCCTTCAATCCTTTGGCGCGGACAATGGAAACCAACTCTCCACCCACATTACTGATATGCAGATCTTCATCAAACGCTTGTGGAGCACGGAATCCCTCAGCATAACTGAAACGGATATTCACATCCTGAGTAGGATTGTAACGGATATTGGCACGGGGACTGAAAACAGCCTTGTCCATGATGCTGTTTTTATCTACGCGCCCGCCAATCAGGAAACTCCACTGTTCGTTCTTCCACTCATTCTGGGCATAGACGCTTGCTATATTCACCACTTGGTTCAACGGGGCGGGGGTATATTTCTCAATCAGTTGTTGCAAGCGGTCACCCGTTGCCGTAGGATCTTCGGCCAAAGCAGCATCACGATACTTCTGTACGTCCGTTGCCTTGTCATGCAGATTGTCGTGATTGAACTCAATGCCTCCGGTCAAATCGGCAGGCATAAACAGACACTTGTCAAAATGATAAATATACTGGGCACCCAGCACACCGGTAAAGTCCGTAGTCATTCCATAAGCGCTGTAATAACTATTGCGCACGATGTGCTGAGCCGAAGCATAGGTACTGAACGTATGTTTCTGGTTTTTGGAGAAAGCCGTGAACTTGAGCCCACCCGTGTTGATGGAATGTTTCAGCTGTTCCACCAGTCCGGGCGCCCCGGTACCGTTCAATCCGGCATCCTCGGCTATATGAGGGGGAAGGCTGAAGCCACTTCCACCACGGCGGAATTCCTCCATATGATGGTATTCAAGGCTCAGCTTGGAATAGGCACTTGTCCGGTAGTAAGCATTCAGACCGACAGTCTGGTTCTTCAGCTTCGGTAATTCGGAAAAACCGTCTCCGTTGGAGTCCCATGCCGAACGATGCCTGCTCTGGCCGTACACATAAGCCCCCATCTTACTGTCCGAAGAAACCAAGGAAAGATTCAGGGTCGTGTTGTTGTCGAACGAGCCGGAACCGTCGAAATTGGAAATGGTATGCGAGAAAGAACCGGAATTGCGAATCGGTTCCTTCGTAATGATATTCACCGTCCCGGCAATGGCCGAAGAACCGAACAAGGCTGAACCACCTCCACGCACCACTTCCACACGCTCTATCATGTTGGCGGGAATCTGTTCCAACCCATACACACCGGCCAGAGAGGAAAAGATGGGACGTGAGTCTATCAATATTTGGGTATATTTCCCATCCAGCCCGTTGATGCGCACTTGTGAATAACCGCAATTCTGGCAATCGGTCTCCACCCGCACACCTGGCTGAAAGGCCAGTCCTTGCGACAAAGTATGCGAGTTTGTCTGCTCAAACAGTTTAGGAGTGACCACTTTGACCAAAGTGGGTGCCAAGCGCCGGGCAGTCTCATTGCGGTTGGCTGTGACTACCACCCCGTCCAGTGCCACCATGTCTTCTTCCAACTCAAAGTTCTCTTCCAAGGTCTTACCACGTTTCAGAACGACTTTGCGCTCCTGCGACTTATAACCTACGGCACTGACGGACAACGTGAACTCACCTTCAGGCAGATTCTTTAGGAAATAGTGACCGGTGGCATCGGTCATGGTCCCGATGGTGGTGCCTTTCAGCGAAACTGTCATATAAGGCAAATGTTCCCTTGTACTTTTTTCTATTACATGACCGACAATATTGGCATCGGTACTCTTCAAATCTTCGGCATAAACGGTTGATGAGAGTAACAGACATACTGCTCCCACCACAAAAAATATATATTTTTTCATGTACTTCTAAAATAATATGTTAATCAATGAGGTTGACGCAATCCCACAACGGAATTGCCTTAATCTATCGGATTTGAAAAAAAGAAGGGGGAGCACGCAGGCAAATACCGCCACGAAGCTTTACACACTTGATGCATTCCGTGGTAAGAATGCTCAGTACACACAACAAAACAAGGAAAACCGTCGCGGCAACCGGAAGCAACGGAAGGGAAGAAGAGACGAAAGAGGCTAGATAGAAAATGGTTTCCAACTGCACCTCTGTATGCTCATGCTGGCCCTTGAATGGATGGGAATGCACAATGATAACACCATTCACCACATGCGAGTGGGTAAACAGCGTAATTCCTCCCAGATAGGCAATGAACAGCAGAGGGAGGAAACACTTCATTATATTCCTCAACTTCATCAAGACTTCCCAATAAAAACAGATGCGCAAAGATAACAGTATTTACAATAAGAAACAACCCGGTTTGTATATTTACCTCTATTTACAGTCGCAAATACCTACTTCTTGTTATTCCGGAAAAAAGACAATAAGACATTTTCACGGAAAAATATCGCCTTATTTCCGGTTTTCTAAAAAAAATATCTTCTCTTTGCAACTTTATAAAGGTGACGACACGTCTAACCGACAAAGAAACAAATTAAAAGACCATAGATTATGAAACGTATCATTTTTGGATTAATGCTCGCCATGATGTTCTGCACACTGGTGCAAGGCGCAAACAGAACCGTAACAGAGAACGACGGTCAGGGGAACAAGAAAAGAGTCATCGAATTGAGAGACACTGTCATCAATGGAGAAACCGTAACAGACACACTCAGCATCATGACTTATGAAAACGGTACCGGCAGTAGCGATGCTCCGGAAAAATGGAGAACCCACCACAGCAGTATGGACTGGAACGGGTTCGACCTCGGGAGCAAGACCTCGGAGACCGTGATTGCCGTAACAGCCATCGTCTTTGTATTCGGACTGCCGCTACTCATCATATTCGTAGTATTCTTCTTCCGCTATAAAAACCGGAAAGCCAAGTACCGCCTGGCGGAACAGGCCCTGGCCAGCGGACAGCAACTGCCTGAAAACTTCTTCAAAGAAGCCGCAGCAACGGATATCCGCAGCAAAGGCATCAACAACATATTCGTCGGCATCGGCCTGTTCATCTTCCTTTGGGCCATTACCGGAGAATTCGGTCTCGGATGTATCGGCTTACTCGTCATGTTCACCGGCTTCGGACAATTGGTGATTTTCTACAGCCAACAGAAGAAGAACGAAGAAAAATGAGTCAGATGGGTGACATATCGTTAGTCGCACAGGTCGTGGTGTTTCGCAACACCAGGGCCTTCGACCAGTTGGTAAAGAAGTACCAGTCGCCCGTGCGGCGGTTCTTCCTGCACCAGACCTGCGGCGACAGCGAGTTGAGTGACGACCTGGCACAAGATACGTTTATCAAGGCCTATACAAACATCGCTTCGTTCAAGAATCTGTCCAGCTTCTCAACCTGGCTCTACCGTATTGCCTATAACGTTTTTTATGATTATATTCGCAGCCGGAAAGAAACGGACGATTTGGATACGTACCGAGTGGACGCTCAATGCAGCACACTGCAGCAGGACGTGGGACAGCACATGGACATTTACCGTGCCCTGGCCACACTGAAGGAAATGGAACGCACCTGCATCACGCTCTTCTACATGG
>OHIL01000779.1_pt1 | contig 12267 bp, 7 predicted proteins | sample 1568231 | NCBI WGS metagenome assembly OHIL01 (sample SAMEA3879565, study PRJEB24766) | human gut metagenome | biome: human-associated habitat; feature: feces | place: USA | collected 1985/1987 | reverse complement strand
GTGGACGGAAATTCCGCCCACGCGAATCGGCAGACTGACCCCTAAGAGCCGTCTATTTCACTTATTTCTTGCTGGTCGCATCGTCGTGCTCGTCGCGCTTGACCTTGCGGTAGCGGCGCACCGCGCCCACGATGACCAGAGCCGCGACCACCGCCACGATGGCCCAGACGATGATGGGATTCTCGCGCACCACCGTGCCGATGACCTCCCACACGGAGTTGCCGCCGCCGCTGGCGCCGCCCTCAGACTCCTGACCGTCCGGCACCTCCTCCGGCGCTTCGGAGGTCTGGGTGTCGTCGGTATCGGTGTCGGGCTCGTTGGCGTTCTCGGACAGGCTCTCCATGCTGACCTGCTGGGCATCCAGCCACTGGGGGAAGGTCAGGGCCGTGCCGCTGCTCTCCCAGCTGGTATACAGCCGGTCTGTCAAGGCCAGCAGGCTGTTGGTATACTGCGCGAAGATGCTCTCATAGGTGCCGCTGGCCATACCGCCGCCGGTGGTCAGCCACGCGCTGAACGCGGCCTCCGAGCCGGATTCGATATACTTCCGCAGCATCTTACCGATGGTATCGCTGCTCTGGCTGTCCAGACCGCTGTGCTCGTTCAGGCTCGCCAGCAGCATAGCCGCCAGATCCTTGGCCTCATCGGTCTTCTTGCCCATGGCCGCGACGGCCATGTTGTCCAGACTGTTGGTGATGAGTGCGCGCAGCACCTCGGGAGAATCCTTCAGCCACTGCTGGAAGGTCTTACCGCTGCCCTCAGCGCCCCATGCGCCGTAGGCGGCCAGCACCAAGCCCTTGACGTCGTACTCCACTTCCAGATTCAGACCGTCCTGCAGGCCCTCATCGTTCTCATCGCCCGCGCCGTCGCCGGTGTCCGTGCCGGTGCCGTCGCCGTTGCCGCCAGTACCGCCAGTGCCATCGCCGCTGCCGCCATTGCCGGTGCTGGCAAAGGCCGCCACCACCAGCGCGTTGGCCTCACCCAGCGTGAAGCTGCCGCCGCTTTCCAGCGCCGTGGTGCTGCCCGTGCCCATCAGATCCAGCGTCAGGCTCTTAAGGCCGAAGGTGTTATCCTTGGGCGTGGCCGTGACGGTCACGCTGGTGCCCTTCATGCCGTACACAGCATTCTCCTGATTCTCGCTGCTGTAGCCGTTGGCCTCCAGACTGGCCGTACCGCCGGTGCCGTACTGCACCATCGCGCGGTAGACGCTGAACTCGGTGTTCGGGTCCTCGATGGGCTTGGGGTATGCCCTGCCGGGACCTGCGGGCATCTGATTCTGGCCGCGGGCGGTATCCTGCGTCCAGTAGTTGGCGTGTGCGCCTTCGCCGCCGTCCACGCCCCAGGCCACCTTGCCGCTGGCGAAGTCGGCCAGCGTGGCGTATTCGCCGGCGCTCAACAGTTCGTCCTTGCTGTTGGCCAGATAGTAGCTATTTTTGGCCGTGGTCTCATTGCGTCCTATTTTCAACGGCGCAAGTGCAACATGATTGTTGGGATTGTAGGTGAAGCAATTCTCCACATACCTGCCGCCGATGCCATACGCCTGTTTCGAATTATTCGCCGTGACCGTACCAAGGTTATAGCAAAAAGAGGCGCTCATTTCACCAATGATACCGCTCGCACTGACGGCCCCGTGAATATTGCCGGTATTTCTGCAATATTCTGCGCTGCCAGAAACACTAATACCATACGCACTGCCTTTTTCGCTCCTGACAGTGCCGGTATTCGTGCAATATTCTGCGCTGCCACTAATGGTGATACCGTTTACGCGCATAGGTCCGTTGCCCTTGATCTCACCGCTGTTGGTGCAGCGGGTGACGGTTCCTCCGGAGGTAATTCCTGCGACACTGCCGGTATAACTCTCACTGGTCGCAGTGACTGCACCGTCGTTGCTGCAATCCACAGCCTTGACAGCGCCAGCCCACAGGCCCACAGCCGAACCGGTTCCTCTGATCTCGGCGTGATTGTGGCAGTTTTCCATCAGGTCTCCAGCGCCGGTGGTGAGACCCGCTCCGCCTTCTACAAGACCGTATATTTCACAATTTTTTGCCTCTGCGACGCCTCTCCCGACAACACCTGCAGCAGCATAACCACGATGGCATCTGACAGTTACGTCGACGGTGATGTCACGCAGGGTAACACCGCGTCCGCTGCCGTTATAGGCAACGGCAATCAGACTGCCGCACCAACCAATGCCGCTGCCCAAATGTTCAACCGTACCTTTCAGTGTTAGATCCTTAAAGGTTCTCGATTGGTTTGCTGTTGCCCAGCCGAACAATCCGGCTACCTGTCCATCTGTGCTGACGTACAGGTTCGTGATCGTCTTGCCGGCGCCGTCAAGACTGCCGGCGAAATGCGTTCCTAAAGTTAAAGTATCTCCGATGGGTGTCCAGTTGCCGGCGTCCTTCATGTCTATGTCAGCCATCAGTCTGAACCACTTATCGCCATAGTCAAAGCTCTTGCCATTGACCTGCGTCTGCAGAGCAGTCAGATCAGCCAAATTGCTAATCTGATATGGGTCTGTCTCCGTACCCGTACCGCTCCAAATGGTCTCCCACTGGGCGGTAAGGGTGATGCTGCCCTCGTCGCCGGACAATGTGATGGTGCCGCCCGCAGCATAAGTGCTGCTGCCATCACTCCACATCTGGAATGTGCCGTTTTCGTTGGTTACACCGGCTGCCTCAGCGTCGAGGACGGTGTAGGATACCGGCTGGATCGTGTCGTCTTCGCCCGGTTTCAGCACGATCGCGTCCTTTCGCGGCTGGCCAGTGGCAGTGCGGCAAATACCATCGCCCGGTTCGTATATCACATACACGAGTTTTATGCCGACGGAGTCAGGGTGCCGATCACCGTTCCACAGTACCATGAACGTGGGCAGGACAATATCCTCCTCCACGTTTACGAACCACGGCGTACCGCCGCTGCCGTTCTCGTTCAGCAGATCTACCAGCAGCGCAGCGTCATCACCCACTGTGTAGGTCTTGTCCGCATCGTTGTAGTCCACTACGCTCTCTACGCCGCCGGCGCTGACGTACTTCATCAACTTCGACTCCGAGCCGTTCACTTTGCAGACATAATAGCTGTTTCTCGCCTCACTGGGAGAGTAATTTGTACCTACGCCGCCAAGCCCATAAGCTACGCCCTCTGTGCTGCTCACCTCGCCGGTATTGTAGCAGTTGAAGATACGGCTGGTGGGATTCGCGGCAATACCAGCCACTATGCCGTTCCGAGATTTCGCCGCGCCGTCGGCGTAGGTGAAGTTATTTACCACCGCAGCGGTGTTATAGCTGTTCGTTACAGTGCCGCCACCAGTGATACCGCCTGCGTAGTTAAATCCTTGACCGCCGTTCCACTTGGCGTTGATGTATACTTCGCCGTCATTCTGGCAGCTGTCCACAGTACCTTGAGCCGTGATGCCGCCTGCGTACAGATAATCTGCCGTGCCGGATGCGATCTCGACCTTGCCGGAGTTATGGCTGTTCAGCACACGCCATCCGCCAATACCGCTGGCCGATACGTTTTTCGCGCCGGAGGCTGTAACATCGCCGATATTTTCGCACAGGCGCACAATGACCTTGTCACCGGCACTGCCCACGATGCCGCCCGCGGTCGTGCCGTTGACCTCGTTGCCGGTAGCGGTCACCGCCGCTTTGTTTTTGCACTTCTCGATGCGGCATTCGCCATTACCCTCATACGCGTGGCCGACCACGCCGCCGACATTTCCCATAACGGCGGTCACTTCTGCCTTGTTGGTGCAGTTCTCAACTGTGCCCTGATACAGATAGCCCACGATACCGGCAGTATTTGCGCCACTGCTGCGAACGCTGCCCTCTACCGTCAGGTCCTTGATAGCGCCGTACCGCACATGGCCGAACAGTCCTGCGTAGGTGTCGTCGGTTTCCACACGAAGTTCCTTAATGGTATGCCCTTGTCCATCAAAGGTTCCCTCGAAGGAATGTCCGTTGGAAGCTATGCCAATGGGCGTCCATGTGCCGGTCAGTTCAATGTCGTTACCCAGCTTGATGGTTTTGTCCTTGAAGGAGACATTCCCCTCCGCAGTACCATTGTTGACCAGTATGGCGAAACCTTCCAGCTGCGATGCTGTGGTCAGCGTGTACTCCATGTCATTTTCGTGACCAATATACCAGCTGACGTCGGCAGCTGTCAGCTTGTAGGTATAGTCCGACCCAATTCGAAGTTTACCTTTCCACGGTGACGGATCAAAAATGACTTGGTAGCCCTCTGTGACGCTCTCCACTGTCACGGGTATCCACACAGAGTCTATCCCATATACATATTGGGTATTTCCATTGATCAAAACGATGGTATTTTCGTCGCCCAGCTTGATCTCCGCTGTCGCGCCTTCGGGCAGATCCTCCGCAGTCAGTGTCAGTTGAGAAATATCTAATACGCTCGGGTCGTTTCGCTGCAATGTTGGCAGTTTTGTCACTGTGTCCAAACGCCAACTATAAAATACATCATAGCTGTTCAACTCATACGTTACGCGACCCACTTCAAACTCCATTGTCGTCCGAGCGCCGGTGTCACCGTTCTCACCGTTTTCACCGACCGTGCTGCCGAAGGTAGACGTCCCTGCCAGATAGAAGCAGCCGGTCGCCTCCTTGCCGCTGCCCACAGTCGGTGTATTGATACTCGCTGCGTTGAAGTAGCAGCTATTGGACACCTCTGTGCCATCCCCAGCCAGACCCACGAGGCCGCCGACATTCTGACCGCCACTGACCGCGGCGGTAGATATACACTTTTTCACCGTGCCGGACTTCAGCCAGCCCACAATGCTGCCCACGTTGCCGCTGCCTGTTACGGTACCGGCTGAAACAGTCTTTTCGGCATTCTCTACCGTTTTTGTTGTATCGGTGATAGCCACGTATTGAATCGTTCCGCCGTCTACCACGCCGAACAAGCCGGCGTTGTCGGCACCGTCAACAGTCAATCCGGAAATGGTATAATATGATGTAGTCCTGGTAGAATTGCTATAATACCGCCCAACGAACTCCCCGTAGAACGGATTCGACTCTGTGCCGATGGGAGTCCAGTCTTTGATACCGCTCAGGTCAATATCCGCATTAAGACTGATCGTCATCCCCCCTGTGCGGACCGTGCCGCTGTTGACCATGCGGGCGAGGGCTTTCAGCGCGGCAGCATCCTTGATCGTCACACTTTTCCCGTCTGTGGAAAGCGCATTGTTCCACGCAGCGACGGCCTCAAAATCTTCCTTTGTACCGTAGTACAGCGTTGCGGGCAGCAGCTTGCCGCTGTATCCCTCTGTGATCGGCGTCAGCTTTCCTGCTCCGCTGTTATCGATGCCATAAGCCTTCTCATTTGCACTCGTGGCATAGTAAAAGGTATCATCGCTGCCGGACAAGATGATGGTCACAACAGAAGTATCATTGCCCACATCATACGCCCCGTTTTTGTCCAGGCTTCTTTCCTCTTCGTTCACCTTGATGGAAGCAGCGGTTTTATAGTCTGGGAACAGCGGCTTGACTGTGACAATTTTAGGCGAATCAACATCAATCAACTTAGGATACAGATCACCCACGTTCCAATCCCACTGCTTTCCTGTTTCAGGAATCTTCTCATTCAATTTGTCCAGTTTTGTGAGGGTCATCCCATCGGTCGCGGTGAGCTTTACACAGTTGATGGATTTAGCGCCCACAGCCAAGTCGCTCTTCGCATCCTTGCTATAGAACCAGCAGTTGACGGTGGCGTTCGTTTTAGAGGCTGTATGGCCAAGCACACCACCGTTCTTGCTAGTGTAGGGACCGTTAGCGTTCGTCACCGTTACCGTGCCATAAAAACCACAGTTCTTTACGGCTGATGACTTTGCACCATATCCTACAATGCCAGCAACATATTGTATAGCCGCTCCCGTGTTTCTTGTCACTGCCACACTGCCGGTAACAATAAGATTCTGTACGATCCCCCCGCTGCAATAGCCAAACAGGCCTTTATACAAATTGTTACCTGCGCTTGCGGTGGCGGTGACGTTAATGGACAACCCGCTGATGGTGTGGCCCTGTCCGTTAAATGTGCCGGAGAACGGCTTTTTATTTTTACCCAAAATAAAGCCGATAGGTGTCCACTCTCGATTGTCAAGGTCGATGTCTTCCACCAATTTGATGGTCTTACCGGAAAATTCCGCTGTACCATCATTCACCAATTTTGCCAGGCCAGCCAACTGTGCCGCTGTGCTGATCTCATAAGGCTTGTCGGCAGTCTCAGTGCCATCCTCTGCTTTTGTATACCAATCGGTATCAATCGTGCCGTCCCAGACGTCCGTGCCATTCTCGGAATTCAGCAGGGAGATGTCGTCCTCACCGTTATTCTCGTTCTCGATTGGCTGCTCCTCCTTGTTTTCCTCGTCCGTTTTCTCCCCGTCGGGGTTTTCCTCGTTCTTCTTATCCTCGCCGTCGCCCTCGGTAGGGTTCTTATCCTCGTCACCGGGGTTGGTGGGCTGCTCGTCCCCGCCGTCCTCGGTGTCCTTATCCTTGTCCGCGCTGTCGCCGCCCTCAGCATCCCCGTTAGGGTTAGCGTCAGCCGGGTTCGTGTTGCCCTCGACGATGGTCGTGCCGCTGCCATTCACCGCCTCCGTGGCAAAGGCCGCGGGGGTCACCAGCGTCAGCGTGAGCACCATGCTCATCAGCAGGCTCACGATGCGCTGGGACACTCTGCTTGTCCGTTTCTTCATGTGATTTGCTCCTCTCTTTGTCGGTTCTATCTATGTAAAAACTTTTCAGTTGCCGCCCTTCGGCATCACCACATACAGCTTGCCGGTCTCGGGGTCCTCGTACACCGTGCCCTTCTGCTCGAAGCTGCTGGAGGATTGCATATCCTGCTCCATCTCCTCCGCGTTGTCCAGCTCCTGCATCTGCTCCCGCTGGAGGATCTCCACGCGGGTCTTGCTCAGATCCACGTTCCAGTTCAGTATGACCGCCGCCATCAGGCCGCAGGCGAACACCAGCATCACGTCCGCCAGATTCGCCACGCCAGCCATGGCGTCCACCTCCTCCGTCACATGACGGCGGGAGGAAAACTTACCCTTCAACATCTGCCGTGACCTCCTCCAGAACTGCCTCCATCAGCGTCTCCAGCGACACCATGTCGTCGTTGTACCAGCGCTTGCGGATGTGGGAGATAACGCTGGCCACCGCCGCGCTGATAACGCCCGCGATGGTGGTGTCGAACGCCACATTCATGGACTCCGACAGCGTCACCGTGTCGCCCTGTCCCAGCGCCACAATGCCGGGGCCGAGAGGTATCAGCGTACCCAGCAGGCCGAACATGGGGCCCAGCTTGGCGATCATGTCGGTGATGGATGTGGTACGGGCGTTCCGCGCTTCCTCTGTGGCCAGCAGGCGCTCCGCCAGTGCCGTCAGCGTGTCCTTGGGCAGGCCACGGCTCTCCGCCAACTCCAGCAGCGCCTTCTTCTGCCGCCGCAGCAGGCCGCTGTTTTCGATCAGGTCGGCGAGGCCGTCCGCGCCCGCTGTGTGTACATCCCGCAGCAGCTGGGGCACGTCGCACTTGTGCTTGCGGCGCTCCGCGATGAACTCCACCACGATGTCGCCGATCTGCCAGACCGCGCCGGCCATGAGGATCAGCAGGATGATAAGGCAGGGGATCAGCAGCGCCTGCGCGATGGTATGCAGTATTTCACTCAAAGAGATCATGTATGTTTGCTCCTTCTATTTCTTCCTGTTTTCAAGTCAGTTGTATGTGGTTTTGATTTTGTCATTCAACAAAGAGAGGAGGTGGGAGGGGCGGCTTTTCCCCTCCCACCCTTATGGAAAGCTGACAGTCTCCGTTCAGACTGTCTCGGCTTGACAAGGGTTGGTGTCTTTTTCGGCGGCTTTCTTGGCTTCGGCCGCCTCCCGCTCTGCGCGGCGCTTCACGGCCTTCTCGTGGGCCAGCTGGCCCTGCCGCAGGTTCTTCTCGATCTGCTTCTGGCGCTTCTTCTCCTTACGCTCCGCCAGAAACAGCGGCTCCTGTATCGCCCGCTCCTTGCGGTAGCGGGCCGTGCCGTTCAGCTTCATCATCCGAGCGGGCGGCAGACAGGCCGCACGCATAGCTGCGTCCCAGCTCCCGAAGCGTTGTTCGATAAACGCGCCGCCGTCCACCTCACAGGGTGCTGGGCTGTGGCGCAGGGTGCAGGCACACCGGGCCAAATACTGGGCCAACTCCCGCAAGGGTGTCTCGGCGTGCTTTTCGGCAAACGCCGCGTCCCGCGCCGCCAGCGCGTCCTTGGTGCGCTGGGCGATCTTCTGTTCGCGCCAGTTCTCAACATCAAAATGCTGGTTGGGGTTGAAATGGCTCATGGACATACTCCTCCCTATGGTGATGTGGCGGTAAGAAAAAACGCTGACGAATCTCGTCAGCGTACACTCCTACCCTCGTCACAACGAAGAAGCGCCGCTGCAAACAAGTTCTCCTTCGTGTAATTCTACTGCCCTCGCGCCACAAAACCGTTGTGTTCCAGCGGTTTCCCCGTACACGACCTACCTTCTCAGAGCGTTCGCTCCAATGGCGGGTATTGCCCAGCGGCTCAAAGCCGTTTCGGTCGTTTCCTTGCGCTCACAGTGCCGTCCGCGGTGGGTTTGGTTACCCATGTTCCTTTAAGGCTGTACCCTGACGAAAAATCGTCTTTACAACGCACAGCCACACGACGTCACAGAACTCAGCTGTATGAAATTCTCGGTTCTTTTGAACTGTTTTTTCGCAAAGTAACATACTTTGCGAAAAAGTGCGGAACGCCTTGCGCTGCAAGGCATTCCGAATTTACGCCAGAAAAAAGTCGAAAATTAGAACTCGTTGTTGACACGGAAAAACGGCTGGTATATACTGTTATTTGGTTGAAATTGGAAAGTTTTCGCAAAGTATGTTACTTTGCGAAAATTTTTGTGCCATTTTTGGATAGGAAAAAGGACGCCGAACGGCGTCCTTTTTTACGTTATTCCCTTGAGAAAGCCTATCCCCTCCACGGCTCTGCGCTTGTAGTCCATAGACGAGTGGACGTATAGCCGCAGGGTAGTGCGGACGTCGGCGTGGCCCAGCAGTTCGCTGACGCTTTTCACGTCCACGCCGCGCTCCACACACCGCGTGGCGTAGCTGTGCCGCAGGCAATGGAAATTCCGATACCGCACACCGCAGCGCTCCAACAACACCTTATAGCGGTATTGCATCGCCCGCGGGTCAGGGACGATCTCCCCGCCGGTCAGCAGGTAGCTGTCCGGCTGCTTTGTCTCTGGCTTCAGCATCCGCAGCATCTCTTTCGGAATGGGTATCCAGCGTTCGGAATTTTCCGTTTTCGGCGGCTGCACCGTCAGGCACGTCCCGCCGCCTATCTGCGCGATGCGCTCCACCGTCCGCTGGATGTGCAGCAGTCCCGCGCCGACGTCCACGTCCTGCCATTGCAGGCCGCACAGCTCTCCCAGCCGCAATCCGGTGTAGACTGTCAGCAGCACGCCAAGTCCCGTCCTGTCCGGACGGCGCAGAATGACCTGCCCCATCTGCTTCAGTTCCGGCTCGGTGAACACCTCCACGGCCTTCTGCCGTACCTTCGGCAGCGTCACATCCTCGCCGTAGCCCACGCCGGCCATGCCCACGATCCGCAGCAGCAGACCACCGATTTCTCGCACCAGCTTGGGCGAATAGTCCTCCTGTAACTGCTGGATGTAGTCGTTGATCTCCGCCGCCGTCACCTCCGCCGCCACGCGCGCTCCCAGCGCCGGCAGGATGTGGCATTGGATGTTGCGGCGGTAGCACGCCAGCGTGGAGGGCTTTACGCTCCCCTCCATGTCCTCCAGAAAGATAGCGGACAACCGTCCCACCGTTGCGTCCCTGCGGACGTATTTCCTGCGTTCTCCCATTTTTTCAAGCACCTTTCCGTCCCCCATAGGTGCCCTGACTTCATGCAAAAAGCGCCGGCAAATGCCGACGCTTCTCTCGTGTAAACGGGCGCGAAGCCCCCGTTCATGCAGCTCGGTTTCAGGCGTGTGCATTGTGACGCTTACCGGCGCGACCTGACTTATCTCCTGCCTCAGAGGAGCCTCACAGTGACCTGTTCGCGGGGACTTTGACCCACATTCCAACTTTCACCGAAACGCCGCGGCGTTTCGGACCGGTAAGCCTATTCACTTTTCGGGGGCTACGGGTGCTATTATGATGAACACCCCGCCGTTTTGCAAGAGGGTATTTGTTTCGCGGAAGGATACATTTTTGCGGCGTCGTTTGTTCGTTCCCGCAAAGCCGTATGGGAACTGCGTTCTTGTCTGTATTACATGACGTGTTCTCATGCTTTTTTAGCGAAAGTTGAACGTTTATGTATTCCCGTTTTCCGCCACCCACGTCCGCACATAGTCCACGAACAGCCGCGTGGAGTTGGAAAGAGCCTTCTTGTCCTTGACGCCGATGCCGATGGTACGGTAGAAATGCAGGGGCGCATGGCAGACCTTGATGGGCGTGGGGCTGTGGCGCACCATCAGCTCCGGCAGCAGGCTGATGCCCAGTCCCTTGGACACCATGGCCAGAATGGTGCGGTCCTCCCGTGCGGTGTACTTCACGTTGGGACGCACGCCCATCTCGTCAAAGGCCGCCCGGATCTCATAGTCCTCGCCCTCCTCCAGCTGGATGAACGGCTCCTCCGCCAGCGCCTCCGCCGGAAAGGGGTTCGTATGGGCGTAGGGGTGATCGCAGGGGACGATGACCTGCAGCTCGTCCCGGTGCAGCGCGTAGGTCTGCAAGCGCTTCACCGAGGGCAAGCGCAGAAAGCCGCAGTCCACCGTACCCTTCAGGATCCACTCCTCCACCTGCTCGTAGAAGTCGCTGGTGACCACATCAAATTCGATGCTGGGGTACTGTCCGCCGAAGCTCTTGAGGATGGACGGCAGCCACTGGGCCGACACGCTGGAGAAGGTGGCGACCTTGACAAGACCGGCGTCCATGCCACGCAGACTGGCTGCCGACTGCATCAGGGCGTGGTGGGCGGCACACAGCCTTTCGATCTCCGGCAGCAGCGCCCGGCCGTCCGCTGTCAGCACTACGCCGCCCCGGTTGCGGCTCAGCAGCGTGACGCCCAGCTCCTCCTCCAGTGACTGCACCGCGTGGCTGACGCCGGACTGGGTGAAGTTCAGCGCCTGCGCCGCCTTGGAGAAGTTGCCGCAGGCCGCCGTCTTCAGAAACATCTGATATTTGGTTATGCTCATGCGCTCACCTCATTTCTGGGTTTATTCTATCATACATTTACTCATAGTTGCAAGTACAATAATGCGTTTTACAAATAATAAATCCTGTGCTATGATTCTATTGTCGACAGGAAAATTTGAAATATATGGAGGTAACGAATTATGGCACTGGTAACGAAAACGATCCGCTGCGCTGTCTGCGGCAGCAGCGATGTAGCATACGATGGGAAGACCTATCACTGCGCCGCCTGTGGTACGAACAGCGACGCCCCCATGTCCGCCGCCGATCTGGCTGTGGTGAACCGCATTATCGCTCTGGGCGGCGACAACGAGGAGCTGACCCGTCTGCGCCGGCAGTACCGGAATCTGGATATCACCAGCTGGGACAGAGAGAACCGCCTGCAGATGAAGTAAGGCGCACGCCAAACCGCACAATTTGTCTGTTCTGCTTTACAAGCTTCACAATTTGTCTTTTCCATGGGGTTTACCCCTCATTCCGTGCCCGGCTCCGGCCGGGCACGGTTTTTATGCGGCCGGTACAGCCGAGGGAGCTTTTGATGAAAGCCATTGACAAGTGGAGAGACGCGGTGTATACTCACTACGTTAGCCGCGGGGCGGCATGAAGTAAATAGGATCCGGAGAAGTCGTGTGGCTGTCCGCTGTAAAGACCAGAGATCGTTGGTCAGGCGGCAGTTCAAAAGGAAATGGGACAAAACCCACTGCGAACGGCACTGTGAGCGCAAGGATGCACCGAAACAGCGAAAGCTGTGTGACGAAAGTCAGCCATTGGGCGTAAGCCTGAGAAGGTAGGCGGCAGACGGGGAGCGAGAGCTCCGCGGCGCGAGGCAGGAGAATTGCACGTCGGAGGATCAGGTACAGCGGACGTTCTCTCCGTATGGGACTGTTTGTGAAGGAACCACGCTGTTTTTGCATTGCAAAAGCGGCGTTTTTTTCTTAAAAACGCGCGCCTGTTTCCACGGAGGACAGGCACTGTTTTTTATCAAGCCGGGACGGCATACGCCGTCTGCCTTCCATAGTAGGGCGGAAAGAGATCGTTGGTCTCTTTCCGCCCGCC
>OHIL01000759.1_pt1 | contig 12557 bp, 10 predicted proteins | sample 1568231 | NCBI WGS metagenome assembly OHIL01 (sample SAMEA3879565, study PRJEB24766) | human gut metagenome | biome: human-associated habitat; feature: feces | place: USA | collected 1985/1987 | reverse complement strand
ACTACAATGAGCACTGTATCGTGTTCAATTCAAAGCATACACCGATGAAAATCGAGCGTGCCACATTTGGAAAGCTGCTTGATTTTGTGACACAGTTTCCACACTATTTTGTAGGCTCAAATGCAGATCTGCCAATCGTTGGAGGCTCTATCTTAAGTCACGACCATTTCCAGGGAGGACACTATACCTTCGCTATGGCAAAGGCTCCGATAGAGAAAAAAATCACATTCAGGGGCTACGAGGATGTCGAGGCAGGTATCGTAAAATGGCCTATGTCTGTTATCAGAATCAAGTCGGCAGACAGGGATAAGCTTATTGACCTTGCAGATAAGATTCTTCTTGCATGGAGAGGCTATACAGATGAAGAAGCATTTATTTTTGCAGAGACAGATGGAGAGCCACACAACACTATCACACCTATAGCAAGACGTCGTGACGGAGACTATGAGCTTGACCTTGTGCTCAGAAACAACATCACCACAGAGGAGCATCCGCTTGGCGTATATCATCCGCATGCCCACCTTCATCACATAAAGAAGGAGAATATCGGACTTATCGAGGTAATGGGACTTGCAGTGCTTCCGGCCAGATTAAAAGGTGAGATGGCAGAGCTTAGGGATGCAATCCTTACAGGAAAGGATCTGCATTCGACTGAGACTCTTGCATCACATGCTGACTGGGCTCTTAAGTTTATGTCTAAGTATGATAAGATTGATGAGTCTAATATTGATGGTATCATCAATGAGGAGATTGGACTTGTATTTAAAGAAGTGCTTGAGTGTGCAGGAGTGTACAAGTGCACTGATGAGGGACGTGCAGCGTTCCAAAAATTTATAGATGCGGTAAATGCATAAGATTTTCAATTATCTTTTTATAATGCGGAAAGCACCGGCGAACATACTATATATTTCGCAAGTACTACGCAGCTAAGAAGCAGTAAGAATTATGATTTAGGGTGTTTAGACAATGACACAACCGGCTTTTATGTGCCGTCCATGGCACATAACGCCTTGCCCCAGCGTCCATGCTGGGGCATTGTTGTATATGGACATAATTCTAACTGCTTCTAAGCTGCTTCGTAAAGCTCAATATATAGTATGATTCGCCGGTGCTTTCCTCGGCTGTGAGATAAACTGATTTTTAAAGGACCTGTTAAAGCCATTATTGTTAATGACTTTTTACTAAAGACTTGTAACTTGACTAGATTTTGCTTTCTGCAATTTATGCAGGCAGTGGATGAATGCAGGCACCAGGAAGGCATCTGCGAGAATCCATGCGAGTGGGCTTGCAAAGCAGGCGGCAGAAAAGCCGAATATCGGTACAAATACAAGTCCGATGAGCGAACGCGCAATCATTTCTGCTACTCCTGCAAACATTGCAAAACCTGAAAAGCCCATGCCCTGTATGGTGAAACGGACTGTGTTTACCAGAACGAGCGGGATGTAGAAAAATGCATTTGTAAGCAGAAACTGATGAGCCTGTGCGACAACCTCTGTTTCGCTTGGTGATACAAACAGGTAAATCAGATAGTTGGCTATAAACAGCAGTGCCACAAAAATCAAAACCGAATAGACCGATCCTATAACTGAGGCTGAAATAAGCCCCTTATTTACACGTTCAAATTTGGCTGCGCCGACATTTTGTCCACTGTAGGTGGCCATTGTGGAGCCGAGTGCGTCAAATGGACACACCATAAACATTGAAATACGGCTTGCAGCGGTCATTGAGGCAACTGCGATGGAGCCTAAGCCGTTTACGGCAGTCTGCAGTATGACGCTGCCTATAGCGGTTATCGAATACTGAAAGCCCATAGGAAGTCCCATGACCATCAGATTTCTGACATATGAAGAGTCAAGCTCCAAATCATTTCTGCTTACATGCAGCAGAGGTACATTTTTTGCTATGTAAATGATGCACAGAACTCCTGATACACCCTGTGACAGTACGGTTGCAAAAGCCGCTCCAAACACGCCCATGTTAAATACCAGAATGAAAAGTAAATCAAGACCGATATTTAGAACAGCCGCGATTATAAGGAAAATAACAGGTATGACCGAGTTGCCGAGAGATCTCAGATATCCTGACAGCAGATTGTACAGTATTGTGGCAGGAATGCCTGCAAATATGACAATCAGATACTGGTAGGCGAGGTCGTAAATGTCGCCTGGCGTATTCATCCAGGTCAGAATGTGACCGCAGAGAAGCACAGTGAGTGCCGTCATGATTATTGCGATAATTACAGACACAATCCCTGCATTTCCTACATATTTTTTAAGTCCTTTTTCATCCTTGGCACCAAAGCGCTGGGCTATTGGAAGTGAAAAGCCGGCACACACACCCTGGCAGAAGCCAATGATGAGAAAGCAGATGCTTCCGGTAGAGCCGACTGCGGCTAAGGCCGAAACACTTAGAAAACGACCGACGATTATTGTATCCATAAGGCTGTAAACCTGCTGGAAAAGCATTCCGAGAAGCAACGGAAGGGAAAAGCCCAAAATGAGCCCGGTAGGAGAACCTACAGTGAGATCCTTTGAATTATTTTTAGTCATTATTTATAATCCCCCTTGATTAAAAATAGATAAAAATATATATAAAAAATAGTGATTAAGTGTAATATACAACCTTTACAAACATAAGTAAATGAGGTAAAGTAAAATTGTTAGCATTTTTTTGGGTGCATATTTTAAAGTGAATAAAAACGCTGATTTTATGTTTGATATCATTTTTTTTTGAGAAGAAAATTGAATGATCAGTAAATATGTATGGGCTGACATATAATTAAATTTGGAGGAAAAGAATGAGAGACTGGGAAAATAACATTCGAAGGGTTGTACCTTATACACCGGGAGAACAGCCAAAGAATACCTGTGTTATTAAGTTAAATACAAATGAGAATCCATATCCGCCAGCGCCGGGAGTGAAGGAGGTTTTAAGTAATTTCAATACAGATGATTTAAGACTGTATCCTGACCCAAGGGTTGATAAGCTGGTAAATGCAATTGCGGATTTCTATAAGATAGACAGCTCGAAGGTGTTTGTCGGAGTTGGCTCTGATGATGTACTTGCCATGATTTTCATGACATTTTTCAATTCGAAAAAACCTATACTGTTTCCTGATATCACATATTCATTTTATGATGTGTGGGCAGATATGCTTCGAATCCCTTATGAGCAGCTTCCACTGTCAGATGATTTTTCAATAGTACCGTCAGATTACTATAAGGCAAACGGCGGAGTCGTATTTCCAAACCCTAATGCCCCGACAGGAAAGCTTATGCCTCTTGATGAGATAGAGGACATAATAGAGCACAATCAGGATGTAATTGTTGTAGTAGATGAGGCATATGTAGATTTTGGCGGGGAGAGTGCGCTTCCACTCATTGACAAATATGATAATGTCATCGTGGTACAGACATTCTCAAAATCACGCGCGCTGGCAGGTTCAAGAGTTGGTTTTGCCATGGCAAGTCCTGTGCTTATCAAGTATCTGAATGATGTGAAATATTCGTTCAATTCATATACCATGGACAGAATCACAATCGAAGCAGCTACAGCAGCGGTAAAAGACAGAGCATACTTTGAAGAGACCACAGCAAAGGTCATAAAGACACGTGAGTGGACAAAGAAAGAGCTTAAGAGACTTGGCTTTACATTCTGTGACTCAAAGAGCAACTTTATATTTGCAAAGCCTGCAAATGTTTCTGCAACAAAGCTTTTTGAGGACCTTAAGGCAGACAATATATTTGTCAGACATTTTAGCTCACCTGAGCGAATCAACGACTATCTGCGCATATCCATAGGAACTGATGAGCAGATGCATACACTAATTAAATTTTTGGAGAATTATTCATGTTAAAAAAATATATTTACATCTTTTTAATTTCAATGGTACCACTTATTGAGCTCAGAGGAGCAGTGCCGGTTTCGCAGGTGATGGGCCTGCCGATAGTGCCATCATTTATCGTTTGTATCATTGCAAATATGCTTCCGGTACCAATTATTTATCTTTTTGCAAGAAAGGTTCTCATCTGGGGAGCAGACAAACCAATTATTGGAAGGTTCTTCAGCTTCTGCCTTGAAAAAGGAGAGAAGGGCGGCAAGAAGCTTCAGGCAAAGGCCGGAAGAGGTCTGTTTGTTGCACTTTTACTTTTCGTAGGTATCCCACTTCCGGGAACAGGTGCATGGACAGGAACACTTGCGGCAAGTATCCTTGATATGGATTTCAAGTCAACAGTTGCCGCTGTCATGCTTGGAGTACTGCTTGCAGGCATGATTATGATGATAGTAAGTCTGGCAGGTGTGACTATATTCCTGTAGAATTTATTGGGAGCTTTCTTCGTCCTTTGTTAAACAGTACAAATCCGGCTGTCAGTGAAACAATTGTAACAGCAATCACAATCACAGAGAACACTACACTATTACCGGGATCAGGGAAAAATCCTGAAAGTGTGCCCCAAAGGTTGAAAAGCAGATGAAGCCCCATAGAGTAGTAAATAGAGCCACCGCGTTCGCACACATATCCGAGCACTATGCCAAGTGCAAAGGCATATATGCCCTGAATCCAGTTGAGATGGAACAGTCCGAAAAGTGCAGCCTGCATCAGATTGGCAAGAGCAAATGGCAAAGCCTTTCTGGCACAGCGCATGGTTACACCGCGGAATATAAGCTCCTCACAGATTGGCGCCAGTATTACAGAATAAAGTACTGTCACAAAGGTGGTATCTGTGATGCCGGATGTTTCAAAAAGCTTATTGTACTGCTGCAGCCAGTCGGGACGGATGTAGCCGGTTAAGTTTGCGATGAAATTGGCAGCAAACTGTGTACCCGGCACGAGTATGACGATTGCCACAAGCATCATGGTATTGAAGGTTTTCTTAGGGGATGGAAGAAAATTACCTTCGTATCTGGCATAGTACCACATGCCAAAAATCGCAATGGTAATGAGTGCATAGATGACCATAATCATCATGTTAAAATTTACAGAGGTAAATGTCTTTTCAAGGCGGTCCGATACGTTTGCAGACGGAAAAGCAAGCTTTCCGACAAAACCCTGTCCAAACACTCCCATGCCCATCATAAAGAATAAGGCGATAGTCTGAATTGCCTCAACTGCAAGCAGTGGGACAAATGTGTAAAAGAAATATCCTACTTTTTTCATTTTCAATTTACTCCATTCTGATTTATTAGGCGATAGTAACATTAGTATAACATATCATAATTTAATTGCAAGAAAGCTGTTTACTTTAAAACTTTAATATGTTAAAATTAAAAGTAAATAAATCGCATGAAAAAGGAGAACACGATGAGCAAGAATCTTAAAACAGAAGCAGTAGACCATTTGTTTGATGCTATTTTGTGTCTCAAGGATAGAGCAGAGTGTTATACATTTTTTGAGGATGTTTGTACTGTAAATGAGCTTTTTTCTCTATCACAGAGATTTGAAGTGGCAAAGATGCTTAGAGAGCAGAAGACATATCTTGATATAGCAGAAAAGACCGGGGCTTCCACAGCCACAATCAGCCGTGTGAACAGATCATTAAACTACGGCAACGATGGATATGATATGGTTTTTTCACGCATGGAGGATGGCTCTGACAAAGAGGATTAGTTTATCATAGGGGAAAAAAACAGGCTCATTAATTTGAGCCTGTTTTTTTACTTTCTTTTCCTGAATGTGTATTTTCATGGGAAGAAGCCTCTTTTTCTTCATTTAGATTGTCAATCATGCGCTCAATCAGCATTTTCTTGATGTAGACATCAAAGCTCAGCATGCAGATAAAGCTGAATGTGTGAAGAAATTTCTGATCCTCATCAGGAAAATCCTCAAATGTTTCACCGGCAATCTTGTATTTCTTGCCGAGATCCTTTAGGAGCTTCTGCGATTCCTCCGCCTCTAAGCTGAAAACCTCAGTATAGACATCCTGCATCGTAAATCCGTCATCATTGCCGAAATACTTCTCGGTAAGCGGATTAAGAATCGAGCGTATATCGTTGATGCTCAATATATTTTTGAAATAATATATAAAAAGCAGTGTGAGCACATGCTCCTTAGAATACTTTTTCTTGTCCGGAGAAGGGAGCAGATTGTTTTTTGCATAGTTGTTTATCATTGTCTTGGTAAGGATTTTGTCGCTTTCATAGCGCTTTGATGCAGCGAGCTGCTCGTCCATGAAGGTTGTGACCTGATCCATGTACAGATCAATATTTGGTATATCCTCCGGCTTTATGTAATCTATTGATTTAAGCTGCTTTAATAATTCTGATAAAAATTCTTTAACGTCATTCTCCATATCATCACCTCAGGCTTTTATTATATAGTATTGAAAACTATATGACAAGTTTTTTTTGAATTTTCTCATATTGGGTTGTGCAAAACATATGTTTGTGGTATGCTGTAGATAAATTATTTTTGTATTTATGGTTTGTGTGCCTGTAATAAGACTGGAGAATTGAGAGGAAAACAGATGAACTTAGATATGTTGAATGAACAGCAGAGGGAGGCCGTTTTGACCACAGAGGGACCGCTTCTTATTTTAGCGGGGGCAGGCAGTGGCAAGACCAGGGTTCTTACATACAGGACTGCCTACCTGATAGATGAGTGTGGCGTCAATCCTTACAATATCATGGCAATCACCTTTACAAACAAGGCTGCGGGAGAGATGCGTGAGCGAATTGATGATATGGTGGGCTATGGTTCGGAAAGCATATGGGTTTCTACATTCCATTCGACATGTGTGCGTATATTGCGCAGGTATATTGACAGGCTGGGATATGACACGAATTTTACCATATATGATGCTGACGACCAGAAGGCTCTGATGAAGGACATCTGCAAGCGTCTTGAGATAGATACCAAGATGTATAAGGAAAAGATGTTTTTAAATGTCATTTCATCAGCAAAGGATGAGATGATTGATCCGATAGAGTTTGAAAACCGCTTCACAGGTGACTTCGTGAAGCGCAAGCAGGCACTTGTATACAAGGAGTATCAGAATGCCCTAAAGCAGAATAACGCACTCGATTTTGATGATTTGCTTGTGAAGACAGTAGAGCTTTTTAAGCTGGATAAAGAGGTGCTGGATTACTATCAGGAGCGCTTCAGATATATCATGGTGGATGAGTATCAGGATACAAACACCGTGCAGTTTGAGCTTATCAGGCTTCTTGCCATGAAGTATAAGAATCTGTGTGTGGTGGGTGATGATGATCAGTCCATTTACAAGTTCAGAGGTGCCAATATCTACAATATCTTAAACTTTGAGAAGCATTTTGAAGATGCAAAGGTCATAAAGCTTGAGCAGAATTACAGGTCTACCCAGAATATCCTAGATGCTGCCAACAGCGTCATTTCCAACAACGTGGGTAGAAAGGACAAGAGCCTTTGGACTGACAACGGAGCAGGAGACAGGATTACCTTTGAACAGCTTGAGAGTGGCTTCGAGGAAGCGGATTATGTGGCGCGTTCGATAGCGAGACTCGTGAGAAAGGGTGAGGCGCGCTATAAGGACTGTGCTGTGCTTTACCGAACCAACGCACAGTCGCGTCTTTTCGAGGAGAAATTTATTGCAGCCAACATTCCATACAAGATTGTCGGCGGCGTGAATTTCTATGCCAGAAAAGAGATAAAGGATATCCTTGCATATTTAAAGACTATTGACAATGGCCATGATGACCTTGCGGTAAAGCGAATAATAAATGTGCCAAAGCGCGGCATCGGAGCTACAAGCATCAATAAGGTGACGGACTATGCCCTTGAGAAGGGGATAGATTTCTATACGGCACTGCGCTATGTCGATGAGGTGCCGGGAATGGCGAGGTCAGCAGGCAAGATAAAGCCTTTTGTGATGTTTATACAGTCACTTCGTGCGAGAGCCGAGATGGATTCGGTTTCGCAGCTCATACAGGCAATAATCGATGAGACCGGCTATGTAGATGAGCTGAAGGCTGAGGGCACGGATGAAGCAGAGCAGCGTATTGAGAATATTGATGAGCTTATAAACAAGGCTGTTGATTACGAGCAGGGGGAGGAGAATCCTACTCTCAGTGGCTTTTTGGAGGAAGTGGCACTTGTAGCCGATATAGACGGTCTTGACGAAAACAGCGACTATGTGGTTCTTATGACTCTGCACAGTGCTAAGGGACTTGAGTTTCCGAATGTGTATCTGGCGGGTATGGAGGATGGTCTTTTCCCAAGCTATATGTCAATCACGAGTGATGATGCGACAAGCGAGATAGAGGAGGAAAGGCGTCTTGCTTATGTTGGCATCACGAGAGCCAAGGAGCATCTGACTATTACATCGGCGCGTATGCGCATGGTGCGTGGAGAGACACAGTTCAACAAGGTATCGCGATTTGTGAAAGAGATTCCGCGTGAGCTTATGTCAGGTGAGGTCTATGAGCCAAAGCGCCGTGATGATGACATTGAAAGAAATTCACAGAGCACCTACAGAAAGGCTAAGGAGGCCTTCAAAAAGACACCTACATATGGCACAGAGTATGCGACCACCTTTAATACACAGCGTACAAGGACACCTGTCTACACGCCTGTGAGCAACCAGAAGTCATTTGCCAGTGCCAATACCACCGGAGGCCTTTCATATAAGGTAGGGGACAGGGTATCGCACATCAAGTTTGGCGCGGGAGAGGTCATGGCAATTGTAGAAGGCGGCAGGGATTATGAGGTCACTGTGGACTTTGACAAGGCCGGTACCAAAAAGATGTTTGCTTCATTTGCCAAATTGAAAAAAATTGACTAAAATTATTGTAATTTTTATAGGAAAATTGGATATAATATGCTATAATGGATTTAACAAATAGCATTTGACAATTACTTTTGGAAAAGGAGCGGATTGAATTATGAGTAAAGTTGAAGAATTATTAAAGGACAACAAGCTTGCAGAGAAGCTCAGCATGGCAAAGCTTAATGACCTTCTCAAAAAAGAAGAGGAAGACAAGAAGCCTTCCAAGGCTGTTATCATATTTGCCATCATTGGTGTATTAGTTGCTGTTGCAGCAGCGGCATATGGTATCTACAGATTTTTCACACCGGATTATTTAGATGATTTCGATGATGAGTATGATGATGAATTCGATGATGATTTCTTCGAGGATGAAGACGATGATGATGCTGAAGAGGAAAAAGAGGCACCAAAGACTAAAGAAGAGAAATAATCGTTTTTAGATAATGGGGGCTACATATGTAGTCCTCATTTTTCTTTATGTGTGAAGCAAGGCATTTGCAGTCAGGCATACAAAGGAATAATAAAGTATAAAGAGAGATAAGAATTACATGAAAAAAGGATTTAGAGGAACAGGAACCGTAGAAAGAGTAGACTTCCCAAACAAGGGAATAGCCGTTACAGATGACGGCGACAGAGTAATTGTGAAAAATACAATTCCGGGACAGAAGGTGGAATTTGTTGTAAATAAAGTAAAGCATCAAAGGGCAGAGGGCAGACTCATGGAGGTAATTGAGAAATCGCCTTTGGAGACAGAAGAGCCATGTCCTCACTTTGGAATGTGCGGGGGCTGTACATATCAGACAGTGCCTTACGAAAAGCAGCTTGATATGAAGCTTACCCAGGTGAAAAAGCTAATTTCGGATGCTATCGGCACTGAGGAAGAGTCAGGATATGAGTTTATAGGGATACATGGAAGTCCTAAAAAGAGCGAATACAGAAACAAGATGGAATTTTCCTTCGGTGATGAGTATAAGGATGGCCCTCTTGCGCTTGGCATGCACAAAAGAGGAAGCTTTTATGACCTTGTGACCGTATCGGACTGTCAGATAGTGGATGAGGATTTCAGGACAATATTAAAGGCAACACTTGATTATTTTTCAAAAAACAATATCTCATATTTCCACAGAGCAACACACAAGGGCTATCTGAGGCATCTGCTTGTCAGAAAGGCAACAAAAACCGGTGAAATCATAGTCGACCTTGTCACTAGCACACAGACAGAGGGCTTCAACGAGGAGGAGCTGCTAGCAGGCTTTAGATATGCGCTTTTGACCAGGCAATATGACGGCAGATTCAAGGGCGTTTTACACACAAAAAATGACAGCGTGGCAGATGTGGTCAAAAACGAGGGCACAGAGGTGCTCTACGGAGATTCATATTTCTACGAGGAGCTCTTAGGTCTGAAATTCAAAATCACACCATTCTCATTTTTCCAGACCAACTCACTCGGAGCGGAGGTGCTCTATGAGACAGCGAGAGAGTTTATCCTGGGAGATGACAAGGATTCGCTAAACGGTAAAACAGTCTACGACCTCTACAGTGGAACCGGCACCATCGCGCAGCTTATGGCACCAGTGTGTAAGGAAGTAGTAGGTGTCGAAATAGTTGAGGAGGCAGTTTGCGCAGCAAAGGAAAATGCAGCTCTTAATGGTCTCGATAACTGTAAATTTATCGCAGGTGATGTCCTCAAGGTGCTTGATGAGATAGAGGAAAAACCGGATTATATAATTCTTGATCCACCACGAGACGGTATCCATCCGAAGGCTATTGGGAAAATCATAGAGTATGGTGTTGAGAATATGGTTTATATTTCATGTAAACCAACAAGCCTGGCAAGGGATTTGCAGATATTTATGGACAGAGGGTATAGAGTGGAGAAGATATGCTGCGTGGATATGTTTCCGAATACTTATCATGTGGAGACGGTAGTTCTTTTATCCCACAAAAAAGCCGACAGTTATATCCACATTGATGTGGAGTTTGGAGAGGGCGAGGGCAAGATTCCGGTAGATAGTATTGCTAAAAGAGCCGAAGCGTATAAGCCCAAAGAAAAAGTGACCTACAAAATGATTAAGGAGTACATAGAAGCGAAATACGGCTTCAAGGTACATACCGCATATATCGCAGAGGTAAAGCGAAATTTGGGATTGCCGATGTATGATGCTCCTAATGCGGTAGAAGAATTGAAACAGCCGAGGAAACATCCGACACCAGAAAAGGTAGAAGCAATCAAAGATGCACTTCGTTATTTTGCAGTGATATAAAACTTTACTTACAATCGAATATTTCTTACATAGCCGTTTATTCATTTATTTGAGTAAGCGGCTTTTTTCATCCCTATTTTTCGGAATAGGGATATTTTTTGCAGAAGGAGGAGGTTTATTTGAACACGCAAATCATCGCCATCGCCAACCAGAAAGGCGGCGTTGGCAAAACAACAACCTGTGCGAACTTGGGAATAGGTCTGGCACAGGCCGGAAAGAAAGTGCTTCTGATCGACGGGGACCCACAAGGAAGTCTGACAATCAGCTTGGGAAATCCGCAACCGGACAAGCTGCCATTTACACTGTCGGATGCAATGGGCAAAATTCTGATGGATCAGCCTATACGCCCCGGAGAAGGTATTCTGCATCATGCAGAAGGCGTTGACCTGATGCCTGCGGATATTCAGCTTTCCGGTATGGAGGTTTCTCTGGTAAACGCCATGAGCCGTGAAACGGTTTTACGGCAATATCTGGACACACTGAAGGGACAATATTCCCATATCCTGATTGACTGTCAGCCCTCGTTGGGGATGCTTACGGTCAATGCGCTGGCGGCTGCGAACAGGATCATAATTCCCGTTCAGGCAGAGTATCTGCCCGCCAAAGGACTGGAACAGCTTTTATCTACGGTCAGCAAGGTAAAACGGCAGATCAATCCAAAGCTCCAGATTGACGGTATACTGCTGACGATGGTGGATAACCGCACCAACTTTGCCAAAGAGATTGCTGCTTTGCTGCGGGACACCTATGGAAGTAAAATCAAAGTCTTTGGAACGGAGATTCCACACTCTGTCCGTGCAAAGGAAATTAGCGCAGAGGGAAAAAGCATTTTCGTCCATGACCCTGGCGGTAAGGTGGCAGAGGGGTATCGAAATCTGACGAAGGAGGTGTTGAAACTTGAAAAGCAGCGCGAAAAAAGTAGAACTGGCATCGGTAGATGATCTGTTTTCTACGGAGGAGAGCCGTGCCGATGCTCAGAGAGAAAAAGTAGTAGAAATCCCGCTGTCGGAACTGCACCCGTTCAAAGGGCATCCATTCAAAGTCAAGGATGACGAAGCCATGATGGAGACCGCAGACAGTATCAAGCAGTATGGCGTTCTGGTTCCGGCGATTGCTCGACCGGACCCGGAGGGCGGTTATGAGCTGGTAGCCGGACACAGGCGGCACAGAGCCAGTGAGCTGGCAGAAAAGGAGACCATGCCGGTCATTGTTCGGGATTTGGATGATGATGCCGCCACGATCATTATGGTTGACAGCAACCTGCAACGAGAAAGTCTGCTCCCCAGTGAAAGAGCATTTGCCTACAAGATGAAGCTGGATGCCATGAAACATCAGGGAGAGCGAGTTGATTTAACTTCGTCCCAAGTTGGGACGAAGTTGAGAGCCGATGAAATATTGGCTCAGCAGGCTGGTTCAAGCAGAAATCAAGTTCAGCGCTATATCCGTCTGACAGAGCTGATTCCTGAATTGATGGATATGGTGGATGAAAAGAAGATTGCCCTGAACCCTGCCTATGAGCTGTCCTTTCTCAAAAAGGAGGAACAGGTAGACC
>OHIL01000743.1_pt1 | contig 12749 bp, 9 predicted proteins | sample 1568231 | NCBI WGS metagenome assembly OHIL01 (sample SAMEA3879565, study PRJEB24766) | human gut metagenome | biome: human-associated habitat; feature: feces | place: USA | collected 1985/1987 | reverse complement strand
GGATGAGGCGTTCGCACTCGGCGTGAAGGAGGGTAATTCCTCCAACTTCGCCTCCAGCGGTATTGAGGTCATGAAATCCATGTACCTCGGCAAGAACGGTCACATCGCCATCCGCACGAATTCCGTTCCGCTTGCCGTTGCGGAGCTGGAGAAGAAGGGCTTCGTATGCGACATGGAGACAGCCAAGTACAAGGGTGAGCGGATGATCGCCGTGTACCTGAAGGACGAATTCGGCGGCTTTGCCGTGCATCTGCTGCAGAAGTAAGGAGGGGCGAAGATGAAAGTTCTGACATTCGGTGAAATTATGCTCCGCCTGAAAGCGCCGGGACACGAGCGCTTCTTCCAAAGCCCGATGCTGGAGGCGACCTTCGGCGGCGGCGAGGCGAACGTGGCAGTCTCCCTTGCAAATTACGGCATGGACGCGGAATTTCTGACCGTTCTGCCGCAGAACGATATTGCAGACGCCTGCATCCGCGAGCTGCGCTATTTTGGCGTGGGCACAAAGAAGATCGTCCGCGGCGAGGGTCGTATGGGCATTTATTACTTGGAGGGCGGTGCAAACCAACTGCCGAGCAAGGTCGTCTATGACCGCGCGTATTCCTCGATCGCGCTGGCAAAGCCGGGCGATATCGACTGGGACAAAGCCTTCGAGGGTGTGGACTGGTTCCATATCACGGGTATTACGCCTGCGATTTCTGAAAGCGCGATGGAGCTGTCTCTTGAGTCTGTCAAGGAAGCGAAGAAGCGGAACATCACCGTTTCCTGCGACCTGAACTACCGCAAGAACCTCTGGAAATATGGCAAAAAGGCCAGCGAAGTCATGCGCGAGCTTGCCAAGTACGTCGATGTGGCGATTGCCAACGAAGAAGACGTACAGAAATCGCTCGAAATTACCGTCGATGTGAACGTCGAATCCGGCGAGCTGGACCGCGATAAATACCGCGCGCTTGGCAACAAAGTTTTGGAAGCCTACCCGAACATGAAGTGCATCGCGATCACACTGCGCGAGAGCCACAGCGCGGACTGGAACGGCTGGGCGGCGTGCCTGAATGACGGCAAGGACTTCTATGTGTCTAAAAAGTACGAAATTCGGGATATTATCGACCGTGTGGGCGGCGGCGACAGCTTTGCAGGCGGCTTGATCTATGGCTTGAACAACTATGAGGACAAGCAGTCCGCACTCGAATTTGCAGTTGCAGCTTCCTGCCTGAAGCACAGCGTGATCGGTGACTTTAACCGCGTCGGTGTTTCTGACGTGGAAAAGCTCATGGGCGGCGACGGTACCGGCAGAGTGCAGAGATAAAAGGAGAACATCAACATCATGGAATGGATCAATGAAAAAGCCAAAACGCTGAAGCAAGGCGCGATCCGCGCCATGTTTGACCGCGCAAATACCATGACCGGCGTCATCAGCCTCGGCATCGGTGAGCCGGATATGCCGACACCGAAGCTGGTCTGTGAGGCGGCAAAGGAGGCGCTCGACAAGGGGATCACGCATTATACCCCTAACGCCGGCACGCTCTCGTTCCGTCAGGCCATTGCCGAGAAGTCCTATCTGAAGGATCTGCACTATGACCCGAATACCGAGATCATCGTCACAAACGGCGGCATGGGTGCTTTGAGCCTGCTGTTCCTTGTCCTGCTGAACAAGGGTGATGAAATCCTCATTCAGGACCCGCAGTGGCTGAACTACGTGGCGCAGGTCGCGTACTGCGATGGCACGGCTGTCCGAGTTCCCACGGATCTGGAGCATAATTTTGAAATGCAGCCGGAGACTATCGAAAAGCTCATCACGCCGCACACCAAGGCGCTGATGATCAACACGCCGAACAACCCCACCGGCTCCGTTATGACGCGCGAAACGATGGCAAAGATCGCAGAGCTGGCCGTCAAGCACGACCTGCTGGTGATCTCCGACGACGTCTACAACACACTGCTTTACGCCGGAGAAGAAGCACCCTGCATTGCGTCCTTCCCGGGCATGAAGGAGCGCACCGTCATCGTCAACAGTTTCTCAAAGTCCTATGCAATGACCGGCTGGCGCATCGGCTTTGTCGCGGCCCCGGCGGAGATCGTTGACCGCATGACCAAGTGTCAGGAAAACTTCAACGCCTGCGCCAACGCCCCCGGCCAGTACGCGGCGACCGTCGCGCTCGACCATCCGGAGCTGTGCGAAGAACTGCGTCAGGTCTTTGAGCGCCGCCGCAGCATCCTGCTCGACGGCCTCGCCAAGATCGACGGCATCCGCTGCAACCGCCCGAACGGCGCGTTCTACGTGTTTGCCGACATCAGCAGCTTCGGCCTGAGCAGCGTCGAGTTCTGCAACCGCCTGCTCGACGAGCAGAAGGTCGTCTGCATTCCGGGCAGCGCCTTTGGCGAATGCGGCGAAGGCTTCATCCGTATCGCATATACCTGCTCGGATGATGAACTCCACGAAGCGCTGAAGCGTATATCGCGTTTTTGCAGCGAACTGCGTGCGGCATGACTCTTTGACTTCACTGCGGTCAATACAGATGTTAAACCGCCATGCATGGAGAGAGAACACATCTGCGACGCAGCAATGAGTGATCGCCGCACGATCGCGCGGCGATGCCCCGACTTTTCCAACTATTTTAACCATAGCTCATGACAAGAGAGGTCATAACCTGACATCATATCCCTATCGAACCTATGCAAAGATCGACCTGAACAAGCTGCAGCATATGTTTGCAGTACCTACAACCGCTTCGGGAAGGAGCATTGCTCCCAGCACCAGATCGAAGAAGCTGCACTGGACAAACTGATTATGGACGAACTCAAAAATACCAAGGGGCTGTATCAGCAGAACTGGGATGCGCTGGAGCAGCTGATCGCACAGTGGACACCAAAGGCGGAACCGACTGGTGCGCAGATCATCAAGCTGGAAAAGAAAATCTGCTGTCTGGAGGATGAAACGGAAGCAATTTTAATGGAGCGGATACGGGATCGGGCGAACGCTGAACGCTACGACCGCATGATTCAAAAGCGCGAGGAAGAAATCGCTGCGGCAAAAAAGCAGATCGAAGAACTGCAAAATATTTCCGCTGTCCTGCGGAATCGGCAAACGAAGCTCAAACGGGATATCAGCATGATTGACGACATTCTCTCTGAGGGTGTCATGACGGAAGCGCACCTGCGGATGCTGGTTGAAAAGATCTATGTGCAGGAGACGGACGGAAAACTCAGCCTGGACATTCAGATCAAAGCGCCGTTCCGCACACATCTGGATGTCTATGAAAATGGGACGCTCACGGAGCGATACGGTGCGCTGGATTTTGACTGGGACAGGCTGGCGCAGCTGCTCTACGGCGACGGGCTTGCGGGGTAAACGGTTATGCCGGGCTGCTGGCCTGTCAGGAATGCGGGAACGTGTTCAGTCCCATGATCCGCTACCGGAACGGCAGCCGCCGTGTGGAATACGTCTGCCGGGGCTACCAACGGAACGGAAAAGGCTATTGCAGCTCTCACCGCATTCACGAAGAAGTTCTGGATAAAGCCGTCTGGGATGATACAGAAAAGCTGCGGGAACAATACGCAGCCGAACTGAAAAAGGTCACGCAGCTGCAAAAACAGTGGGCATTGAGGAAGCCAGTCCTCGACGCCCACTGTTTGACTTTGCAGAAAGAAATCCAGCGATTGGAGCAAGAGATTGACGAACTGGTGATGGAAAAGCTGAATGGCGACGGAGGCTCATCTGCTCACGAAATCGGTACTTGAACACCGTAAATCAATCGCCTCAAAAACAAAATCGTGGCCCAGCGTCAGCGGCCACGATTTTGAACGAAGAAAGACCTTTGCTGTCGAGGTGGACGCGCCTGCGCGGTCACCTGACATCCAAAGGTCATTTCTGAGTGGTGCGCCCGACAGGACTTGAACCTGCACGCTCGCGCAATGGAACCTAAAGGTGATGTCACCTTCGTGAAAGATTTTTTATGATTTGATATAACTCTCTAATGAAGCAATCCTTCTGTTAGCCTGAACCGCACTCGGTAATTTGGAAAGCAGCAACTGTGCGGCAGTCTTGCTGTTTATAGAATTCACACACAAGCAAGTCTGAATTATGTGTGAATTTTTTGTTGCAATTATCTGCAATTCATGATAAAATTCAAGCACAGATAAAATATATTTGTGCGCGAATTTTAATTAAGAGGGTCGGTGATTGCATGGACAACCGGGAACTGGCGAAAGTGATTATTGTAAGCAGGGGTGGCGTTGCGAAATCTGCTGATTTTGTTGCCGCCGGAATCCGTGCAGTTGATGTCGTGAATATGTGCAACGCCGGTTACCTCGAACGAGTACGCCACGGCTATTACAGCCTCGCCAGGGGAAGTATTGTTTCTGAGGAGCAGCTTCTTGCAACGCTTGTTCCGCAGGGGATTGTGTGCGCAGAATCGGCCCTCTTCTACTATGGATACAGTGACTTCGCACCACGCAAATGGTCCATAGCGGTACCTCGTACCATGTCCAGAGCAAAACTTGAAGTGGATGCGCTTGTTCTGCAGCCGTACTTTGTGCAGGACAACCTGTATGAACTGGGTAAAACCACAGGGCGTTTTCAGGGCGTTGAACTGCCTGTTTATGACCGGGAGAGAACCATTTGCGACTGCTTCAAATATCGTTCCCGGCTGGACAACGAAATGTTTTCCAAAGCCATGACTGCCTACGCAAACGATACAAAGAAGAAGCTGAACAACCTTTCAGCGTATGCCAGAAAGCTGCGAGTTTATAAAAAAGTGACTGAACTGATGGAGGTGCTGCTCAATGCCTGATGTTGCGGCATCTGTACTGGCGAGATTGAAAAACAAAGCGAACGAAAGCGGAAGAACCTATCAGCTTTGCCTGCAGCTTTTTTGCCAGGAGGAATTTCTGCGCCGATTGGAAGAATCCAAATATGCTGAAAATCTTGTACTTAAGGGCGGTTTGTTCATCTATACCATTACCGATTTTGACAGTCGTGTGACAATGGATATAGACTTTCTTCTCCGGAAAGTGCCAAACACACCGGAGCAGCTGAAAACTGTGCTGGAGGAAATTATTTCCGCTCCTACTGGAAATGATTTTGTGACTTATGAAATTAAAAGTGTTGCGCCGATTGCTGTGGTGAAAAAATACGCAGGAATCGGTGCATCCCTCGTGGCTCGGATCAAGAACACAAAAACACCGCTCAACATTGATTTTGGTGTGGGTGACGTTATCGTTCCAAAGTATGAAAAGAGGAAGATCCCCACGCAGCTTGAAGGTTTCTCTGTACCGACGGTAAATACATACTCTCTTGAAACGACCATCGCAGAAAAAATCGATGCAATCCTCAATCTGATGGAGTTCTCCAGCAGAATGAAGGACTATTACGATATTTTCTATCTGGCAAATAAATTTGACTTTGACGGCGTGTTGCTGACCGAAGCCATGAAAAAGACCTTTGCCAACCGTGACCACAGTTTTACCGTGAAGCAATTCGAGCAGGTGATGGCTTTCAACAGCGATGAAGCAATGCAGAAAAAGTGGAAAGCATTTTGCCGCAAAACCGATATAAAAACCGACGATTACAGCACTGTGCTTAAAACGATCAACGAATTTCTTTTTGAGCCGTTTGTTGCAGCTGTGGAAGGCAGAAACTATGTGAAACGCTGGTCGGTGTCAGAAAACAAATGGAGCTGATGCTGAAAAGATAAAGAAAGGTATATTTCAATGGCCAAGAAGAAAGTGGAAGAAAAAATCAATCTGGACGCTATCCTGTTTAAATGCCGCGATATTCTGCGCAAGGCGCGCAACTCCGGATCGTTCTTTGAAAAACGCGATATGATGCTCACGCTGGTGTTTTTGCGTTTCATTGGTGAAAAATTTGAAGATGGCGTAGAGAACTTACGGCAGAATCTGATCAAAGAGGGACTTGACCTTGATGACGAAGCAATTAAAGCCGCGTTTTTGGATGACCCCACTTTTACGGACGGTACATATAACCTGCCTGTGGATGCGCGCTGGTCAACGATCATCCAGACGCCTGCACCTAAGCTGAATGTCGCCCTTGATACTGCTCTGCATAGCATTGCTGCCAGCAGCAAACAGTTGAAGGGGTGTTTTGTGGAGGGTACGTTTACCACACGCAATCTCGCTCCCAACGATATCAAGCAGGTAGTCGATGAAGTCAATAAGATCAGTCACAGGGTCTTTGGCGAAGAGAAAGATCTGATCGGCCGCGTTTATGAGTATTTCCTGAAAGAATTCGCTGTCAACGCCACGAAAGAAGAGGGCGAGTTCTACACCCCACACGATGTTGTGCAGCTGATCGCGACGATGATCGAGCCGTTTGACGGCACACTCTATGACCCCTGCTGCGGTTCTGGCGGTATGTTTGTCCAGAGTACCGATCTTATCCGGGAAAAGCGCGGCGATATCAGAAGGATCAATGTCTACGGTCAGGAAAAGGAAGCTGCAACCTACCGTCTGGCGAAGATGAACCTGGCCCTGCGCGGCATCAGCCATAATCTCGGCGAAGAAAGCGACTCCACTTTTACGCACGATCTGTTCAAAGGTCTTTACTTCGACTACATCATGGCCAATCCGCCCTTCAATCTGAAAGGCTGGTACGACGAGAATCTGAAAAACGATTCCCGCTGGGTGGATTACCAGACGCCGCCGGAGAGCAACGCCAACTATGCATGGATCCTCCACATTCTTTCCCATTTGAAAGCGCTCAAGGGTGTTGCAGGATTCCTGCTGGCCAATGGCGCTTTGGGCGACAGCGATACGCTTGAGATCCGAAAAAAGCTGATCCAGAATGATAAGGTCGAAGCCATTATCATTCTTCCACGCGAACTGTTTATCACCACGGATATCAGCGTCACCCTCTGGATCCTGAATCAGAATAAAAAGGGCGGGGCGTATCACGGCAGAATGCTGCGCAGCCGCGCGGGCGAAATCCTGTTCATGGATCTGCGCACGTGGACAGAAAACCCGGTTAAAAACGAGAGCAAAAAGAAAGTCCTTTTAAGCAGCGAACAGATTCAAAAAGCCGCCGACATTTATCACACATGGCAATCCGAGGGAACCGACGGCGCAAATTATGCTGTGCCGGAGCTTTACCGCAGCGTCAGGAAGGGCGAAATTGAAAAGCAGGGCTGGAGTCTTGTCCCCAGCAAGTATATCGAGTTTATCGACCATGATCTGGAGATCGACTATGCCGCTGAAATGAGCCGTATTCAAAAAGAGATGCGCGAAGTTCTGAAGCAGGAAATGAAGTCCCAAAAGATGCTTGAAGATGCCTTCAGGGGGATTGGATATGGCATTGAATAACTATAAATTGGGCGATTTGCTGATGCGGAATTCAGAAGAAAACAAAGATTTAATATATGGCATTTCTGATGTCCGTGGAGTTCGCAATACTAAAGGAATTTCAAACACTAAAATTGATGTGTCAGGGCGCAATTTGAAAACGTTCCTCGTTGTAAGACCAGGTGGATTCATTTTTAACCACAGAGTACATGACAAATTGGGGCTTGGATACAATACATCCGATGAGACATATATTTTTACGAATGATTATGTGTCGTTCTATGTCAAGCCGGAAGTCAAAAACAGAATTCTGCTGCCAGACTATCTATATATGTGGTATCTGCGCCCCGAGTTTGATCGATATATGCTATTTAAAACATATGGAAGTGCCACACTATTCTTTAGCTGGGACAATATGTGTGAATTAGAAATTGAACTTCCCGATTTACCGACACAGCAGAAATATGTCGATGTCTATAATGCAATGGTCGCCAATCAGCAGGCATACGAGCGCGGCTTGGAGGATTTGAAGCTCACCTGTGATGCACTGATTGATAAAGTTAAGCATACCGCCACTAAAAAAACAATTCGCAAATTGCTGGCAGAAGTCGATAATCGAAACGATAACGGAACAGCCACAAATGTGCAGGGTATCAATATAGAAAAACAATTTATGCCTTCTGTTGCGGATATAACCGGAGTTGATCTTAAAAAATACAAACTTGTTCAGAACGGACAATTTGCATTTTCGGGTATGCAGACGGGACGAGATAAGTGCGTCAGAATTGCGCTTTATAGAGAGGAGGAGCCTATTGTTATTTCTCCTGCATATACAGTTTTTGAAACAAAAGATACAACGGTTTCTCCCGAATATATCATGATTTGGTTTTCTCGCATGGAAACTGACCGGCACGGATGGTTTATGAGTGACTCCAGTATCCGTACAAATCTTGACCTCGACCGGTTCTATGAAATTGAAATCCCTGTTCCCGATGAGAAAATGCAAAAGGCAATTGTGGATATTTATACCGTGTACACTTTGCGCAGGAATACCAACGAGCAGCTAAAGAAGCAAATCAAGGACATCTGCCCGATTTTGATTCGGGGATCGCTGGAAGATGGAGGTGAACCCAATGGCGAACCTGCATAACTATCACGGATGCTACTGCGAGGCGGAATTTGAAAGCACATTTCTTTCCTATTTGGAGGAAGCGGGGTGGAGCTATCTGGCCGGAAGCAGCCTCCCGCGCGATTCCATGCGGGACGTGTTATACACTGATGACATGGAGTTTTTCCTGAACAGAACCAACCCGGATCTGACTGCGGATGAGATTCAGCAGATCATGGACACCGTGCGCCTTGCGGGTGCGGAAAGTGATTTTGCCACGCTGCATAAGGTGTACGACTGGATGGTGAACGGAATTCAATTCACCCCGCAGGCGGCTCTTCCCAGAATGGTCAATTTGATTGAGTTTGAGGATCTGGAGAAAAATGTCTTCCGCGCGGTTAATCAGTTCACCGTGGAATACACCAACAACGGGCAGACGCAGACCCGCCGCCCGGATATTCTTCTTTTTGTCAACGGAATGCCGCTGTGCATCATCGAGCTGAAGAACCCGGCGGATAAAAACGCGACGATTTACGATGCATGGGAACAGATCAATATCCGCTATTGGCGCGATATTCCGCATCTGCTGCATTATTGCCCGCTGGCTTGTATTTCCGACGGCGTGAAAACGCGGCTCGGCACCGTCCGCACACCCTATGAACACTTTTACGCGTGGCGCCGTGTGAATGACGGCGATGAAGTGTCGCTTTTGCCGTTCGACGAGGTGCAGACCATGATACGGGGCGTGTACAGCCCGGTGCGGTTTCTTGAGATTTTCCGCGACTACATTTACTTCCAGGACAGAGCGTTCGACAGCGAGGAGCGGGAGATCGTCTGCCGCTATCCGCAGTTCTTTGCTGCTCGCCTGCTGAAGCAGAGCATCATTCGATCTGTCGTAGAGAAAAGCGGCAAGGGCGGCACCTATTTCGGCGCCACAGGCTGCGGAAAGACCTACACGATGGCGTTCCTTGCCCGACAGCTCGCTCTGCGGTGTACCGGCATAAAGGAAATCGGCTCTCCGACGATCATTATGATCGTTGACCGCGACGATCTTCAGAAACAGGGATCGAAACTATTTACCAAGAGCAAGGATTTTTTGAATCTTGGTGAGGTACAGGTTGTCCGAAGCCGTAATGCCCTGCGGCAGGAGCTTGGTATGCGGGAAAGCGGCGGCTTTTATATCTGCACGATCCAAAAATTCTGTGACCGTGAAGATGACAAAATCGGACTGATCAACAACCGTGCCAATATCATTTGTTTCTCTGACGAGGCACACAGAACACAGCTCGAACACGCAAACCGGATCAGGTTCAGCAAGGATACAGATGAAAATATGAAGGCGATGGTATCCAAGCCGTATGCAAAGGTTTTGAAAGAGGCATTCCCACACGCAACCTTCGTCGGCTTTACGGGCACACCCATCGACCAGACCTATCAAACCTTCGGCGCGGAGATCGACCGTTATACGATGGATCAGGCTGTGGCCGACGGTATCACTGTGTCCATCAAATATCATCCTAGGATCGCCAAGGTCTTGCTTGATCAGGAAAAGGTCGAGCAAATCGAAGCGTACTACCAGAGATGCTTTGACGATGGCGCAACGGCAGAGGATATTGAGACCAGCAAAACGGCCATGAGCTCCATGGAGATCATTCTGGGAGAGCCTTCCCGGTTGGAGCGCCTTGCCGTTGATATTCATGACCACTATGTTTCTGCCTGCGCCAACGACCCGGATAGAGTGCAAAAAGCGATGATCGTATGCTCCAACAGAAAAATCGCCTATGATCTGCTGCAAAAGTTCAAGGAACACTATCCGGAATGGTTTGAGAAAAAGAAGGTGCCCGATGGCAGTTCAGCTTCCGAAGAAGAATTGCGCGAGTTAAAACCGATGCCATTTATTGCGATGGTGGCAAGCGTCGCCAGCAACGATGCGTCGGATATGTACAAGTATCTCGGCGGCGCTGCGAACAGCAAACGGTCCGAGGAACTGGACGCTGCGTTCAAGCAGGATAAGTCCAATTTCCGCATTGCCATCGTCGTTGATATGTGGATCACAGGCTTTGACGTACCTTCTCTGACTTATATGTATAATGATAAGCCGCTGAAAAGGCATCTGCTGATCCAAACCATCAGCCGGGTCAACAGAAAATATCCCGGCAAAGATTATGGCTTTATCATCGATTATATTGGAATCCGTGACAATATGCGCGAGGCTCTGAAAATATACGGCGGCGATCACTCTATTGCACCTACGGCAGACGACGTGCAGCAGGCCACCGATGTGTTCAGAGAAGAACTTTCGATCCTGAAGGATCTCTTTTCGGGGTATGATCTGACTCCGTTCCTCAACCCGGCTGGAGATCCTACCCTGCGGTACAGACTTTTAGCAAAAGCCGCCGAGTATGTTTTTGTTTCCGCACAGGAATTGCAAACAGAAATCAAGGGCGGCAAAGATGTCAGGAAAGTCTCGTTCAAAACATATTTCCTGAAAACTGTCAAGAGAATGCGGGCAGCGCATGATATCTGTCAGCCGTCCGGTGAACTGGATGAAGAGGAATCTGCTCTCGCGCAGTGCTTCATGGCCATTGCAGGATTTGTGCGCAAAATGAATGGCACCGATACTGAAGTCGATACCGATACCATGAACCGCCATGTGGCGAAGATGGTCGAGGAAGCATTAAAGTATAACGAGGTCGAAAGCGTTCTGGAGGATGGAGAACAGGAGGATATTTTCAGCCCTGAATATTATGAGAAGCTGTCTGATGTGAAAATGCCCGCATCCAAGCTGGAGCTGCTGGTAAAAATGCTTCGCAAGCAGATCATGGAATACGGCAAAACAAATCAGATGGCCGCAAAGAAGTATCAGGAAATGCTTGAGGAAACCATCAAACAGTATCATGAACGCAGAAAACATCTTACTGCAGAGGAAGCCGGCGAAGCCCAAGAGCAAACTTCTGAGGAAATTATCAGAAATGCTACAGAACAGGCCTTACGCATTCTGCGTGAAATGAATGCGGACCGCGAAAGCTTCCGGAAGATTGGTCTCACTTTTGAGGAGAAGGCATTCTATGATATTTTGATGGCGCTGCGCGACGAGTACAATTTTGAATACGGCAAAGACAAAATTGTCGACGGTATTTCTGTAAATGAGAAGTGCAGCTCTCTGGCTAGGAAAATCAAAGAAATCATTGATGCAAAATCTTCGTTTGCAGACTGGCTCAACAATCAAAATGTTCGCGACCAGCTTAAATTTGACATCAAAGTTTGCCTGATCAAGAATGGGTATCCTCCGCAGTACAGCCCCGAGGTTTTCCGAAAAGTTATGGAGCAGGTTGAGAACATCGAGGAGCATTCATCGATATCCGGATCCGGAATGTAAATAGTTATGCAAAAATCCCCCCACGCTGTTTGTGCTTCAGCGCGGGGGATTTCCTATATTGACATTACCGTTTCAGCCACTGTGCAAATTCCCCCTGTGAGATCTTGCCGTTCTCACAGTTCTCTTTTTCCCTCTGCGCTTCCTTACTCCAAGCGGAGAATGCCTCCTGCGAAATTTTCCCTGCGCGGATCCATGCGAAGCGGCGTTTGTATTCGCGGCGATAAATTTTCAGCAGCTCGTCCTGCGCGTGGCTTTGCACATACTGCCGCATTGCGCCGACCTCTTTGCAGGTGCGCCCGCGGCCGTCGAACACGCGGCTGCAATATTCTGTACTGCCGTGAACGGTGAGCGCAAAATATTTACCGCAGTTTTTGCAGGTGCGCATCGCAATCCTTTGCCGGATGCACTCGCGCAGAGAAAAGTCGATCAGGTCGTACATATTTTGTGGATATAGCACCTCAGCGAACTGTTTCTCCTCTACAAACTCGAACGAAATCTTCATCGGCTGGAAGTCAAATTTCTGCAAGGACGGAGCCTGTTCATACGCTTGCACCCGCACGGAAAAATCCACGTCAGTGATACTTGCGTCCAGCACCGTCTGGAACAGGCGCAGAATTTGCTGCTGCATGGTCGCAAGGTTGCTTGGGACGTGCGCCAGTTCTTTGTGCGGCAACAGCTTCGTCGGATTTTTGAAATCCGGCGTTGCCTGCTTCAGTCGGTTGCTCCAATCCAGCCACAGGTAGAAAAAATACGGATGCTCGTCCTTAAAATCGTCCAGAAGCTTCTGCACCGGCTTCAGGCACGTTGTGTCTCGCGTCTGATAAAATGCCATCAGCGAGCGCTCCGCTTCATGGAAACGCGGTTCCCATTGATTCACGTCATAATATACGAACGACAGCAGGCTGTCCGGAAACGGACGGTCTGCTATTTTTGCGACATACTCTGCATTACCATCTTTGCACTCCAGCGTCT
>OHIL01000728.1_pt1 | contig 12959 bp, 8 predicted proteins | sample 1568231 | NCBI WGS metagenome assembly OHIL01 (sample SAMEA3879565, study PRJEB24766) | human gut metagenome | biome: human-associated habitat; feature: feces | place: USA | collected 1985/1987 | reverse complement strand
GATGAAGGGTGATAAGGTGGTCGAGCTGTGTCAAATACTCGCCAATTCGATACTGTTCTTGTAAGCAGGGCAGTCTAAACTCAATGCTCATTAGGGTTTCTGCATTCAACTTTGCTCGACCGCCACCTACCAAAAGTGATTCAATATCTGATTGACTTATGGCAAAGGCAAGAAAACTATTATCGGCAATTCCCGCCTTTCCTTGAAGGACGTGAGCGTGATTATTGACCCAAATACGCCCGTTTACGCATTTTACAGGGTAGTTTTTTAAGTCATTCGCTCCATCTTCAGCAACAAGGACAAATTCTCCATCGTGTGTAAATCCCTCCACATAATCCTGAATTCCGTTTGCACCATAATACGGCGTTGTTCCGTGAACTCGAAGATTTGCTGCAACAGGGATACGCAGATTATCAAAGCGGTCAGCAACATCTTGAACCTTACGCTGTTCCCAAGGGTCAGTAAATCCCTTAAAGCGAATTTCGGGGTAACTGCTGCCATTTTGCGGGAACATCTTTTCGAGCATCGACTTTTTCACATTCGTCAACTTTTCAAACTTACGCTGATGAAGGGTGATAAGGTTGTCGAGCTGCTGAAAGAAACCTCCAATAGTCTGTTGTTCTCGCATCGTTGGCGGCATCATCAGCTCCATTACAGCCATTTGCTTTCCCGAAACCTCGACGAAAGTTGATCCAGCCCCAACAAGCTCTCCATATCGTTTTAATACTTCGGTTCGAGAAAAAATGAAGTAAGAGTCAAGCTCTCCACGATGTGGGACAATGGACTGAAATCCCTGATTAGTACAGCCTTTTCGGGTTAAAATAGCTGTTTTCCCGATCCCTGCACGAGATGTAAACAGGACTGTACCGGGAGGAAGCATTTTGGCTGAACTATTCTCATAACCCAAGCCGGTTATCTTTTTCTGACTCGAATTTGCATAGATTTGATCCGCAATTTCAGCAGGTGCATACCAATCAATATCACCGTCCCAATAGCTCTGATTTCCTGTACTTGGGGTTCCACCACCCACAATGTCAGCAATATCTCCCAACTTACGCTGTTCCCAAGAAAAATCAAAAGAGCCAAGGAAACACCTTGGCTCTCTTGTTAAGACCGCATATTTTTTCATTTTTCGGCTTGCTTTAGCGGTGATGGCACTCATTACGGCATATCAACCTCAAATCCACCGGTAAGAATGAACTGCCGCAAAAGCTGATCCGTTTTCATATTGACCTTGGGCGGAATCAACTTGGTTTGTTCATATGCTTCAAAGAACGCTTTTGCTTTGGACTTATCGACGCTCTTTTTCAGCTCGTCAAACCTGCCAAACTCATTGATAGTCGCTTCATTCAGGTTAAGCCCCATCATATTCCTGAGTTTATCCTCATCAAGACCGAAGATGGTTGCAAAACGGTGAATTTGGTCATCTTTTGCTCTAAACTGATACTCCGTGATGTAGTCACGAAGCGTTTTTCCGTCCTCGGCAATGACATCGCCTCGCTCAATGTCGTGCAGAAAGATATTTGCGTATTTCTGCTCCTCTTGCGTTAGGGCAGCAAAAGTCTTGTGAAGTTCTGCCTTTGCTTGCTCAATAGATTCCTCGGAAGAGCCTTCCTGTCGAATCAATTTGAGGTACTTATCGAAACGACTGTTCATATAATCGGCATCGATAACCCCTGTGTCAATTTCAGTCAGGTATCCAACAAGATCGTATGGTATATCTATATCTTGTGATCCGGGATCATCGGGAGAAGCAGCGGAAAGCTCTTTATAACGCTGTGCCAAAATCAAAAATGCGTTCTCATCGAACTCCATTGTAATTTCAATCGAATTACCGCTTTCCTCGTCCTTGAATGAGTAGGTGTGTTTGTCCCACCTAAATCCTTGGATTTTAGCAGCTTCAAGGTATCCGTTGAAATCTCTAAACAGCGAGGCGAACTTAGCTCTTACGGTTCCGTCCGCAGGCAGCTTTTCAAAGTCAGGGATACCGGCATTCTTGAACAAATAGGCAATATCATCAAACACAGCGTTGAGCTTTCCGAGGTTGTAAGACAGTTTTTCAACGAACAGACCTATCGGTCTATCGCCGGAATAGAGCTTAACAGCTTTGCTCACATTCTGCTCCATCGTATGCGGCTTGCGATAATATCTGATGATGCCAAAAGGCTTATCGGGTCCGAAAAGTCTGTTGGTTCTGGAAAATGCCTGAATGATGTTCTCATACTCCAGTATCTTGTCCATATACAGCGTGTTGACCCACTTAGAGTCAAAGCCGGTAAGCATCTGATCCACTACAATCAGGAGGTCGAGCTGCTTCTCAGGCTCTCTTTCGACCCGCTTATATTGCTCTTTGTGGGCAAGGCGTAGAGAAAGGTCTTTTTTGAAGCGAGCGTGTGTAGCAATCGAAAAATCCTGACCAAACATCGTATTATAGTCAGTAAGGATTTCGATTAAGCCTTGCTCTTTATAGAAAGCAATCGGCTGCCCTCTGTATTCTTTGTAGTCACCATCTTCATTGCTGATATTGGGGTCAAAAAGGCAACTGATCCTAAGTTTCGGCATTGCAGCCTTCAGCAGTCGATAGTAGTCTATTGCTTCGGGGATGCTGCTCGTTGCAAAGATTGCGTGGAATTTCCCGTTGTGGCTCAAGGTAAGCCAATTTTCCTGAATATCCTCAACAACCTTGCTTTGATGCTCCGAGGAAAGGTACTGAGTCTTTGGAAGATAATCTTCAATGCCCTTGACCCACTTTCCGTCATCGCCTAAGAAGCCCGCCATCTTGACGGTGGAGGAGTCCATATACTCATAGAATATTTTTGCCTTTTTGGGATCGCTGATAGCTTCTTCTTCGGTTGCTGCTTTTGCTTTTTCCAAAGCAACCACCTTGCGGACATCCTTATCGCGGAAAGTCAGGACTTTATAAGGATCAAATCCAAGCACATTCTTATCCCTGATACCATCAGCAATGCTATATCTGTGGAGTTCATTGCCAAAAACATCTGTTTGGGCATTGTTTTTCTTTGCATTCTCCTCAAACACCGGTGTGCCAGTAAAGCCAAAGAAGATGGCGTTGGGAAATGTTTCCTTGATGATGGATAGCATATCTCCAAAAGTTGAACGATGAGCCTCGTCAACAATAAAAACAAGCCGTTTGCCGTTGATTATTTCAATGTCGCTTGCATTAAGTCCTCCATCCTCATCTCGGATATTGCTCATCTTCTGAATAGAGGTGACAATTAGGGTATCTGCTGTTGCGTTGCTTTTCAGCTTAGTCAAAAGGACATATGTGTTCTCTGTTGCCTGCACGGTTTCGTTCTCGTCCGCAAATGCCCGATATTCCTTGAGCGACTGCGTTCCTAACTCAATACGGTCGGTAAGGAAAATAACCTTATCAGCATCATTGGAGTTTGCAATCAACTGCGCCGACTTAAAGCTCGTCATCGTCTTACCTGAGCCGGTGGTGTGCCAAATGTAGCCGCCACGCTGCTTACCGCTGTCCCACTTCGTTTTAGACACAACATCGGAAATTGCGCTGGCTGCGTAATACTGGTAGCTTCGCATTACCTTCAGAACACCGTCAGCATTGTCGGCAACAGTATAAAAACCAATGAGCTGGTGCGCCATAGGGATGGACAGCAGCGAGGAGGCGATAGCTTTCCAATCGTTGATAGGTTCGTTATTGAAGTCAGCCCAATGGAAATAGTAATCCGTATTGAACTTTCCGTCAGGTCCGGGATTCGCAAAATAACGAGTTTCTTCAGGGTTCATTGCAACAAACACCTGAACGAGCGAGAACAATCCGGTAAAAACACCCTCATATGAGTATTTCTCAATCTGATTATATGCTTGACTGACGGGAACACCGCTGCGCTTCAGCTCAATATGTATGACCGGCATACCATTGATGAGCAGCATCAAATCGCCACGACGGTCATTCAGCATTTTTGACTTGCTCGGAAAGGCTGGTTGCTGTACGATTTGATACCGGCTCTGTCCAGCGGCGATTTCTCTGCGATCATATATTTTCAAGCTGATTTCAGTGCCAAAATGGAGCTTGTCGTCAGGGTTATCACGCTTGATGGACACAGTTTTTCCGTTGATAAAGCCATTGAGTTTTAACGGGGTTCTAAGTTCCGTGATCTGCTCAATAATCTGCTGCATTTCGCCATCCGTAAGAGGATAGTTATTCAAGCGGTCAATTCCACGATTGTTATCATACAGGATCTTTGCCCAATTTCGGATGAGGTCTTGCTCGGTCGGGTTCTTGATAACTTCCTTTTCCCAACCTTTATCTGCCAAGACTTTAATCAGGGCTTCCTCAAAGTCCGCTTCTTTTTGGAATGTCATTCGATTTCCTCCTTCCTGCGATATTGATGTCACACGAACATCTTTTCAAGCATAGATTTCTTGATATTTTGGAGCTTTTCCAACTCACGCTGATGAAGGGTGATAAGGTGGTCGAGACAAGTTAGTAGCTCACCTATTTTCCTCTGCTCATCTATATGTGGTAGAGGTATAGGCATTTGGAAGAACACATCATTTTTAATTGAGAACCTGTCTGACCTTGCACCAGAGTCACCATTGAAATTCATAAACGAATGCCAATAAGCACACTTAAAGAAATGCTCCAAATAAGTCGTGTCAACATCGTGCGGGCGAAAGACCGTATATAACGGCGACATTACACCCGTTCTTCCAAGTTTGTTGCGGTTTATTGGTCCTACTGGTGCAGAAGTGGAGATACGAGGGTTGTAAACAAAGTCCTCGTTTTTTACAATGTAGTATCCATCCAAGCTGCTCAACTTTGCTATATCGTGGTCAAAGAAATCCCTTTGGCTTATAATGCCGAACTCAGCCGAGTTCGTAAATGTTTCTACATATTGTAGCCCGGAATTTTTCTCTGTAACTTTGTCAGCAATTTCGGATAGCTTACGCTGTTCCCAAGAGGATGTATAAAAAGGATGGATCAGTTGGACAGACAGAGAAATATCCGGGGTTGAATGCGAAAAAGACTGTCGTTGATGAAGGGTGATAAGGTTGTCGAGGTTATGGAAATAGGTTGCAAGCAAAGCCTGTTCTCTCAAATCTACAGGAATCCGTACTTCGACACCTGCGAGGGATTTTTGGCTAACGCCCTTTGCTGTACCTCCACTTGAAAGCGAAGTGAGCGTGTTAAAAACTGCCGGACTTCTAAGCAATGTCGCAAGAAAGTTTTCGGTGATAATATCTTCTCTCACATCAAAGGCAATTGTCCGCTGACTGAGTATATATTGCCTATTATCAGGCACTTGTGCCACATTTCCCATAGGAGCTTCAGTGGTAAATAACACCTGCCCCTTGTGCAGCTCGTTGCCACTCATCCACTTGTCATATAATGCTTGGTCACCATAATGAACATCCTGAGAAAAGTCGATATACCCATCTTTGACATTTAGTGCTGACAATGCTAAGTAGCCGCTTTCGCTCCAATCCATACCAAGTTTTTTCGGTGTCCTACCTCGAAAATCTGTTATTTTTTGAATACAGCTAAGCACCTTACGCTGTTCCCAAGCGTCTGAGAATCCTTTGAAGCGAATTGCGGGAGCATCTGATTTTTTCGTCATTCTGCACTACCTCCCAGCAATTTCTTCAACTCATTAAGTCCCAGCATATCATACTCATTACCCTCAAGGTCATCGATCATTCCCGAAAGCGTTGCTTCGGTTTCGCTGATCTGCTGTTCGACCTCGAAGAAAGTTGTAGCATACTTGTTTTGAAGGGCTTGAATTTTGCTCACCAAGCTGTCGATTACGGTATCAGGCAGTTTGTGAATGCTCTCAATGAGAGGAGCAATCCACTTCTTTTCGAGCAAATCCAAAGCCTGCTCATCGCTAAGACTTTCAATCGTATCCTTTGTTTTTGCCTGCAACGCAGCACTCTTTGCCTTGATCTCCGCCTTGATTTCTTTCTCGCTCTTGATCAAAGACTCAACCTTTTCTAAGAGTGTACGAAGCGCAACGCTTTCAGGAGAACGGTCTTTCTTCAGTTCCTTAATCTTTTTGGATACTTCTTTCGGAACGAAAGCATCGCCTTCCTCGGTGAGAACATCGTTGCAGCTCTCTTTATCCTCCTCTGTCATTTCATCAAGGATAGACTCATACTCAGAAGGGATTTCCGCTAAACGGCTTTCCAAACCGTGAAGCTCGTCCGTTTCTGCGGAGAGCAAAGTCGCCTGAACCAAGTCGAACGGGATAATATGACCTACCCAGCCCTCTTGAACTTCCTGATCTTTACCGTCCTTTTTCTTGATGACAAGGTTCGGATCGACCTTCTTTGTTGCAGCAAAGCCTTCGGTTTGCAACATTTCGAGGTCGATGGAAATACCTGTCCAATCGTCGTCAAGAAGCTGGAACGCCGCATATTTGTCGATAAGTGGAATATCTTTCAGTCGCTCGAAAATATCAGCACTCAGAACGGTTTCAGCCTTAGAGATTTCAATGCTTCCCATCCGGTCGATAAGTTCTTCTTTCAGGAATGCCGGGAAAGTGGAAAAGGCGGCGTTAAAAGCATTCTCAAACCCGACCACATCAGGGTGGCTCTTGATGGCACTCTTAATATCAGGGGTAGACACATTCACATAAGGAATGCCACTCTCGGTAAACAACGCCTTTTTCAGCGCAGGGAACGCCGTCCAGAATTCGCTCATCTCGTCAATTTCTGCTGTCGGGATACCGCCAAACATAGACGCATAGACATCCCAATGCTCGGCAGCTTCAGAGGAATCAACATAGCGAGGAATGTTCAAGTTATAATCATTGCTGCGAATTTCTTCACGACTGACGACTCGTGAAAACTTCGGAATGCTTTCACGCTTAATAAAGGTATCTGCTATGCGTTTAATGTCAGACGCACGGAGCTTGTTATTTTTACCCTCTTTGATAAAGCCCTTGGATGCATCGATGATAAGGACATCGGTATTCTCACGCTTTTGGCGCAGCACCATAATGATGGTGGGTATTCCTGTCCCGAAGAAGATATTTGCAGGCAGTCCGATAATGGCGTCGATATGGTTATTCTCGATCAGATTCTTTCTGATTTCACCTTCCTCACCGCCACGGAATAGTACGCCGTGGGGAAGAACGATTGTCATAATGCCGTCCGGCTTGATATGGAACAGATCGTGAAGCAGGAAAGCATAGTCGGCTTTTCCTTTGGGAGCAAGTCCAAAACGAGCATAACGAGGATCACCCTCTTTGTTGGACGGGTCCCAAGCCTGCGAATACGGCGGATTGGACACGACCGCATCCACATAGAGAGGATTATAGGTATTTACCGGATCATTTTCGTCAAAGTACGGCCAATCCTCCTCAAGAGTATCGCCGTTACGAGTGACGATATTATCCGGTTTGATGCCACGCATAACCAAATTCATCCGGGTCAGGTTGTAGGTGTTCTCCTTCAATTCCTGAGCGAAGTATTTGATGTTGTTGTCATCGGTCATATACTTAGCAACGCTCTGACCGATATTGATAAGCAACGATCCCGAACCACTTGTCGGGTCGTAAATTTTGATTTCGCTTTTGCCCTTCAAGTGGCTTGCAACGATTTCAGACATCAGCAGAGATACCTCGTGCGGGGTGTAGAACTCGCCTGCTTTCTTTCCGGCATTTGCCGCAAAGTTACTGATAAGATATTCGTAGATAAAGCCGAGAACATCGTAGTCCTGCTTGCCGTCCATAGGAATATCTTTTATCAGCGTCAGAAGCCCGCTGATTGCTTTTGTTTGTGAACCGGAGCTATCGCCAAGTTTGGAAAGACCCGTTTGCAAAGTGTCAAATACTTTATCAAACACCTTCTTGTGCGTGTTGGAAATCAGCCGGCTGAACGCAGAGAGTGCATCACGGACATTTGAAACATCAAAGTCCTTCCCCATAGAGAGCCAAGTAGAAAAGAGGTCTTTATAGGCAATAAAGTAGCCGATATTCTCTTGAACCCACTTAACCGTTTCGTCATCTTCTTCTGATACGGTTTTCAGAAGTTCGTCGTCATAGTCATTTTCCTTCAAAAATTTGATTTCTTTATCAGATAGATACTTGTAAAAGATAAAGCCAAGTATGTAATCCTTATATTCATTCGCTTCGATTTTGGAACGCATTTGGTTTGCGGAAGCCCATATTTTCTGAGCAAGCTGTTGCTTATTCATCCTGTGAACCCATCCTTTTTCTTTTTTAAGGGCAATATACTACCCCACTGTTATGATACAACAATTAGTGTCCCTTAAAACGGACTCACTTCTCGTCGGGAACAAACTCCATAATGTCGTCAGTCGTGCAATTCAAAGCTGAGCAGATTTTTCCCAACACTTCAGTGCTTACATTTTCATCACGACTGAGCTTATTGATTGCGTATTTAGTGAGTCCAGCAGCTTCCTGCAAATCTCTTTTCTTCATATCTCGATCAAGCAGAATGTGCCAAAGTTTTTTATAGCTTACAGCCATCGTATCATTCCTTTCTCTCAACCTGCGAGTAAGTTCTAAAACACATCTTATATTATAGCATATAATCCCGAATTAGCAACCATAAATCCCGAAATTTCAAACTTACTTCCCATATTTCACACCTGAATAAGCTCGACTGCGACCGGATAGCTTGGGAACAGCGTAAGTTCTCAGATATTACTTTTCCCGCTGGCGAAAAGAATAAGGACAACCTTCCATTAGAGAGCTATTCAATTACCAACGAACACGGATTTGTACCACAAGATGAGAAGTTCGAGAATGGAGGGACGATGAGAGAAGCAGATAAAAGAATGTATTATATCGTTTCTCCGAACTCATTTGCTTATAACCCGGCAAGAATAAATGTTGGTTCAATCGGATACCAAAATATCGGGAAAAATGTGATAGTTAGCTCTCTATATGAGGTTTTCAAGACCTCCGAAGATGTTGACGATAGGCTCTTATGGCACTGGTTCAAATCACCTGATTTTCAAAAGTTGATTATGCAGTTGCAAGAGGGTGGCGTTCGTCTGTACTTCTATTACGACAAGCTCTGTATGGGAGAAGTATCTCTTCCTTCGCTTGAGGAACAGCGCAAAATCGGAAAGCTGTTTGATACCCTTGACAACCTTATCACCCTTCATCAGCGTAAAGGAAAAGCAGCCGTTTCCGGCTGCTTTCTTAATTGTTCCAGTATAGAAAAAGTTCGGCGCAAAGCCGAACTTTGAAGTTATTTGGACAAATCTCTAACCAAGAGATCAAGTACATCATAGACGGTCTTTCTATCCTTGGTGGAAAGTTGAGAAACTTTTGCGTCAAGCTGATTATTCTTCTCAGTTACACCCGCATCAATGACATCGCAAAATATCATATCAGCAGAAACACCGAGTGCGTTCATAATATCAATTAGCGTTTCGACTGACGGTATCTTTACGCCTCTCTCGACTGCACTGATATAATTTGAACTCACATTCGCTTTCTGTGCCAAATCTTCCTGACGCATCTTTTTTGCGTTTCTGCATTTTCTGATATTCAGACCAATCGTTTCGATGTCCACGGGAACCACCTCCTTCAGCGTTACTATCGCACTATTAGTATTATAATCGACAACACGCACGCCATACACGGTCGTGTAGGCGTAACCTAACTCTATTGGTTGTAATTTTCTTGATTATCTGCTATAATAATTACACCTATAGCGTTATTTTAGGTCTGTTAGCGTTTGTGCGATGAAGATGGAGGGGTGGCTATGACTGTTATTGTTTGCTTAGATAATGCGAATGGGATGATGTTTAACCATCGTCGGCAAAGTCGAGATGCTAATGTTGTCAAGGATATTTTGAAAACTATCAATGGGGCTTCTTTATTGATTGCACCTTACTCTGAGCCATTATTTTCTCAAGCAGAATGTAGCGTTTCCATCAGCGATAGCTTTTTAGCTGACGCCGATGCCAAAGACTATTGTTTTGTTGAAAACACATCTGTTGCACAGTTCAAAGAAAAGATCTCAAAGTTGGTCATTTATAAATGGAACCGAGATTACCCCGCAGATTTTTATTTTGACATTGACTACGCAAACGATTACAAGCTCGAAACCACACTTGACTTTGTCGGCACCTCTCACGAAAAGATCACGAAAGAGGTGTATGTCAGATGAGCCTCTTTTCTAAAAAGCCAAAGAGCATAGCGGACTTTGAGAAAGAGATTGGGAAGCTCCGCCATAAGAAGAAACTCTCTGCCCGCAATTCTGAGCGTTTAGAAGAATACGAAAAGCAATTATCTTCTCTAAAAACTGCGGAAGAAGCAGCGCAGAAAAAGAAAGCACGGCAAAAGAAAATTGCCATTGGCTCTATCGCAGCTTCAGTGGCGCTCATCACTTGTATTATCATAGCCGGATGTATTTCTGAAAGAGGTACGGTTGAGCCGCCAACGGTATCGCCGGGATATACCATTTCGGATTCCTCTGCCGGAATGACAACCCCATCCGACACAAGCTTAGATACTCCATCATCCTCGGAAACATCTGAGTCGCCAGCGACAAGCAATGCGACTACCCCCGCTAAAGAAAGCAATTCTTCCTTTTCCATTAGCGAGATACCTGCTTATTCCGGTTCGCCCTATGTTGTAATCAATAACAACATTCCGTATTTTACCGAGAGTGACTATACAACCAACTCATACGAGTATTACAGTGAGCTTGACTCGTTGGGGCGATGTGGCGTTTGTGTAGCTTCAATCGGAAAAGATTTAATGCCGACCGAAGAACGAGGCTCTATCGGAGGTGTTAAACCAACAGGTTGGCATACTGTAAAATACGATAATGTAGATGGAAAATACCTCTATAATCGTTGCCACTTGATCGGCTATCAGCTTTCCGGTGAAAATGCCAACACGAAAAATCTCATAACCGGAACTCGCTATCTAAACATTCAGGGAATGCTGCCATTCGAGAATATGGTTGCAGACTATGTGAAAGAAACCGGAAATCATATCCTTTATCGTTCGACGCCAATTTTTGAGGGCAACAATCTCCTTGCAAGCGGTGTTTTGCTGGAAGCATACTCTGTTGAGGACAATGGAGATGGCATTTGCTTTAATGTATATTGCTACAATGTCCAGCCAGACATTTCGATAAACTACGCAACTGGGGATAGTTCATTCGCTGGTACTCAACAAGCAGAACCGCCGAAGCAAACCGAACAATCTAATCCTCCAGCCCAAAATGTTGAAAGTACCTACATTCTGAATGTCAATACGAAAAAGTTTCACTATCCTTCTTGCTCGTCAGTCAAACAAATGAGTGATAAGAACAAGCAGACTTATACCGGAAGCAGAGATGATCTGATTTCCCAAGGATATGACCCCTGCAAGAAATGCAACCCGTAAACAAAAAAAGCGCCACCGACCCACATCAAAAGTGAGTCGGTGGCTTTTTTGTTAGTAGTTCGGTACTCCGTATCCGAGGATTTCGTAGTGACCTACGCTGTACTGGTTTACCCGACAGCTATCACCGGAGTTTCCCTCAACGGTATAAACGATACCGTTTTCGACTTTTTGGACAATGCCGGTGTGGTCGGATTGTCCATCCTGCGGACCCGACGAACCCTTGTTATCCCAATCAAAGAAAATAATCATTCCGGGAACAGGCTCGGCAGAGCCGTCTATCCACTGTCCACGATCTTTGAACCACTGGACGCCGTTCACGCAGCCCGCATATTTCGGCACAACCCCGGTGTCAATATAGCCGCACTGATCGGCGCACCAGCTTACAAAACAAGCACACCATTCCACACGGCTTCCGAAGCCATACCAAGACCAATACGGCTCGCCGCCCACATTGCCCACCTGAGAAAGAGCGACGGTAACGATCTGATCCTCGCTATAACGGATGCCGTAAAGGACTGCCGCCCAAAGGGAATTGTTTTTGTCCTTGAGAAGCTCGGCAAGGTATTCCCGCTGTTCTGCGTCAAAGGCGTATAGGTCAGCCATTTCATCTACCGTCAAATGAGAAACGGTGATATAGAGCGTAGTCCTTGTAACCGTCGTTTCCGTCTGAACGATGTTGCCGTTTCCGTCATCCGTTTCGCTAATTTCCGTTTCCGAGTGGCTTTCACTGCGGGAGGATATGGAGTTCATCTCCCAAAAGATGTCCGAGAGGATCTGCTTCTTGCTCTCGTCCATCGTGGCAACCTCCTGCGGGTTGTCCTTGTCTGTATTCGTCTTGACTGCATAGACCGCAAGCACATCCTTCCACACGGCTCGACCGCCGCTGATCTCCATATTATCATAAGCTACCGAGTTTTTCTCCGCTTCCATCTTGGCATCGTAATCAGCGTTGATTTCCTGCACGGCTGTCTGCATCGACATTCCTGTGCCGGAATCCTCACCGGAAAAGAATATCCCGAAAACCGAGCCGCAAATCAGGGCAATCAGGCAAATCACGACAATGACCGCAACGGCAACCCAGCCGCCTGCGGCGATAGCGGCGACCAATGCTTTTGTCGCCGCTATGATTGCTTTGACTGCGGCAATCGTTGCTTTTACGGCAGCTTTTACACCGGCAACCGCTGCCTTGGCTGTGGCTTTGGCGGCTTGTGCCGCTTTCTGCGATGCTTTCACCGTAGCCTGTGCGGTTTTCTGCGCCGTCTTTGCCACCTGCTGTGTGGTTTTGATTGCCGTTTTCGTGGTCTTGACCGACCTCTGTGCGGCTTTGGCTGTGCCTTTCCCGGCAGTCTTGATGGTTTTCTTACCGGCAGAACCGGCAGACTGTTTGATCGTCTTTTCCGTTTGCTCGACCGCCTTGATGGTCTTATTCCCGGAGGTACGGACAGTCTGCCTTTTCATTGACTCAGCCGCCCGCTTTTCCCGGAACCTCTGAACACCGTCCTTTGCTTTGGACACATTCCGTTTCGTTTCTTCCAGCCCCTTGCGCCCCTGCTTATCAAACTGGTGCGCCGCTTCGTGCGTGATACGGTTAACGCC
>OHIL01000718.1_pt1 | contig 13049 bp, 11 predicted proteins | sample 1568231 | NCBI WGS metagenome assembly OHIL01 (sample SAMEA3879565, study PRJEB24766) | human gut metagenome | biome: human-associated habitat; feature: feces | place: USA | collected 1985/1987 | reverse complement strand
GTCACATTCCTGAAGTGCGACAATGTCAGCATCTAAAGACTTGATGTAGGAGCCTATTTCCTCCATAGAGGCGAGTTCTCCGAAACGAAGGTTATAGCTCATAACCTTCAGGGTGTCTTGTGCACTTGCACAGATACCTATAACAAGTGCGATAGTCAGAGTGATGATTCTTTTCATTGTATCTGTTGTCCTTTAGTATAATTTCTCAATAAATATTCTGACGTAATCGACTCTTCCGAGCGATTTCTTCTCAAATCCTCTATTTACATAGCCAGGCTGTACCGCAGAGAAGATGACTTTGTCTCCAATCTTGAAATAGTCGAATCTCATGCTGAGAACTTTGCTTTCGGAAATCCCTTTCATTTCCTGTGCATCGCCGCCGTAGATTCCTACCGTTACGGCGTCTCCGTAGATTATGTTTTTCCTCGATTCGACTACTGAAGTGAACTCTTTAGGCGTAGAGCAGTTGCAGTTGTACATCCTCAGGTTCACGTTCGTTTTCAGTGAAGTGGTAATCATTGGACCGCCGAAAGGGGTTCCTGTACATTCTCCGTCAAATTCACTTATGGTGTAGCGAGTAAGAAATCCTGTGCCCCGGTTGCCTGAGTAAGCTGTGGCTCCTGCTTGGGTGAAGAAAGGATAGCATTTGGATGAAATAGCCGCTTGGACAAGCGCATTTGACTGATTTGGAGTATATGTCACTTTGTCGAAAATGTACAGCAGAGGCCTTTTGTCCTTTGAATTCAGTATGTGGTCCGAGATATCGGATTCTGATGGGAGTGAAAGAAAATACTCTATGACGAAAGTATTGCTCTCAACAGCAGTCTCAGGGGCTTCCGGAATCTTGAACTCTTCCTGCGGCTTGTCCCCGCCTCCAGAATTGGAACCTGAGTCGGTCACAGAATCCTTCTTGCAGGAAACTGCAAGAAGAAAAAATATGGCGAGTAAAAATCTATTCTTCATATTCTACGTCTGCTACGATGAAACAATGATCCGAAAGGTTCGGTTTGGCGATGATGTTATATGACTTGCTGTGCCATTTGTTCTTGGGATATCCCATAACGTAGTCGAGCTGTCGGGTAGGCTTGTCTGATGGTATGGTGAATCCGCTTCCGGCTCCTATTTCCTGCCATTTGATTTTGGCATATTCCAGAGGACCGCTGTCAGGTGTGCAGTTGAAGTCACCGATTAGAAGAGTAGGAGTTTTCTTGTCTTCAAATATGCTGGCATTGAGCAATGCGATATTCTTCGATGTGATGCTCTCCGACTCAAGCGCCAGATGAGTGGAGGCAACTCTTATTTTCTTGCCGTTGGGCAGCATTACATACACCCATCCGGTAGCTCGGTCTTCTCTTGCGCCGTCGATTTTGGCAATCTGCTTTTGAGCCTTGTAGAATGGATATCGGCTTAGGATAGCCACACCGAATCCTCCACCCTGATACACTATAGACTGACAGAAGTACGGGAACATTCCGGTCTTCTCGGCAAGTTCTCCGAGAAAGTCTTTGCCGCCGTTCCGCATGGTACGATGGTCCACTTCCTGAAGGCAAACGAAGTCAGGTTTGTATTCATTGATTACCTCAGCATACGGGGCAACTCTATGAAGAGCCGGCTTTCCGCCTTCCTTGATGTTCATGCTCATCACCCTGACACTCTGGGCAGAAAGCGCGAGTGACAGGGAAATGAAACATATTGTCAGAAACATTCTTTTCATACTAACTCCATCCTGGGTTTTGTGGTTTCAAATTTGGGTTCAGCTGCATCTGAGCGAAAGGAATCGGGAACAGGTAATTCTTGGCTGGGTCAAACTTCCTGTCTTCTTCCAGAAGAAGATACTGTTCTCCATCCACGTTTTTCCAAGTGAGCGAATTGAGCTGAACACGTATTCTGGACTGGTCTATCCATCGCCTGTTTACGCCTAGCAAGTCCTGTCCGAATACTTCACCCATTTTCCATCTCTTGAGGTCGAATGGGCGCATACCCTCGAAGAAAAGCTCGATTTTTCTTTCTCTTCTGATTTCTGAAAGCATATCGGAACCTTCAGGGATTGTTGAGAATGTCAGATGAACCATTCCTACGCGGTCACGAAGAAGATTGATACTCTTGTCCAAATCATCCTGTGTGAGAACCCCCTTCATGTAGCGGGCTTCTGCATAATTCAGCAGAACTTCACCAACACGAAGCATTACGATATCATTGTCATCGTGTCCCACCCAAGGAGTCGTGGAAATCTCAGTGTATTTTCTGGTGTAATAACCAGTATAGGTCATACAGCCGTCCTTGGAGTTGTCGAATTTCGGATAGGTATAGATGTTCGGGTCTTTACTCATCAAATCGCCGCTTGCTCCTGCTCTCCATTCTGTTCCAGGAGCCATGATGGACTGAACCATTCGGGGGTCACGGTTTTGGAAAATCTCCTCGTATGAGTTGCATTTCTTAGGATCCCATATTTTTCCGTCAGCGGTAAGGTATGACTCTATCATAGTCTTAGTAGGAAGCCATCTGGCGAAGTCATTGTCCACCCATACTTCTCCTGTCAGGTTGTGTGACGAGAACGCTGCCTTTCCGAGATCATAGTTGAAAACCTGGGCAAGAAGTGTCTCGTGGTTCTCAGGATTTCGTGAAGCTCTTCCCGTATAGTTGAAGAGGTTCAGATAATCTACATCAGGATGTCCGGTCGAATACAAGTGGTGATATGAACTTGACATGACTTTCTCAGATGCTGCTATACACTTGTCCCACATCTCGTTACAGAGATAAATGCGGGAAAGCAGTGCCCACGCCGCCGCCTGAGATACATGTCCGAATTCGGATGAGGCAGCGTCGATGTGGTCCGGAAGTGCAGGAAGATGCTCTTCGAGATCCTTAGTTATATTTTCAACGATGTCAGCCTTCGGGTCTCTGCTGCGATATACATCTGGAGAGTTTATGTTCAATTCTTCAGTAATGTAAGGAACATCGCCCCAAAATTCCGTCAGAACCCAATAGTTGAATGCACGATAAAAATATGCTTCAGCTGCAAATCTCTCCAGCACCTCTGAACTTACGTGTGTTGCACGCTTGTAGTTGTTTAGGAAGTAATTCGTCCTTCCAATGCAGTAGTAAGCATTTCTCCATGCGCTGTTCAACTGGGAAATGTCTGTTGACAAATTGCCTCCGCCTATCGTTCTCCATGCTGTCGTGACTGCCCAAGGCACACAGTCTGCCTGAATTTCAGTCTTGTTCAGCCAGTCTTTTCCCATCATTGAACTTGTGAATGAATAGGCTACGCTCCTGACATGCGCTTCAGTCTGCCAGAAATTGGCGTCTGTGAGCGTATCCTGCGGCATTCTGTCCAGAAAACTGTCATTGCAGGATACAAGTGCGGCAGTTGCCGCTATGATTGCTATATACTTTTTCATCGCCTGTTACTTGAAATTAATGTCAATTCCGAATACTACAGTCTTGATCTGAGGGTAATATCCACCTTTTGAAACCGGTGTCTCAGGGTCGTAAGACTTGAAGAATTTGGTGAATGTGAGGAGATTGTCCGCAGAGACATACACTCTCAGTTTGTCCATCCTTGCTCTTGAAGAGATCTTCTTCGGAAGTGTGTATCCCAACTGGATATTCTTGAGTCTCAGATAAGAAGCATCTTCAAGCCAGAACGTAGAGAATGTATTCTGGTTGAATCCTGTATTGTATGTCAGACGCGGATAGGATGCTTTCGGATTAGGATTGGTCTTGATGTCGAATCTGTCCAAATGACATTTCTGAGGATAAGCAGCCATATCCTGGAATGCGTGGCGGGCTGTTCCTGTAAGGAAACCGTCGCATTTGCCTACACCCTGAAGCATGAAACTGAAGTCAATGCCTTTCCATCCGAGTTCTCCACGGAAACTGTAGGTGTAACGCGGAATGTTGCTTCCTATGACTGTCTTGTCATATTCAGGTGTGATTCTTCCGTCAGGCTCTCCGTTAGGTCCGCTCAGGTCTTTGTATTTGATGTCGCCTGGCTGATATGTATTGCCGAGTACGACAGGAATTTTAGGAAGAGAGTAGTTGTTGTGTTCAGGATCATTGATCTTGAAGTCTTCTCCCGTCATGAGTCCGTCAGCAATATATCCGTAGAATGCATCGATAGGATATCCTACCTGACGGATCTGGTTTCCGCTCAAGTCTGGCGAGTTCCCTCCGAGGTCAGTGATCTTGTTCTTGACATCTGAAAGGTTAGCAGAGACTGAATAGAAGAAATCACCGATTTGGTCTTTCCAGTCAATGTTCATTTCCCAACCCCTGTTGTTCACCTTGCCGGCATTCTGCTCTGAAGGCTTGGCTCCAATCTGAGCCGGATAGTTGAGCATCAGGAGGATGCCGTCTGTATTCTTGTTGTACCAGTCGAAGGTGAATCCCAGTCTGTTTTTGAACATGAGGATGTCGATACCCAAGTCGAGCATACGTATTGTTTCCCAAGACAGGTTAGGGTTGGCGAGGCTTGACTGTACGTAAGCCGTAGTCGGCTGCGTTCCGATAAGCGAAATGTTGTCGTCCTGACTGTAGAGTGATTTGAGTACTGACAGGTAAGGGTAGTTTGATGAACCCACGTACTGGTTTCCGAGCATACCCCAAGAAGCCCTTATTTTAAGGTTGTCGAGATATTTTCTTGTAGGTTCCATCCATTTCTCTTCAGAAATTCTCCAAGCACCTGAGAATGACGGGAAGAGTCCTCCACGGTGGTCTTTGTGGAAACGTGATGAAAGGTCGTAACGCAGGTTCACTTCCAGGAGATAACGTTCCGCGAAGTTGTATGTGAGACGGCCGAATCCTGAACGGATTGCCCAGCTTGCGTATGAAGCGTCGTTGCTCATGGTAGAAGCATCACCCAAGTTGAGTGTCGGATTGTGCTCAGTGAGCAACTTGTTTCTGCTTGCATCGAAACGGTTATATTCGCTCCATTCCTGTGACATTCCGACTACACCTCCGATATTGTGTCTTCCGAAAGTGAAGTCAAAGTTGCTTTGCAGGATAAGTGACTGCTGAAGATTGCGGATATCTCTATTTGTCAATGAATTAGGACTTTGAGCCGTATGAGTTGAACCATCCTCCGGATTCTTGAAGGTGATGGTCTTCTTGAGGATATCCACAAATCCGTTCTTAGATGATACGTTGTATGTGACGGTCGCATCCCATCCTTTGAGAATATCCACCTTGATAGTATTGTGGAGATTGATATTCTCGCTCTTTGTGTTTATGTGACCGCCGTCAGTAAGGGTGGCGACAGGGCCATAAGCCCAGCTTCCGTCAGTGTAGCGTACTGGGGCATTCGGCGCAATACGCATAGCCGTATAAATCGCACCGCCCCCATTGGAAAGAGAGTTCACAGGAGAAGTCACGTTGCTGTTTACATAGCTGACGTTTGTGGTGAAGTGCACACGGTTGAGAATCGTGGTGTTGAGCTTGATTCTGAAATTGTGACGCTTGTCTCCGGTGGTGGAGCCGGCAGTGAGTCCGCGCTGGTCGAAATATCTGTAAGATGCCATGTAGGCAAGTCTTTTGGCCTTGCCATTGATGCCGAGAGAAACGTTGAATTGTGGAGCGGTCTTCTTCATGACCTCATTGACCCAGTCGGTATTGGCGAAATAGTTAGGTGCCGTACCGTTCTTTACTTTCTCGAAATCGGTTTCGAACCAAGCTTCAGGTGTTCCGACATTACGGCGGGCCTCATTGTCCAGATTCATAAATTCGATAGCATTGCACATCTCAGGAAGACAAGTCGGCGCCTGAATTCCGTAGTATGCACCGAAATTGATAGTCGGCTCTTCAGCTAATTTGGACAATGATTTTGTCGTGACGAGAAGCACTCCGTTAGCAGCACGTGCGCCGTAGATTGCAGAGGAGGCAGCATCTTTGAGCACTGACATTGACTCGATATCTTCAGGGTTCAATGTGGAGAGATCTCCCTCTACACCGTCGATGAGAATGAGCGGGTTGGCATTGCCGATGGTTCCGATACCGCGGACACGTATGGTGGTCATTGACTCACCCGGCTGGCCGCTAGGACTGACAACTGTTACACCAGGAAGCATTCCCTGAATTCCTGAACTGAGGTTTGAAATAGGTCTTGACGCCATGTCTTCTGAATTGATCATCGCCACCGCACCGGTAAGATTGACCTTCTTCTGGACACCGTAGCCGACAACGACGGTCTCCTGAAGCATCTGAGTGTCTTCAGCGAGGACCACTTTTCTCGCAGCTGCTGAACCGGCAACTATGATCTGCTCCTTGTAGCCGAGGCTGCTGATTCTGATCTTGGTCTGGGCTGAAGGTACTATGAGTTCCCAATTTCCGTTGGCGTCAGTGATGGTGCCGCCCTTTGCTCCTTCAATCAGCACGCCTGCACCTATTATAGGCTCTCCGGTACTGTCAATGACAGTTCCGCTTGCCTTGAAGGTCGTCTCTTTAGTATCTTTGTCAATGTCTTTCTTCTCCTCGCTCAAAACAATCTGGTGACCGTTGATCTCGTAGGAAATGGAAAGATTGCTGAAAATGTTGTCGAGAATGAACTCGATGCTCTTGTCCTTCGCGTCAATGCTTACCAACGCATCTTTGTCAGGGAGCATGTTACTGTAGAAGAAGCTGTACTCGCTTTCGTTCTCCAATGTAGCAAGGGCCTCCGTAAGAGGCACATTCTTGAATGAGACACTTATCTGACCGTGCAGAGGTGCCGCATTCAGCAATACGCTGAAGAACAACGTGATGATTAAAAGTTTTACTTTCATTATTTGGTGTTTTGTTTTGTATTTACATGGTGGTCAGGTATTCCGGAACTCGGGCGTTATTTGCGTCCCGTGCGCCGTCTGCTGAATTTTATCGTGTTGTAGTACATCTGGGCTTCCACCGGCGATGTCGCTGTGATAAGGTCAAGCACATTGCTCAGAGAACTGTTTCTCACAAGTCCCGTGTAGGAGTAAGCCGTCACGCTTTCGTCCTCGAAGATGACATTGACATTGTACATTCTCTCGAGAATTGCTCCTATCTCCTTGAGGTTGTTATTGTTGAAGAAGAGTTCATTGTCACGCCAAGGAATGAGGTGGTTTTTGTTCGGCGCGTCATATTTCCTCATCTCGCCGCTTTTTACATTGTAGCTTATTTCCTCTGCCGGCTTCATGATCATTTCCCTGCCGTCTGCAGTCGCCTTCACGCAGCCTTCGACCAATGTCGTAACTATCTCTGGTTCAGAATTGTAAGCTCTTACATTGAACTTGGTTCCGAGAACCTCGACCTTCATCTGCCTGGCTGATACGACGAGCGGAATCTCTTCATTGCGGGCGACTTCGAAATAGGCTTCGCCATTCAGGTCAATGTCGCGGTTCTTCACATTGAAATCAGATGCATAACGGATCGAACTGCCAGAGTTGAGCATGACCTTGGTCCCGTCCGGGAGTGAAATCGTGCTTTTCTGACCGTTCGCGGCGATGCACTCAAAGACATTGGCCTCGGCCTCTCTGCCCTTGCCTGCCACGAATCCTGTAACGACAGCTATGGCGACCACGGCAGCCGCCGCAGTCCACTTGAATATTCTTCTGAACAGCAGCTTCTTCTGTGCCTTGATTCCGATAAGCAGTTTTCTGCGGATTCTCTCCTTCTGGATGCCGGACATTCCGGTACCTGCGTTCTGCCATTTGGAAAATGCGTATTCGTCGAAGGCCTGCGCAGCACCATCCTCGTCCATCATGGCGCGGAGCTTCGCATTTTCTTCGGCTGTAGTCTTTCCGGAAAGGTATTTTTCTATCAGTGAATGAAATCTTTCGGTTTCCATATTCTGTGGTTTTGCTATATGTATCCACAGAATCCATAAAACCTTACAAGAAAATTGAAAAAATTATAAAAATTTTGCTCAACTTAAGATCACTGCCAGCATCAGAAGCTCTGAAATCCTCTGACGTATAGCGTTTTTCGCCCTTGCGATCTGGGTTTCCACGGTTTTGGGAGAAATGTCCAGACGTTCGCTTATTTCGTGGACGGACAGCCCCTCGATAAAGCGCATCTTGTAAATCATGCGGCGAGATTCAGGCAGGGCGGCGATTGCAGCTTCAGCTTCCGCCAATATGGCGGCCGTGTCTCCAGTCTCGAACTCTTCCTGCCTGGCGGCGTCGCTATTCGACACATAGTCAATGTATTTAGATGCGGTCACCTGTCTGCGCAGTTCCTTGAACACGGCATTGCGGGCCACGACATAAAGCCATGCCGGTACGTTTCCGTCAGGGGAAATCGAGGTCCTGCGGATCCACATCAGGGCGAAGCAGGACTGCGTGATGTCTTCGGAAAGGTAAGTGTCTTTAAGGATGGCGTGGGTGAAATTGAAGACCATTCCCGCATACTTGTCATACAACGCTGAAAACGCCTCAATAGACGAGGCATTCAGCTGCTCTATGAGTATTTGGTCTTCTTTCATGATGTAGCGGGAGTTCTGGGTTACGACTACAAAGATAGGAAATAAAGTCCAGTTTCCCGCTATTGCTTGGATTTTCAGGCCTCCGAGTCCTCTACAGGGTGCACCAGAAAGTGACGATGAACGGTATTGAAAACTCGAGCACAAAGCCGTGGAACAGCGAAACCACAGCATATTGCCTGCCGGATGAGTCCATGATGATAGGCAATGTCGTGTCCATCGAAGTCACTCCGCCTGCGGCGATCGGAGCCAATGGCCCTGCCACTTTTACCAGCAGCGGCGACAGGAGCAATGTGAACATCTCCCGGACGATGTTCGAGAGCAATGCGATGGTGCCGAGTTCTGCTCCCTTGTACTCCGTAATGAAAATGCTGGACAATGAATAGTATCCGAAGCCGGAACCTACTGCCAGACAGTCTGTTGCACTCCGGCCATGCAGCAGGAGAGCAGCAGCAAGTGCTCCTGCCAATGTACCGAGAAGCGTACCTACCGGAAGCAGCGACATCCGCAGGTCCAGAGTCTTGAACTTGGATATGAAACTGTTGTCGCTTCCCACTCCTGCACCCACGCAGAAAAGCAGGGCACAGAGGGCATAGAACGTAAGATTGCCCTCAGATAGGCCTGAGGGTATCAGTCCGGACAGTCCTGCGGCAATGCCGATGACGAAGAAACTGATAATGACAAGGCTGCCTTTCATCTCGATTTCCTCCTGCTTATATATTGCCACAGAATCCATGCGAAAACGCAGCTTCCTGCCGTGCACAGCGTCGCAATCACGACTGCATCCAGTCCGAGTGAGGGCAATGCGGATATGATCTTCTTGTTTCCGCCGACTTCCACGCCGAGCAGGAACAGCAGAATCCATATGAGCAAGGTCGTCGCCTTGGAAATCCATTGGCAGTCCCGTTTTCTCAGGAGCCATCCGAAGGCAATGCCTCCGAACATGCAGCCGATAACTGTAAACATCTATTTGTCAGTATTTTGCGATTTCGTAATGATTCTATGCTGCGATTGCAGAAATGCTTTCCTGTTCTTTTCCAGTGTTGCCCGTTCAGTTTCGGGCAATGCGAAATCGCAGAATCTTTCCCATATATGGTTTACGGCCTGCTGGGACGGATGCACCATGTCTTCTGCATAGAAACGGTAGTCCCTCAGTTCGTCCATCATGATCTCATAAGCAGGGAAGTACACGCATTGGTCCGGATGATTCTCTACTACCGATTCCACAGCCATAAGCAGGGTGCTTTTGCTGATCTGGTTGCCGTGCGCACCGTCTTTGAGATGCCGTATGGGGCTGACTGTGAATATGAAACGCTTCTGTTGGTACTTCCCGACAAGAGAATTGAGAAGTACCGAACAGGTCTTCAGCGAAAGCCTTTCGCGGGTAAATTCTTTGGCATCCCGTTTCAGGCAATTGGACACGATCTCGCCTGTGGCATTGAACCGGAAGGTCCAGGCCGTGCCGAGCGTGATGATTATCGTGGAAGCCTCGCGGAAGAAGGCCGATGCCTCGGCAAGGGATTCATTTGCATTGACAAGAAACTCTGCGCTTGTCGCCCTTGCGGCCGCGGTGTGGTGGCTGAATGAACAGACAAGCTGCGCTCCGGCTCCCATCTGAACGCACTCGTCTTCGCCGAACGGAACAGCGGAATCCAGCCTCCGAACTGCATTGCAGACGGAAACTGGATTGTACAATGTTCCAAAAGGATTGGTGCAGGCCCGGAACCCCATGTTCTTCATTATGAGGCCGATATTGTCGGAAAAACAACTGCCGAGCAGCATGATGCTGTCATCGAAACTGATTTTTATCTTGCTTTCCGGAATATCCACCGGGGTCTGCAACTTTATCATATTTTGTCTGTTTGTGAGGAAAAGTTACTTTTCCATGGATTCGATTACTGAAAGGTTCGCTTTCCTTACTCTCGCCTCATCCATTTTCAGGACTTTGCGGTCGTAAGTCATAAAGCCGTTCACCTCGCCTTCCACGTCAGTGGTCTGCGTATAGACTGCTGCGCTGAAGCCGCTTCTGACCATTTCTTCCAGATCGCGCGCATATTCCACGTAAACATCTGTAACCTCATCTGAGTTCTTGTACTGTACATAGCCCCAGTTGCGGTCTTTCTGCCACAGATGTCCTTCGAGAGGCAGGCCGATTCCACCGTATTCTCCGAGGACAGTAACGTAATTGCTGTCGAAGAAACGCTGTTTAGGACCCGGATATCTGTGTTCGTCGAGGATATCACCGCATTTTCTGTGGTTTCCGCCTGAAGCCGAGTTTACAAGTCTGGTAGGGTCGAGTTCCTTGGTGTATTCAGCGACTTTCTCAGTGTCGAACTGTCCCCAGGCCTCATTGAACGGAACCCATACGACTATACAAGGGAAGCAGCGTCTGGCCCCGATGATCTCGGTCCACTCCTTATAGTAGTTCTTTTTCCATTCGTCAGGTACAGGAGTGTCTGTGCCCTCGTCCCAATTATTATAGACCCACTTGTTGGTGGAGTTGTCCGCGATACTCGGCATATCCTGCCATACCATCATTCCGAGCTGGTCGCAGTGGAAGTACCATCTTGCCGGCTCTATCTTGATGTGCTTGCGTATCATATTGAAGCCCAGCTCTTTGGTCTTGACGATGTCGTATCTCAATGCCTCGTCGGTCGGAGCTGTGTAGAGTCCGTCAGGCCACCAGCCCTGGTCAAGCGGGCCGAACTGGAACAGAGGCTTTCCGTTCAATGCCATTCTCTTGTAGTTGTGCGAGTCAGTGACCACGGAAATTTCCCTCATTGCCGCATAGCCTTCCACCCGGTCCAGAACCTTGCCGCCACGAATTACTGAAAGGCGCAGTCCATAAAGGTACGGGGAATCTGGAGACCAGGTCTTTACTTCCGGCAATGTGACTGTAACCGCCTTGCCTTCAGCTGCTTTAGCGCTTGCGATGACCTTTTCGGCCGGCTTCTCAGGAGAGTATCCGACGCCGCCCTCCAGCACTTCTGCCAATATGATGTCGCCTTCGGCTGTTCCTTTTGTCAATGTCTTGACCGTCAATGATTTCGTATCAATGTCGGCTATGGCTTCATAACTCAGGAAGCGTGTTTCCGGCACTGTCTCCAGCCATACGCTCTGCCATATTCCGGAAACCGGAGTGTACCAGATTCCTTTAGGAGAAAGCACTTGCTTGCCCCTCGGCTGGAATGACTTGTCGCTGCTGTCTGCGACTTTCACCACGAGCTTCTGCTCGCCTTTCACATTGAGGTACGGGGTGATGTCGAACGAGAATTCCGTAAATCCGCCCGTGTGCGTTCCGAGGAATATATCATTGACATAAACATCTGCTTTCCAATCTACAGCGTCGAAGTTGAGCATCGTCCTCATCCCTTTCTGGGCCTTGGCCTGGAAAGTGGTGCTGTACCACAGGTTCTCATTTGGCTGAAGGATTCTTCCGACTCCTGACAATGATGACTCGATGGCAAACGGTACGAGAATCTGGCCGTCGTTTTCTGCCGGTTGAGGCTCTCCGCATTTGGTGACGGCATAGTTCCACAGTCCGTTCAATGATTTCCAGTCGCCTCTGACCATCTGCGGTCTCGGGTATTCCGGATGGCAGGATTCAGGTGAAACCTGCTCTGACCATGTTGTACGGATGTTTTCGCCTGCCGGAGCCCAGTTCTGAGCTGCTGCCGACAGCGGTAAGGTCAATGCTGTCGCAATAATTAGTGTAGTGATTCTGTTCATGTTATTATTGTGTGTAATAATTTGTAACGAAATAAAATCGAATCCTCTAATTTACGGTTTTTCCGTTAAAATTCGTACATGTTCAACCCTGTCTCTTCGGAAAATTTTCTGCCGAGATGAGCCTTTGAAGGTATCACGACCAGTTCACATGCCCCGCTTATGACTGCGGAAAAAAGATGCCCGCAGATGGCAGAACAGTCTGAGCGGCCGAACGTTGCGTGAAGATGCAGATACACATTGCCGTCCTTCTCGGAGATGTTTCCGGTAAGATTTGCCATTTCCATCTGCTCCTTGAACTCCATGTCCACATATTTCTTGGTGGCAGGGTTCAGAAAACGCAGAACCACATCATTCACGGCTCCGAGACCGTAAATCTCTCCTGCCAGGATGTTCTCTTTCCTGCAGAATTCGGTCAATGCCGCAGCAACTTCACAATGATTGTCAATGCTGAGAAAATATCTGTCTTCAGCTTTCGTGTACTTGTACATAGTATAATAATTATAGGTATATCAGTATGGCTATCGCTCCGACTGCTGTGGCAATGACTGTTTTTATAAGCTTGACAGTCAGCCAGCTGCGTTTGTTTTCGGCGATCAGCGGCAGGCAAGCGTGCCCGTCCTGGGAAATGCAGTTGGCGAGCAGGACCGGGAACGGAAGAATCCCTGCGGCGAACATTGACACGAAAACAAGGTGCGGACCCGACTCCGGAATCAGTCCGGCAGCGACCGCAATCACGAGCATAAGCCAGATGTTCCCCTTGATCCAAGTTTCGATGTCAATATAGATGGACAATATCCCGAATAGTGCGAGTACGCCGAATGTCCATGCGAAAATCGTAGGCAAATGCCTCTTTATCACGTGCTTCCATACGTGCTCTTTCAGGAAGTGG
>OHIL01000715.1_pt1 | contig 13089 bp, 10 predicted proteins | sample 1568231 | NCBI WGS metagenome assembly OHIL01 (sample SAMEA3879565, study PRJEB24766) | human gut metagenome | biome: human-associated habitat; feature: feces | place: USA | collected 1985/1987 | reverse complement strand
TTTCAATTTCCCTAAATTATTACATATTTTTAAATATTCAAAGAAATACTGTTTTCTTTCTTTCTTTTTTATTTTTTTCTTATATAATCATGTATAAAGGAGTAAAGTTATGAGCAAAGTATTTATACCAGAGAATTATCACTCACAACTCAATCTGATTGAGACTGAAGTTGCGATTAAAATGATTAAAGACTATTTTGAAAGACGTTTATCAGAAGAATTAAGACTCACTCGAGTATCTGCACCATTATTCTTATTAAAAAACACAGGATTAAATGATGATTTAAATGGAACTGAAAGACCAGTGGCCTTCAACAGCTATGAATTGAATAATGATGATGAAATTGAAATCATTCATTCACTTGCAAAATGGAAACGTGATGCGCTTTATAGATATGGCTTTGAAGCACATACTGGACTATATACAGATATGAACGCAATTAGAAGAGATGAAACAATCGATAACCTTCATTCTATGTATGTAGACCAATGGGACTGGGAATTAGTGATCAAACCTGAAGATCGTACTGTTGATTTCTTCAAACAGACTGTTAAGAAGATTTATAGAGCTTTATTAGATTTAGACTTCTTAATGATTCGTCATTATCCACAGTTAGATAAGGGATTATTACCAGAAAAGATCTTCTTTATTACAACACAGGAATTAGAAGATGTTTATCCTGATTTAACACCAAAAGAAAGAGAAAGAGCCATCACTAAAGCAAAGAAAGCGGTCTGCTTAATGAAGATTGGGGATACCCTTAAGTCTGGCATCAAGCATGATGGACGTGCACCGGACTATGATGACTGGACTCTCAATGGTGATATTCTTGTTTATCATCCTATTCTTGATGATGCATTTGAATTATCTTCTATGGGTGTACGTGTTGATGCGAAAGCCTTAGAGGAACAGCTAAAGAAAGCTCATGCAGAGGAACGTACTGAACTTCCTTATCACCAGAATGTTTTAAATAATGTTTATCCATTAAGTATCGGTGGCGGTATTGGTCAGTCACGTTTATGTATGTTCTTCTTAAAGAAAGCCCATATTGGTGAAGTACAGGCTTCATTATGGGATGAAGATACAATGCGCATCTGCGAAGAAAATGATATACATTTATTATAAAGTTCACTCACGTGAACTTTTTTTGATATAATGAGAAGGAAATTGGAGGAATGCTTATGAAAGATGGTTTTATTAGAGTTGCAGCTGGTTCTTTTAAAGTCTCTATCGCAAATGTGAAAAAGAATGCGCAGGAGATTATCCGTTTATCAAAAGAAGCCAACGCAAATCATACACAGGTTCTTGTATTAAATGAATTATGTTTAACTGGTTATACAATTGAAGATCTTTTCTTTCAGAAGAGAGTATTGAATGAATCAGAAACACAACTTCAATATATTTTAGATGAAACAAAAGATCTTGATACAGTGATTGTAATTGGTATGCCACTTATCATCCGTAATGATCTTTATAATTGCGCTCTTGTATTACATAGAGGAGATATTCTAGGTGCTGTACCTAAGACATATATTCCAAATTATCACGAATTCTATGAAGGCAGACATTTCAAGAGTGGTCGTGATCTCGATGAGTATATTACTTTATGTGATCAGGAAATTCACGTCACAACTGAACAGCTTTTTGAAGATGTAAATCATCCTTGGTTAAAGATCGGGGTAGAAATATGTGAAGATGTATGGGCTCCTCATACACCAAGTACTGATGCATGTTTAAATGGAGCCACACTTATTGTGAACCCTTCTGCTTCTAATAACTTAACAGGTAAGAGTGATTATAGACGCAGTTTGATCAGTGCAACAAGTGCAAGACTTGTATGTGGCTATGTTTATAGTAATACGGGTGTGGGTGAATCAACAACTGATGTTGTATTTTCTAATCATCACCTTATTTATGAAAATGGTACATTACTTAAAGAATCTACTCAGTACTCAACAGGTTTAATCTACGCCGACATGGATTTAGAAAAGATTCATACAGAACGTATTGAAATGACCACTTATGAGAGTGAAGATTATTTTGATGCCGTACCATTTATGTTAGATGATGAAGAACTGGATTTAGATCGTTATTATGATCCTCACCCATTTGTCCCTAGTGATAAAGAAAAACGTGCAGCCCGTTGTGAAGAAGTATTTAATATCCAGACTCATGGCTTAATGCAGAGATTAGAAGCCGCTCATATTAAGAAAGTCGTTGTTGGTATGTCTGGAGGACTTGATTCTACTCTTGCCTTACTTGTTATGCATAAGGCATATAAGATGTTAGGACGTCCTGTATCAGATATTATTGCGGTCACTATGCCTTGTTTTGGTACAACAGATCGTACTTTAAATAACGCCTTAACACTTATGAAGGAACTAGAAGTCACTTCTATGACAGTCAATATCAAAGATGCCGTTAACCAGCATTTTAAGGATATTAATCATAACCCTGAAGTTCATGATGTCACTTATGAAAACTGCCAGGCACGTGAAAGAACACAGGTTCTTATGGATATTGCGAATCAGGCAGGTGGTATTGTCGTAGGTACAGGAGACTTATCAGAAGTTGCACTTGGATGGTCTACTTATAATGGTGACCATATGAGTATGTATGGTGTCAATGTCTCTGTTCCTAAGACACTAGTAAGATATCTTGTTGATTATGTATCCACTTTATATAAAGGTGAAGTATTAGAAGCTACATTACAGGATATTCTTCATACACCAGTCTCACCTGAATTACTTCCTGCAAAAGATGGTGAAATTACTCAGAAGACAGAAGATATTGTAGGACCTTATGAATTACATGACTTCTTCCTTTATCATCATGCAAGATTCCATTATGAACCACAGAAACTATTACGTATTGCGATTCATACATATGGTGATAAATACGATGAAGCAACAATTAAGAAATGGCTCACTCTATTCTATAGACGTTTCTTTACTCAGCAGTTCAAGCGTAGCTGTATCCCAGATGGGCCTAAAGTTGGTTCAGTGGCTTTATCTCCTCGTGGAGATTTACGTATGCCTAGTGATGCAGATGTATCTATGTGGCTTGATGAGTTACGTTAATAAATAAAGCTGTAACGAACAGATAGTATCTACTACCTTGAGCGTTACAGCTCTTTTCTATATTCCACAAAAAGGTTATTCACTAATTAACTCATGGAGCAACTGAGAAAAAATGTCTAATGGAAAGGGTACTATTGCAAAATTAGCAGATGGAACAATTGTTTCTTATAGAAAAGTATCCTCATCTGATGGAACTCCAGCTGTAGATATCAATATTAAAAATAGCAAAGAGTCAGGCGGAGTCAAACAACAAAAAATACATTTTGTAAAGGAGGAAAAAGATAAAAATGACTAAGATACAAGATTTTAGATTAAGTGAATCACATTTCAAGCCATTTATTGGTAAAAGTTTCAAAAAGTATCGATGTGATTCATTTGATTATACAAACAGTGTAACAGGAGTCGTAGGAATTTATATCAATGATAAAACATTTGAACTTCGTAATGAACAAGAATCGATACAATATTTTGATTCAGTTGATGATATTGCTTTATGGTCAATTAAAGAGGTAAATGAAAATGACATTCGCTCTTTTTTTGAAGATACTGACCAAATTGATACTCCAGTTGATGAAAAAGTCAATAAAATTACTTTAGTGAATGAGCATCAAAAAGTTAAAATTTCTGATGATATCTATGAACTGTGGATCACACGAGCAATCATATTCCATCTCGAAACTAAGGATATTTACTTCGAAAAAGATAATACTGCTTTTTCGGAAGAAATAGAAATCAAAAGAGGTCATGATTTAGTGAATGAATTCCCAAAGAAAAATGATTTTTTCTTAAATCAATGGATAAATGGAATTACTCCTTCTGTTGAAACTGAATTTGTTTTAATTAAATAATCTAAATATTATAATTGAAAATCATCTTAGAGGCTGTAACGAACAGATAGTATCTACTACCTAGAGCGTTACAGCTTCTTTTTTTATTAACTCCATTATATAGGTGTTATAGAGACTGAACTTAATGCATGATTTTAGATGCAATGATATAATAGTATCAAAGTACAAATGAAGGAGAATCATTATGCAGATTATTAAAGGGATGCACCTCAATCAAAAACTCAATGAATTGGCAGACAAACTGCAGGGACCTGCTTATATCATTACAGAGAATACAGAATATGTAGAAGATCTATTCTTGAATAAGTATTCCTGTTTATTTGATATAGAGGTTCTAACACTAAAACAATATATAGATAAGATTTTGATTTCACATAAACAGTTTGCCCGTCATATTTATTCACAGGCAGATCTTGTTTTTATGATGCGTCATATTCTTTCTTGTCATACATTTAATACAATACAATTTAGTTCTAATTCTTATGAAATGATTCTTGAATTGATTTCTACACTTAAAAAGATTCATAGAAATAACATAACTCTTGATCAGTTTTTCGAAGATACTTTATTAAATAAGAAGTGTGAAGATTTATATACAATTAATTCTCTTATTACTGGAGGATATTGGACAATTGAAGAGATGGTAGAGGATTTAATAGACGATTCGTTAAAGACACCTCTTTATATTATGAGTGATGATTATCCTCACATTGCATCCAAAAAATTATTTAATAAGATAGACAATTATGTTCCAGTCACATTATTAGAGATGACAGATGCAGATGAAGTATTAAATGAATATGAAGAGTCTATTATTCATCACTTATTTGATAATAGTGATGTACATAAAGTAGCAAGAGGACGTGTAATGAGTGGGGGGCACCCTATGCAGGAATGTATGAAGATTGCCTGTGATATTAAATCACGTATTGTGAATGAGCAGCTGCAGTATGAAGACTTTATGATCATTACCAATCAAGCAAGCTATTCAGATTATCTCACAGTATGTTTTGATGAACTCAATATTCCTGCCACATTATCACAAAATGCAGCATGTCATTATAATAGTGATTATCGTAAAATGTCTCGATCATTATCAGAGTGTATTGGACATACTTTTAAGGAAATTATTCAGTTCCTTCAAAAACAGGATATCAGTGCCTCTATGATTAAAACTCTTGATGCTTATCAATGTGATGATGAAATTAGTCCTAAAGAGTTTGATTTATTCCTTCAATGCATTATTCCAGGTAATAGAGTTACAAATAAGACAGGTGTTATTGTGACTTCACTTGAAAAGGGATTGACTGCTTCACCTAAACATATTTATTTAACAGGAATCAATGAAACATTCCTACCTTTAGAAATCAGTGATAAAGGATTCTTAATGGAGGAAGACTATAAACAATTTAATCCTCATCCTCTATTATTAGATGAACAGTTACAGGCACATTATAAGCGTATTATACAGGTTCTTTTAAATCCCTATTTATCTTATACATTCTCTTATAGTAAGAAGAATATGGCTGCCAACGAATTGATTCCTTCTATTCTTATGTCACGTTTGAGTGATCTCTTTGAATTAGAATATATCAATCCTTCATTGAATCTCATCAAGAATAACCTATATTTAAATCAATCACGTATAGATGAAGATCCTATCAATCGATTGATTGATCATTATAAAATGACAAGTAACCAGCCTGAGTTTATTAAAGATACAAATAAGCTCGGAAGAGGGGTCAGCGTATCTCGTTTAGAGACATATAATAAATGTCCTTTCTCTTATTACATTAAATATGGATTAAAGATTACAGAAAAGAGAGAAGATACTTTACAATCAAGTGAACTTGGTTCTTTATGTCATTATTTAATGGAGAAATGTCTGGATGATGAGTCTCTTGTAGATCAAGAAGCAAAACATTATATAGAAGAGAATCTGAAAGAGAAATATGATGATCATCCAATGAACCAATATTTTATTGATAATCTCATTAAAGATATGAAGATGACAATCAAGATTATTCAGAAACAGTTACAACTAGGTGGGTATGTACCTGTATCTAAAGAAAAAGAGATTTCTGGACAGATTGGTGATGTTCCTTTTTCAGGCATTATTGATAGAGTAGATGAATTTGGAAATCATGCACGTATAGTGGATTATAAATCAAGTAGCAAAGAAATTGATTTAAATCTTGTGATGCAGGGATTTAATATTCAGATGCTTGTTTATCTAGATATGTTATGCAAGCAGGAGAATAAGGATCGTGCAGGCATGTTGTACTTTAATATGAAGAAACGAATACTCACACGTGATTCAAGTTATGCACTTAGTGATGAGGATGTATTAAAAGAATATCGTATGGAAGGCTATATGGTGGATGATGGATCTACTAATTCTGTAAAGGGACTCGGATCTACACCTGAATTAGTTGCACCTGTTAAGGTAAAAAAGTCTGGAGAATATGCGAATAGCGCAAAAGTTATTTCTCCTGATGAACTAGATCAAATTATGGAGTATGTAGAAAATCATATTTCTGAACTCTATAAAAAGATTCATGCTGGATTAATTCCTATCCACCCTACCTTAACAGACGGTGCCCAGCCAAATAGTGATTTCAAGGTTTATCCATGTACTTATTGTCCTTATAAGCCAGTATGCTTATTTGATGTATTTGAAAATGAAAATAGAATGATTGCGAAAGATATGTATAAGAAACTAAAAGGAGATGATGAGAATGCCTAAATACAATAAAGAACAACAGGCTGCAATTGATTTAAGAGGAAAGACTATTCTTGTCAGTGCTCCTGCTGGTTCAGGAAAGACAAGAATTCTTGTAGCCCGCTTAATCAGTTTAATTGTGAATGATCATTATTCAATGGATCAATTCCTTGTATTAACCTTTACTAAAGCGGCCGGAAATGAAATGAAACAAAGATTGAATGTGTCTTTACATGAAGAAGCCCTCGCTGATCACGATGAGGAAACATTGAGACATATTCAAGAACAGATTCAATTACTGCCTCATGCCTACATCACTACATTTGATAGTTTCTGTAAGACTCTCTTAGAGAAGTATGGCTATTTGATTGGTGTGATGCCAGGATTCAAGGTGAACCCTTCACCTGATTTAATTAAAGACCAGGTTCTCGATCAATGTTTAGAGAAATGGGTAGAAGATCCAGATTTCAAGGATTATGCTTATCGTCATAACACAAAAAATAACTTTGATGATTTAAAGAAGACTTTAATTGACTTCCAGAGTATCACCAATTCTTTTGTAGATTTCCATCGTTTCCTTAATCAAGTTCATGAAAGATATTATGATTTTAATCTTTCTAGAAATATGCCTATTCTAGACGGTATGACTCAATTATATAGAGACTGCTGTCTTAAAAGTTTAAGTGCCTATAATATTTTATATCGTTTCTGTGAAAAGCATGATATTACTTATTTCTTTGAAACTGTTGAAAATGCGAAAAAACCTGCACCTGCCACTGCATTATATGATTATTATTCTGATCTCTACGATGCCTTAAATAGACCTCTTACCTTTGATACATTAAATAGTTTACTGTCTCAAAAGTTAGAAATGGCAAATATTAAATGGAGTGAATTAGGTGTCGATGATTCTGTTAAGAAACAATATACAAAGTTAAAAGGGAATGTCACTGATCCTCTTTCAAAATTAAAGAAGTTTTTATCTTTTACTTCAACAGAGGAGTTCAAAAAATATCTTGATTATTCTTTTAAAGATATTGAATTCTTACTCGGTAAAGATGGACTATTGGATCAGTTCAATAAAAATTATAGTGACGCAAAGAAAGCTAGAAATGAATTAGACTTCCATGATCTAGAAGAATATGCGACAAGATTGTTGCAACCTGATCTTCCTGTTGTAGAAAGATTGAATCATACACTAAAGGAAATCATGGTGGATGAGTATCAGGATACCAATGAGATGCAGGAGAACCTTGTCTTAAAGATTGCGAACTATGATGAACATATTCCAATGTTTATGGTCGGTGATATGAAACAGTCTATTTATCGATTTAGACAAGCTGATCCTTCTATCTTCCAATATAAGTTTGATACATTCACTAAACTAGAAGAGATGACAGAATATGATACAAATATTCGTATTGATTTAAAGTATAACTATCGTTCTGAAAAAGTTGTATTGGATAGTGTCAATTATATTTTTGATTGTATTATGGATAGTTCTGTAGGTGGATTAGAGTATATCCATGGTGATAATGCGATTTTAAGATATGATTTTGATGCGAAAGGTACAACACTTCCTGAACTAGAGAAGAATCATGATTTTGATACAGACATACTTATTTCTCTTTATAAGAATCAGGAAGAATATACAAAATCTGAAGTAGAAGCACATATGGTTGCTCAGAAAATCATCAGCATGAAAAAACTGAAGGATTATAAATATCATGATTTTGCGGTACTCATGCGTTCTACAACTGAATTTATTACTTATAAGAAGGTGTTTGAACGTTATCATATTCCTGCAAATATTACTTTATCAAGTGGTTTGTTTGAGTCCAATGAAGTCATTAGTATGATGACATTATTGAAGGCTTTGGTTAATCCATATGATGATATTGCGATGTTATCTGTATTACATAATAACTTCTTATTCTCTCATTTTACTGAGAATGAGTTATTAGATATAAGAGACGCAGATGATCCTCTTTACATCAACCTCACACATCATACCAACAATAAAGTTCTTCATTTCTTAGAAGTGTTTGATGATTTAAGAAACACGGCCATGACATCATCCCCCTATGAAACACTAAAGAAATGTTTAAAAGAAACAGGATACCAGGCTTTTGTATCCCAGTTAATGAATGGTGAACAACGTAGCGCAAACTTAGATATTCTATTAGAAACATTCCGTACAAATGAAGAATATCCTTATTTAAAGGATTACCTAGAATTATTAGATTCTTCTTCTAGCCAGGCCCCTGGATTTATTGCGAGTGATGAAAATGATGCTGTAGAGTTCATGACTATTCATAAGTCTAAAGGATTACAGTTCCCTGTTGTCTTTGTGAGTGCCATGCAGAAAAAGTTTAATTCCTCTGATGAAAATGCGGAAATTATTATTTCTCAGCATGATGGAGTGGCAGGAAGTGTATGTAAGCTAGAAGAATCTCCATTTGGAAATATTGTATGTAAGTATGAGCATCCTTATTCAAAGATGTTGAAGATGTTCATTCGTCAAGAAACAGTGAATGAAGAAATGCGTATTCTTTATGTTGCTTTAACACGTGCAGAAAAGAAACTCATCTTAACCGGTACAATCAAGGATGAAGAAGAAATCATTTCTATTGCCCGTCAGGTACAGGCCAATGATACAGACCCTACTCTAAAGAAGGGTCAGGGTGTTGTATATAATCTCGCCATGCGTTCTACAAACAATTATTTAAGCTGGGTTCTTATGGCCTTATTAAGACATAAGGATTTCCAGGAGGATATAAAGATACTAATTCCTGAAATCAGACCTTATCTTTCATTAGATCGTTCTTCTTTTAAAGAACTCGATAATAAAGATACTCAGTTAGCACGTTTCCATTGCACAATACTAGATAGCAGTGAAACAGTACAACGTATTCCACCTTATGCGAAAATAAAAATAGAAAACCAATATCGTGCTTATAAAAAGTATTATGATTTTGAATATCCTTATCCAGTTGAACCACGCAGTATTGCGGTAACAAGTATGGAAGAAATGAAGAGTGATGATACACATTTTGATTTCAGCGATGAAGGAACTAAATATCTAGCCACAGATAGAGGAACATTGGTCCATAACTTATTAAGTTATTTCAATTTTAAAGAAGATGATCCTGAAGAATTGATTCAATCACTTTATAGTAATCAGATGTTTGATGAGGAAGGACTCAAGGTCTTAAATAACTATCTTCCTCATATCAATGATTTTATCAATAGTGATACCTATCAATTGATTAAAGATGCAGATCAAATTTACCAGGAAAAACAATTTAGATACAAAGATGAGAATGGACTCATCATCAATGGTATATTTGACTTAGTTTTTATTAAAGACAATAAAGTTTATGTACTAGACTATAAGACAGATAGAGTATCAAAAGACAACAGCGAAGAAGTGCTTAAAGAGCTTCACCGCACACAGTTGTCTTATTACTCAAAAGTACTTAAAGAAGTATTCCATACAGATGTACAGCCTATTGTCTACTATCTTCACATCAATAAAGCAATTTACTTATAGAAAAAAGACTGATATCACATAAGCGATATCAGCCTTTTATTTTTCTACAGTATTATTTTCTTCATCTCTAAATAATTCTTTTTGGCAATGGGGACACACTGTTAAACTACCTGCATCTTTTGTAGGAAGATAGTTATGACAATAAGGGCATCTCCAATAAACGAGACCAAGAATAAAATAAATAACTAAACAAATAATAATCGCGATAGTCAGAATAATCGCAATTGAGGCGTAACCTATGAAATAACAGACTAATGCTGCAATCGCAAGGAGACTAGCCAGATAGCTTTGTTTAGACATAAAAAACTGTACTCTTTTTAGTTTCATAAGATCACCCATTCCCTACTTGCCTTATTATATCAATATTCAAAGTAGAATAGAACACCTTTTTCTGTATTTTCTACCCCAAAATGATAACTATGTCTCTCTAATATCGCTTTTACGATAGGAAGACCGAGTCCTGTTCCGCCTTGATCCTTAGAAATATAGGCTTCCCAGATAGATTCCATCTCTTCCTGAGAGAGATGTTGTCCTTCATTTTCTATTTCAAAACGGTGATTTGTCACACGATATGTAATTGTACCTTGTTCATCTGTATGCTTAATCGCATTCGATGTCAGGTTATTAATAACCCTTTCTATCTGAATAGGATCACAATCCAAAACCACTTCTTCATATTCTTTTACAATATGAAGCTGCTTCTTTTCTAGTTCATATTCAAAATCATCGATCACTTCTTCTACAAGTTCTGACAATGAAACATGATAGTTATTTAATTCTATCTTACCTGATTCTAATCGAGATAATTCCAACATTGTAAGTACGATACCATTAATACGTTCAATCTGTTCATTAATGATATGAATATATTTCTCTCTTGTAACCTGCGTTGTGGCATCCTCTAATAATTCAGAATACCCCGCAATAATACCAAGAGGTGTTTTAATCTCATGAGTAAAGTTCGCAATAAACTGCTTTCTTGTATGTTCTAGTCTTTGAACATGTTCAAGCTGTTCAGTCAGCTGATTGATTGTATTCTCTAAGTTCGTACTCATGATATTGATATTGTTTTCCAACTGCCCTATTTCATCATGACGTGTAATCAAGAATTTCTCACTGAAATCATTCTTCGCAATTTCATTTGTAACTTCTGATACATGTCTTAATGGTTTTGTGATCATATGTGAGATTACAATAGAAATCACAACATTCAGCCAGAGTACAATAATATAAATATACCAGGAATGTTCAAAATAGTTCACTGCAGCCCTTTTAGTCAATTTAGGTATAAAGCTAGCTGATACAAAATAACCTTTTACACCACTCACATTTGACACTGGAGATATTTCCTGATTCAGTTCTGAAAGCACAATAGTCATTGTCCCACCATTCACATTAATACTCTTAGAATGCACATAATCAGATCCTTTTGCATATTCAATACTATCAATCTTCTTGATCTGTTTCTCTAATGCCTTCTTAAGTTTCTTATAATCAGTGAACTCTCTTCCGCCACTTGAACCGTTTCTTTCATAAAAGCATCTTTCTGACATATACCAGGATACTTTATATTTCTTTAATGATTTGTGTGTGCCATTTAATAAAACCTTACCATTAATCGCAAGATACGCAGGATGAATATCAGTTGTATCCATTGATGTATAATATTCAACCTTTCTCACCATCATTAATATAATATTGTTTCTTTTGAGACTTAGCGCCACCTATGACTACATCATAATTCTCATCAGGATGTTCAATCATATACTTATTGATTTTCTCTACTAGATTATTTTCAGATATATCCACCATGATTTCCTGACTCGTACTATCATCAAGAATCCACAATTGAGAAATATGCAAAGAAGCACTACTCACAAATGACTTGATATTATTATCACTGTCCACTATCGCAGACATCCCCTCATTTGTAAGATAGTAATTCTTTAAATACTTGGTCATATCTGGATTATCTAAAGAATACTGTGTCTGATATATATTCTGTAAGCCAGAAGTCAATGAAGCATCATATGAAGAACTAATAATACGTTCCTTGTATTCCGTAATGCCTTGTAATGACATAAGCCCAAGAATAATCACAAATACAAACAACATCAAGAAGAAGGTACGCTGTACAAGTCCAAAAGACCATTTAGTCTTCTTCATCCGTATATGTATAACCTGCCTTCATAATAGTCTGAATACGATGTGAATGTACACCCAGCTTCTTTCTTAACTTCTTAATATAAGTATCTACAGCACGTCCATCACCATAATAATCATAGCCCCAGACCTTATTTAAAATCTGAGAACGTGTAAATAACTGATTCTTATTATTTAAGAATAATTCCATTAATAAATATTCCTTATTAGGAAGTGCGACTGGTTCACCATCTACATACATTAAATGTTTACTTGCATCTAACCAGATGATTTCTTTATCTTCTTTTTTTGTCTTCTTGCTTCTATTTAAAATAGCCTGACATTTCGCATACAAAACAGAAGGTTTAAATGGCTTTGTGATATAATCATCTGCTCCTACATGATAACCATCCAGCATATTATCAGTTTCAGACAAAGCGCTGATAAAAATAATAGGCATATCATATTTTTCACGGATCTTCTTACATGTTTCATATCCATCCATTCCTGGCATCATGATATCAAGTAAAACCATATCAATATCTTGATTCACTTTATTCAAAGCATCATAACCATCTACTGCTTCAATCACTTCATAGTCTCTTGCCGCAAAATATTCCTTAATAATATCTCTAATAAGCACTTCATCTTCTACAACTAATAATTTATACATGTTCCACCTCCAAATAATAAAAACCACGCCTAAAAGACGTGGTTTTCACTGCGGCTGTAAGCCTATGTTA
>OHIL01000709.1_pt1 | contig 13179 bp, 11 predicted proteins | sample 1568231 | NCBI WGS metagenome assembly OHIL01 (sample SAMEA3879565, study PRJEB24766) | human gut metagenome | biome: human-associated habitat; feature: feces | place: USA | collected 1985/1987 | reverse complement strand
GACTCTACAGAAGAGGACATGACAATGTTCAGATGGAGATCTACCTTGTCGCAATCGGGCATAATATCAGGAAATATCAGAAACTGAAGAAGAGAATCAAGGAAACAGAAGAAAAACAGATGAAACAGGTCAAAGAGATGCTTAGATTGTTTATCTGCTGATAAAATTTTTTTAGGAAATGGGCAGGTTCTTTTTAAGTGCGTCTGAAATATGAAAAGGTTATTCACCGTGCAGTAGTGAATAACCTTTTTGGGTTTGGATATACGGAAAAGAGCTGTAACGCTCAAGGTAGTAGTAAATACTATCTATTCGTTACAGCCCCTCTAATCTGGCCATTTCCTTCAATTTTGTATTGGTAAGAACACATTTCTTTTAAACCAAGTGGGCCTCTGGCATGAAGCTTCTGCGTGCTGATACCAAGTTCTGCCCCAAAACCAAATTCTCCACCGTCTGAGAATCTTGTAGAAGCATTATGATACACACAGGCACTATCTAAGCTGTTCATAAATAATGCAGCTGTTTCATCGTTTTCAGTAATAATGGATTCTGAATGCTTTGTAGAATATGTATAAATATGATTAATTGCTTCTTCGACTGAGTTAACAACTCTAATATTCACAATATAGTCATCATATTCTGTTGCATAACTGTCATCTGTAACATGTTCACAGTGAATGATCTGACATGTTGCATCATCCCCTTTGATTTCTACTTTTTCAAAGGCTTTTTTAAGTTCAGGTAAGAACGTGTCTGCCACATCCTTATGTACAAGTATTGTTTCTATCGCATTACATACTGAAGGTCTTTGAATCTTTGCATTGACTGCAATAGTTAATGCTTTTTTAAGGTCCGCATCCTTATCAACATAAAGATGGCAGATACCAGCGCCTGTTTCAATAACAGGTACTGTTGCATTCTTAACAACAAACTGAATGAGTCCAGCACCACCTCTAGGTACAATAACATCCACATATTCATTGGCATGGATCAGTTCTCCTACGATGGCGTGATCTAGTTCTGTAATCAATTCAATCGCCCCTTCTGGTAAGATATCCTTTGTAGCATCCTTCATGATTTCTACTAATTTCTTATTTGTATGAATGGCTTCTTTACCACCTCTTAAAACACATGCATTGCCTGATTTTAAGCAAAGAGAGGCAATATCTACAGTGACATTAGGACGGGCTTCATAGATAATTCCAAAGACACCAATAGGCACTCTCACTTTAGAAATTTCTAGACCATTTGGTCTTGTCCAGGATTCCATCACTTCACCAATAGGATCAGGTAATGTGGCCACTTTCTTGACTCCATCACTCACTCCTACAATACGTTCATGAGTAAATAAGAGTCTATCCTGCATAGCCTTAGTCATATTGACTTCCTTGGCATGTGCCATATCTTTTTTATTGGCTTCTAATATTTCATCACTACGTGCAATCAATGCGTCAGCAATTTTCTCTAGTGCCTGATTCTTTGTGCAAGTAGGCATATTCTTTAAAAGACGTGCAGCTGCTTTTGCACGCTTTAATTGTGTTTCTAATAATGTATTCATTATCTTTCCTCCAATACAACCATGTTATTCGCATGTACTACTTCATCATAGTCATGACGATGTAATATGTCATCTATTTCAGAAGACTGGTGTCCTTTAATCAGTCTGATTTCATCACTGGCATAATTGACAACACCCTTCGCAATTGTATTTAACTCTTCGTCCTTGATATCAACAACCTGTCCCTCTAAGAATCTTCCTTCCACATCTTTAATACCTGTAGGTAAAAGGCTGACATGCTTGTCAACAATCGCTTTTCTACATCCTGCATCAACTATAATTGTTCCTCTTGGTTTAGTACGATAGGCAATCCAATGTCTTCTTGCATTCATATTTGTGCCAGAAGCCCCATTGAACCAAGTTCCTTCATTATCTAAAGCATTTAATATACTATTTTCTTTCTGTCCATTCACAATACACATATGACTACCTAATGCATTGACCATTTGAGCCGCTTTTAGTTTAGTCGCCATACCACCTGTACCTAGACCACTGACTGCATCTCCTGCATAGCTCAAAATTGTATCATCAATCTTATCTACATAGTGGATAAGCACAGCATCAGGATCAGTATGAGGATTGCCTGTATAAAGACCATCAATATCACTCACGAGAATTAATAGTTGGGCTTCTACTAGAGGAACAATAAGTGATGCCAATGTATCATTGTCTCCTACCTTGATTTCATCTACTGCCAAAGCATCATTTTCATTAATAATAGGAACCACACCATAATTGAGTAATGCATTGATTGTATGGTTTAAGTTCATTAAACGATGACGATCATCAAAGTCATCATGGTTTAATAAGATCTGAGAACATTTCATATTAAAGACCTGGAATATTTCTTCATAGATTTCCATTAGTCTTGCCTGCCCAATTGCAGCTAAAGCCTGTTTTTCCGGTAGTGTTTTCGGTTTACTGTCTAGTCCTAATGCGCCCATACCTGCCGCAATGGCTCCTGAAGAGACTAGAACAACGATATAGCCTTCTCTTTTAAGTTTGGCAATCTGCCATGTTAGCATCAATATTTTTTCTTTATTAATTTTTCCATCTTTGTCACAAAGTGAGCTTGAGCCTACCTTAATAACAATTTTCTTTACTTCTTCTATTCTACGTTTCATCGAAAACACTCCTTTATTGTATAGTCTATTATAGGGGGTAAAACACTTTAAAAGCAAATAAAACATACTGATTTTTGTCTTTTCACAAAAAAGACTCCCAGTAAAGGGAGTCAAATGTATTAGTGGCTTAAAGTTTTGTTTTCTACTTCTGTATTTAATAATTCTACGAATTCTTCAAAAGTTACTGTAGTCTGTTTCTTTTCACCATGTTTACGATAAGTCACAGTACCACTATCTCTTTCATTATCACCAAGTACTAACTGATAAGGAATCTTCTTTAACTGTGCTTCTCTGATACGATAACCAAGCTTTTCATCTCTATTATCGTTATTTACTCTGAAGTGTGCTTTTCTTAACTTAGCCACAACTTCTTTTGCGTATTCATCATGGTATTCAAGTTTAACTGGAATAACCTGAACCTGAGTAGGTGCTAACCATAGAGGAAGGTTACCTTTTGTTTCTTCTAATAAGAAGGCAATGAAACGGTCTAATGAACCTAAGATTGCTCTATGAATAACAACGGGTCTTACCTTATCACCATTTTCATCAACATAAGTTAATTCGAATCTTTCTGGTAACTGGTAGTCTAATTGGATAGTAGATAAAGTAACATCATGTCCTAATGCACTCTTTACCTGTACGTCAAGTTTAGGACCATAGAATGCTGCTTCGCCTTCTGCTTCATAGAATTCTACATCCATTTCTTTTAATACTTCACGTAATTCATTTTCACTCTTTTCCCATAATTCATCATTACCGAAATACTTTTCTTTGTTGTTCTTATCTCTTAATGATAAACGGAATGAGTAATCTTTAAAACCAAAGTCTTTATATACATCAAGAATCAAGTGTGCTACATTCTTGAATTCCTGAGCAATCTGGTCTGGACGACAGAAGATATGTGAATCATTCTGTGTGAAGGCTCTTGCACGTTCAATACCAGTTAAAGCACCACTTGCTTCAAAACGGAAATCGTTCGCAATTTCCGCAATTCTAACTGGAAGATCACGATATGAATGTAATGTAGATTTATACATAACCATATGGTGTGGACAGTTCATAGGTCTTAATACATATGCTTCATCATCTAATTCCATAGCTGGGAACATATCATCTTTATAATGAGCCCAATGTCCAGATTTCTTGTATAACTTAACGTTACCAAGAGAAGGGTTCATAACCTAATTCTAATTCTTTGTTCATGATGTAATCAGATAATAAACGTCTGACAGTGAAACCATTTGGTAACCACATTGGTAAACCTTTACCTACGATATCCGCAAACATGAAGATACCTAATTCTTTACCAAGTTTTCTGTGATCTCTTTCCTTTGCTTCTTCTAATAACTGAATATGTGCTTCTAATTCTTCTTTAGTTGGGAAACATACACCATAGATTCTCTGAAGAACCTTGTTGTTCTTATCACCTTTCCAATAAGCACCTGAATGTTTGATTAACTTGAAGTTCTTACATAATTTAACTGTTTCTACATGTGGACCACGACATAAGTCAGTGAAATCACCCTGTGAATAAGTAGTGATTGTACCATCTTCTAAACCATTGATTAAGTCTAGCTTATATTCATCATCCTTGAATTCTTCTAAAGCTTCTTCTTTAGAGACTTCATGTCTCACGATTCTCTTACCATCTTTACAGATTTTCTTCATTTCTTTTTCAATCTTAGGTAAGTCATCATCAGAAATAGTCTGATCACCTAAATCGATATCATAATAGAATCCTTCTTCGACAACTGGACCAACCCAGAATTTAGCCTGTGGGTAAAGATGTTTAACTGCCTGTGCTAATACGTGTGCACATGAATGATTTAAAGTATTTAAATCTTTGTCATTTAAAAAATCGCTCATATTCTCCTCCTATAAATAAAAAGAGACCTCATCAAAGGACGAAGTCTCGTGTTACCACCTTTATTCGTTATGCAATGCATAACCTCTCATCTCTTAACGCGAGTAACGGAATCTCTTTCGAGTTCGGCATCACAGGGAGTACCTTTAAGTCAATATCTTGGAAGTTTCCACCATTTCTTCCTCTCTAGTAAGCTTTTATCTTAAAGACATATCCTGTTTCGTAGCTTGTGCCTTTATTGTACACCACTTCAGTTAATTGTCAATAAAGAAAAAAGGAATAGGTCACCCTATTCCTAATTATCAAAAATTATTTGATTGTAACGATTTCTAAGTAACTTGTTAAACCAGAAACACCTGGAGTACCACCAGTTACGATTACCTGTTCACCAGCTGAAATTCCGTTTTCCTTAGCGATAACCATTGCAAGATCCATTAAACCTTCTCTTGATTTCATAGATTTGCAAAGTACAGGCTTAACACCCCAGTTAAGAGCTAATTTCTTAACTGTATCATCAGATGGAGTTGGAGCGATGATTGGGCAATGTGGTCTATAACGTGACATACGTTTTGCAGTAGCACCTGTTTCAGTGAATGCGATGATAGCTGAAACGTTGAAGTTTGCAGCAATTTCAGCAACTGACATACAGATAGCTTCTGAAGAGTTAGAGTTATCAGCAGTTCTGATAGCTCTTCTTAAGATTGAAGCATAGTCTAAGTTTCCTTCGATCTTATGAGCAATCTTGTTCATAGTTGATACTGCTTCTTCAGGATATTTACCCTGAGCAGATTCACCAGATAACATGATAGCATCAGTACCATCATAGATAGCGTTAGCTACGTCAGATACTTCAGCTCTTGTTGGTCTTGGGTTTTCCTGCATAGATTCAAGCATCTGAGTTGCAGTAATAACGATCTTACCAGCAGCATTACATTTCTTGATGATTGACTTCTGGATTAGAGGTACATCTTCAGCAGGTACTTCTACACCTAAGTCACCACGAGCAACCATGATACCATCAGATACTTCGATGATTTCATCGATGTTTTCAACACCTTCAACACATTCGATCTTTGGTAATACTTTGATATCTGGCTTACCGTTTTCAGCAAGTAATTTCTTAATATCTAATACATCCTGTTTTCTTCTTACGAATGAAGCAGCAATGAAGTTTACATCCTGTTTGCAACCGAAGATTAAGTCATTCTTATCTTTTTCTGATAAGAATTCGAACTGTAACTTAGTACCAGGAACGTTGATACCACGAGTGTTCTTAACTCTACCATCGTTAGCAGCTACACAATAGATATCCTGTCCTTCAACGTGGTCAACTAATAATGCAACCTGACCATCGTTAACTAAGATATAAGCACCTGGCTTAACATCTTTATATAATTCCTTATAAGAAATTGTGAAACGATCTGCAGAACCAACAATTTCTTCTGGAGTGATTACTGAAACCTGACCTTTCTTGAATTCAGTGAATCCACCTTCGAAAGCACCAGTACGGATTTCAGGACCTTTAGTATCAAGCATGATAGCTACATCAGTACCTAATTCCTTGTTTACTTCTCTTAAAGTATTCATCTTTCCAGCATGTTCTTCATAGTCACCATGAGAGAAGTTACAACGCATTACGTTCATACCAGCTTTAATAAGCTTCTTTAACATTTCTTTATCCTGTGAAGCAGGACCAATAGTACAAACAATTTTTGTTTTTTTCATTTTTTCTTTAACCATTTTAGACTCCTTAATCAACCAAATAAATTTACACTCCGTTATATATATTTAACAAATCCACCAAGAAATTAACGTAACTTCTTAGCGTCTTCGTAAATACCAGCATCAGCTACATGCTTATGACTTAATACTTCTGTGATAGGGAAAGCAGTAATCTGGCCATGTACTTCACCTACGCAAAGTCCACCTTTACCTTCTTCAAGAAGTTCTACAGCCTTAACACCCATACGGCTAGCTAAGACACGGTCTCTTGCAGTTGGTCTACCACCACGCTGTAAATGACCTAAGACATTTGCACGAGTTTCGAAACCTGTTGCAGCTTCGACTTTCTTTGCAAGTTCATTGACATCAGTGATATGTTCAGTAATAACCACGATTGCATGGTCCTTATCAGATGCCTTTGACTGTTTTAATCTTTCGATAATCTTATCTTCATCATAACCAGTATCAGAAGTAACTACTAGTTCAGCACCAGCTGCGATACCTGCATTAATTGCAAGGTCACCACATCTTCTACCCATTACTTCAAGGATAGTACATCTCTGATGTGAAGAAGAAGTATCTCTTAATCTATCTAATGCTTCAACAATTGTATTTAATGCAGTATCAAATCCAATTGTGAAATCAGTATCAGGAATATCATTGTCAATTGTTCCTGGAAGACCAATACAATTTACTCCCATTTCTGTAAGCTTTAAAGCACCATGATATGAACCGTCACCACCGATGACTACTAATGCTTCCATACCTACTTTTTTCATCTGTTCGATTGCTTCTTTTCTGATTTCAGGATCTTTGAATTCAGGGAAACGAGCAGATTTTAAAATAGTACCACCATTGTTGATGATATTACGAGTACTATGACGATCGAATTTCATGAACTTACCTTCATGAAGACCTTTATAGCCAAGTCTAACGCCATATACTTCAATACCCTTGTTAAGACAAGTTCTAGCTACTGCACGAATTGCAGCGTTCATTCCAGGAGCATCTCCCCCAGAAGTTAAAACACCAATACACTTAACCATTTTTTTCTCCTCTCAACTTATGAATTATATTCAAAATCATTCTAGCATAATTGTTCGTTCCTTACCATCAACAATTCTATTCCAATCAATTTTTTTAGTCAATAATTATTTCACAACATAGCGCTTTCATTTTAGAAACAATATTTTTTGCTCTTAACTGTTCACGTTTATCATTATATTTACTCATGTAAATCGTTTCCAGGTCTTCAAAACTGTATGCAGAAGTCATGAAAGTAGGCAATTCATTTAAAATACGATAGTCTAAAATCATCGCCAATACTTCGTCTCTAGACCAGTTCGTGACATTTTCTTCACCAACACTATCCAAGAGTAAATAAGGTATGTTTTTTACAAGTTCTACTAAAGATGTATCTTCATTTGAATTAAAGCTTGCTTTGACATCTGCCATAAGTGTAGGTACATGACATAAGCCTACTTCATAGCCACGTCTCGCAAGTGCGTTCATCATACCTGCCATGATTCTTGTACGATTGGGTCCACCACATACTAAGAAGCCTTTGGTCTGTGGTTTATTGACATATTCAATCAGCTGTTTCGTCAAAAGCATCGTACCTGCATCATTTTTATTCATTGCTTCAGCTGCCATATCTTTCAAGCTAATAAGCGCAAGTCTTGTAGACATATTGTTGTAATGGAAACGAGAAAGAAGCTGATCATTTTCATGCTTTTCAAGACCATAAATACAGCTGCACACATCACGATGAACATAGGAATCATAGCTCAAAGTGATCTGCTGACCTTTATTCATCTTAGGACATTCATTGATACCATGACAATGCACACAAGGTTCATGATCATCCACGTAGGCAAGTAAATCCACCCAGGCATCTTCCAGAGCCTTTTTAGTTAAATGATTCTTTTCTACAAATTCTCTAATATCTTGTCTTTTAACTAACTCTTGTAGACTTTGGTTTCTTGTATTTTCTAATTCTTTATCAAAAGAAAGAATCTGTCCTGCTTTTATCATCATAGATCACCTCCTAGACCTTCCATTAATCGTCTTAATTCTTCTTGATCCTGCGCACTGACTTCTACAGGTTTATTTTCTTTTTTCTTTGTAGTCTTCTTGATTGTTTTTTGAGGTTTTGAATTATGAACCTCCTGATACGCATCACGAGCACTCTTTAATCCTTTTCTCACCCATGAAGCACCAATTGTTTCACAATAGTTCTTGTCTAGTCGTCCATTACTTCTACCTAAAACATATTCTATCAACATATTAGTGACTGCAGGAGTAAGTCCCATAGCCATCAATGATTCCGCAATATTAAGATCATGAAGAGCTGGTTCTTTTCCTCCCTGTTTATTTTTCAATAACTGATAGGGAGAGATTGTCTCAAGATATCTAAAATGCTTGTTGAGAGAATCGTTATTTGTCTGTGGTGAAGCGTGCTGGATAGGCTGAGTATGATAGACCTCTTTAAGTGAGCTCACTGAATCAGCACTATAATAACGCTTTGCCTGTTCTACTAATGTTTTACGATTAAATTTACCTTCCACAATCGCATCCTTGACCATTAATGCGAGAGATAGCTGATCAATCGCATAAAGAGTCGCAATCTGCTTAATTGTATCTTCATTACGATTCACTATTTTCATAGGAACCTGATAGTCCTTTAATGTTTCATAGAAGAGTGTGAGATCATAGTGAATAATAGGACGTTCGCTTTCTTCTTCCTGATATCCTGAATCATGTCGTAATGGTTTATTCTGGGATAAATCAATTGTGAAGACATCTTCAAAGCGAGATGTGACTTCTTCATATTCAGTGAGCTTTTCTAGTCCTGAACGGAAGTAATTCTTTGTTTTGGTATATTCTTCTACACCGATTGTCTTCTGTAATAAACCTGCAAGAATCTGATTCCTAAAGAAGGCATTGACACCTAGAGGTGACATAAGATGGAATATATAGACACCCTGTCCTTCTGATTCTTTATAGTAGGATTTAAGCAGGCTTAAACCTTCTAATGTCTTTCTTGCCTGATCAAGTTCTTCCAAGTCTAGATTTAATGCCATTGTCAAGCGACTGATGGCGCATGGCTGGTGGAAATGACGCATACGCATAGATTCAACATTCAAATACATATAAAGACTATAAGCCTGTGTCTTGAGTAATGGTGCATACAAATAAGTAAGAATATCACAGTCATTACTACTAAGTGGTAATGAACGTTCACTTAAATAGACATCTGTTGCATAGAGCATCTTATTCCACCTCCTTTAAGACACGTAATATTTCTTTTTCTAAATCATAATAGTTTGTATTGTTTCTAATGATATAATCCGCACGTTTTTCTTTATCTTCTAAAGACATCTGATTTCTAATACGGTCAAGCGCCTGTGCACGTGTACAATGATCACGTGATAAGACTCTTTGAATTTGTGTTTCTTTGTCACAGCTGACGACTACTGTATGATCACATAGATCATCCCACCCCGCTTCAAATAACAATGGGACATCAATAAAGACAAGGTTATTTTTAGATTGTTTGATTTTTTGTACAATAACACTTCTAATATAGGGATGTAGTATTCCTTCTAAATAGTTCTTTTCATTCGGATTATTAAAGATAATATCTGCCAGCTTCTGTCTGTTGATTTTTTCATTTTCAAGTACAGGAAAGTGTTCTATAACCTGTTTAAAAGCTTTTGTACCTGGTTCTAAGGAATGACGTGAGATTTCATCCGCATCAATCACTTCATAGCCATGAGTCATTAAATAATAACTGACAGTACTCTTACCACTCGCAATACCACCAGTGAGTCCTATGACCTGCATATTGTTTCTCCAATACGTTCCATAAGTTCTATACAGTCAATACTATCCTGATGACTCATACGATCACTTTCCACCTTAATATACGCAATAGCTTCATGACAGGCTTCTATTTCAGTATGGAAATCATCAATATCATAAGGTATTTCTCCTGTGAAGGATTCTCCATTGAATGAAATAACAGCTTTTGTAGGACGGTAGAATGGATCTAGTATGATAGTCCCTTTCGTTCCTGTAATGATCATATCTTTTCTTACTGGTCCATCAAGTGAAGCTTCCATGAAGGCTTTAACACCATTTTCAAATGTAAGAGTAATTGCATCATGTACATCCACATCGTGTTCCATCTTCACATCATTAGAAATAGAGACAACAGGACTCTTCACAAAATCAAGAACAGCCGCAATATTATAAATACCTGTATCATATAAAGCACCACCCTGTTTCGGGTCATAAATATATGATTGTTCATTATAAGGCACAATGGACTGGAAATGGTTTTCTATAGAGACAATATCTCCAATAATACCTTTATCTATTTCTTTATGAACTTGATTGATCATTGGAATAAATCTGGATTTCATGGCTTCCATAAAGAAGACATGATTCTTTTCTGAATATTCACAGAGTGTTCTTATTTCTTTGCTTGTTAGGGTAGCTGGCTTTTCTACAAGAACAGCTTTATGATGCTTCATTGCTTCTAATGCATAATGATAGTGAGAAGCATGTGGTAATGCGATATAGACAATATCTACATTCTCATCTTCAAGTAATTTGATATAGTCATCATAAAGTTTTTCTGGATGATAGAGTTCCTTAAATTGTTGTCTTTTTTCCGGATTACGAGATGCCCCTGCATAAAAGCATGCTTCATCAAAGTGAGACAAGCTGTCACAGAATCTCTGGGCGATTCTTCCTAATCCTATTACACCCCAATTCAACATATTTAATACCTCCTTTTCTGGCAGTTTGGGCAATAGTATGTGCCTCTTCCTGCAATCGTGATTTTCTTTATAGGTCCCTTGCACTTTGAACATGTGCATGGACAGACAAAGTAACCTGGAATAATCCATGGATCCCATTGGCATCAAATGAATGGATGGTTGTACCACCCTGGGCAATGGCTTCCTTCAAAATAGTACTGGATACTTCTATTAATTCTAAAATACGTTTCTTTGAAAGTCTGTCACCTCTTGTACGAGGATCCATCCCCATTCTAAAACATATTTCATTCGCATAGATATTTCCAATTCCAGTAAAAATAGACTGGTCTAATAATAATTGTTTGATAGGCAGATGACTTTGATGAATACGAGGATAGATGTAATCAAAAGAAGCATCCATTGGTTCCTGACCCAAGCGATTAAGTGGTGGATATTCACGATAGTGTTCTTTGTCTACTAACTGCATACGACCAAACTTTCTTGTATCGTTATAACGAAGATCTGTGCCATCTGTCATATGAAAGATAATATGATCATGTTTATCATAGGGTTCATCTTTCTGTTTTATATTGTATTTCCCTTCCATTCTTAGATGAGAAATAAATGCATCATGATCTAAAATAAAGATCAAATATTTACCATATCGATCTATATCGCATATGGATTGATGAATAAGTGTAGAGACAAATGCTTCTACATCTCCATCAATAATACGTGTATAACGTACTTCTATAGAGTCAATTGTTTTATGAAGTACGAAGTTCTTAAGGGTTCTTCGTACTGTTTCTACTTCTGGTAATTCAGGCATTACTTTAATTCACACCAGTTCTTGGCATAGTTGCCTTCCACAATAAGAGGTACATCCATCTTAATGCAGTTTTCCATCTTTTCTTTCACAAGAGACATGACTTCTTCTAGTTCATCTTCAAAGACATCAAAGATCAGTTCGTCATGTACCTGAAGAATCATCTGAGATTTTAAGTGATGAACTTTTAGTGCTTTATCTACTTCAATCATCGCAAGTTTTAGAATATCTGCACCCGTTCCCTGGATTGGTGTATTCATTGCATATCTCTGTGCCTGCTGACGTACCATGAAGTTCTTATCATTGATTGTAGGAATATATCTTTTTCTATTCAATAGTGTAGAGACATACCCCTGTTTTTTACATACTTCTACGACTTCATCCATATATGTTTTTACTTCTGGATAGGTTTCAAAATATTTATTAATGAAGTTTCTTGCTTCGGCAATGGACATACCAATGTCCTTAGAAAGTCTGAATTCACTCATACCATAGATGATTCCAAAGTTAACGGCTTTCGCCTGTGAACGCATCTGTGGAGTAACTTCTTCATCTTTTACACCAAATACTAAAGCAGCTGTATGTCTATGGATATCCTTACCTTGATTAAAGGCATCAATAAGGTTCGTCACATGAGCCATATGCGCAAGTATTCTTAACTCTATCTGAGAATAGTCGAAGGATACAAGATAGCCATTATGTGATACAAAGGCTTTTCTAATGAGTTTCCCTTCTTCACTTCTTACAGGAATATTCTGAAGATTTGGATCAACAGAAGACAAACGTCCTGTATGGGTAAGTGTCTGTTTGTAGATTGTATGAATCTTATTGTCTGGGAAGACCTGTTCCTGCAGTCCTTTTAAGTATGTAGAAGAGAGTTTAGTCAACATTCTATATTCAAGAACAAGTGGGACAACAGGATGGGCATCAATGATTTTTTCTAAGACATCCTGGCTTGTCGAATAACCTGTCTTTGTCTTCTTGCCGCCCTTTAAACCTAGATCTTCAAATAAGACCTGACCTAACTGTTTAGGTGAAGAGATGTTGAAGGTTGTACCTGAGATACGGTAGATATCATTAGACAACTTTTCAATTGTTTCATCAAAGGCTTCATCCATTTCCTTTAATACATTTAAGTCTATTTCAGTTCCGGCAAATTCCATTTCTCCTAGAATACGTGTCACAGGAAGCTCAATGTCTTCATATAGTTCATATTGCTTTTTATCTTTTAATTCTTTTGTGACAACATCTTTTAATTCATAAATAGCCTTGGCTTTAGAAACAGTATGCTGAGCCAGTAATGCATCATCTGGAATATGCTT
>OHIL01000705.1_pt1 | contig 13218 bp, 12 predicted proteins | sample 1568231 | NCBI WGS metagenome assembly OHIL01 (sample SAMEA3879565, study PRJEB24766) | human gut metagenome | biome: human-associated habitat; feature: feces | place: USA | collected 1985/1987 | reverse complement strand
CGGTCCTGCCGCAGGCGGGGACACACGGCCAGCCACCGCCGTGCCTCCTCATTGAATATAGTGAATTCCTCCCCGGGCAAAAAGCACAGCTCCTGCTGCCGCAGCCAGGTGCGGCAGGCGGTACGCAGCCGCCCACCCCTGCCGGAGGAGCCGTATCCGTGGATCAGCTTCATGGCCGGGGTTCCCAGATGACGGGCCGCCTCCACCTCCGCCGCCAGGCGGCGCAGAGCCTCCGCCGCGTCGGGCCGTCCCAGCTCCAGATTCAGTTCCCGTATGGGCTTGCTCATGGCGTCTCCTTCATCTGTGTCACAAAATAGCGGAAGATCTCCCGGGCGTCCGGGGCGTCCTCCCGGCGCAGGGCATAGCTCTGCCGCTCCGGGTGCCACTGGACCCCCAGCACCGGCAGCTCCCGATGCACCACTGCCTCTGTCACGCCGTCCTCCGCCCATTGCACCGGCCGCAGGGGCTCTGCCAGGCGGTCCGCCGCCTGATGGTGGCAGCTGGTAACGGCAGGGTGCTCCCCCAGCAGCTGCGCCATGATCCCCTCCGCCCGGGTGGGGTGCACCATATCGCCCCGGGGCAGCTGGTGGCCGGAAATATCCCGCAGGGTGCCGCCCCAATAGACGTTCAGCGCCTGCATTCCCCGGCAAATGCCCAGGATGGGCCGCCGGGACCGGACAAAGGAATCCATCAGGAACGTCTCCGTTCCCGGCAGCGGACCCCGGATGTCCCCGCCGCCGGGCAGCAGCAGTCCGTCGCAGTCCAGGCTGCGGTACAGGTCCCGGCACAGCACCACCCTGGCTCCGGCAGCCTCCAGCGCCGCCGCATAATTGCCGTATTGGCCCGGCACGCCGTACAGGAAAACAGCAGGCTTCATCGCATTTCCCCCCTCCATGCATTACATGCGCGGAGGGAAGAAATTATGCCTACCAGTTCTGCTGCGCCAGAATGACCTTTTTGTAGCTGCGGCGGAAATACAGCAGCTCCGCTGCGCCGGTAATGGCCCAGGAGAAGATATACAGCAGATACAGGGACGTGATGGTGCCGAACCAGGCGAAGATGGTGTACACCCAGATGACCCGGAACACACAGGAGCCCATGACCACGATAACCGTGGGCACCACGCTCTTGCCGATGCCCCGGGAGGCGGCGATGCTGGCGTCCATCAGAGGCGACACCACATAGGAAAAGCTCATGATCCGCAGCCGCTCCATGCCCGCGTCGATGACCCCGGTCTCGTTGGCAAACAAAGACAGGAAGCTGCGGCCGAACAGCAGCAGCAAAACGCCGCATATGGCCCCCACACCGGCGGCATAGCACATGCTCACCAGATAGCTCTTGGTAATGCGCTGGGTCTTGCCCGCGCCCCAGTTCCGGCTGACGAAGCTGGCGCAGCCGGTGTAGAACGCCGCCATCATGTTGAACAGCAGGGTATCGGCGTTGGCGGCGGCCGCAGCGCCGGACACCGTTACCGCATCGAAGGAGTTGACGCCCACCTGGACAAACAGGTTGGCAATGGCGAAGATCGCGTTTTGCAGACCCGTGGGGATGCCGATGGTCAGCACCCGCCTGGCCTCCTGCGGATGCACCCGCAGCCTGGACAGGCACAGACGGCAGGCGTCCTTCCGCCCCAGCAGGTGCAGCACGATCAGCAGAGCCGACAGGCACTGGGCGATCACGCTGGCCACGGCCACGCCCTCGGCGGCCATGTGGCACCGGATGACGAAGAACAGGTTCAGAATCACATTCAGCACACCGGCGACGGACAGATACAGCAGCGGCCGCCGGGTGTCGCCCATGGCGCTCATAATGCCGTTGCCGCAGTTGTAGATGGCCATGGCCGGCATGCTCAGGGCATATATTTTCAGATACAGAGTGGCTCCGTCAATCAGCTCGTCCTTGGTATGCAGCATGGTCAGCATAGGACCTGCCAGCAGTATGCAGATCAGGCACACAATGATGCCGAAGGCGGCGCACAGCACGAAGGACGTGTGGACCGTCTTTTCCACCCGCTCCCGGTCGCCCATGCCCAGGCCCCGGGCCACCGCCACATTGACGCCGCTGCCCATGCCGATCAGCAGCCCCGTAAACAGCGACACCAGCAGCGTGGTGGACCCCACCGCGCCCAGGGCGCGATAGTCGGCAAATTTACCGGCGATGGCCACGTCGCTGAGGTTGAACAGCACCTCCAGCACCTGGGTCATCATCAGCGGCAGGCTGAACAGCAGCATATTTTTCCACAGGGACCCCTCCGTCATGTTGACGGACAGCGCGCCCCTTTTGCGATTTTCTTCCATGGAACACACCTCTGATCTCAAAAAATCCTGTACTCAATGGGACAGTATAACACCGCTTTTTCCGCAAAACAACCCCCTGCGAACACATATTTTCCTATGGAGAAAGCTCTGGGAATTGTGCACAATGATGGGACCCATAAATTTTTATCCGCCCCCTTGACAACGTAACACTGTTATGCTATCATCATAACAATGTTACGGAACACTGTTACGTATCCAAAAGCGACGGGAGGAACGATATGGATCAGGAGTTGATCTCAAAAAAGGAGCTGCTGGAGACGTTCGGCATCTCCTACGGGGCCCTGTACCGGTGGAAGCGGATGGGGCTGATTCCGGAGGCGTGGTTCCTGCGGCGGTCCACGTCCACGGGACAGGAAACCTTCTTCCGCCGGGACCAGATCTGCCAGCGGGTCCGGCTGATTCTGGACAACAAGGAGCACCAGACCCTGGACGAGCTGGCGGCCAGTCTGGCGGAGAAGCGTCAGACCGTTATGGCCCGGCGAAAGCTCATTATTGAAACGGCCTATGGCCGCAGGGAATTTCCTCTGGAGGAGGTCCGCCGCGCTGTGGTGGCGGAGGGCCAGCGCCAGGAGGACGTATTGGAATTATTGAAGGAGGTCACATTATGAACGAGAAGATGGATATGAGAATTTCCGGCAGCAGCACCATGCCCGGCGGCGAATACGACCGGGTGTCCATCAGCGGCAGCGGCACGGTCCAGGGAGATCTGCGGTGTCAGAGCCTCAGCTGCTCCGGCAGCGCCCGGGTCCAGGGAGACGTGGACTGCGCCGGCGAGGTTCGCAGCAGCGGCAGCAGCAAGGTCACCGGCAGCATCACCTGCGAGAGCCTCAGCTGCTCCGGCGCGGTAAAATGCGAGGGCAGCATCCTGTCCCGGGGCCGGATCCACAGCTCCGGCGCCATGAAGGTAAGCGGCAGCCTGGAGGGCGGCGAGGTAGACGTATCCGGCGGCCTGGAGGCGGCGGACATCCGCTGCCAGGAGCTGCGCTGCTCCGGCGCCATGAACGTCTCCGGCGGCGTGGAGGCGGAAGCCGTCCGCATTTCCGGCATGGCCGGCATCCCGGGCCTGCTGAACGCGGAAACCGTGGAGATCGCCGCCGACCGCGGCATCCGGATCGGCAGCATCGGCGGCAGCAGCATCCGCATCTATAAGCCCACCCAGGTCTCCCTGCTGGGCTTGTTCCGCAGCAGCTGCTCCTGCGCCCAGGCAGGCGATATCGAGGGCGATGACGTGGACCTGGAATACACCCAGGCCGACGTGGTCCGGGGACGCCGGGTCCGCATCGGCGAGGGCTGCTCCATCGGACGGGTGGAGTACAGCGAGAGTCTGGACGCCCTGCCCGGCACCGTGGGCGAGGCCGTCCAGACCGGTGAGTGATATGGAGCTGCTGTACGCCGACAAGCGCATCGCCGTGGCGGTGAAGCCCCCTGGTATCCTCAGCACCGACGAGCCCGGCGGTATGCCGGAGCTGCTGCGCCGCCAGCTGGGCACCCCCTGCATCCGCACCGTTCACCGGCTGGACGCCGCCACCGGCGGGGTCATGGTGTTCGCCCGGTCCGCCGCTGCGGCCTCCATTCTGTCCGGCCAGGTCCGGGATCATCAGTTCCGGAAAACATACCTGGCCGTGGTCCGGGGTGACCCGGGACACAGCGGGACATGGCGGGACCTGCTGGGCCGCGACCCGGTGCGGCGGCGCACGGTGGTGGCACAGGAGCCGGGGCCGGACGTCCGCCCGGCGGAGCTGGATTTTCAGCGACTGGCCTCCCGGGACGGCTTGTCATTGGTGCGGATCACCCTGCATACCGGCCGCACCCACCAGATCCGGGTGCAGTTTGCCAGCCGGGGCTTCCCTCTGGTGGGAGACCGGAAATACGGCGGCGCCGGGGACGGCGAGACGCTGGCCCTGTGGTCCTGGCGGCTGGGCTTTACCCACCCGGAAACGGGACGGAGCATGGTGTTCACCCACCAGCCCCCGGCCGCTTGGCCCTGGACCCTGTTTCCCCTGCCGGAATCCGGAAGATAAGCCGCTCAGGGCGCGCGGCCCCGCGCCGCGCGCCCATTTTCGGATTTCGCGGGGAAAAATTTATTTTTCTCTTGACAGAGCCCGGATACATATGGTATCATGACAAAGCTGACGATTTCGCGGAGGGCGCATGCGGGTGTAGCACAATGGCCAGGGCACCAGCCTTCCAAGCTGGGGATGCGGGTTCGATTCCCGTCACCCGCTCCACTTACTCATGCGCCAGTAGCTCAGTTGGATAGAGCAACTGCCTTCTAAGCAGTAGGCCAGGGGTTCGAGTCCCTTCTGGCGCGCCACTTCTTTACTGGAGCATATCGGCAGCGTCCCTTGCGGTTTTCATATGGTGGGTGTAGCTCAGTTGGTTAGAGCACCGGATTGTGGTTCCGGGTGTCGAGGGTTCGAGTCCCTTTACCCACCCCACTGAATATCAGGGATTGGGAGCGATCCCAATCCCTGATTCCTTTTCTCCACACAGGGGTGTAGCCAAGTGGTAAGGCAAGGGACTTTGACTCCCTCATCCGCTGGTTCGAGTCCAGCCATCCCTGCCACGCCTTTTCGGATGGCCCCATCCTTTTTGTATATGTGCCACGCTCCGTTAGCTCAGTCGGTAGAGCACCTGCCTTTTAAGCAGGGTGTCCGGGGTTCGAATCCCCGACGGGGCACCAAAAAGAAAGACACGCTTGCGCGTGTCTTTCTTTTTGTATTTGACGTTTTTCCCGATAAAAGCGAATCCCATTCGTAATATCATTCAGAAATATCACTATCCGTATTCAGAAGCCGAACACAATCCCCACCACAGCGGAGGCCAGGATGAACACAATGGGGTGCAGGCCCTTGGTGGGCTTCACCCAGCGGGTCAGCGCCAGAATCACCGCCGCCAGAGCCAATGCCTTCCAGTTTACAATCGCCAGGCCCGTGGCTCCGGTGTTCAGCAGGGTGATGGCCACCACGGACAGGCCCGCTGCGGCCACCATGGCCGTGGATGCCGGGCGCAGCCCGTAAAATGCCGCCTCCACATACCGGTTGTGCCGGAAGGCCTTCAGGAATGCCGCGATTATGAGGATCACGATCACCGACGGTGTCACCAGGCCCAGAGTGGATACGATGGCCCCGGGAATGCCCCGGGTGACATAGCCCACATAGGTAGCCATGTTCACGCCGATGGGGCCGGGGGTAGACTCGGACACCGCCAGCATATCTGCCAGCTGGGTGCGGGTAAACCATCCGGTGCGGTCCGCCATGTCATACAGAAACGGCAGGGTGGCCAGACCGCCGCCTACGGCAAACAGTCCGGTTTTGAAAAACTCATAAAACAGCTGCAAATAGATCATGACCGCTTCGCCCCCAGATTCTTAATGAGAAGTCCCGCCACGGCTGCCGCCAACACATAGATAATGGGCGAGAGCTTGGTGAACACCGACAGCGCCAGAATCACCAGGAAGATCACCAGGCCCCACACGTCCTTCACCGCGCCCTTCCACAGCTTCAGCACGGCGTTGAAAATCAGCACGCACACGCACACCCGGATTCCGGCAAAGGCGTGCTGCACCCACGCCAGATGGGAAAACGTGGTGATGACGCCGGCCAGGGCCGCAATGATCACCAGGGACGGAAACACCACGCCCAGGGTGGCCACGATGCCGCCCAGAATACCGCGGCGCTTCTGGCCGATAAACGTGGCGGTGTTCACGGCAATGACGCCGGGGGTACACTGGCCGATGGCGAAATAATCGGTCAGCTCCTCATCGGTGGCCCATCCCTTGTTTTCCACCACCTCCCGCTGCAAAATCGGCAGCATGGCATAGCCGCCGCCGAAGGTCATGACCCCCACCTTGGCAAAGGTCAGAAACAGGGTAAGCAATTCCTTCAACAAAACACACCTCCTGGAATGTCCGGGCCTCCGCATTTCCCATAAAAAGGGCCCTGCGATACTGTATACCAATCCCAGGCGGCTGTCAATTGCCATTGCCGTAAAATTTTGGCGGTTCGTCTTAAAATAAACAGGTATTTTATCAGAAATTCCTTGCTTTTCTGCCGAAGACGGTATAAAATATTCGGGAAGATTTTCTGGGAGGACTGGATCAACATATGAGCAACAACCCCTATAAGACCCGCGAGGGCGGCGCAACCGTCACGGTTTTCGTGCCCTACGACTGCAACAACCACTGCCCCTTCTGCATCAACAAAAAGGAATACGCCGACTGCACCGGCTTCAGCCTGGACGCCATTCTGGAGAGCATCCGCACCATGGACGCCATCACCCCCCGGTGCGATTTCGTGTTCACCGGCGGCGAGCCTCTGGCCAATCTGGAGTCCCTGCAAAAAATGCTGGACGTTATCCCCACCACCCACAAGGTGTATATCAACACCACCTTCCCGGTGCAGACCGGGTTCTACACCGCCGAGGAAATGCTGGACTTCACCCGGCGCAACCGGGACAAGATCACCTGCATGAACATCTCCCGCCACCTGGTAAAATACGTGGAGGAGAGTCCCGACCAGGTGCTGGGGCAGATCGCCTGCCCCACCCGCATCAACTGCGTGCTGTACAAGAAATACCCGGCGGAGAAGCTCCCCCAGTATGTGGAGCGTTTCCTGCCCTATGGCATCCCCATCCAGTTCCGGTATGACTATACCGAAACTACGCCGGAGAACCTGTATGACCAGGATCACGACCCCATTCTGCAGGACCTGAAGCGCCTGTTCACCTATCGGGGGCTGGACGGCTGCCGTATGCGCAACGGCTTCCACTTTGAGTACAAGGGCCTGCACATGACGTACCACAAGACCCTGCCCTATTCCACCATCGTGGAAAAGGGCGACGACGGCGTGACCTATGACATTCTGTATGATATTCTCATCAAGCAGAACGGCGAGATCCACTCCGACTGGACCGGCGTGAAGATGGACGTGGAGAAATACCGCCGCGTGACCTTTGAGCCCTACGATCTGCGGGTGCTGGACGGCACTGTTGATTTCTGAAAAAAACCTCCTGACCGTTCCCGGTCAGGAGGGATTTTTTTATTGGCTGCACAGGGGGCGCAGGGCCGCCAGCAGCTTGTCATTGTCCTCCGTATTGCGGACGGCCAGGCGCAGGTACTGCCGCCCGCCCAGCTTAGCGGACAGATCCTTCACCAGGATGCGGCTGCCGATCAGCAGCTCCCGGGTAACGGCCCGGGAGGACAGGCCGCCCAGCAGCTCCACCATCAGATAGTTGGCCTGAGACGGGATCACCCGCAGGTTGGGGAGTTTCTCCAGCTCCGCCCGGAAGCGGGCCCGCTCGGCCCGGATGCGGTCCAGGGACTGGGCATAGTCCTTTTTATACTTCTCCTCGATCTGCATATAGAACTCGGCAAAGGAGTTGATGTTCCAAATGGCCACGTCCTTTTTCAGCGCATCAATAAGCTCCGTGTCGCCGGAGGCCAGAACACCCAGCCGCAGGCCGGGCACGCCATAGGACTTGGAGATGCTCTTGACCACATACAGCCGCTTGTGGGCATCCAGCAGCTCCTGGCGGATGAAGGTGTTGTCCGCCTCGTCGGCAAAGTCGGCAAAGGACTCGTCCACGATCAGGCGGATCCCCTTTTCCTCCGCCCACCGGATCAGGCGGCGGACATCCCCGGCAGGGATATAGTTGCCGGAGGGGTTATCCGGGTTGATGAGCACCAGGTTGTCAATGGCCTGGCCGCCAAAGAAGGCCATCAGGTCGTCGGCGGTATACCGGAAGTCCGGCCCCGCCGGGGTAAAGCAGACGTTGGGCCGGTCCTGACAGCGGTTGGGATACTCCTCAAATGTGGGGCGGATGAAGCCGGTGACGCCCTCCAGCCGGGCCATCAGAGCCTTGATCAGCTCCGCCGCGCCGTTGCCCACCACGATATTGTCCTGGTGAACGGCAAAATTCTTGCCTGCCAGCAGGGCATTCACCCGCATGCCGGAGGGATACTGGGTCAGCAGCGGGGTAAAGTTGGCCTGCAGCTCGTCGATCAGCCGCTGGGGCGGGAAGTAAGGATTCACCAGATAGCAGAAGTCCAGCAGCTGGGGATAACGCCAGTAGCCGCCGTAGCGTCCCTGCATCAGGCTGACCTTGAAGTCCGGGTCCTCGGCAAACATGGACGAGGCGATATCCAGATCCTGGATGTCGTCGATCTCGTACCAGAGCTGGCCGTTCAGGCGCTTGGCCCGGATCTCGGGGTCATCCAGCATGGTGATGACCCGCAGGACCTGCTCATAGTACTCGTTGTTGCCCAGGGCCTTGGAGTACGCCTCCAGGAAGGGGACGTAGTGGGTCTGGGAAAAGTGGCGGCCGAACTTATAGATATTGACGGTCTTATAGTACTCGCCGGCCTCCTGGAACTTGAAGCTCTTCCCCGGAACGAAGGACTCGATGCTGTCATCTGCCCCCAGCTTCACGCAGGTGCCGTCCATCCAGCTCTCGTACTTGTCCACCAGAGCCAGCGTCTCCCGGGGGTCGTCCAGCAGCTGGTCGATGACGGAGTCCTCAAAGATCAGATCCGACTCAAACAGCAGGGTATCGTCCTGGCAGAGGTAGTCCTTGGCCAGGGCCAGCGAATAGATATTGTTGGTCTTGTCGTAAATGGGGTTATGGACATAGACAATAGGCGTCCGGATGCCCAGGGTGTCGATGTACTCCATGAGCTTCTCGCCCTCATAGCCCACCACGATGACGATGCGGGACAGATGGCGGCGCTCGATCTGATGGAGCATCCGGTCGATCAGGGCCACGCCGTTGACCTGTACCATGCACTTGGTCCTGTCCTGGGTCAGCTCCTTCAGGCGTTTGCCCATGCCCGCTGCCAGTATGATTGCCTGCATATGGTCTCCCCTTTTCTGTCTGGAGTTTTTGATGCCCTATTATACCCCATGCGGCGGAAATGTGCAATGGCAGGCAGGCGAAAAATGTGAAATTCCGGGTCCGGGCCATTGCATTCCTCCCGGCAGCATGATATGATAGAGAAAAAAGAAGGGAGCTGAAAAGATGATCATGATCTCCTGCTGAACATCTGGCGCAATATGCTTCGGGCGGCGTTGACCGCCTGGTTCGTTGTGCCTTTTCGCGGGAAATCGGTTCATCTCTCGGCTCCATGCATGGTGCTGCCCTGCCCTTTTGCGGGCACAGTATGTGCATTTGGCTGCGGGAATCGTTTCCCGCAGCCATTTTTGCTATAGGAGGCATAACCATGTCCTTGATTCAAGTATCCAACCTGACTTTCTGCTACGAGGGCAGCTGCGACAACATTTTTGAAAACGTCAGCTTCCAGATCGACACCGACTGGCGGCTGGGTCTCACCGGCCGCAACGGCCGGGGAAAAACCACCCTGCTCCGGCTTTTGCAGGGAATGTACCCCCACCGGGGAACCATCCGCGCCAGCGTGGGCTTCGACTATTTCCCCTACACGGTGCCGGACCCGGAGGAGTGCCCCCTGGAGCTGCTGCCGGCCATCTGCCCGGAGGTGCCTCAGTGGTGCTTTCTGCGGGAGCTTGCGCCGCTGGAGGTCCCGGAGGAGGCACTGTACCGCCCGTTTTCCACGCTCTCCGGCGGGGAGCGGTCCAGAATTCTGCTGGCCATGCTCTTTTCCCGGGACAACCGCTTCCTGCTGATCGACGAGCCCACCAACCATCTGGACCGGGCAGGCCGGGAGCTGGTCAGCCGCTATCTCAGGAGCAAACGGGGCTTTCTGCTGGTGTCCCACGACCGCGCGTTTCTGGACGGCTGCGTGGACCACATCCTCTCCATCAACCCCAGCGGCATCGAGCTCCAGCGGGGCAATTTCTCCTCCTGGTACGAGAACAAGCAGCGCCGGGACGCCTACGAGCTGGCCCAGAACGCCCAGCTGAAAAAGGAGATCGGGCGGCTGAAGGAGGCAGCCCGGCAGTCCAGCGCCTGGGCCGACCGGGTAGAGAGCACCAAGATCGGCGCAAACTCCGCCAAGGCCAAGGGCGAGGCCGACGCCATGGGCGGACGGGCCTTCATCGGTGAGCAGTCCCGGCGCATGCAGCAGCGCCGCAAGAATCTGGAGCGGCGGCAGCAGAACGCCATTGAGGAAAAATCCGCCCTGCTGAAAAACCTGGAGGCCAACCAGCCCCTGAAGCTGCATCCCCTGACCCACCACGCAAGGCAGCTGGCGCTGCTGCGGGACCTGATCATCTGCTATGGCAGCGCGCCGGTGTGCTCCGGCGTCTGCTTCCAGGTGGAGCAGGGGGAGCGCATCGCTCTCTGCGGCCCCAATGGCTCCGGCAAGTCCAGTATTCTGAAGCTGCTGTGCGGCCAGGACATCCCCCACACCGGGACCCTGGAGCTGGCCGGCGGACTGGTCATCTCCTATGTGCCCCAGGACGCATCCGGCCTGCGGGGCAGCCTGCGGGACTACGCCGCCCGCTGCGGCATTGACGAGACCCTGTTCAAAACCATTCTGCGCAAGCTGGGCTTTGAGCGGGTGCAGTTTGAGAAGGACATGTCCGACTATTCCGCCGGGCAGAAGAAAAAGGTTCTGCTGGCCCGGAGCATGTGCCAGTCCGCCCACCTGTATATCTGGGACGAGCCCCTGAACTATGTGGACGTTCTCTCCCGCATCCAGATCGAGGAGCTGCTGCAAGCATTCCGGCCTACCCTGCTGTTCGTGGAGCACGACCGCGTGTTCTGTGAGAACATCGCCACAAAGGTGGTGGAAATGTGAGAAAACAGGGCTGTTCCAGAGGGAACAGCCCTGTTTTTGACGTTATTTGACGGAAAGGCGCTTGACCAACTCCTCGTCCGGGTCGGCCAGCATGGTCTGGTAGGTGGTATAGACCACCATGCCCGGCTTGGCGCCGGCGGGCTTCTTCACAAATTTCACCGGCGTATAGTCCACCGGCACCTTGGTGCTGCCCTGCGCCTGGGAGAAGTACGCCGCCAGCGACGCGGCCTCCATAAGACTCTGTTCGTCCGGCTCCGCGCCGCCGGTGCAGAGGATCACATGGCTGCCGTGGATCTTCTGGGTATGGAGCCAGATGTCCCGCTTGTCGGCGTCCTTGGTGGTCAGGCGGTCATTCTGCCGGTTGTTGCGCCCCACGAGGATACGCAGTCCCGCGGAGGAGCGGAACTCCCGGGGCTTGGAGGCGCGCTGGAAGCCGGGCTGCTTTTTGCCCCGCCCCCGCAGGTAGCCGCCATCCGTCAGCTCCGTGCGGATATCGTTGAAATCCTGCTCCGATTCGGCCTGCGCCAGCTCCTGCAAAACGCTCTCCAGATATTGCAGCTCCTCCCTGCCCCTTTGCAGCTGGGCGGTCAGGTACTTCTCCGCCGTCTTGGCCTTGGCGTACTGCTTGAAGTACCGGGCGGCGTTCTCCTGCGGCGACAGCCGGACATCCAGCGGGATATCCACATCGGCGCAGTTCTCATCGTAGTAGTTCTGGGCGGTGAGGCGGCTCTGCCCCCGCTCCATGCGGTAGAGGTTGGCGGTGATCAGCTCGCCGCAGATCCGCAGGTGATCTCTGTCCAGACAGGCGGCCAGCTCCTTCTCCTGCGCCGCCAGCTTGCGGCGCACACGGTCGCGGGCGGTGGTGGCGGTCTTCAGCAGATCCCGTCCCTTCTGCTTCACCCGCTCCGCCTGCTCCCGCTTTTCGTAGAAGTCGTCCAGCAGGTGGGAAAAGCTGTCGTAGATCTCCGTCTCGGCGTAGGTGCCATACTGAGTAACCGGGCCGTAGGTAAAGTCCGCCAGCGACCCGTTCCGTTTGATGAGCGTCGGTGTAAAGGTGTTTTCATTCACATCCCTCTGCCACCGGGAGAACACATCCCACAGGGCGTTTCCCTGCGATGCGGGGGCGTCGGTGCTGCCGCAGGCGCGGACCGTCAGCTCCCGCGCCACCAGCGGGGATATGGCGGTGAAGGTGTCCAGCAGCCAGCCGTCCAGCGGCGCATCCGGCGCGGCGCGCTCCAGCAGGGCGGCAAATTCCTCCTCCGTCACGGACAAAGGCGAGCGCTTATCCTGCCGGGTGGGCAGGCGGTAAAAAAGCCCCGGCAGCACCTGCCGGTCCTGCTCCGCCTCCAGATCCACGCGGCGCAGACAGTCGATGATGCGGCCGTCCCTGTCGCAGAGGATGAGATTGGCGCGGCGGGGCATCCCCTCCCACACCAGCGTAAAGCGGCTGCGCTCCCCCATCTCGTCGGAGGCCAGCACGGTCAGCGTCACCACACGCTCCAGCGGCTCCTGCCGGACGGACTCGATGATGCCGCCGGACAGGTGCTTGCGCAGGAGCATACAGAACATCGGCGGTTCGGCGGGATTTTCAAACGTGCCGCGCGTGAAATGCACACGCGCGCTGCCGACGCCGCCGTGCACGAGCAGCTTGGCATTGCTGCTCTGCGTGCGCACGGACAGCAGCAGCAGGTCGCGCTCCGGCTGCTGCACCTTGTCGATGCGCGCGCCGGTCAGGCTCTGCGTGAGCTCCCGCGTCAGGCCGTGCAGAAACACTGCGTCCATCGGCATATCAAAGCACCTCCGTAATCACGGCGAACAGCTCGCGCAGCCGCTGCGTGCGTCCGAGCAGATACAGCCAGCCAAAGAGCGTCTCAAGCCCCGTGGCCGCATGATACTGCGCAACGTCCGCATGCTGCGGTACAGAGTTCACCTTTGCATTGCGCCCGCGCTTATAAACAGCGTGCTCCGCCTCTGTGAGCAGGGGCAGGATTGCCTCCGCTGCGCGCGCCTGTGCGGGTGCGTTGACGCGGCGCACGGTCTCGCGGTGCAGATCCTCGATGGTGAAGTCAAGGTCGACCTCCGGATTCTTGCGGAATTCTTCCAGATCTGCGAGCATTTCATCTGCCGAAGCATAGCGCTTTTCAAGCTCCGATGCCATTCGTCCTGACATGGAAACTCCTTCTTCTT
>OHIL01000691.1_pt1 | contig 13393 bp, 14 predicted proteins | sample 1568231 | NCBI WGS metagenome assembly OHIL01 (sample SAMEA3879565, study PRJEB24766) | human gut metagenome | biome: human-associated habitat; feature: feces | place: USA | collected 1985/1987 | reverse complement strand
GTCGTGCCGATGGTCAATCCGGACGGGATCGACCTTGTGACCGGCGCGATCACGCCGGACGAGCCGGAATACCGCGCCGCACGCGCCATTGCGGCGGACTATCCGGAGCTGCCGTTCCCGTCGGGCTGGAAGGCGAATCTGCAGGGTGTCGATCTGAACCTCAACTACCCGGCGGGATGGGAACGAGCAAGACAGATCAAGGCCTCGCGGGGCTATGGCGCGCCGGCGCCGCGCGACTATCCCGGCGAAAGACCGCTGGATCAGCCGGAGACCTCGGCGCTGGCAGCATACACCTGCTGCATCCGGCCGGAGCTGGTGCTTGCGTACCATACGCAGGGGAGCGTCATCTATCATACATATGACGGAGTCTGCCTGCCCTGCGCGGACGCGCTGGCGCGGGAGCTTGCGGCGGCGTCCGGCTATGCGCTGGAGCCTGTGCCGCCGGAGTCTGCCAATGCGGGCTTCAAGGACTGGTTTTTGCAGGTATTCAAGCGGCCCGCGTTCACGATCGAGGCCGGTCTTGGCGAAAACCCGCTGCCCACCTCGCAGCTGCCGGAGATCACGCGCGCCCTCAGCGCGATTTTTACCGCCGCGATGCAGTGGTAAGATATCCAGAAAACCATAATTTTCTATTCTTGCATACTTTGCACCGCCTGTGGTATACTGAAGACAGAAACGAGAAAGGAGTGCAAAGGTTTATGCACGAATACGAAGTTCTGATCGAGACGATCAATCCCTGCGGCGGCGAAGCGCACGCGGCACGGGAATTCAAGCAGATCGAGGCTGCCAGCCCCGAGGCGTATGTTGCGGCGCAGGGGCGTTATCCCGTTCTGGATTCCGGCAAAAACGCCTCCGGCGACACCGTTATCACCACCGGCGACGGCAAGGGCGTCATGATCCGGTACACGTTCACAGAGTAACCGCGCGGAACCACCCGCGCCCGGACGGCTCAGATCCGTTCCAGCTTTGTGCGCAGAGAGAGCAGGCGCGGAGTGGGCATGGAATCGAACTGCACCAGCTGCGCCCTCTGCGCGGGGTCAAGCTCCAGAACCGTGCCCGGCCCGAAGACGGCGTGACGGACCCGCGTGCCGGGGGCGAAGCCCTGCGGCAGGCTGCCTTCGTCCAGAAGTCTGGTGGAAAAGCCGATGTATTCCCGCGCCTGCCGGATGAGATCCTCGCGCGGGGTGTGCGTGAATTGCAGGAGTGAATCGTCGATATCCAGCAGGAAGCGCGACGGATAGCGCGGGCTGCCGTCCAGATTGCGCCCCTCGGCCTCGGACAGGTAGAGCGCCTTCTGTGCGCGCGTCATGGCGACGAAGCACAGCCGCCGTTCCTCCTCCATGCCGGGCAGCGTCCGCGTCTTTTTCGACGGGAAAATGCCCTCGTTCATCGCGCACAGGAACACGTGCGGGAATTCCAGTCCCTTCGCGCTGTGGACGGTCATGAGCCGCACCTGATCGCGCGGATCGTCGAGATCGGCGTTTGTGAACAGCGCGACGTGCGCCAGATAATGCTCGAGCGTACTTTCCTCGCCGCAGGTCGTCTCGTAGGCATAGACCGACTGCTTCAGCTCGGCCAGATTGTCCAGCCGCATCTGGCTGCCCTCCGTGCGGAGCATGGCCTCGTAGCCGCTCTCGTTCAGAACGGCAGCCAGCAGCTCGGAAACGGGCATCTGATCATAAATGCCGGTGAACGACTCGATGAGCGAGACGAATTTCACGCCCTTCGTCCCGCGCAGCAGCTCGCTGTCCAGATTCCGCCGCAGCGCGTCGTAGAGCGAACAGCCGTTCTGCGCAGCGTAGTCCTTCAAAAACGCCATACGGCGTTCGCCGAGGTTCCGCTTCGGCACGTTCGCAATGCGCAGGAACGACAGATCGTCCCGGCAGGCGATCATGCGCAGATAGCTCAGCGCGTCCTTGATCTCCGCGCGGGCGAAGAACTGCACGCCGCTGTAGATCGTGTACGGGATCTTCTCCTTCAGCAGAATTTCCTCCACGCCGCGCGTGATATAATGCGCGCGGTATAAAACCGCCATGTCGCGGTAGGGCGTTCCGGCCTCGTGGAGCGTTTTGATCTGCGCGGCGATCCAACGGGCTTCCTGTTCGCTGTTGGCCGCGTGGTGGCACAGAACCGGCGCGCCGCCCGGCAGCATGGGCAGAAGGTCTTTTTTGATGCGGTTCGCGTTTTTCGCGATCAGACTGTTGCAGGCGGCCAGAATCTCCGGCGTGGAGCGGTAATTTTCCATCATCATGATGGTCTTCGTCGTGGGATAGACCTTGTCAAAGTCCAGCAGGTACTTCACGTCGGCGCCCCGCCAGGTGTAGATGGTCTGGTCCGGGTCTCCCACGATGAAGAGGTTCTTGTGGTAACCACACAGAACCTCCATCAGCTCGTACTGAAGCTGGTCGATATCCTGGAACTCGTCGATCATGATGTACTCCAGCCGCTGCTGCCACTTGAGCCGAATGTCAGGATGCTGCTGGAAAATATACAGGGAGAACTTGATCAGGTCGTTATAATCCAGCGCGAAGCACTTCTTTTCCTGATAGAGATAGCCGTAAAAAATAATATCTTTGGCGCTTTCGGCCCTCCAGTATTTCTCTTTCAGCGTATCGAGCGGCAGCATGAGCATATCCTCGTAATACTCGGGCCGCTCCTTTAATTTCAGCATCTCGATCATGTCCCGCGCGTGGGAGAACGTCATGTCGCGCAGCGTCAGCCCGCGCTCCTCATAAATGATCTGGAGCATGGCGTCGATATCGCTGTTGTCGAGCACAAGGAAGCTTTTGGGATAGCCGACGGCGTGGCTGTCCTCCTGTAAAATGGAGACGCAGAAGCCGTGGAAGGTGTTGATGTAACCGGTATCCTCGTCGCCGGTCAGGTTGTGGATGCGCTGGCGCATTTCGTTCGCGGCCTTGTTTGTGAACGTCACACACAGCAGATTTCCCGGCAGAATGCCCAGCTCCGTCACCAGATACGCAAACCGCCGCGTCAGCGCCCGCGTCTTGCCGGAGCCTGCGCCCGCGATCACGCGCACAAAGCCCTCAGTCGACAAAACAGCCTCCCGCTGCGCCGCGTTCAGTCCCTCCAGCAGCTCCATGCGCGCCCCTCCTTGAATACGAACAAAATTTCTAAAATATCATATCACATCGGGGACGTGCTGTCAATGCAGACAACCGGCGCGCTTTGGATGCACAAACCATTCCAGTAAGACGCGGTTTCGCTGCCCTCGGAATGCGCGGTCAGGACGACGCGTCCGTATGCTCCGACGGCAAGTGTGCAGAGCGTTCCGTCCTCACAGGACAGGAACAGCTGGATACACGGCACGGGAAGCTGTGCGGACGCGTAAGAGGGCTTTGCGTATGCTTCGTGCAGCAGCGCCCGAAGCGCCTCCGGACTGACCGCATCCGGGGAAAGCGTCACGGCCTCCTCTCCGGCCCGGTCATATCGCTCGACCAGCTGGACGGACGACCAGTTCTCCGCCCCACATACCTGCTCCAGCTGCCGCGAAGCTGCGCAGCCCATCAGAAGCAGCAGCCACACGGCCAGAAAAAGCGCGGCAAAACGTTTCATAGGCCTGTTCTCCTTTCTTCAGGACGGGGCCTGCCCGGTCAGCTGTGTGATATACGCGGCGACCGCCGCGATCTCATCGCGGCCCGTCAGCTTCCAGCGCTTTTGGGTGGAAATATCGGTGAAGGTTCCCATGGACGGCTGGATCAGAGACACGGTATAATACGCGGTCAGCTGGTCCGTGTCCGGCAGATAGACCTCGATTCTTGCAAAGTCTCCAAACTTCAGCGCCAGCCCCGGCGGAAAATCCGTTGCCGGCTGCGACAGGTACCGGCGGATGCGGAACGCAGACAGCAGCTCCAACAGCTGTGCCTTCTGCTCCGGGTCTTCTATCCACATCCCTTCGGCCAAGCTCTCTTCGCCCGTGTCGACCATCAATCGGCAGTTTTCCGGCAGAATCACCGTCTTCGGCCGGAACCAGAGCAGCGTCCCCACAACGGCCAGGAGGACGATTGCAAGTGTGAGAATGATCTTTTTTGATTTCATTTGTTTGTTCGTGTTAAGCCAATAGCGCTTATACCCACGACGCAAAAGTCCACGTTATTCCACCGATTTCACAACTGATCCATTCATCAAGCGGCGACAGTATACTATAATATGCAGTTGCCCACGGATCATCGAAATGTGTTGACTTTACAGTCTTCCCCGGCATATGAACATTTTGCTGCCTTGGCTTACCATTAACAGTAAAATTCTGATAAAACTCAACATCTCTTATAATGACTTTTTCCGAAGCATATCCCAACTGCCAATCTGTTCCGCCATATAATCCATAAGTCCATTGCCTGTAATTATCATACATCAACTGAACTTGTGTAAAGTCACTTGACGCCGCAGCAACTACAGTTTGTCCAGTCGCATTTTCGTAGATTTCAAGCAAGCTTTGTCCAAAGCCTAACTTTTCGCATATCATTCCCGCGATGGAAAACGTAATTCTGTCAATTGCCGCTGCACGTTCTTTTGCTTTGGAACCGTTTACGCTGAAAAAGAATCCAGTGGGCATATTTTCAATATAGATTCCATCTGTTCTCATGGACATACCATTATAACTGCCAGTGTTTGTATAGGAATTACCATCAAGAAGAAGCGGTGAGAAATACGTCACAGTTAAATTGTTATTTTCATCTAGTTCGTTTCTTTTAACCAACTCTTCAACGTACTCTTTAACTTCTTTTGGGATATCATCTGTCCCAAGAAATAAATTGACTGCGGATTCATCGGACAACTCCAAATTCATCCGTCCAACAGGTTGAATCACATCACCACAAATCATTGCATATTCGCCGGTTTGTGATCTGAGAACAGAATCATATTTTGTGGGGATTGTGTACTTCATGCTTGCATCCTCAGCAAAGTTGTAAGCAGCATCTGCTGCGAATGCCGGAACAGCGAAGGTGAGAATAACAACTACACATAAAATCAAACTAATTAATTTTTTCATGTTTTTACTCCTTTCGTTGTCTGCACATACAGTTGACAAACTACCCTTGCTTCCCCTGACTCTTCACCCCTTCCTGTTATTTTCTATAGTCAGAATACAATTTTTTTTTATTATTTGTCAATGCTTAATATTAACTTTTGAAAAATACTGTGCTATAAAACTATCGTCGACACCCTCATCCGGAAGGAGGGAGGCCTATGGCGAAGCAGGAGGATTCCGGGCATTCGTTTTTGGCGTATTTCAAGCGAGCAACCAGCCCGTTGGCCGTTTTGCGGATCTTATCCGACAGGCCGATGTATGGGTATGAACTGATTCAGGAATTAAAACAGCGTTCGGGCGGAAAATACCAGCTTTCTCTGCTGTATCCCGTCCTGTACCGGCTGGAAGAACAGGGCTATCTCGAGATCAGCTCCAGCGAGATCGTAGATGGCCGTGCGCGGAATTACTATGCCGTTACGCCTGCCGGGCGGGACTATCTGCGGCGGACGCTGGCCGAGTATGCCGAGATTTCCGGCGTGTTTCAGCAGCTGATGGAGGATTGGGACGGATATGAAGCATAACGACGCCGTGATCCGGCAATACTGCCGGGCGGTCGGAAAACAGCTGCCGCTCCCGGCGGCGCAGCGCAGACAGCTGCTGGCCGGACTGCGGGAGGAGTTCACCGAATCCGCACAGGGCTGCACCACGCTGGACGAACTGATTGCCCGCGTCGGAACACCGGACGAAGCTGCACAGGAGCTTTTAAGCGGTATCGCACCGGAGCGTGTGCAGACCTATCAGAAAAAGCTGCGTCGGCGGTATCTTCTGGCCGCTGTGCTGATTGTCCTGGCCGTCTGCTGCGCAGCGCTGATCTATGCGCAGGTGCTCACGGACAGCTCTGTAGCATACGCGGAGGAGCATATCACCATCCTGCCCACGACCGATCTGTCAGAAGCCGGACAATAGCCTCCGGCGGACATCAAACCTTTGTGCCCCCCTTTTCCCTCAACATACGAACCCGCGCGCATCGTTCGGATGTGCGCGGGTTCCCTTTTACCGGAATATCCTTATAGATTTGCAGCCGCTGCCGCGCCGGTGGTTCAGACCGCCGGGCCGGGGATGCCTCCGGCGGCCCTGTCTTTTCCGTCTTGCCGGAAAAGACTGCCAGATATACAAAAAGCCTCCCCCGGCCGCTCCGGGGGAGACGGATGCGCTCAGAACCATGTTCTTGTCCGGGAGAAGCGGAACAGCTCCCAGAGGGTGATGAGAACCTGCACGGCGGCGCAGACGACGAAAATAAGGCTCAGGTTCGGGATGGGGATGGGGATCGACAGATAGATGCAGGCCCCGGCTGACCAGATGAGGGCCGTGATGGACAGGCCCTGCATCAGAATGCCCCACCAGAGGGAGGTGAAGACGATGCACACGATGCTCGACACCGGCACAGCGTACAGGAAAAACAGCCACGACGGGAACGGCACGGCGGCGATGGTAAAGGCGGTGAACAAAATCGCCGCGATCACGAACACCAGCGCCACGGACAGCAGCAGCACATAAATATGAAAATGCGGGTTGGCCTTCTTGGGCGGCTCCTCTTCTCCAATGAGGTTGCTGACGGTCACGCCGTAGAGCTGCGCGATCTGCGCAAGGATATACACGTCCGGCAGACCCTCTCCGCGCTCCCACTTGGAAACGGATTTATCGGAGTAATTGAGCTTGCGCGCAAGGTCCAGCTGGGTGTCCTTATGGGATTTGCGGTAAGCGGCGATGTTTTTTGCGACGGTTCGCCGCAGTGTCTGTTCGTCCTGAAGCATAAGGACGCCCCCTTCCCGAAAAGCATTGGTATTACAGGAAATTCTACTGCCGGTAGAGTGCCGTTCTCCGACGGGTATCGCGCCTGTCCGCGCCGGTAGGGTGCATTTTGCGCCACCCGGTGCTAGAATACAGACAGTTTCGGAGGGCCGCCGACGGGCCGCCGTCCGAGCGATATACTGTGATTTAGTATATCACTTTTTTTCATCCTGTGCAATGAGCATTTTCCGCCCGCTGCACGATACGCTCCCGGCATCTCACACACCATGCCGGGGGCGTTTTTCTGCGAATTTTTTCCGGCGCTTGCGTTTTTCCGCGCCGTATGCTAAACTGGAACCATAAAAACAAGAAGGGAGCCTGAGAGCATGCGCATGATCTCCTGCTGAAAGCTTGGCACAATCGTAACACCCCGGCGGTGAAGACCGTCTGGTTCGCTGTGCCTTTTCGCGGGAAATCTGCTTTGTCTCTCAGCTTCCGTGCAGACCGTCTGCCCATTTATGGCAGGCGCAGGATGCCCTTCGGCTGTGGGAGCGGTTCCCGCAGCCATTTTTTAATTTGATGGAGGGCATATCGATGGCATTGATCCAGATTACAGACCTGACCTTTGCATATCCCGGCAGCTTTGACAATGTATTTGAGCACGTCAGCTTCCAGCTCGACACCGATTGGCGGCTCGGTCTGACGGGCCGCAACGGACGCGGCAAAACAACGCTCCTGCGGCTTTTACAGGGGCAGTATCCCCATCAGGGCACGATCACGGCCCCCGGCGGGTTCGAGTATTTCCCGTATCCGGTTCCGGACGCATCGCTTACGCCGCTGGAGCTGCTGGAGCGCAGCTTCCCGGATGTGCCGGAATGGCGGTTCCGGCGGGAACTGGCTCCGCTCGCGGTCACAGAGGACGCACTGTACCGCTCGTTTTCCACGCTTTCCGGCGGCGAACAGGCAAAGCTTCTGCTGGCGCTGCTGTTCGCGCGGGAGGGCCGGTATTTGCTCATCGACGAGCCAACGAATCATCTGGACGAGACGGGCCGCGCGCTCGTCAGCCGGTATCTGGCGAAAAAGTCCGGTTTTCTGCTCGTCTCGCATGACCGCGCGTTTTTAGACAGCTGCGTCGATCATATCCTATCCATAGGCCGCAGCAGCATCGAGGTGCAGCGGGGCAATTTTTCCTCATGGTATGAAAATAAGCAGCGGCAGGACGCGTTTGAACTGGCGCAGAATGCACAGCTGAAAAAAGAAATCGGCCGCCTGAAACAGGCCGCGCGGCAGTCGCGCGCATGGGCAGACAAGGTTGAAAACACGAAGATCGGCCCGCACTCGGCCAAGGTGACGGGCGAAGCCGACGCCATGGGCGGCCGGGCCTACATCGGTGAGCAGTCGCGTCGTATGCAGCAGCGGCGCAAGAATCTCGAACGGCGGCAGAACGCCGCCATTGAGGAAAAATCGGCGCTCCTGAAAAATATTGAGCAGGCCGCGCCCCTGAAGCTGCATCAGCTGCCGTATCACACCAACCGGTTGGCGCTTCTGCGGAATGTTTCGGTGTGCTATGGCGATGTACCCGTCTGCTCCGGCGTGACCTTTTCCGTCGAACAGGGCGACCGGATCGCGCTGCGCGGCGCGAATGGCACCGGAAAGACAAGCCGGGGCGATCTTTCCGCCTATGCCGCGCAGCATGGGTTGGACGAGAGTCTGTTCAAGGCGATCTTGCGCAAGCTGGACTTTGCGCGGGTGCAGTTTGAAAAGGACATGGCGGATTTCTCCGCCGGACAGAAGAAAAAGGTTATGCTGGCGCGAAGCCTGTGCGAACCGTCGCACCTGCTTGTCTGGGACGAGCCGCTCAATTATGTGGACGTGCTCTCGCGCATTCAGCTGGAAGAGCTGCTGCTGGAATTCCAGCCGACGATCGTTTTCGTCGAGCACGACCGTGTGTTCTGCGACCGCGTTGCGACAAAGGCCGTGACGCTCTGACGGCTTGACGTTTTGCGCGCTGCCGGATACAATACAGGAAAACACAAATGAGGTGAACCGGAATGGATAAACAGGCCGTCGAGCAGCAGTTGTGCCAGCTGCCGGTCAGTCAATATGCGTGGATCGACCCGCGTGAGATCGAATTTTCCGAGCGCGTGCGCTATGTCTGCGAGCACGAGTGCCCGATGTACGGGACAAGCTGGGCCTGTCCGCCTGCGGTCGGCACGGTCGAGGCCTGCCGGAACCGGGTGCTGTCATATCCGGGCGCACTGGTCTTTACCTCGCTGGCCGAGGTCAGCGATATCGCGGACATGGCCGCAACGCTTGCCACGCGCGGCGCGCACGAGGCGCTTACGCGGCAGGTGCGGGATATTCTGCTGCAATTTTCCCCAGACGTGCTGACGCTCTCCACGGAGTCCTGCGCCATCTGCCCGAAATGCGCCTACCCGGACGCTCCCTGCCGCCACCCGGACAGGATGTTCCCCTGCGTTGAAAGCTACGGCATCGTCGCAACCGCGCTGGCTGAGCGGAACGGGATCGAGTTTTATAACGGCAATCTCGTGACGTGGTTCTCTGTGCTGTGCTACCGGTAAAAACAAAGACGCCCCTTGTCATGCGCATTGGACTGCATGATGAGGGGCTTGTTTTGCTGACACCGGAGATTCCCGGCGAACCCAGCGAAGCGGTTCGGCGGGAAAGAGGAGGAAACGGATTTAAGAGGATAAGAGGCTTCGCGCATAGCGGAGACTCGTTCCGTCGAAGCCGTTTCCGACGTGCTTCCGGCGGCCCCATCTTTTCCGTCTTGCCGGAAAAGATGGGGGAGAAAAGGGGCGCTGGGGTACGTTTGGTGCGTACTGCGGGTGCGGTTCAGGCAGGAACCTGATTTTTAGCTGTTGCGAACACGCCAAGCCACCCTACGTACGCTATGGTACGCGCCGCCTGTTATGGTACACCGATTTTTCAAGTAGCTGCGATTCAATATCTGCGGCAAAAAGCCTTGCATTCGAAACTTGCAGGGTAGTACGGATTCGCCGCAGTTCTTTCTGGTGCCGTACTGGCGCGGGAGCGCCCCTGGCTTCCCTGGGGGAAGCTGGCTGCGGAGCGAAGCGGAGCAGACTGATGAGGGGCTATGCAGCGCATTTGCAAGCCGCGTCATAAATTCATGCTTCTTCATTGTATGCATCCTCCAACAGGTTTCTGACAGACTGTGCAAAGTTTAGATATTCCGCACGGTCGTTCTGATACGTTTCCCGTCCAAGCTCCGTGAGCTTGTAATATTTGCGCGGCGGCCCGCCGCTTTCCTCCTGCAGATAGGTCGTGAGCAATCCGTCCGACTTCAGCTTCCGCAGGATCGGATAGACCGTGCCATCCGCAATGTCAATGTGCTGGGAGAGGAAATCGGAGATCTCATAGCCGTAGCAGTCGCGCTTGTGCAGCAGCGACAGCACGCACAGCTCCAGCACGCCCTTTTTATATTGCGTGTTCATACGCAGCTCCTTTCCGTTTGGTTTTTCCTTTCACTAGTGTATTATATTCACTAGTCTGAAAATTTCAATAGTAGATTTTAAAAACAGCAGGGAGTTTTTCTCCCTGCTGTTTTGTCAATATTCTGTTTTTACCGCTGGTCGGCAAAAGTGGATGGATAGCTTTGGTTTAAATTATCCTAAAATTTGGATAGTAAGACAACCGTCTTGACAGTTGTTTCAGTTTCCAAGGGAAGTTCTTTCACTTCCTCACCATCAACAGGCACAGGAAAATTGAATACGATCTTCTTTATCCAGCTTCCGTCTTTCCTTTTCTCCGGGAACATCTCAATTCGCTCGATAAAGGCCTTCATAAACTCCTTCTGCTCCGCTTCCGTTGCGGAATGGTAGACTTCATCAAATGCCAGCAACAAGCGATAGATATTGTCTCCGGAAATCTTCTCCTGCTGGATGCTGCGGATCTGACTTTGCAATTCGCCAATCTGAACTTCGATTTCCTCTATGGTGTCATACTGCTCATCATAGCGGCGCTGCAAGTCCAAAATCTTTCTGTCATAGTGGGCATCATTGATGTCCAAGGTATCCATCTGACGCTCCAAGCGGCTTTTCGTTCCAAAGGCTTGCTTTAGCTGTCCTTGCAGAACGGCGATCTGCTTTTCCATATCCTCTGTATCAACCGCCGTTCCAATTTTCGCTTGAATTGCTTCTATAAATCGGGGATTGCTGACCATAGCGGAGATGACCTTCGCCACAAATTTGTTGATTTCCGTCTGCTCGATATTCAGACGGAAACTGCACTCATGCCCGGTAGGTGTTACCGTATTTTTGCAGTAGTAATAATACCGTGTTTTCTTGTCCTTGCTATGAGCCTTGGCAATATTGCCGTACATACTCTTTCCGCAACACGGGCATTTCAAAATACCGGATAGGATGTGTGCGTGGTCTGGATTGTTGACCTTTTCCCGCTTAAAGGAATTGATCTTGCGCTTTTCCTGTGCCAGATACCAATCCTCTTCGGAAATGATAGCTTCGTGTTGTCCTTCATAAACCGGGAACTCCGACTGCTCAACCACGTGCATCTCGTTTCTTGTACCCTGTTTCTTTTCTGTTCTTCGTCTGCCGTAAGCAATCTTTCCCATATAAACAGGATTGTACAATACATTTTTCACAAAATCTCTTGAAAATCCCGGAATGGTATTATTCTGTCTTAGTTTCTTAGTATAACCATTGCGGTTCAGATATTTTGCAACTCCTGCAACACCCTCATTAGTGTGAATGTAGCGGTCATAAATGACACGAATTACTTCCACTTCATCCTCTGCAATGACAAGGTTTCCATTTTCCAGTTTGTATCCATATGGAGCGAAACCGCCGTTCCATTTGCCCTCACGAGCCTTTTGCTCACGTCCTGCCATTGTCTGTGTGCGGATATTTTCTCGCTCAATCTCTGCCACCGCAGACAGCACAGAGATCATCAGCTTTCCTGCATCCTTGGAGCTGTCAATGCCATCCTCCACGCAGATCAGATTGACACCGAAATCCTGCATGAGTTGCAAAGAATTCAGAACGTCCGCTGCATTTCTGCCAAATCGGGACAGCTTAAAGACCAACACATAAGAAACATCATCTTTGCCGTCCTGGATGTCATTCAGCATCCGTTGAAACTCCTGCCGCCCTTGAATGTTCTTTCCGGAAAAGCCCTCGTCAGAATACTCCCCGGCAACGATCATATCCTCGTATGCCGCATACTTCCGCAGCTTGTCACGCTGGGCATCCAAGCTGTATCCGTCAACCTGCATCGAGGTGGACACTCTTGTATAAAGATAGCATTTAAGTTGTTTCTTTTTCAGAATCTCCACCTCCCTCATTCCTTCCTTTTACCATAAGTCCCTCGTTGCGGATATAATACTCCAAAAGCCACAGCACATAATCCGGTGCATGGCGGTTGTCCAATTCCCATTCAGTCATAGTCCGGTAAGGAATATGGACGAGCTTGCAAAAATCTTTCCGATTCAGTCCTGTGCTTTCACGCAACTTTATAATTCTGTTTTTACAATCCATCCGTCTTTTCTCCACAAAAGCAAAAAATACACGTTGCGTAATCATTATAGCATAGCCATAGCGAATACGCAACGTGTAAATTGCAAATTTTATGCAGCCTTATCCGTCAGAAGCTGCGCTTGATTACTTTCCTCGGAATGCTCCACTCCCTGCGGTGCGTCCTGTTCCAATTTATCCAAAACCTGATGTCCATATTTCTGGAGCATCTGGCTCATAACATCCACACAGCGGTCAAATGCCGCATTATATTTCGCTTCCTCATAATATTTCTTCAATAGGCGATTCCTCCATCAAAGTTCCATATCCTGTCCACGCTTCCGGGCAGGGTGTTCGTGTTCCTGTGTTTGCTTTCCTCTGATGAGGATAGAATTGATAAAAGCCCGAACCTTTTCGGATGCGATTTCCAGTGCATCCAGAAAGGGTTGGGCTTTCTGTTTGAGTTCCATATATTTTTCGTTTACTGCTTCATACCGCTGTTTCCAGATGGAAACCGTCTTTTCTGCGGAAGCCAGTTTTTCTTTCAGACGCTTGTTGTCAGCATTGGCGATAATGCCATTGACCGCATAGCGTTTGAGTGTGTCGCATTCATCCGGTGTCAGCGTGATATTGTTTCCGAATGTGGCTTTTTTGCCCATTACTTCAATGTCCTGCACTGTCAGCGCAATGGTCTTTGCCGCCTTGGTTTCCTTTTGCAAAGATTCCAGTTTCTTTTTCTGTTTTGCTGTGGCAGCTTTGGCATCCTCCAAATTCTGTTCTGCCTGTGCCACCTGCCCGGTCACAGCTTCCAGCCGCTGCTGTTCTGCCTGCACCTTGAACTGGGTCACAGTCAGATGTTCCTCGGTGCTTCCACGTTCTCCACGCTCCACATCGGTATAACCGGCGTTTCGCATGAAATTGAAAAAGTCATCCTGCAACACACTGTAGGATGACTTCAAAATCTTTTTTCCTTTTGCGTTCAACATTGGATTACCATCCTTGTCAAGCACCGGCTTGGACTCCCATTTTTTACTGCGGCTGACCTGCGTGATCGTTTCCTTTACCGTTCCCCGGAGGGATTCATCCTTACATCGCTTCGACC
>OHIL01000661.1_pt1 | contig 13790 bp, 7 predicted proteins | sample 1568231 | NCBI WGS metagenome assembly OHIL01 (sample SAMEA3879565, study PRJEB24766) | human gut metagenome | biome: human-associated habitat; feature: feces | place: USA | collected 1985/1987 | reverse complement strand
CTCGGCGGTGAGGTCGGTCTCGCCCTTGGGCGTGACCTTACCCACCAGAATGTCGCCGGCGTGTACCTCGGCGCCCACGCGGATGATGCCGCGCTCATCCAGATCCTTCAGCGCCTCCTCGCCCACGTTGGAGATATCGCGGGTGATCTCCTCGGGCCCCAGCTTGGTGTCGCGGGCATCGATCTCGTATTCCTCAATATGGATGGACGTGTACACGTCCTCCTTCACCAGCCGCTCGTTGAGCAGCACGGCGTCCTCGTAGTTGTAGCCTTCCCACGTCATGAAGCCCACCAGAATGTTGCGGCCCAGTGCGATCTCACCCTGATCGGTGGCAGGACCGTCCGCCAGCACGGTGGGATCGTCGCCGCCGTGGACACGCTCGCCCACAGAGACGATGGGCTTCTGGTTGATGCAGGTGCCGTGGTTGGAGCGCAGGAACTTGATGAGCTTATAGTCCTTGCTCTCGCCGCTGTCATACTTGACGGACACGTTGGTGGCGTCCACCTTGGTGACCACGCCGTCGCCCTCGGCCAGCACCACCACCTCGGAATCCAGGCAGATCTTGTGCTCCATACCGGTGCCCACGATGGGGGCCTCCGGCCGCAGCAGAGGCACGGCCTGCCGCTGCATGTTGGCGCCCATCAGGGCGCGGTTGGCGTCGTCGTTGGGCAGGAAGGGGATCATGGCCGTGGCGATGGACACCATCATACGGGGGGAGATGTCCATATAGTCCACGTATTCCGGCTCCACCTGGATGGTCTCGTCCTGGTGGCGGCAGGTGATACGGGGGCCGATGAGGCAGCCGTTCTCGTCCACCGGCTCGGCGGCCTGGCAGACCACATACTGATCCTCCACGTCGGCGGTCATATAGGTGATCTCGTCGGTGACATGGCCGGAGGGCCGGTCCACCCGGCGGAAGGGGGCCTCGATGAAGCCGTACTCATTGACCCGGGCATAGGTGGCCAGATAGGAGATCAGGCCGATGTTGGGACCTTCAGGGGTCTCGATGGGGCACATGCGGCCATAGTGGCTGTAGTGCACGTCGCGGACCTCCATGTTGGCGCGCTCGCGGCTGAGGCCGCCGGGGCCCAGGGCGGACAGGCGCCGCTTGTGGGTCAGCTCGGCCAGGGGGTTGGTCTGGTCCATGAACTGGCTCAGGGGGCTGGAGCCGAAGAACTCCTTGATGGCTGCGGTAACGGGCCGGATGTTGATAAGGCTCTGGGGCGTGACAATGTCCAGATCCTGGATGGTCATCCGCTCCCGGATGACCCGCTCCATGCGGGAAAAGCCGATGCGGAACTGGTTTTGCAGCAGCTCGCCCACGCAGCGCAGGCGGCGGTTGCCCAGATGGTCGATATCGTCCTTGGACACCAGGCCGTGGGCCAGGACGTTCATATAGTTGATGGAGGTGAGGATGTCGTCGATGATGATGTGCTTGGGCACCAGGCGGTCCGCCTGCAGGCGGCACTGCTCGATGAGCTCCTCGCCCTGATACTGACTCAGCAGCTCCTGCAGCACGTCAAAGCGCACCCGCTCCTTGATGCCGCAGCAGGCCTTGGGGTCAAAGTCCACATAGCGGCTCATGTCGCACATGCGGTTGGTGAAAATGCGGATGATGTCGCCGTTTTCCAGCTGGACCTTCACCATACCCACGCCGATGGCGTCCAGGGTGCGGCAGTCGTCGCCGGAGAGGACGTGGCCCTCCTCCAGCAGCAGCTCGCCGGTGGCGGGGTCGGCTACGGGCTCGGCCAGCTTCTGGCCCTTGGCCTGGGTCCACAGGGTCAGCTTCTTGTTGAACTTATACCGGCCCACGGTGCTCAGGTCATACCGCCGGGGATCGAAGAACAGGTTCTGCATCAGGGTCTCGGCGGAGTCCAGCGTGGGCGGCTCGCCGGGGCGCTGCTTGCGATAGATCTCCAGCATGGCCTCCTCATAGGATTTGCAGGTGTCCTTTTCCATGGTGGCCACAATGCGGGGATCGTCGCCGAAGCGGTCCAGGATATCGGCGTCGGTTTTCAGGCCCAGGGCCCGGATCAGGCAGGTGATGGGCAGCTTGCGGTTCTTGTCGATGCGGACCCAGAACACCTCGCTGCTGTCGGTCTCATACTCCAGCCAGGCGCCGCGATAGGGGATCACCGTGGACGTCAGCAGGGGCAGGTCCGTTTTCAGGTCGATCTCCTTGCCGTAGTAGATGCCGGGGGAGCGGACGATCTGGCTGACCACCACGCGCTCGGCGCCGTTGATGACGAAGGTGCCGCCATGGGTCATCAGGGGGAAATCGCCCATGAAGATCTCCTGCTCCTTGATCTCGCCGGTCTCCTTATTGTGCAGGCGGACGCTGACCTTCATGGGGGCGGCATAGGTGGCGTCCCGGGCCTTGCACTCCTCCACGTCGTACTTGGGCTTTTCGTCCATGCTGTAGTCGATGAAGCTCAGCTCCAGGTTGCCGGCATAGTCGCCGATGGAGGCCACGTCGGCAAAAACCTCCCGCAGGCCGGTGTCCAGGAACCACTGATAGGATTTCTTCTGGATCTCCAGCAGGTTGGGCATCGCCATGACCTCTTCGTGTCTGGCAAAGTTCTTGCGCAGGGTCTTGCCATAATACTTGTCCTTGGCCATCTTCAATACTCACGCCTTTCTTTTCGCATTTTCTCCGTGCTTTTCCTCAGGGAACGGCTCTCCACCGATTTGACACGCGTGGGCGAGTTGTTTGTTTTCGCACTGTTCCACTTGTAATTTCGGGGGAAAGCTGGTATCATAACAGCAGATTGAAATGGGGCGTTAGCCCCATTTTCCCAATATAGCGTCTCATTGTACCATAGACGCGCCTGCTTTGTCAACATAAAACACTGCCTCGCCCGAAATTTTTTCGTGGCTGCGGTGTTTTTTATTTTCCGCCTCCCGCACCTTCGGTCCATCCGCAGGGGCGGGCGACTCTGTCCGCCCGAAACCAACAATCCAGCGGTGCATTTTTCCATACAAAAAGCAGCCCTTCGGCTGCTTTTTGTATGAGCTTGTCAAAAATTCTTTTTGACAAGCTGTTTTCAGAACAGGCCGGGAATGTTCAGTCCGCCGGTGACGGAGCCCATGGCGGACTCCATAGCCTCCTCCGCCTGGCGCAGGGCCTCGTTAACGGCGGAGATCACCAGGTCCTGGAGCATCTCCACATCCGCCGGGTCCACGGCGTCGGGCTGAATGGTCAGCGCCGTCACCTGCTTCTTGCCGGATACGGTGGCCTGCACCGCGCCGCCGCCTACGGAGGCGGTGAAGCTGCTCTCCTCCACATTCTTCTGGGCAGCTTCCATATCCTGCTGCATCCTGGCCAGCTTCTGCTGCATTTGCTGCTGCTGGCGCATCATCCCGGCGCTGCCGCCGAACCCGTTGCGGGCACTGTATCCCTTAGCCATGTCGCATTCTCCTTTATACTACGAAATATTGCTTATTTGATCTTGAAATTTTCCAGCTGCTGGCCCTGGGCCGCCACCTCATCCAGCTTATCCGGGGTCTTTTCCGCCGGAGGCTCCTCCCAGGGCGGTGTCTGATCTTCGGGAGCCGCCGTTTCCGCCGGAGGCTGGGGCTCCGGGGCCTTTGGGGGAGCCGGTTTTGGCTCCGGGCGGGGCTTCCGGGGGGCGGACTTTTTTCCGGCGGGGGCCGGTGCGCCGCCAACGGTCAGCACCACCCGGACGGTTTGTCCCTCTGCGGCGGAGGCCACCTCCTGGAGCACATGGAGCACCGAGTTGTTGTTCAGGGAGTCCCGGACGAACTCGTTCTGGCAGTACAGCGTCAGGCAGTCGCCGTCCACCGCCCCCCGGACCATATTCAGAAACACCCGGTGATTCACCGCCAGGCGGCCCTTGCAGTGCTCCTTCATGGCGTCCCATTTGCCGGTGTCGCCCACCACGGCGGCGGCCCTGGCAGCCGCCGGTTCGGGAGCAGCCCTGTTGGCCGGACGCTTGGCAGGCGGTTCTTCGTCCGGAATATCGAATATCCGTTCCCGGTTCCCGGGCTCCTGGGGCAGGGGCGGCTCCTCCGGCATGGGAGGGCGATCCTCCGCCGGTTCGTCCCGGCTTGTCCCGGTGCTGTCCCGGGACACAGGGGCCGGTTTCGGGGACATCCCACTGTTCTGCGGGACAGTTTTTATTGAAATTCCGTTAGATATCTGATCCTCCAGCCGGTCGATCCGCTGGCTCAGGGCCGTCAGGTCGCCGGAAAGACCTTCGTCGCACAGGCGCAGCAGACACAGCTCCGCATCCGTCCGGGGCTGGAAGCTGTCTCCCAGCCCGGCGCAGCAGGCCTGGATGGTCTCCGTCAGATACAGAAACCGCCGCATGGGCTGGCTGCCGGAAAGGGACTTCAGGGTCTTGGTATCGTATATACCCGTCAGCAGGGCGGCGGCCCCGTCGGGGGCGGCCTTGAGAATGGTCATGTCCCGGGCCAGGTCCCCCAGCTCCCCCAGCATGGCGGCCACATCCTTGCCGCCCCGGTACAGCTCATCCAGCCGGGTCAGGGCCCCGGCGGCATCCCGCCGGAGGATGCAGTCCATCAGCTCCACCGTCTGGACGCTGCCGGCCAGGCCCAGAATGTCCAGCACCGTGCGGCTGTCCAGCCGGCCCTGGGCCACCCGGCACTGGTCCAGCAGGCTCAGGGCATCCCGGAGAGCGCCGTTGGCCATCCGGGCCAGGATCTCCGCCCCGTCGGGGGCCAGGGGAATATTTTCGGCCCCGGCAATGCGCAGCAGGTGCTTTTCCATATCCCGGGGCAGGATGCGCTTGAAATTGAAGCGCTGGCACCGGGAGAGAATGGTGGCCGGAACCTTGTGCAGCTCCGTGGTGGCCAGAATGAACATCAGGTGCTCCGGCGGCTCCTCAATAGTCTTGAGCAGAGCGTTGAAGGCCTGGGTGGACAGCATGTGGACCTCGTCGATGATATAGACCCGCTTTTTCAGCACCGTGGGGGTATAGACCGACTCGCTGAGCAGCTCCCGGATGTCGTCCACCCGGCTGTTGCTGGCAGCGTCCAGCTCCGTCACGTCCAGCAGGGAACCGCTGTCGATGCCCCGGCAGGCCTCGCACCGGTTGCAGGGGGCCCCGTCCTCCGGGTGCAGACAGTTGACGGCCTTGGCCAGAATCCGGGCGCAGGTGGTTTTGCCGGTGCCCCGGGTGCCGGTGAACAGATAGGCGTGGGCCGTGCGGCCCTCGGCCACCTGGCGCTGGAGCGTGCCGGTGATGTGGTCCTGGCCCACCACCTGGGAAAACGTCTTGGGCCGCCATTTGCGGTACAGTGCCTGATACATGAAGCAGCCCTCCCTTTGCGTTTGCGTAAAAAATAAAACTCCTCCGCTGCCAGCCGCGGGGCCGGTGGACTCGCGGCACATGGATGATCCCTCTTAATGCTGCTCGGTTCCCCGCCTGACATGATTCGTGGGTATCCATTGCGCGAGACCGGCTCCGCAGCTGGCGGCGGAGGAGTCGTCATGCAGATATCCTATCACATTTCGCTCCCGTTGGCAACTGGAATTTTTTTCGCAGGGGGATTCATAGAAATTTAACACAAAAGCCGACGTTCCGCGCTTGTGAGAAAAAATTTTTTATGGTATACTCCAATAATACTGAGAAAGTATCTGCCCGGCGGGCAGTTTTTTTAACGGAAGGAGACCGATATGGACTCAAACAACAGAAACAATCGAAACGGCGGAAACAAGAAAAACAACAAAAACCTGCGCAGCGTCATCTCTCTGATTGGCTGGGCCCTGGTGCTGACGCTGGTATTCAACTACATCCTGGCCGCCACCAGCGGCGGAAGGAGCTTTGAGGTCCCCTACAGCGAGATGATGGACCTGGTGGAGCAGGACCAGATCAAGGAGATCCAGCTGAAGGACGGCGTACTGTACGCCACCCCGGTGGACGGATATACCTATACCGAAAAGACGGACAACAAGTACCGGGAGCCCAAGACCTATACCCAGAGTGAAAAGTCCAAGCTGACCCTGTATACCACCTATCTGACGGACACCCGGCTGCTGCCGCTGCTGGATGAGCACAATGTGGAGTATTCCAGCCCCGTCAAGAGCTCCTGGAGCGTCCTGGGAGACATCCTGGTGATGTATGTCCTGCCGATGGTGCTGATGATCGGACTGTTCCTGCTGGTGATGCGGATCGCGTCCAAAAACGGCGGGGGCATCGGCGGCATCGGCAACGTGGGCAAGTCCAACGCCAAGGTGTATATGGAAAAGCAGACCGGCGTCACCTTCAAGGACGTGGCCGGTCAGGATGAGGCCAAGGAGTCTCTGGAGGAGATCATCGACTTCCTCCACAACCCCGGCAAATACACCGCCATCGGCGCCAAGCTCCCCAAGGGCGCGCTGCTGGTAGGCTCCCCCGGCACCGGCAAAACGCTGCTGGCCAAGGCCGTGGCCGGCGAGGCCAACGTGCCGTTCTTCTCCATCTCCGGCTCGGACTTTGTGGAGATGTTCGTGGGCGTGGGCGCGTCCCGGGTCCGTGACCTGTTCAAGGAGGCCGCCAAGGTGGCTCCCTGCATCATCTTCATCGACGAGATCGACACCATCGGCAAATCCCGGGACGGCGGACGCTTCGGCGGCAACGACGAGCGGGAGCAGACTCTGAACCAGCTGCTGGCGGAGCTGGACGGCTTCGACCCCAGCAAGGGCGTTATCGTTCTGGGCGCCACCAACCGGCCGGAGGTGCTGGACAAGGCGCTGCTGCGGCCCGGCCGCTTCGACCGGCGCATCACCGTGGACCGGCCCAATCTGGCGGGCAGACTTGCCACCCTGCAGGTCCACACCCGGAACATCCGCCTGGCGGAGGACGTGAACCTAGACAAGATCGCCCAGGCCACCGCCGGGTGCGTGGGCGCGGACCTGGCGAACCTAGTGAACGAGGCGGCCCTGCGGGCCGTGCGCAAGGGCCGCAAGGCCGTGAACCAGAACGACCTGCTGGCGGCCTTTGAAACCGTCATCGCAGGCTCCGAGAAGAAGGGCACCGTCATCACCCAGGAGGAAAAGCGCATCATCGCCTATCACGAGGTGGGCCACGCTCTGGTGGCGGCCAAGCAGAAGAATGCCCAGCCCGTCAGCAAGATCACCATCGTGCCCCATACCCAGGGAACTCTGGGCTACACCCTGCACCTGCCGGAGGAGGAAAAGTTCCTCATGTCCAGGGAGGACATTCTGGCGGAGATCCGGACCCTGCTGGCAGGCCGGTCCTCGGAGGAGATCGTGTGCAACACCATGACCTCCGGCGCAGCCAACGACATCGAGCGGGCCACGGAAATGGCCCGGAATCTGGTGGCCCGCTTCGGTATGTGCGACGAGTTCGACATGATGGCCCTGGGCACCGTGCAGAGCCAGTATCTGGACGGCGGGTACTCCATGACCTGCGCCCAGGAGACGTATGCCGCGGCGGACCGGGCCACCATCGCCATCATCCGCCAGTGTCATCAGGACGCCAGGAAGCTCCTGGAGGAAAACCGGGAGCTGCTGGACAAAATCGCGGCGTATCTGCTGAAGAAGGAGACCATTACCGGCCAGGAGATGATGGCCATCATCGAGGGACGGGATCCGGAAACCGTGGACAACTACGGCGCCACCCGGGAGGAGGACCAGAAGCTGTTCCGTCCCTCCACCCCGGACGTGATCGATCCCCCGGCCAGGCACATCAATATCGTGTCCCAGCCTATCCCCATGCCGGACTTTGATAAGAAGGACGAGAAGCCGGAGGGGCAGCCCCAGGATAAGCCGGAGGACCAGAGCGAGCATGGCCAGAGCAAGGAATAAACAGCGGAAATCAGCATACCAAAAGGAGACGGGCCGCGGCCCGTCTCCTTTTAAGCTTGTCAAAAAAGGGCGTTGCCCTTTTTTGACAGTCTGGTCTGCCAGGGATTGGCCCCCGTATGCCAGCCGATAAAGCGAAAACGTTTCCACGGATTCACCTTATTGAAACAACGTTTTTCGACTTGATTTTCTCATTGTTTTGTGCTATATTGGGATGGCATCTGAAAAGAGAAAGCGGAGGAAGGATCACTCCGCCTTGAGAAAGGGGGCGCCGCCGGATGGGCCTGTACATAGGAAAAGTGGATCGCAGGTGGCTGTCCCGGGTGCTCCTGATCATGCTGGCGGACATCATCGGCATCATGGGCTCGTACCTGTTGGCCCTGTGGGCACGGTTCGACTTCCACTTTACGGATATTCCCCAGGAGTTTGTGGACGGATATCTGCACACCATCTGGTGGTGGGTGCCGGTCTGCCTGGCGGTGTTCTGGCTGTGCAACCTGTACAACAGCATCTGGCGGTTCGTCAGCGTGGACGCGCTGATGCGGATCATACTGGCCTATGTGCTTCTGGGCGGGCTGAGCTTTGCATGCGTGGCGCTGTTTGGGGTGCATATGCCCCGGTCCTATTATGTGTGGGGCCTGTTCTTCAGCTTCTTCTGCACCTCCGGCATCCGCTTTTTCTATCGCGGGATGCGGTACCTGCGCAACCGGGCGCCTCTGGCCCGGAAGGGCGCGGAAAACGTCATGATCATCGGCGCAGGCCAGGCCGGGCGGCAGCTGATCCGGGAATACGCCGTCAGCAGTCATCTCAACAGCCGGGTGGCCTGCATCATCGACGACAACCCCGCCAAGCGGGGCCGCATTCTGGAGGGTGTGCGCGTTGTGGGTGCGCGGCGGGACATTCCCCAGGCCGCCAGGCAATTCGATATCGACAAGATCGTGTTCGCCATTCCGTCGCTTCAGGGCGCCGGAAGGCAGGAGATCCTCAATATATGCAGCACCACCGGCTGCCAGATCCAGGTAGTGCCGGGCATGTATCAGCTGGTCAACGGTGAGGTCACCATCAGCAAGCTCCGCCGGGTGGAGCTGCAGGACCTGCTGGGCCGGGACCCCATCCAGGTGAACCTGGAGGAGATCTGCGGCTATATCAACGACAAGACGGTTCTGGTCACCGGAGGCGGCGGCAGCATCGGCAGCGAGCTGTGCCGTCAGATCGCCCGGCACAGGCCCCGGCGGCTGGTGATCTTCGACATTTACGAAAACAACGCCTACGACATTCAGATGGAGCTGCGCCGGGAGCACCCGGAGCTGACGCTGGAGGTGTGCATCGGGTCCGTGCGGGACCAGCAGCGGGTGGATAACCTGCTGGATACGTACCGGCCGGACCTGATCTTCCACGCGGCGGCCCACAAGCATGTGCCCCTGATGGAGGACAGCCCCAACGAGGCCATCAAGAACAACGTGTTCGGCACCTATAAAATGGCCCGGTCCGCCGCCCGGCACGGGGTAAAGCGCTTTGTGCTGATCTCCACGGACAAGGCGGTGAACCCCACCAACATCATGGGCGCGTCCAAGCGCCTGTGCGAGATGGTGGTGCAGATGATGAACCGGCGCAGCGAAACGGAATTTGTGGCGGTGCGGTTCGGCAACGTCCTGGGCAGCAACGGCAGCGTGGTGCCCCTGTTCGAGCAGCAGATCGCCCACGGGGGACCGGTGACGGTGACGCATCCGGAGATCACCCGGTTTTTCATGACCATTCCCGAGGCGGTGTCCCTGGTTCTGCAGGCGGGGTATTATGCCAGGGGCGGCGAGATCTTTGTGCTGGACATGGGCCAGCCGGTGAAGATCGACGACATGGCCCGGCAGCTGATCCGCCTGTCCGGCTATGAGCCGGATGTGGATATCCCCATCATCTATACCGGCCTGCGGCCCGGAGAGAAGCTGTATGAGGAGCTGCTGATGGACGAGGAGGGCCTGCGGGAGACCGCCAACCAGCTCATCCACATCGGCCAGCCCATCAACATGGACGACGAGGCCTTCTGCCGCCAGCTGGCGGTGCTGGAGCGGGCCTGCCAGAGCAACAGCCCGGACATCCGCCAATATGTGGCGGACATGGTGCCCACGTATCACCCCAAAACAGATCAAAGAGCATAAAAGCATCCCTTTGGCCGGAAACGCCAAAGGGATGCTTTTCGCGTGATGCGGCGGTTTCGCCGACGGAGGGATGCAGGGGAGCGCCCTTCCTATTTTCCGGCGGCGATCTTGTCCTCGGTCTCCTGGCGGATGGCCTGGCGCAGGCGGGTCAGATACGGGGAGAAGGCGGCGTTTTCCTGAGCGTAGGTGCGGTTCAGGTCGTACTCCCGGGGCTCCCAGGTGTCGATGGGGGACTCGTTGTGCTGGATGACGGCCTCAAACTTGTCCAGAGCCTTGTAAATGCGGGCCTCCGTGGTCTCCAGCGCCGCCATCTCCCGGTACAGTGCCCGCATCTGCGCATCATACGGGGCGGGCAGGGTGTCCACCCACGCCAGCAGCTGCCGCTCCTCGTCGGCCTCGTCCGCCGCCGTTTTGCGGAAGGTGGGGATGTCGCCGGTAAAGCACTCGCCCAGGTCGTGGATCAGGCACATGCGGATAACCTTGTCCATGTCGGCCTCCGGAAACTCGTCCCGCATCCAGTAGGCCATCAGGGCAATGCGCCAGCTGTGCCCGGCCACGCTCTCCGGCCGGCGGCGGGAGGTGCAGCAGTGGCGGGTGGTGTCCTTCAGCCGCTCTGCCGTGTGCAGGGCGGACAGCAGCTCGGTGGGATTCATAACGGTTCTCCTTTTTTCTCAGATTTCGACCAATTCGATCTCCGTGCCCCGGTCCCGGAGCAGGGCCAGCAGGGCCCGGACGGACAGCCACACCGTGGCGGTGTTGTCATTGGGATGAACGCCGATGCGGCCGCCGTCGAAATCCCGGTCCAGGCAGAAGCGGACAGCGTGGTCCCGGTCGTTCAGCAGCCCCAGCGGCGTCACGGAACCGGGGGTCAGGTCCAGCAGCCGCAGCAGCTCCTCCGGGGAGGCGAAGCTCAGGCGGCGGGTGCCGTGGCGGCGCTGGAACTCCTTCAGGTCCACCCGCTTGCCGCAGCGGACGGTGATCAGGTAATAGCTCCGCTTTTTGTCGTCCCGGACCAGCAGATTTTTGGCGTCGTCCTCCGGATACGGCATGTCCACGGCGGCGCACTCCTCCATGTTGAACACCGCCGGGTGCTCGGTGATCTCAAAATCCACGCCGTGGGCGCGGAGATAGTCATAGGTTTCCTGCTTGGTCATTGACCGGTTCCTCCTTAACGGGTTTTCTCCATTGTACCAGGCGGGGACGGCGTTTGCAAGCCGTCTGCGGATGCCACGCAAAAGCTGTCTGCCGGAGCGGAAGCTTTGTGCAGTATGCGAATTTTCTTTTGCAGGGAAAAGCGTTATAATCGGGCGTAGATTACACCGAAGGGGACAGGCTATGAGCATCATTTTCTTCGACATTGACGGCACCATCATGGACGTGAACGGCAGCATCCCGCCCTCCGCCGCAGAGGCGGTGCGGCAGCTGCGGCAGGCGGGGCATCACTGCATTATCAATACCGGGCGGCCCCGGATCGCCATGGAGCCCCAGCTGCTGGAGCTGGCATTCGACGGGCTGGTGTGCTCCTGCGGCCAGTATATCCAGCTGGACGGCCGGGTGCTGCGGCACGTGGGCTTTGACCGGGACACCAGCCGGAAAATCCTGGAGGCCGGGCGGCGGTGCCTGGTGGATATGTACTTTGAGGAGGCGTCGCACATCTGGGTGGATACGCCCCACCACCACCTGAACCGGGAGCTGGAAAACGCCGTGAAGCGCCTGGAGCGGGGCGGCGTCCGGGTGGGGCGGCCTGACGGCGACCCGGATTTCCACTTTGACAAGGTGTGCGTCCTGGTGGGGCCGGACAGCCGGAGGGAGGAATTTCTGGCGGAGATGGCGCCCCTGTGCCAGATCATCGACCGGGGCGGCGGCATGTTCGAGCTGCCCATGCGGGGCTATTCCAAGGCGTCCGGCTGCCGGGCCGTGGCCCAGGCCCTGGGCGCAGACCTGGCCGACTGCTACGCCATCGGCGACAGTCCCAACGACCTGGAAATGCTGGCGTGTGTGGGACACCCCCTGGTCATGGGCGACGCCCCGGCAGAGGTGCAGGCCCAGGCGGAATACGTCACCGCGCCCCTGCGGGAGGACGGACTGTACCGGGCCATGGTTCATATGGGCCTGCTGCACGAATAACAAAAGCTCCCAGTGCGAGGGCCGGGGTGGTCGTAAAACAGTTTCAGTCCCCGCAGCCATGCGGTGTTTACCTGACGATCGTTCAAGGGCAGTTATTGCAGCAGATGGACAAATAAATCGTGCACTTCTATGCACCTTTCGGTGTACGGCGTGGGTATCCCTTGCCTCTCCCTGTGGGAGAGGTGGCCGAGCGCGGCGAGGACGGAGAGGGCAAACGGCAAGACCCTCTCAGTCACCTGCGGTGACAGCTCTCCCAAAGGGAGAGCCAAGGGGCTGCACCCTGCTGCATGGTATGTTGGCATAAGAAATGGAGCGTATCTGTGTCGATACGCTCCATTAACTGTTTTTGCGGACTTATTTACCGGGTCAGGAAGAACATCAGGGCAAACAGGATGCTGATGATCCAGGTGCCCACATTGATCTCCTTGATCTTGCCGGTGAAGATCTTCACGAACACATAGGAGATCAGGCCGAAGGCGATACCATAGGAGATGTTGTAGGTCAGGGGCATGAACGCCACGGTGACAAAGCCGGTCACGGCAGCGGCGGGATCGTCCCAGGCGATGTTGCGGACGTTGGACATCATCAGCACGCCCACATAGATCAGGGCCGCGGCGCAGGCGTAGGTGGGGATCAGCTGGGCCACGGGGGACAGGAACATGGCGATGAAGAACATCACCGCGGTAGCCATAGAGGCAAGACCGGTGCGGCCGCCCTCGGCCACGCCGGCAGAGGACTCCACGAAGGTGGTGACGGTGGAGGTGCCGCAGACAGCGCCGGCGCAGGTAGCGCAGGCATCAGCCAGCATGGCCCGGTCCATATTGGGAACGTTGCCGTCCTTATCCAGCATGTTGCCGGCAGAGCAGGCGCCGTACAGGGTGCCCAGGGTGTCGAACATATCCACCATGCAGAAGGCCAGCATGGTGGTCAGCAGCATCACCACGAAAGCGCCGGTGCCGTTGGCGGCAATGAAGGCGGAGAAGTCAAAGCCGGACTTGAACACCGCGCCGAAGGCCTGGGTGCCGAAATCGCGGAAGGCGCCGAAGAAGTCGGAGGTCAGGTTGGGGGCGATGGCAGAGGCATAGAAGCCGGGAACGGTGATCAGACCCACCACATAATACACCACGGCAGCGCCCAGGATGCCCCACAGCACCGCACCGCGGACCTTCTTCTTGCTCATGGCGCCGATGGCGAACACGGCCAGCAGAGTGACCAGCATGGGGAAGATGGTGGCCCAGGTCTGCTCGCCGGTGAACACGTTGAAGGAGTGCAGGTTCACGCAGGTGGAGGAATCGTTGACCACGATGCCGGCGTTCTGCAGGCCGATGAAGGCGATGAACAGGCCGATACCGGCGGAGATGGCCGCCTTGACCTCGTGGGGGATGGAGTCGAAGATGATCTTGCGCAGACCGGTAACGGTCAGCAGCACGAAGATGATGCCGTCAAACAGCACCAGCACCAGGGCGTTGGCATAGCTCAGGCCCAGGCCCACACACACGGTGTAGACAAAATAGGCGTTCAGGCCCATGCCGGAGGCCTGCGCCAGCGGCAGATTGGACAGCAGGCCGATGAGCAGGGTGCCCACCACGGCGGAAATAGCGGTGGCCACATAAATGGCCCCGTAGCTGACGCCCAGCACATCGGTGCCGTCGCCAAAGGGGTTCGAGAACATACCGGCATTGACCATCAGAATGTAGGCCATGGCCATAAAGGTGGTGATA
>OHIL01000658.1_pt1 | contig 13805 bp, 29 predicted proteins | sample 1568231 | NCBI WGS metagenome assembly OHIL01 (sample SAMEA3879565, study PRJEB24766) | human gut metagenome | biome: human-associated habitat; feature: feces | place: USA | collected 1985/1987 | reverse complement strand
ATTACAAAAGATTATGGCATTATTTTCTTTTAATAATTGGGGATTTCCATTCCAGTTCCCCTCCCTCGGAAGAGTGAATTACAACACTCTCCCTACGGTGGCTGTAACGGTCGGTACTGAGAATGTCACTTTGGAGTTGCCCAATCATGCGTTCCGTAACCGGGACTATGTGGGCGGTTTCTATGTCAGTCTCCGTCAGGACATCCCGGCCGGGACAACTCAGACGCTGCCTATTCTGATAGGCACGAACGGTGACACACGTCCGCTGATGGCTTACAACAATGAGCCTGTAACAGTGGCCAATCTTGCCGGAAAGGGTATCTATGAAATCCATTACAACAAGTACACGAATGAGTTGTTTCTTGTGAATGGAGGTTACAGACCGACAGCAGCTCCGGCACGGGCAAAAGAAACCGCTTCTTTTGGAGCAAGTAAATAACAAGGCGGGGGTCTGTGTTTCGCAGACTCCCTCATAAAAGTCAAACAATCATGTTTCAGAATTTAAGACCAAACAATACCTTATATATTCTTCATAGAGGGGCTGACCCTGTTCTTGAATGTGGTAAGGTTGTAACAGTAAAGAATCTAAGGACTGTTTATAAAAACACTCCCAATACTCTTTATCCACAGCCTATTCAAGTAGTAGATATTGTTGCAAGTGTCAGTAACGGGGATACTGTTACTATAACCGAAATGCCTGCCAATCTTGACATTGCTGATGATGTAAAGAATGGTATTCTTGTGTCTGCTTCACGTGAGGAGATGAATGTTGAAATTCTTACGATGAAACAAAAGAGTGAAGAAATACTTAAAAGCGTTGAATATCATAAGAAGTTTCTTTCTTCGTGCGAGCAGATGCTTTGTGCTTTAAACCCAGAGGTTGTAGCAAAGCAACAACAAGAAAAGGAAATATTGGACTTGAAAAGTCAAATGTCGGAAATGAGCCGGAATATGGCTGACCTTATGACATTGAACAAGCAACTGATGGAACAGTTTGGTCTTGGTTCTGACACATCCAAAACAAAGAAATGATTATGGGAATGTGGAGTATTTTGGAAGAAGGGCGTGACGATTACGGACGCGGCTTCGGTATGAGAGACGGCGGTGAGATTGAAGAAGCTTACAGGGAAGGATGCCGTCACGGATATGAAAAGGCCATGAACGAGATGCGGGGCGGAATGGGGTTCCGTGAAAGCGGAAACTACAGTGGCGGAAACGGATATGGCAACAGGGGGTATGGTGAACGTTACGATATGGGCGAACGCCGTATGCCGGGTTACTTCCCGGAGTATCCCCGAATGGATGAGATGGGAGAACGTCGGCGCAGACGTGCCAATGGTGAGTTTTATTGATACGGGAGGGGTGGAATTCCCCTCTCTTTTACTAAATCATAAAGGAGAAGATTATGGGACAGAGACTGGATGCTTATGACCGGTTTCCTTCGGGAATGAAGGAATATATTTCGCAATACGGGTGGCACTTCTCGAAGAAGATGTGCGAGTGGGCCGTGTCGAAAATGAAAACCAAGGACGAATCCACCGGGAAACAGAAAAAGCTAGATGCATTGAAGAAGGACGAGGTGGAAGAGTTGTTGAAAAAATACGGCATCAAGCTGGAGAAGGATGCAGGGTACGACTGTGTGTATGCGGCCAACATGGGCAAGGCGGATTATTATAAGAGTTCGATAGCCGATGAATCCCATCTTGCATTGTTCATCAAGGATTACATTGATGACCCTGACGGTTATGACGGGCTTCCTTTTACCCGCTTCTATGCGGATTGTATTGGTTCGGGTACACCAATCATTTGGGAGGATATGATGTAACATTATGATAGTGCAGGATTTCTACATACCGAAGTATGGGTGGAGCGTGAGGGTGTACTATGCCGTTACAACCTATTGGACTGAACGGATAATGAAAGACCTGTATGATTGTGGATGCCGCAGTTATTCGTTGAGACAGGCATACCGCAATCTGACAGAAGGCAACTTGAATACCGGGCTGACTTATTCAAATTTCCACGACCGTGAAACGGTGATGGTGCTTTCCCTCACTTCCACACCGGAGCAGTTTCAGAACTCATGGGATCACGAAAAGGGGCATCTGTGCCGTCATATTTCGCAGGCATCCGGGATTGACCCGTATGGGGAGGAAGCGCAGTATCTTAGCGGTTACGTCGGGCAGAAGATGTTTCCGGTTGCAAAGAAATTTTTGTGCGAACATTGTAGAAAGGAGTTGGGATGTTGAACGTATTGAAAGCCATCATATCCGGCAAACGGGGTCAGGAAGTCTATGACCTACTGTCTGACGAGGAAAAAGTTAAACTGAATGAATATGCCAAGCTGTATGGCGTAAACCGCCGTCAGCGCAGGGAAATCGAGAGAAATGCGAAGAAACGTGTACATAGATGAACTCATAGCCATTGCCGACAATCTTCCGTATATGGATTATTGCCGGCTTATGGCTGTGCTGAATTGGAATCTGTAATAGAAATATTACTTTTCATTCTACCAACTCATGGGATTTCAACCATGAAATAATTTTGTTGCACAGGTATTCCACATCCTTACGGAAGGATGTATAATTCTGATAAAGGAAGACAAGGTTCGCACAATTGTTGGATATGGTGCTTTTGGCCTGTACGCCCAACACATTGGACAGTTCATCACGCAATCCGGGAGCCATCTTGTCCCCGGCCAAAGAGGACGGGGAATAAAGATAAAGGACTATGAAGATGAACTTTTTCCGTTGAATCACTGTATTTGTGGCCGGTTTGCACCCTCTCTCGACGATAAGGCTTGTGAAGACTTTGTGAATCTCGGGTATGAGCTTCTTGTCGGACAAGACCGGACGGGCAAGTGCGTTTTCTTCCTTGGACAAGTCAGATTTTACGCTTCTGATTTTCCTTATACGTATGATTTTATCAAAATCCAGTTCCATGACACGATTATTTAATTAGAAATCCGTATATTTGTGACGGAATAATCGTATGGGGGTTGGCTTGGTCGTGCGGGCTGGCCCCCTTTTTATTTTCAATTTGTCCCTCTTCCCCACAGCATCGCATTGTAGAGCGAGGTTGCATAGAGTTTCACTTCCCAATTTTTGGTAAGATATTCGTTACCAAGGGCTGCAAGACTGGCTTTGTGCCAGAGGTATCCGTTTATTTCTTTATTCATGGGTATTCTCCTTTCTGTTTGATTCCGTTTTCAAAATCCCCTTTCCTTGTATTTGGCTATACATTCTTTCAATTGCCTTTCGGATTCTTCCACAAGCTTTTGGCACAACCTGATTTCTGCCATTTCATCTTCTGACAGTCGCGGGCATCCTTTGAGCCATAAGGAATAATTGCATCCGTTCGTGCCGAGGGAATGGCATTCCAGGGTGTAGTCATACCAACGCAGCAGTTCCCCTTCGGGGGCGTTTTCTTTCAGGTCGGTGACTATCACATCCATGTTGAAGTAATAATCGCCACAGCAGACAGTTTCACCCACGCATCCGGCTACCCAGCATTGTTTTGCATCCTCGTAATCAAAATCATGCTTTTCGCAGAAGGCTTCCAACAAGGCGTTGCAGGAATCGTAATAAACGAAAAGCAATCTTAAATTATCATCGGGTTTGTTCATACTAAATATTTTTTCGGGTTTATATATAACAAGAAGCCCGGCACGGTAGGTGTCGGGTATAAAAAAGAGCACCGGAAACGGGAATCCGGTGCTCTCATGTGTCTGAAACCCAAAGCAGGGGCTATACGAGTTTCAGACGGGATAATCCTATCGGATAGGTACCGGTTTCACTCCAAACAACTTGTAATTGTGGCTTTCGTATTTATAACGCCAAATTACTATATTGGAATCAAGTTCATATTTCTCAGACAATGCTTTCAGCTTATTTACGATATTTCTCGTCGATATGCTGTTTGTTCCACTTTCCATCATCTTCTTCCAAATGTGTTTGTCTATGAGTATGTCTTCGGCAAATGTGTTTGCTTCCTTTTCCTGTTTGTTGTCCAAGGAATATGTTTCGTCCGAGGATATGAACAAGTTTTCCACGTCGTTCCCATTGAAGTGCAGTTCTACATGTCCTAATTCATGCAACACGTTGAATACAAGCCTGTTCATGTCATTATAACGGTGCGTGGTAATAATGGCAGGTGTTTCTCCAGTCATCATGGAAACTGCGTCAATAGGCGTTTTATCTAATTTACGGACAACGGAATAGGAAATGCCGTGGTCATTTAAAACTTGTTTTAGCGTTGCTTCCGTCAATGTGCCTTTGTGGACATGCCCGGCTATTGTTTTAGCTGCACTGACACCACCGCCTTCCGTATAAGGTTGCAACGGATTGTTTTTAATGGCACTTATATAGGCCAAGACAAGCCATGTGTTCTGATTTCTTTCATCAAAACTAAGTTTGTCGCTCTTCTTATACAGGGACTGACGGACAAAATTCATTTTCCCTATTTCCAAAGGATTGAAATTCAAAAGCCCTGAAAGTATTTCCAACTTTTTCTGTATAAAAAGACAAGCATTTATTCCAAGCCGCTTATACAATTCCGGCAAATTCAACAAGGAAGAAAGCATCATTTCGGTAGCTATGGCTTCCTTCTCCAGATTGTCACGCCGTTCGATGGCTTTCGTGTCTTTGTCATATTGCAATTGAAGCTTCATCCACATGTCTGCCGGAATATCCAATGCAGCTTCCAATTTTGCGGCAATAGACGGGGTTATATTTTCCCCTTTCAGCAAACGGGTGACGTTGGGCTTTTGCATCCCCATCCTTTCTGCAAATTCAGTTTTCTTCATTCCGCGGGCTTTTATCTCATCGGCAATTATTTCACTCGGATGAGTGGCTACGAAAGGAATCGTTTCTTTTTTGCTATTTGTCTCCATAATGCTCGCTTATTTCAATCAGGCATATCCTGATTCCATTTTCAAATTCTTCAAATATGAGCCGATATTTGGAAGTGAATCCAATCCGTACACTTGAATAGCCCTCGTAATCATAATGCAAAGGCTCGTAGTTGAGTTTTTTTAAACATGTGTAATTCCTTGACATTGTCAACCGGTCTCATCAAGTTAATCACCATGCGCAAATCCCTCATGAATACGGCGTTGCTTTTCAATTTCTTATATCTTTTATCGTTGCTTTTGCCGGTTTCTATAAACAACTTCAGCTCTTCATCCTTATATTCTATGTTTAGCATAAGTAGCTATATTCCTTGTCATGGTGCAAATATAATACAAAGTTATCAATAATGATAATTTTGAAAATGGAATTTATATAATTTTATCTCTCTTCGGATTCAACAGGTACTCAATATCTTTTTGGGGAATCCCTAAAAACAGGAGTGCTTTCCTCATATCGTCCTCCGGGATAACCCTTTGTCCGTTATCGAGAACGCACACCGTTATCTCAATATCTAAGAGCTTCACTTTGCCCTTACTTACGACTTTTGGCATATCGTTATTCATTTTCCACCTCCTTTGCGTAATGGCCCAACATTTCATAATTCACAAGTATCTTTTTTCCGTAAATACGTGCGGCTTCCATTTCGAGGTTACATCCTTTGGATTCCACCCATCCTGGCAGGACAAGGACCGCATCGCATTCAAGCAATGCGGTGATGCCGCGCCCGATGTGTACGGCATAACTTGATTCGGGGTCGGGAGACACTTCCAAAGGCGACACCGCCTTGAAGCCATGTTTTTCTATCTGTGCGGCAGCTGACTTTATGGCCGATTCCACGTCTTCCATGTCCCGTCCGCTGATGGGAAGGCTTATGTAGATTCTATTCTTCATTGTTTCAATACTTTTTGTTCCCATGTTTGTAACTCCTAAGTTCGTTGTAGCGCATCTTCTTTTCGATGTGCCAATGTATATCAATTCCGAGATGCATGGCAAGTCCGAATATCTTCAAAAATGCGACCTGTGTCTCAAAACTTATCACCGATGCAACTATATTGAAAACGGATTCGGTAAATGTTTTGTCTTTGTATATACGTGAATATTCTTCAATCACTTCATATTCCAGGCAAGAGCCATCCAATTGGATGCCGTATACTCCATGCCAATCGAGCAAGCGTATCACGGCATCGGCAAGTTCGTCCTCGACAGTGTCTTTGATGTATTCGTCGAAAGCGACCTTGTAGGCATGTTCCGGGTCTTTTGTGAAACGCGATATGAAATCTTCAAACGGGTTCCTGAACGCGTGCATCCTTTTCCGGTCGGCTTCCAAGGCTTCCATCAGTTCGGATATGACCAGGCAGAGGTAATGTTCGTTACTGCATTCTTCTTCGTGCCAACCGTGTTCGCAAGCTGTCTTATAGGCACGGTCTCTCAGTTCGTTCAAGTTCATGGGTCAATCCTCCTTATTTTCATTTTTGATACTAATGAAACTATTATGGCTAAATGGAAAGGGAATACAGATAATGAGTATTACCGTACCGAGCCAATGCCAAAAGTCTTGAAATATAAATTCTAAGATTTCTAACATATTCATTCCTCCAATAATTCTTTGTTGTCGTATATGTTGCCGATAACCTCTTTCGGAAATTCATTAAGCCGTCTCTCTGTTATATGACATCTGGTTTCAAGTTCTGTTTTTATTAATTCATCTATCTTAACAAGCATAAATGCCCCCTCTTTTTTGTCATACATTATATATCCTACGATATCATGGAACTTAACACTGCGAAGTATATCACCCTCGTATATTTCTTTCCTGTTCTTGTCATGCAGGCCAGTGAACTGGCCGATAGTTTCAGAAATGACAAAATCCCATTTTGAAAAGAACGGAGATGCTGAACCGTCATTGAACACTCCTTCATCTTCTACTATTATTGTACTATCATCCAAAGCAATAGGAATACCATATTTCCACTCTTTATTAGTTGTACTTTTCCCTCTGAATTTCACTTCTCTGTTCATAATCATTCCTCCCATTCTGTTTTCACACCGATATCATTAAGATAACTTATAATTGTATCAGTATCCATTTTCTCCAATAATTCTACAGTTCCGACATTCTCAACAATTTCCTCTATACTGAAACAGTCAAGTATGGAATAGAACTCCGAATCCTCCATATCCAAATCAACGGATGCCGTGAATATCCCGTTAGGGGATATGCTTATGTTATTTGCGTCTATTGTTATTGATTTCATATTCATTCCTCTGTATTAGGTAGTAAGTCTTCTATGTAAGCCCAACGGATCAAATCATTTACGGCAACATAAAGGTTCCATTTTTGATGTTGGTAAAGGCAATCGGTTTCCCATTCATTGCATTTGTTTTCAAATACAAAGAATTTATTCAATTTGGGATTTTCGCTTGCATCATGCCACACGCTGTTGATGCGCCATGCTGCACCAGTTTTGAATGCAATCTTAATCCTACTACGCTCAATAATGCTTTTTACGTTTATTTTATCGGTAGCGTAATCTCTTGCTGCTTTTTCAATATCTTCTCTTTTCATCTTATCTCCTTTCCACCTGTCCCGGCAGCCACCACATGACTGCCAGGAACAGGTAATATAGTTTTGTTTTACTCATCTGTTAGATAAATCTTATATTCCACCTTTTTCCTTTAAGTTGGGGAAATGTTTTCAATAGAGTGTCTTCCAATTCTTCCTCTGACATAAGAGGAACTCTGTAGGTGTATATAATATTTCCAACGTATTTTCCATCACTCCATACATGAATTTCTTTAGGTCTGCCTTTCATCTTCAAATCAATTTAAGTGCTTCAAGGATTCCCTCTTGTAGTGCATATTCATAACTCATGTATCTTATGTTCTCTCTGTCTGAAAGACCTATCAAATCGTGATTGGGAATCGTCAGGATTTCATAGAGCCAGTAATCTCCACTCATATAACTCACTTCAACATGAAGTCCTTTGGCTGACCTTAGCCATTTCTGTGCTTCATACAAGGTAGGGGCTGAGAACTCATTACCTCCAAGATTAATATTTTCCATTTCATCAATGGCATCCCACAACGTATCATCTTCATCATCAGTGTAGAAATAAAGACAAAGCTCATTGAATCCTTTTCTCTTCAGCAGCTTCGCCACTTCAAGGTTTACGTAATCTTCTTTATTCATAATTCAAAATCAATTTTCTGTTGCAACACTTCATCGGCATAGAACTTGTCGAAACTCTTGTCGCTAATCCACCACCGGAGAAAGCCAAATAGAACCCATTTTCCGGGTCAAGGCGCAGAGCCATGGGTTCGGCCTTGCGCAACAGGTTTATTGAGTATTCTACTTTCTTATCCAGGTTATTCATAGGTCTCTTGTATTGCTTTGAATATTTCGTAAACTACTTGGGGTACTACTGCGTTTCCGTAGGCTTTGATGGATTCCTGCCGCCATTTTGGAAAGGTGATACCGTCCAATCCACCGGAAATCCCATCATCTCCGCCACGAACAGGGGATTGAGTTGGGAATTTTTCCCATATTGATGAGCTATATTGTGTTTTAAATCGCTCATCCGGCTTATTCCGTCTTTCCGGTCTTTGGTCGTTCCCGTATTTTTGTCGCTTGCCGTAGGAGTCGGCAGCAATCCGTGGAAATCCATCCAGTCCGTCAAGCCGTTCGGCCTCGTTTCCCCGTTCTTCCTGCTGTGGAAGGTGTTCCCTCCGGCTTTCCTCAATTCTTCCACTCGCTGCGCATGGCGTACATCGGTCGCCATCGGGGTTGGCAGCAAGTCTTGCCACAAACCACACCCTGTCCCTCCTGTGGGGTGCTCCGACGGCACAAGCCGGAATAAGAAACGGTTGGACGGAATATCCTTCACTTCCAAGGTCTCGGCAGATGGTCTCGACGACGTACTCTTGACGCAGCAATACTCTTTTTCGGTCAGCCTCTCCGAAAAGAGAGGTTTGGCTTCCCACTTCAACCTCCTCGCCGGGCTGTACCATCGTGAGGATGCCAGCAACGTTCTCGCCAACGACCCAAGAAGGCTGTATCTCCCGTATAGCCCGTAGCATTTGAGGCCAGAGGTAACGGTCATCGCCCGCTCCCTTTCGTTGTCCGGCAAGGCTGAAAGGTTGGCAAGGGAACCCTCCTGAAAGAACGTCGATTCTCCCCCTCCATGGGGTGAAATCGGTTTTTGTGATGTCTGCATAGTGCTCTGCATTTGGAAAATGGTGGTTTAAGATTCGTGTGCAAAATTCGTTTATCTCGCAATGGAAAACGTTTGTCCATCCCGTCCATTCGGCGGCAAGGTCAAAACCTCCAATCCCGCTGAACAAGCTGCCGTGTGTCAACTTCCTATCCATCGATTCCAAACTTAATCTTAATCAGATTGATGATGGCTTTATATTGCTTTTCATAGATTGTACCGGAATGTGTCTCTTCCACTTTCCTTTCAAACTCTTCGATGTTCCCACGAAAACAGCCACAGGTGATTTCGACTTTATTTCCCTTTGTCTTATAAGCATGCGTATGTCGGTTGCATGAACCGAAACAATCAAAGCCACAGTGCATGTGATTGTTCTCAACCCGAGCATTGCCGTACACCCGAGCATTGCCGTACACCTGAGCATCGCCGGACACCAGAGCATCGCCGGACACCCAAGCATCGCCGGACACCAGAGCATCGCCGTACACCTGAGCATCGCCGGACACCCAAGCATCGCCGGACTGAGAAAGGTTATCTTCTTTTTCCACATACCCACCTAAATCACCCTCATTGGCATATTTGAAGGATTTGGTACACTTGATTTGGAACAGTTTGATTCCAAAGGCATTTATCACGAATTTGTCTGTAAGTTCAAATTTCTTTTCCATTTTTATTTCTATTTTTCGTCTAAAAAATCAAAGGCATTGTCCACATCAAGCCTAAGCCCAAGTTTGGAGGGAAATGACTTTATGTAGTTGTAGAATCTGAATGCAAGCTCGTCATCATCTCCGCACCTGTCTATCAGTGTTAGGAGGAGCGCGTTCGTCATGTCCGCGTCACGCCCGAAGCTTTCCTGCGTGGAGCCATTCAAATGGGATATGTCACGCTTAATGCACTTGATGGCATGGATGGCCGTATTATAGTTCCTCTTCACGTCATGGCGCAAGGCGCAACCTTGCTTCTTGAATGCTTCCTGCATGTCCATGAGGTTGGTTTCCAACACATCGGTCAGTATGTAAACGATGTTGGTCAGTGTATTTAAGTTGTCTGTTCCTTGTTGCATGTCAAAATAATGTTTTTTGGATTTTGGATAACAAATAAACGTTCGGGCTAATAGCTTTCACCGCTTGACGTGGATGCGGTGAGCGGGATGAAATAACGGCATGAGGGGTCTTTGGGGCGCACGTACTTGTAATCCCCGTGGCGGCCTTTCACATGCCAACATCGGCACTTGTACTCACCTGCGCAATAATGGGTGCATTCGCAGCAATGGCATGACGGGTCGTAGGGGCCATAATCGGCGGGCTTCCACTTTTCTTGCGGTCCGGGATGCCCTTCTTCCCCGATGGCCTTTGGTGGCGCTTTCAGCCTGACGGGCTTTTTCTTCTTCGGTTGAGGGACGCGGCGTTTAAGGCCGATGGAGCTTGCCTTCTGGTATATCCCTTGGACCGTGTGCCTGGACAGCCATGCGGAAAGCTCGCGTGTCGGCATGGTGCCGTAATGCGCCTGAAGGAACTCCAGTTCTGCCGGTGTCCATTGGTTGTCTGAATAGTTCATGTCAAGATGGTTTTTTGAACCTGATTTGTATGAATCCCCGTCTTTCGGTTTCCCGTAGCAATTCCATATCCTCATCCCTTATGTCGGCTTTCGTCTCCTTGTTGACGGTCATGCCACAAGGGATGCAGAAACGCTTCCTGATACGGGAGCGTATGGATTCGTCTTTCGTGGACCAGTAAATCGTAAGCCTCATGGCGGAGTGAGTTGTTTTATGGCTTCCTTGTCGCCCATGGAGGCACGCTTCCGGAGTTCTTGCAGCCATGACCAACTCGTATGACCGGCAGGCGGTATGAAACTCCTGCGCTCGATTTCTTCGGCAAGCTTGTTTCGGTTGATTAAATCAAGCTCCTTGTTGCGTTCAGGAACAAACTCCTTGAAGAAAGCGTTTCCTATACGCCGGGAATCAAATGCGCCGTATGAGTTATCGTACCGGCCTGCCTTGTAGCGTGCGAAGAACAGCATGACTTCGGACATCTTGAACCCGGATATTTGCGATGAAAACGACTGGCAGAATATGCCTATCCCGTCCACAACGCCCTTTTCACGGCTGCTTGAAGAACCGAACATGGCAGACACCTGTGTATCTACCCAATAGGCGGAAGTACCTCCCCCATAAAGCGCGTCAAGCTGCAACAGTGTGGGGCAGTCTGCCATATACGCCTTTTCCGGATTGCTTGCGGCATACCCCCATTGCATCGGGGAAAATGCGTTCACTATCTCAGAACGGCCTTTCCACCTGGTCAGCCAGGCCCGATTCGAGGTCGAGCTTATGTTGTTGCAAACGTTCAAGAGCGTAGGCGTTTGCTTCTTGCTTGCTTGTATAATTGCTCCGATTTGCTGTTCCATAAGTCTGTTTCTTTTGAAGTTCGATATTCAACCACCTTGAAAAATGCGCCATGGCATCCTTCGGTGATTTGTGTGTTTCACCCTCATTCTGGAGCTTCCGGAAAAAGCGGCCAAGATAATCCAATAACATGGCGGGGGTAAAATCCTTATGGCCGGAATTACGAATATTCATCGAAACTGTCTCCATCCAACTTTCGTTACCGGACAATTCGGCATGGCACTCCTGCAATGTTTTCTCAAAAACTTCGGGAGGGGGAAATTTTTCTTTTTCTCCCGATAGGGAGTTTTTTATTTTATTTCCTTTCTTTTTCTTTTGTGCGGTTTTTCCGGAAGTTACTTGGGTTTCTTCCGAAGTTACCATGGTTTCTTCGGAAGAAACGAGCGAATATTCCGAAATAACCGATTTCCTCTTCATATTTTTCATGGCCTCCAAATACCGTTCCTGTATTCCTCTTGAAGTAAGGATATGGAATTTATCATATAAATCTTTAGAAAACAACCCGAGTGACAGGCAGCATTTGATAACCTCACGTATATACGCCTCTTCAAATCCGGTCTGTTCCGAAAGTATGAAGGGCAACTCTTCATCCCACAACATGTAGTACCCATTCTTATAGATAAGACAAAGCAGGAGAGCATATACTGATATTGATTTGCCACGCTGGTACTTGATCAATTTCCTTATTTTTATATCTTGAATAAAATCCACATCAAACGGGAAATAAGTAAGTCCCGTGCTTTTTGGACGTGCCATGATTTTATAAAGATATTACTTGTACGAATTTTAGCTCACCGGTATAACCTCTACTGCGTAACTCTTCCATCAATTCACGTGGTGTATATTTGGCAAGTTCGGGATTGGAATATACTTTATGTATCTTTTTATTTTTTACATACTCCCTCGCACAGTCCTTGCAATGACGTTGAAGACCATCTTTGGTATTTGAACTTTTATAGAACTCACTCAGAGGAAGTTCACGACCGCATTTGTTACATTTCTTTGTTTCCATAACTATTTCTATTTAAATTCTATTTCTTCTAATTCAAATTCCACCCTCGGGTCTTTCTTGTCCACAAGCTTGCGGGCATGGATTTCCATGCACTGTCGGTCATTCTTTATAACTCCACAAGATTGCAGGCAATCAAGAAGGACCTTAAAAGCATTGTCCAAGTCCGGCCTCATGTTCTCGTGATATATATCCACATCAAGTTTGAAGAACCCCTTTATATTTTTCCCACGGATTGAACATTGTGCATAAAAGGATTCCTCATATTTCTTTAGTGAAGGCTTTTTGGAAAGTGAGCCATGGCCGCATAATGTGACTATACGGTAGGAATTGGATTTGGAAGGTATCTTTCCGTGTATTACTTGTTTCATAATTATTTTCGTCTTATGTAGTACATTATTTATTATCTATTATGTAAGATGTAATGAAGTCCACTTTTTGATAATATATTAAACCTTTTCATTGTTTCTTTGTATGATTTCGACGAAGCATAAAAAGATTTTATCTTCTCTACATGCTCTTTATCCCATTTCATTGAATAAGAATGGCTCGCGATTGTTGCCGCTCTTATTCTTTCCGATTTTGGTTTGTCAAACTGATTTTCACTGAAAGTACCTAATTCTATATTATCAAGTGAAAAGTTCAATTTATTTCCATCTAAATGCCTGATGCAATCACAAGCAAATGATATTTCTCCATATTTTTGAAATGCGCATAGTCGATGAGCAGGTATTGTTTGACATTTACCATTTATTCTGATATTAAACAATGGATATCCTTCTTTTCCTATACATAATTTCCTCATACGGTTATTAGGGGTTATAAGCATACATTCTTCATTTACCCGATAACCTCTATAATATGCCTCCTTGATAGCTAATTTCAGTTTACTTTGCATACACATTTTTATTTTATGAGTGGTAATCGGCAGGACTCGAACCTGCAATCTACCCGTTAACCAACAGGCGCGTTAACCAATTCCGCCACGATACCATGTGCCCGTCCTATCTTCACAGACCGGAGGGGCGTTGTCTTAATCTTAACCTTAATCTTAATCAGTATAAAAAATGGCAGGAGGCCGCCCCGGAATCGAACCGGGTGCTTTGCCGTACAGCAATGTCCTTCCAATGTGGACGAACGGCCTCGGGGAAATTCACCTTCCAAATACCTCTCTGAACTTTTCATCCAATGCTTCCAATATCCTCATTCTTATAGCAGGATTCTCACTTTGGTCTATGGAATAAATACGTGAAAGCAACATCTTACGGGAACCA
>OHIL01000657.1_pt1 | contig 13868 bp, 11 predicted proteins | sample 1568231 | NCBI WGS metagenome assembly OHIL01 (sample SAMEA3879565, study PRJEB24766) | human gut metagenome | biome: human-associated habitat; feature: feces | place: USA | collected 1985/1987 | reverse complement strand
CCGATCTTGCCGATGAACATGTCAGACAGGCTGTACTGCGCGGTCAGCGCCTCGAACTCGCCGCCCTTCATCATGGCAAGCGGGGTCGCAGCGGTCACCACGTCGGCGCCGCCGAAGAGCGCAGCCTTGGCGCTCGGATCGATCCAGCTCGTCATCTGGCTGGTGTAGCACGCGACGAGCGCGGCACGGCCGGCGAGCGCGGGGTTCAGGAAGTTCTTGCCGAGGCCGCCGTAAAGCTGCTTGACGACAAAAATTGCAAAGAAGTTGCCAACGATCAGCATCCAGTACGGAAGCGTCACGGGGCTGACGAACGCCAACAGCATACCGGTGACGGCAGCGGAGAGGTCGCCGACCGTCTGCGTCTTGTGCAGGAGCTTGCGGTAAAGCCACTCAAAGAACATGGCGGACGCCATGGAAACGACGACTGCGATCAGCGCGCGGAACCCGAAGCGGATCACGCTCATCAGCAGCGCGGGGCAGAGCGCGATGACCACGTCGAGCATGATCGAGCGCGTATCTTCATTGTTGCGGATATGGGGGTTGGAGGAAGCGATGAGCTTCAGACCCTTATAATCATTCAGCATCTCTTAAGCCTCCTTCTTTGCTTCTTCGGCAGCCTTGGCAGCCTCTGCCGCGGCCTTGGCCTTGGCGGCGGCTTCCTTGACCTTCTGCTTGCCGACCTTGAACGAATGCGTCAGGTGCAGTCTGCCGGGGCAGATGTAAGAGCACGCGCCGCACTCGATGCACATATCGGGGTTGATCTCGTAATGATCCTCGCCCTGGGAGATAGCGCCAACGGGGCAAGCGCCTTCGCACGCGCCGCAGGAGATGCAAGCATCAGTGATCTTATAAGCCATGGTATATTACCTCCGGTCATTATTCTGCATATATTGTAGCATATAACTTAAAAAAATCAAGGGGGAGGACACACCCTCTACCGTTCTAATTTTACCTCCCTCATCTTCCCAACTCTGCACTGTATGCTTTTTAGCGCGATGTGGGTAAGGCACAGGAGGTTATCCATCTCTTTCGCCGCGTTAAGGTGTTTTTCCTGCCATATGTGATTATATACAATGTATATGTTGGCTTATCGCGCCAAATAGTATATAATAATAATAACTATGAACATGTAAAGGAGATAAAAATATGCCTCTTGTAACCAGTACCGAAATGTTCAAAAAGGCCTATGAAGGCGGCTACGCCATAGGCGCGTTCAACGTAAATAACATGGAGATAATCCAGGGCATAACCGAAGGCGCAAAGGAGCTCAACGCCCCGCTGATACTTCAGGTGTCCGCAGGCGCGCGCAAATACGCCAACCATACTTACCTTATGAAGCTTGTTGAGGCCGCAATAATCGAAACCGGCCTGCCCATATGCCTGCATCTTGACCATGGCGACAGCTTTGAGCTTTGCAAAAGCTGCATAGACGGCGGCTTCACCTCCGTCATGATAGACGGCAGCCACCATGCTTACGAGGATAACGTGGTGCTCACCCGCCAGGTGGTTGAATATGCTCACGACCGCGGCGTTGTGGTAGAAGGCGAGCTCGGCCGCCTTGAAGGCGTTGAGGACGACGTTAAGGTTGCCATAGGCCAGGGCAGCTATACCGATCCCGATCAGGTTTACGATTTTGTTACCCGCACAGGCGTTGATTCCCTTGCCATAGCCATAGGCACCAGCCACGGCGCATATAAGTTCAAGCCCGGCACCAAGCCCCAGCTGCGCTTCGACGTGCTGGAGGAGGTCTCCCGCCGTCTGCCCGGCTTCCCCATTGTGCTGCACGGTTCTTCTTCCGTTCCCCAGGATCTGGTGGCTAAGGTGAACCAGTATGGCGGCAATATGCCCGGCGCCATCGGCGTGCCCGAGGATCAGCTGCGCAAGGCCGCGTCTCTGTCCGTGTGCAAGATCAACATCGACTCCGACCTGCGTCTGGCCATGACCGCCTCCATCCGGGAGCACTTTGCCCTGCATCCGGCAGACTTTGACCCCCGTCAGTATCTGAAGCCCGCACGCCAGGCCATCAAGGAGCTGGTGACCCACAAGATCGTGGACGTTCTGGGCTGCGACGGCAAGGCATTCTAAGAGCAGAACCATCCGCGCCCCCCTGTGTACCCCACCGGCCCGCAGGGGGGCGTATTTTCTGATTTTCCACACAAAGAGGGAAGGGAAAACTATGAGAAAGACAAAAATCGTATGCACCCTGGGCCCGGCCACTGATGGCCAGGGCGTTCTGCGGCAGATGATTCAGGCGGGGATGAACGTGGCCCGGTTCAACTTTTCCCACGGCAGCTATGACGAGCACCAGCGCCGTCTGGAGGCGCTGACAGCTCTGCGGGAGGAGCTTCATCTGCCGGTGGCCGCTATGCTGGACACCAAGGGGCCGGAGGTGCGGCTGCGGACCTTTCAGAACGGCCCTGTTCACCTGAAAACCGGCCAGAGCTTCACTCTGACTACCGACGATGTTCCCGGGGACGAGACCCGCTGCTCCATTACCTATGCCGATCTGCCCCAGGATGTGAAGCCAGGCAACACCATCCTGCTGGATGACGGTCTGGTACGGCTGACGGTGCTGGAGACCACTGCCCGCGAGATTCGCTGCCGGGTGGAAAATGACGGCGTTATGAAGGACAAAAAGGGCGTCAACGTCCCTGGCGTATCCCTGTCCATGCCGTATATGAGCCAGCGGGACCGGGAGGATATTCTTTTTGGCATCCGCCAGGGCTTCGATTTCATTGCCGCCAGCTTTGTCCGTTCCGCCGCCGATGTCCGGGAGATCCGGCACATTCTGGATAAGAACCACTCCAAGATCCGCATCATTGCCAAGATCGAAAATCAGGAAGGCGTCAGCAACCTGGTGGATATCCTGTCTGTGGCCGACGGTATCATGGTGGCTCGGGGCGATATGGGTGTGGAGATCGACTTTACGGAGATCCCCGCCATTCAAAAGAGCATCATTGCCCAGTGTGTGGCCGCCGGAAAGCCTGTGATCACTGCCACCCAGATGCTGGATTCCATGATCGAGAACCCCCGTCCCACCCGTGCGGAGATCACCGACGTGGCCAATGCCATTTACGACGGCACCAGCGCCATTATGCTTTCCGGCGAAACGGCGGCAGGGAAGTACCCGGTGGAGGCCGTCCGCACTATGGATGCCATTGCCCGCAAGACGGAGAGCAATGTGGAGCGTATCTGTCCCGCAAAGACGCCCAAGCGCACCCGCCTGTCCATCACTGCCGCCACGGCTCACGCCGCCTGCACCACGGCGGAGGATATCGGTGCCGACGCCATCCTCACCGTCAGCCAGCGGGGTATCACTGCCCAGATGGTCAGCCGTTTCCGCCCCGCCGCCACGGTGGTGGCCCTTCTGCTGGACCCCCAGGTCCAGCGCCAGATGGCCCTGTACTGGGGTCTGGTACCCATCACCATGCCCCGGGCCAGCAGCACGGACCAGCTGGTGGATCTGGCGATCCAGTCCGCCCAGGAGGCGGGCCTGGTAAAGCACGGCGATCTGGTGGTGGTCACCGCCGGTGTTCCTGTGGGCATTTCCGGCACCACCAATATGATCCGCATCGCCCAGGTAGGCGGCGCCCTGGTCAACGCCATCGGCATCGGCAGCCAGACCGCTTCCGGTCCCCTGTGCATCTGCCGGACCCTGGAGGAGATTCCGGAGAAGTTCCATCCCGGTGACGTGCTGGTGGTACCCTACACCAATAACGATGTGGTGCCTTGGCTGCGCCAGGCCGCCGCCATTGTCAGCGAGGAGGCCAGCGCCGACTGCCACACGGCCACGGTGGGCCTGCTGCTGAACAAACCCGTTATCGTGGCCGCCTCCGACGCTACCCGCCGCCTGAAGGACGGCACCCTGGTGTCTGTGGACTGTGCCCGCGGTATTGTCCAGACCATTCCCCAATAATCGCTCACCGGCCCCGTATGGCGGGGCCGGTATTTTTTTGATATAATCTCAGCATATGGCAGCATCATTTGCAATTTATAATGAAAAAATGCAAACCTCTGCGTTTTTATGCATTTTGAGCCAGGGAAGTGGACATATTTTGTGAAAGTCACAGAAAGTTCATAAATTGATGAGATTTTTGTTGCATACGGTGCATTTTTTGTATAAAGTAGTGAAGTACCCGGTATGGTCCGGAAATATAGAAGGAGAAATGCATATGGAAATTCAAATCCTGCCCCTGATTATTGTTGTTGCTTATCTGGTGGGCATGCTGGTTGTGGGCGCCGTTGTCAGCAAGGTCCAGATCAAGAATGCCAAGGACTACATGGTGGCCGGCCGCCGCATGGGCCTGTTCATGGTAGCATTCTCCCTGTCCGCCAACAATATCGGCGGCGGCTGCACCACGGGTCTGGCCCAGAAGGCCTTCGGCGACTGGGGCGTCAGCGCTGTTTGGTACGTCCTGGCGGCGTCCATCGCCATGATTCCTCTGTCCTATTTTGCACCTAAGATCCGCAAAACCATGGCCGTGACCATCCCCGAGGTGGTGGGCCGTCGGTTCGGCAAGTTTTCCAGCAACTTCACGGCGATTCTGTCCGTGCTGTCGCTGTTCTGCCTGACCTCCTCGCAGATCGCCGCTTCCGGCGGCGTCATCAACGCCCTGATTCCGTCCATTCCCCTGAACGTGTGCCTGATCTTCGCGGGTGTGGTCATCATTCTCTATACCACCATGGGCGGCATGATCGCCGACCAGATCTCCGACCTGCTGCAATTCGGCATCATCCTGGTGGGCCTGGCCATCGCCACCCCCATTGTGCTGAACCACGCCGGCGGCTGGAACGCCATTTCCGCCGCACTGCCCGGTGAGAAGCTGAATCTGACCCAGATCGGCTGGGCCTCCATCATCGGCTATATCTTCAACTACTTCTGCACCTTCCTGGCCGGTCCTGAGATGGTCTCCCGCTTCGAGACGGCCAAGAATGAAAGGACCGCCAGAAACGCGTCCTTCCTGTCCGCCATCCTGATGGCTGCCATGTCCATCTTCCCCACGCTGCTGGGCCTGGCTGCCTTTGCTCTGCGGGATCAGCTGCCCGGTCTGGCGGTGAGCGGCAGCAACGCCATGATGATCGTCACCGGCCACTATGCGCCCGGCGTGGTGACGGGTCTGATCTCCGCCGCCATTATCTGCGCCACCATGTCCTCTGCCGACTCCAACCTGCTGTGCATGTCTACCATGATCATCAACGACCTGTACACCGGCCTGGGCGGCAAAAAAAAGCTGACGGACAAGCAGACCATTTTCTACACCCGCGCCTGCAATGTGCTGTCCGCTGTGGTGGCTATTCTGATCTCCTTGGCCGGCGTGTCCATCGTGGCCATGAACACCTTCGCCTTCGGTATCCGCTGCGCCGGCCCCTTCGCGGCCTATGGCCTGGGCCTGGCAGTGCCCAAGGCCACCAAGAACTCCGGCGTCGTGTCCATTATCTGCGGTACGGTCGCCTTTGTGGTATGGCAGATCGTGGGCGGCGGCGGCACCTGGATGTTCCTGATGCCCGTGGTGGCGGGCTGCCTGGTCAGCACTGTGTCCTTCTATGTGGTCAACTGGATTGAGTGGGCCCGCGGCGTGGAGCCTGCTCCCAGCGCCTACCTCTCCGACGAGGAAGTCACCAAAAAGATCGCCGAGGAGTCTGTCGGTCGCTGAAGGCAGCGCAAGTCAAGCCGATAAACAAGAGCAACTGCCCCCTTGCACAGGATCAAAAGTCTGCGCAAGGGGGCAGTATGATGCTCTTATCATCTCAGCAGTTATCATCATGAAAACCTATCGGGAATTGACTACGGAAGGAGTGCGGAAAGGTTGAAAACAGAGCCGCCGCATGTACAATCGGGGGCTCACAGCGAAAAATCCTCTATAATGGCGTATTTTGTTTGACTTTATCCGCAGACAGATATATAATGTATGCGATGGAAACTGCGACAGGGCCAATAACCAGCCGCGCTATCCAACAGCCCTGTGCTTTCCGCAGGGCTGTTTTTTGTTATTTTGAGAGAGAAATATCCATGAAAGGGTGATGGATTTGCAGTATTACGCACATGTCCGGGAAAATGCGAATGGCCGCAAGGAGTATCAGACGGTTGCCCAGCACCTGACGGGAACAGCTGAACTGTGCCGCGAATTCGCGGCGGCATTCGGAGCGGAAGCCGACGGGGAACTGGCGGGACTGTCCCACGACATCGGTAAATGCACGGATGCCTTTCAGGATCATCTGCTGAACGACGGACCCACAGTTGACCACGCCACAGCGGGTGCGATGGCCTGCGCCATGCGGGGAAACCGCTATGCTTCCGCATGCGTGGCGGGACATCACGGCGGACTGCCGGACTTCGGCAATATGCGGACAGCCCGGAAGGCTGATGGAACATTCTATGGCCGGATGCTGAAGGGACGCGAGGAACGGTATCTGGAGCGCTGCGGAGAAAGCGGCGCGGCGCTGCCTCCGCCGACGGTCCTGGCGACGCAAGGGTTGGATCCCCTACAGGCTTCATTCTGGACGCGAATGCTCTATTCCTGCCTGGTGGACGCCGATTTTCTGGATACGGAGCGGTTCATGAACGGTGAACGCGGGCGGGGCGGATACGATGATATCCCTACGCTGCTGGCACGGCTGCAAGCGTATATCAAGCCGTGGCAGCAGCCCAGGACGGAGTTGAATCGGCTGCGCTGTGAGATACTGAACACCTGTATGGAGGCGGGAAGTAAGCCAAAAGGCGTTTACACACTGACCGTCCCCACCGGTGGGGGAAAGACGGTGGCATCGCTGGCCTTTGCACTGCGGCATGCGGCGAAGCATGGGATGCAGCGGGTGATTTACGTCATCCCATATACCTCCATCATCGACCAGAATGCCCGGGTGTTCCGGGATATTCTGGGGAGCGGCAATGTGCTGGAGCACCATTCCGGCGTGCAGTTTGATCTCTCCGACGGCGCGCCGCCGGAGGCCGTCCGGAAAGCGCTGGCCACGGAGAATTGGGACATGCCTGTGGTGGTCACCACGGCGGTGCAGTTCTTTGAGTCCATGTACGCCGCCCGTTCCTCCCGGTGCCGCAAGCTGCACAACCTTGCCAACAGCGTCATTATTTTCGACGAGGCACAGATGCTGCCTTTGGCGCATCTGCGGCCCTGTGTGGCTGCCATGGCTTCGCTGGCGGAGCAATTTTGCTCAACAGTGGTGCTTTGTACGGCAACGCAGCCATCTTTGGATGACCTGCTGCGCACCTACGCGCCAGACTGTCCCGTGACAGAGCTCTGCCCGCAAACGGCAGCACTGTATGACCGCTTCCGCCGCGTGACCTTCCAACACTCCGGAACGATGACTGACGAAGTGCTGGCAGAGCGGCTGAGTGAGCAGCGGCAAGTCCTCTGTATCGTCAACAGCCGTAAGGCTGCCCAGAGCATATACGCATTGCTGCCGCAGGAGGGCAGCTATCATCTGTCCACGTTGATGGTCCCCGCTCAACGACAGGTGCTGCTTGATAAGATCAAAGAACGGTTAAGAAGGGGGGAACCATGCCGGGTGGTATCCACATCGCTGATCGAGGCGGGCGTGGATGTGGATTTTCCTGCCGTCTACCGGGAATTGGCGGGGCTGGATTCCGTCATGCAGGCGGCGGGGCGCTGCAACCGTGAGGGAAAACGTCCTGCGGACGAGAGCTTTGTCACGATTTTTGAGCGGACTGAGCTGCCGCCGCAATTGTTCCAGGCCGCCGTCGGCGCAGCCAGAGAAGCGCTGAAAGAGGATCGCGACCCTGCCGCGCCTGAGACGATGACTCGGTACTTTCGCAGTCTGCGCGATCTGAGCGGCGATGGGCTGGACCGGCAGGGTGTTATCGAGGCATTCACGCAGGGAATCGGGGGCTGTGAATTTCCGTTCCGCACAGTAGCAGAGAAGTTCCGTCTCATCGACCGGAATACATATACCATCTACATTCCTTATGGTGAAGGCACGGCTTTACTCCGGCGTCTGCAGGACGGTGAGTGCTCCAGGGCCCTGTACCGTAAGCTGGGCCGTTATGCCGTTTCTGTATATGATAAGCATTATCAGGCGCTGTACAATGCAGGTGCGCTGCTGACGGCGCGGGAGGTTCCCGTATTGGACGAGGACAGTGCCATTTTGACAGATCTGACGCTGTACAGCGAGACCATGGGCCTGTCTCTGGAGCCGGAGACAGGCAAGGCGGAGTTTATCTGAAAAAATATTTAAGGAAGGGAGTGACCTTATGGCAATACAAGTGGAAGTGTGGGGCGATTACGCGCTTTTTTCGCGGCCTGAGTTCAAAGTTGAGCATGTGAGCTACGATACCATGACGCCGTCGGCGGCCCGCGGGCTGCTGGAAAGTATTTACTGGCACCCCGGTTTGCGATGGCGCATCGACTGCATTCATGTATGCAGCCCCATTCGCTTCACCAACATTCGCCGCAACGAGGTGAAGGATACCATCAGTGCCCGCAAGGTAAAGACCGTCATGGAGAAAGGGCAGGGAGAACTGTATTTGGCCACGCCGGAAAGCATCCAGCAGCGGGCGGCCATGGTGCTGCGGGACGTGCACTATGTGATTGACGCCCATTTCGACCTGACGGAGAACGCTGCTCCCGGCGACAACGCCGGAAAGTTTCAGGACATCATCAAGCGTCGCCTGGAACGGGGCCAGTGCTACAGTATGCCCTATTTCGGCACAAGGGAGTTTCCGGCCCATTTTCGCCGCTGCACGGAGCTGCCGCCCTGTCCGAAGGAGCTGGAGGGTGTCCGTGATCTGGGCTGGATCCTGCTGGATATGGACTACACCGATCCCCGGAACATCACGCCCCGGTTCTTCCGGGCCAGTCTGACGGACGGCGTGATGGTTGTGCCGCCATGGAACAGTGAGGAGGTGAGGGAATGATTCTGCAAGCGCTGACGCAGTATTATGAGGATCTCCTCCATCGCGGCGAGATCGCCGCTCCCGGATGGAGCCCGGCAAAGATCAGCTTCGCCCTGTGTCTGGATAAAGACGGCCAGGTGACGCAAATAATCAATATTCAACAGCCATCCGAAAACGGAAAGGCGCAGATGCCGCAGACTATCAAAAATCTACCTGCACCGGTAAAGCGTACCGTTGGCATTGCTTCCAACTTCCTGTGGGACAACTCAACCTATCTGCTGGGCGTTGACCAAAAGGGAAAGCCGAAGCGCAGCCAGGATTGCTTTCGCGCTGCCGCAAGTCTGCACCATACCGTATTGGATGGCGTGGATTCGCCCGTTGCCAAGGCGATCCTGACGTTCTTCGATACCTGGCAGCCGGATAAGGCGATGGAACATCCCGCCTTGTCCGGACAGTATGAGGCAGTTACCGCAGGCGGGAATCTGCTGCTTCGGGTGGACGGCCGCTATTCACATGAGGATACCGCCATCCGCGAGGCGTGGCAGCGGTATCGGGACGGCGCAGGCGAGGACGCCGTGCGGATGCAGTGCCTTGTCACAGGCCGCGAGGATGAGATTGCCGCCACCCATCCCACCATCAAGGGTGTACGGGATGCCCAGTCCAGCGGCGCAACGCTGGTGGCGTTCAATGCGCACGCCTTTTGCTCTTATGGGCGGGAGCAAAGCTACAACGCACCGGTAGGCAAGTACGCCGCATTTGCCTACACTGCCGCCTTGAACCATCTGCTGGCGAAAAGGAACAATGTGCAGGTCATCGGCGATACCACCATTGTCTGTTGGGCAGAGGGCGCAGAGCCTGCTTATCCTGATCTGTTTATGGCGTTCATGTCCGGCAATATGCCATCAGGCTTATCGGAAAAGGATCTGCAGGCTGCCTTGAAAAATCTGGCAAAGGGTCTGCCGAGCACGGACCTGGGCGTGGATCCGGACCGCACCTTTTACATTCTGGGGCTGGCGCCTAACGCGGCCCGGCTCTCTGTCCGATTCTTTCTGCGGGACAGCTTCGGCAGGCTGATGCAGAACGTCAATGCCCACTATGAGCGGCTGGAGATCGTGAGGCCTGCAAACGCTAAGCCCGGTGTGCTGCCCCTGTGGGCGCTGCTGCGGGAAACGGTGAATCCAAATTCCAAGGATAAGTCTCCTTCACCGGCCATGGCAGGAGCAACGGCACGGGCCATCTTTTCCGGCGGGCTGTATCCGGCGTCGCTGCTGGAGGCTGTCATGCTCCGTATTCGTGCGGAGCGGAACATCACATGGGGCCGCGCGGCCATCATCAAGGCGTATTATCTGAAAAATCCACATACGGACTGTCCAAAGGAGGTTTTGACTGTGAGTCTCAACGAAGCCAGCACCAACATTCCTTACACGCTGGGCCGGTTGTTCTCCGTTTATGAATCGGCGCAGCAGGCGGCAAATCCCGGTATCAACGCGACCATCAAGGACAAGTATTTCAACTCGGCAGCGACCATGCCTGCCAGCATCTTCCCGGTGCTGAACAATCTCTATCAGAAGCATCTGCGGAAGCTGGAGCCCGGACAGAGAGTCTATTTCGACAAACAAGTCACTGTGTTGAAGGGATTGCTGGGCGAGAGCTATCCTGCCCGTATGACGCTGGCCCAGCAGGGCTCCTTCGACCTTGGTTACTATCACCAGACACAGAAGCGGTATACGAAAAAGGAGGAGAATGAAAATGTCTGAGCCTATCAAGAACCGGTATGAATTTGTGGTGTTTTTCGATGTAGAGAACGGAAATCCCAACGGTGACCCCGACGCGGGCAACATGCCCCGTATAGACCCAGAGACCGGCTACGGGCTGGTGACGGACGTCTGCCTGAAGCGAAAGATCCGCAACTATGTGGAGATGGCAAAGGAAGGGGAGACGGGCTATCGCATCTACATCAAGGACGGCGTACCGCTGAACACCAGCGACAAGGAAGCCTGCGCCTTTGTGGGCGTGGACGCGGACAAGCTGAAGGATGCCAAGAAGAAGGACGAGCATCTGGACGAAAAGCTGCGGGACTTTATGTGCCGGAATTTCTACGATATCCGCACCTTCGGTGCAGTCATGACTACCTTCGTCAAGGGTGCGCTGAACTGCGGACAGGTGCGCGGGCCGGTGCAGCTGGGCTTTGCCCGCAGCGTTGACCCCATCATGCCGCAGGAGGTCACTATCACCCGCGTGGCCATCACTACGGAGGCGGACGCGGAGAAGAAGGGCACCGAAATGGGCCGCAAGTACATTGTACCCTACGGCCTGTACCGGGTGGAGGGATATATCTCCGCCAACCTGGCCCGCAAGACTACCGGATTCTCCGAGGATGACCTGAACCTGCTGTGGACAGCTATCCTGAATATGTTTGAAAATGACCACTCTGCCGCCCGCGGCAAGATGGCTGTGCGCGAGCTGATCGTGTTCAAGCATGATTCCGAGTTGGGCTGCGCTCCAGCCCATAAGCTGTTTGATCTGGTGAAGGCAGCTCATAAGGACAACGTTACCGCCCCCAGAAGCTATGAAGACTACACCGTTACGGTGGACGAGGCGGCTCTCCCCGCCGGCGTTACCTGCACACGGCTGGGGTGATCTATCCGGAGGAGCGCTTTCTTCAGCTCTCCGGTTTGCAGCACTTCAAATTCTGCCGCAGACAATGGGCGCTGATCCATATCGAAAATCAGTGGGCGGAGAATTACCGTACCACAGACGGTGCGATCCTCCACGAGCGGGCCCACGATAAGGACTTCACCGAGAGCCGCGGCGACCTGCTCATTACGCGGGATATGCGGATATTCTCCCCGACCTTAGGGGTTTCCGGTGCCTGTGACGTGCTGGAATTCCACCGCAGCGGCGTGGGGATTCTGCTGAAAGGGAGGGATGGCCTTTGGCAGCCCTATCCGGTGGAATACAAGCGCGGCAAGCCCAAGCAGGACACCACGGACGCCTTGCAGCTTTGCGGACAGGCTGTGTGTCTGGAGGAAATGCTCTGCTGCCAGATCCCGACCGGCGCGCTGTACTACGGCGAGACGCACCGCCGTACAGAGGTGGAATTCACGCCGGAGCTGCGGCAGGAGGTCAGGACGCTTCTTGAGGAGATGCACGCTCTGTATGAGCGTGGCTGGACGCCGAAGGTCAAGCCGACAAAAGCCTGCAGCGCATGCTCTCTCAAGGAGCTTTGTCTGCCGAAGCTGATGCGGAAGCAATCTGTTGCGGACTATCTGCGGGATCATCTGGAGGAGACGCCATGAGACAGCTTTTGAACACATTGTTCGTTACATCAGAGGATGTGTACCTCTCGCTGGACGGTGAAAATGTGGTGGCCAACCGGGGTGGGGAAGCCGTTGCCCGCTATCCGCTGCACACGCTGCAAAGCATCGTGACCTTTTCCTATTCCGGTGCTTCACCGGCACTGATGGGTGCTTGCGCCAAGCGGGAAATCGGGCTGGCTTTTTGTACCCAGAGAGGGCAATTCCTTGCCCGTGTCTCCGGACAAATGCAGGGCAATGTGCTGTTGCGGCGGACGCAGTATCGGGTCGCCGACGATCCCTCTGAAAGCTGCCGCGTGGCCCGAATGATGATTCTGGGCAAGGTCTATAACGCCCGCTGGAGTGTGGATCGCACCCGAAGGGATCATGCCATGCGAATTGACAGCGGCCGCTTTACAGCGGTGTCCCAGCAGCTGCAGGGGCTTTTGCCGCAGATCACGGCAGAAACCTCGCTGGACAGTCTCCGGGGGTTGGAGGGCGCCGGCGCCACTGCCTATTTCAGAGTTCTTGACGACATGATCCTGCAGGGAAAGGATACCTTCTTTTTCCGTGAGCGCAGCCGCCGACCGCCGCTGGATGCTTTCAATGCCATGCTGTCCTTTGCGTACAGCCTTCTGGCCCACGACTGTGCTTCCGCCTTGGAATGTGTCGGCCTGGATGCCTATGTGGGTTTTCTGCACCGTGACCGTCCGGGACGTGAATCCCTTGCGCTGGATCTGATGGAGGAACTGCGTCCTTGCTTTGCGGATCGTTTTGTGCTGACGATGGTCAATAATCGCATCATTAAGCCAGAGGATTTCGATTTTCGGGAAAGCGGTGCGGTATTTCTGTCGGACACAGGACGTAAAAGCTTTTTGCAGAAATGGCAGGAGCGCAAAAGGGAGCCGATCACCCATCCTTTTCTGGAGGAAAAGCTTCCTTGGGGTCTGGTTCCTTATGTGCAGAGTCTCTTGTTGGCAAGGTATCTGCGGGGCGATTTGGACGACTATCCGCCGTTTTTATGGAAGTGAGGGGCTATGCTGGTATTGATCACCTATGATGTAAATACAGAGGACGCCGCCGGACGCAAACGCCTGCGGCAAATCGCCAGGCAGTGCGTTAATTACGGGCAAAGAGTGCAGAATTCTGTATTTGAGTGCTTGCTGGACACCGCACAGTGCCGCAGTCTGCAAAATACCCTTTGTAAGATTATGGATCCCCAGCGGGATAGTCTGCGATTTTACTATTTAGGGAAGCAGTATGAAAAGAAGATCGAGCATTTCGGCTGCAAGCAATCGTATCTGCCAGAGGACACACTGATGATCTAGTGCGAAGGAGAAGCGAACAGAACGCGTCAGGAAGGTTCGCACCTACTTTTGCAAGTTGAGTTCCTGGATTTATCAGAAAAACGTTCTGACAGACGACGTTTCCTGTTGGTTTTTATGCTTTAACTGTCTGTTATTGCAAAAATGCAGAACATAAATTATGCATTTTTGCTGTCGCGCCCCGTATGGGGCGCGTGGATTGAAATGTAACATGCAGAGCTTTGGCGGTACTGCAAGCTGGCGTCGCGCCCCGTATGGGGCGCGTGGATTGAAATATCGGCGGGAGTACATAGCCGTCGTTGGGATATCGTCGCGCCCCGTATGGGGCGCGTGGATTGAAATGGCTTGTATCTTGCTGGCGGTGTTTTGTCTGGGGTC
>OHIL01000635.1_pt1 | contig 14121 bp, 7 predicted proteins | sample 1568231 | NCBI WGS metagenome assembly OHIL01 (sample SAMEA3879565, study PRJEB24766) | human gut metagenome | biome: human-associated habitat; feature: feces | place: USA | collected 1985/1987 | reverse complement strand
GTCCACATGGCTTTCGGCCGCGAGGTGGATGACCCCGTCGATGCCGTACTGTCCGTGCATCATGTGTGAAACAGGAAGAATAGACTTCTCATCACGCATGATTACCTCGCAGATACGTCTGACCGACATAGCGATACCATAATATGTCGCATGTTTTCGGTTGATTATCTCATAAGCACTGTTCTTTACGTTTGCAGCGATTTCCTCTGTATTCTCCTTGTGCTTGTAGTGACCTCTCATCTCGCACATCTTGTGAAGCTCCACTCCGGAAACATTGGCTGATGACCATGCAACCACCTCACTGTCTCCATGCTCACCTACTATAAATGCATGTACGCTTCGGCTGTCCACCTCAAGGTGCTCTCCAAGCGCGTACTTAAGTCTTGCACTGTCAAGCACGGTACCTGACCCGATGACACGCTCCTCAGGAAGTCCTGAAAGCTTCTGTGCCACCTGTGTTAAAATATCTACAGGGTTTGCAACGATAAGTAAGATTCCACCGAAATTTCTCTTTGCAATCTCCGGAATGATGCTCTTGAAGATTGCAACATTTTTATTTACCAGATCAAGTCTTGTCTCGCCCGGCTTTTGGCCTGCACCTGCAGAAACAACAATGATAGCAGCATCTGCCACATCATCATAACCACCTGCATATATCTTCATAGGTCTGGCAAAAGGAATACCGTGGCTTATATCCATCGCCTCTCCCTCAGCCTTGTCCTTATCAGCGTCAATGAGAACTATCTCAGAAAAAAGACCGCTCTGCATAAGTGCAAAAACTGATGCCGAACCAACGAATCCACATCCGATCATGACAGCCTTTCTTGGGTTTGTCTTAACAACTGCGCTAGTTTTATTGCTCATGTACGTTCCTCTCTTTCTTATACTATAATTCAAATAGTTGCTTTTTATTATAACTATTCATCCCAAACACAAATTCTCAATATCTGCTTTGTTATCAGTAGTTCTGAATAATTATCCATATTTATATTATACCCGCATTGTACATATAATCCGTTGTAAAAACAACAAATTACTTGATAAAATACAATCAATAGCCCATTGTTCCCATTTTTATACAATTTTAATGCAGATTTTCACATAAAAGTGCAATACTAAAAAGCAAACCGGACCAATACAGCTGAATGAATTGTCATTTTGCATATTGATCCGGTTATATTAAAATGCTGCATCCGCTTATTTTGTGCTTGAATTTCTATACTCAAGCGGTGTCATTCCATACAGCTTCTTGAACTGTCTGTTAAAATGCTCCACGTTCTGATATCCTGCCTCGATTGCGATATTCTCAACAGTTGTGATGCTGTTTCTCAGCAGTGTACGTGCCTTCTTCATCTTGGCATTGGTGACCAGCTCCCCGAAAGTCTTGCCTGACTTCTCCTTTATGTACTTGGAGATATACGGCTCTGTCAGGTTGAACTGTGCAGCCATGTCTGCAAGCGATACTGTCTTGTAGTTGGCCTGGATGAAGTTGAGCATGGCAATATAGCGCTCATCCTTCACGTGACTGTCAGCCTTGGTGGCAAGGTAATGGTTTACTGCAACAACAAGTGCTCCGATTGATGCCTTGATGATATCCTCATCCACACCTGCGCCCCAGAACATACTGCCGTCAACTGTGATACCCACATATGCCATAGCCTTTGATGAAGAGCCGTGTGAAAGCGCATGCTCCTCGTATACAGTGAGCTCAAAGCTGATGTCAAAATACTGCTTAATTATATTGCTGACCGCATCGAGACGGCCGTTTCCATTGGCGTCTACCTTTCTGGTGCTGTCATTGTGTAAAATAACTGCCTCTGCGAAAATGCCGTTTACCTGCTTAAAGTGGCACTCCGGTATAGTGAAATATGGATGAAAATCCACATAATTGTCTGTAAAGATACTGTGTACCCACTCAGGTGAAAGCTCCTTGTGCTCCTCGTCCGATACCTGCTTGACCATGTATCCGACCTGCTCTCTCATCTGCTGTGGCACATTGATACCGAAGCTCTGCTTAAGGATATATGCCACTCCGCCCTTTCCTGACTGGCTGTTGATACGGATAACATCAGCCTCGTATGTCCTGCCGACATCCTTTGGATCTATAGGCAGATATGGAACCGTCCACTTATCAAGCTTCTTTTCCTCTCTCCACGCCATGCCCTTTGAGATTGCATCCTGATGTGAGCCTGAAAAAGCAGAAAAAACAAGGTCTCCCGCATATGGCTGTCTCTCGCCTACCTTCATTCTGGTAAATGTCTCATACTTCTCCCTGATCTCCGGCAGATTTGAAAAATCAAGCTGTGGATTCACTCCGTGTGAGTAAAGATTCATGGCAAGTGTCACGATATCTACATTTCCTGTTCTCTCACCGTTTCCAAACAGCGTACCCTCTATCTCCTCAGCTCCTGCAAGCACACCTAGCTCTGATGTGGCAACACCGCAGCCTCTGTCATTATGAGGATGTAAGCAAAGCACTACTCCGTCTCTGTACTTGAGGTGCTTGTTGATATACTCTATCTGTGTGGCAAAAACATGTGGCATAGCATTCTCTACTGTGGTAGGGATATTGATGATGGCCTTATTATCAGCCTTTGGCTGCCATACATCAAGCACAGCGTTGCACACATCAACCGCATAATCCACCTCAGTGCCCGAAAAGCTCTCCGGTGAATACTGGAAACGGAAATTACCGTCAGTCTCTGCTGCAAGGTCTCTCAGTAAAACAGCTCCGTCAACTGCAAGCTGCTTTATCTCTTCCTTTGACTTCTTAAACACCTGCTCGCGCTGTGCAACAGATGTGGAATTGTACAGATGTACAACTGCTCTCGGTGCTCCCTCAAGTGCCTTGAAGGTCTTCTTGATGATATGCTCTCTGGCCTGTGTCAGCACATGTATAGTAACATCATCAGGAATCATATCCCTCTCAATAAGAACTCTCGTGAAATTGAACTCTGTCTCAGAAGCTGCCGGGAAACCTACCTCGATTTCCTTAAAGCCTATATCTACAAGCATCTTAAAGAAGTCAAGCTTCTCCTCAAGACTCATCGGCTCGATTAGAGCCTGATTGCCATCACGTAAATCAACCGAACACCACAGTGGTGCTTTATCTATATAATCCTTCTTAACCCAGTCATAAGTACATTCAGGAGGCAGAAAATAACTGCGCTCGTATTTTTCATATCCTTTCATCTTAAAACCTCTTTTCGTTTGAACTGATATAATTGTAACACATAAGCGCAGTTATTGGAATGATTATATTTAATCACTTTGGTTGATGTAATTTAATTTTTTATAAAAATATAATCAACTTTATTGATTTTGATTATTCTAATCAGATATTTAGGCTAAAATATCCGGCTAATCCTCTCTCTTATTACCCCAGAAAAACAATGCAACTGTTCCCGGACCGGTGTGGCTTCCTATAGTCGTACCGATATCATTTATCTCTACTTTGCCCTTCATCTTAGGGAAGGCAGCCTCTATCAGATCAGCTACGGCTTTAGCATCCTCATAGCATGCAGAATTTGATATATAGACCTTATCCGAATAATCGGCACCATCCTTGCAGAGCGCCTGCATCTTCACAAGCATCTCCTTTATTGCCTTCTTTTTGGTGCGGATTTTCTCACGCACAATAAGCTTTCCCTCATTGCTCACATTCATGAAAGGACAGATATTCAGCACATTTCCCACGAATCCCGCGGTCTTTGAGATACGGCCGCCCCTAATAAAAAATGTAAGGTCTGATGAGAAGAACCAGTGATTCACCTCAAGTCTGTGCTCCATGGTCCAATCAGCCAGTGTATCAATATCCATGCCGCTATCCCTAAGGTCAGCGAGCTTATCCATCAAAAGACCAAAGCCTGACGATGCTGCCAGCGAATCAATCACATATATCTTTCTGTCAGGGTATTCCTCCTTAAGAGCCTCCTTCGCAAGCCTTGCCGAGTTGACTGTACCTGATATACCTGAGCTTAGTGTACAGTGAAGCACATCATATCCCTCATCTAGAAACTTCCTGAAGTACTCCATGTACTCCTCCTGATTAATCTGCGAGGTCTTTGTCATGGCACCAGCTTCCATTGCCTTGTAGAAATCCGGCAGTGACATGGACTGTCCTAAATCATCCATATACTCTTTGCCGTCGAGCTCATAGTGAAAGCACGCGTACTTAATATTCCTTGAAAGCATATGCTCTCTGGTAAGATCTGCTGTTGAACAGCAGCTAATCACATAATTTGACATATTATTTTCCTTTACCTTTATATATAGTCAGACACATATGGTATCTCATGGTACAAAATATCATCAAGCTTTGCAACAGCATCATATGTAGACTGTATTTTGCCCATCTGCAAAAGCTTCTCCGCACTCTTGTAGCCCAAAAGCAGTGTGGTAAATGTGCCAATAGACATGCTAATGTGATACTGCGGCTTTTTGTCGGTGAGAGCACAGTGTCCTTTCTCAAAATCAATGACGAATGTGCCATTGTTCCATGGCAGAAGCTCATCTTCTATCTCGAAGCTAAAGCAGCCGCCTGGACCATCCGGGTCACAGTTGTACTGTGAAATAAACTGCGCCACATCGATGATTCTGCCCATGGCGTATGGTCTGATCGTCTCCTTTATATCACTGTCATCGAGCTCAAAAGCGATAGGCTCGCTGTAATAGTTGTTGCCTCTGACCTCATCTATCATGGAATCATGCGCATGAATGTATTCCCACAGGCCAAGCTGTGCCTCACGATTTAAGTAGATGAGCTCCTTGATGTGCATAACATCGGAGCTGATAAGATATACCATATAGCCGCACGGTTCATCATCCTCGTTGTAGTAGATGGCCACCATAGTATCATCCTCATCCCAGCGGAAGTACTCTTCCCAAGCCAGATTGTTTCTGTACAGACAACCGTGAGTCTTCGCGGCAAAATGAGTATGAAGCTTCTTAAACTGCTCATCATCCCACTGCACACGGCGCACATAGCCCGGCTCCTTAAGCTTTGTGGGAATCTGTCTGTCCTTTATCACATATGTCATCTTGTTTGAGATAATCTCCCAGCCAAGCCCTCTGTAAAGAGGTATTGAGTATGGGTACAAAAGAGCAAACGACTTGTTGCTATCGCGCATTCTCGTAAGACTCTTTCTCATGAGCTTTTTCATGAGACCGTGACCGGTGTACTCAGGATATGTACAAACACTTGTGACAAAGCCTACCTCATAGCGCTCGCCGTATATATTCATATCGAGCGGATATACAGCAAACTGAGCCACAAGCTCCTCTTTTTTGTCTATGATATTGAAGCAGCCGAGCACATCAGCTCTCTCAAGCACCGGAAACTTCGACTGCTTGATTTCGTCATCCTTCCAGCCTGTCTCGGCAAGGTCTGCCTCTGTCACCTGAAAAGCATAACGAAGCAGTGCATTGTACTCCTCCGCATCATCCTTTGTCAGTACTCTTATCTTAAATTCATCTGATTTAAAAGAATGCATAGTGTCCTTTCTCGCCTGTCTTTACTGTATACATCAGATCGTCCGCCTTTTTAATGAGCTCGGTAATCTGACTCTCACTGGTAACATTTCTCTCATATGAAATACCGATGGAGCAGGTGATATTCTTCTCCTCATTAAACTCTACGTCATGGTTGAGATATTTCTTTATCTGCCTGCTGAAGCCGTCTGCCTCTGCAATTCTCGCATAGATATCCTTTGCGATATTCTCAAGCTCGTATCTGGCACATGACTCAATGACTATGATGAACTCATCACCGCCATATCTGCTCACAAAGCCTCTGTCCTTAGCAACTTCCTTGAACACAAAGGCCATCTCCTTAAGTATCAGATCTCCCACATCATGACCATATGTATCATTATAATGCTTGAAATTGTCCAGGTCAATAAACATAAGACCCACATCCATGCCACCGGATGTAACACTTATGCGCTTTTCAAGCTTTTCAATCTCCTGATACATACCTGCTCTGTTATAGATACCGGTAAGCATGTCAGTGATAGCTGCCTGCTTCAGCCTCTTGTTCATCTCATTGGCCTTCTCATTGGCCTCAATACGGGCAATGGAATACTCAAGCTCTCTGAACAACAGCTTGAAAATGCTCAGATCATCCTCATTGAGCATGTATCGCTCGATTGAGCCATGCCAGTTGTCCTTCATGCGCACATATGCTATGAGTACACTTGAAAGTGCATCATTCTTGATAAAAGGCACTGCGACAAATGAGCATACATCATCCACGCCGAAGTACGAGATGACATTTTCATACTCGCAGAAGCCCTCTGCAATCTTTGATGTGGCAATGCCCTCCGGATAGTCTATCATGATATCACATATACCCTTTATAACCTCATCTGTCATATCACAGCCCGTATCATTATAAAGCACCTGCGGCTCCTTCGCGTGCAGATCTATGATCAGCGCACAGTCAAGACTGAAATGATTGATGAAATTGCTCATGGCATTTTCAATCATGGTGTCCTTCTTCTGGTCATTGACATCGATAATGGTCTGCCATATGGAAATAAACTCCATCTGACGCTTTGAGCCCTGATAATCCTTTTCGAGCCCATGCTGCTTTACAAGCATATTAATCTGCCGCTCATTGATATGGCCATCACTCAGTGACTCCAGGTTGATATTTTTTAACATGTCAAGCGGAGCTGCCTCTGCTATTTCATGCATCCTTTTATTGTGTGCCTCTAAAAGTATTCTCTCATGCTCTATAAGCTCATTTTTGCCGAGCAGCTCAAACAGCTTCATCCTGCTTTCCCTGTATATCGAATAGGCAAAAAATTCGTTTCCCTCCGCATTAACGAGATATCTCTCCGCATCCTCAAAACGTAAAAAGGCTTCTTCCTTTTCACCATCGTGCCACAAGAGCATGGCTGATGCAAAGGAGTAAAGGAACATCTCATCATCGCATCTGGAATAGTCCTGGACTGCCTCAGTTCTTGTGGTGTCAATTACTCTGTAGATGACATAATTAAGAAACTGCTTGCAGCTGAGCAGATAGCGCTCACAGCTGAATCTGTCACCCGAAAATATAGATGCAAGCGCAAGAAGCGCATATACCTTACTCGTGTTGCACACTCTTAAGCTGTTTAGATGAAGCTTTATAATAGTCTTCATGGCAACTAAAAGTGCATGGACAGCCTCCTTATAATTGCCCTGCATGATATAGTTAAGAGACTTGTTATAATACACCTCAGCTATATCCTCCGGCATCTTCAGGTAATATAACATATTGATTGCAGCATTGTAATAATTGTCAACCAGCTCATTTTTACCCATGGCACTTAAATTGTAGCCTATAGACGTAAGCACTCTCGCAACATATATATTGCCGTGCCCCTTCATGAACTCGTATGTACGGATAACATATAAAAAGGCTATCTCATTGAGACCGCTTGTGCTGGCAAGCATGATAGTCTTCTGATATGCATCATACACAAGCTGCTCATTTCCTATCTCCTTCGCAAGCTCAAGCCCCTTTGTAAAATGCTTTAGTAATGATTCATCATAAAAGGACTGCTTCACCACATCCCGGCTATTGTCGTATGCGTAAATATATATATGTGCCAGATGATTCCTGTAGCCGTGCTTTATGAGCTTTTCTATAATTTCATCACTGACAGGTATATCCTGTACACAGAAGAATATATTGTACCAGCCTGACATCTTTATCATGACTGACAAAAGCTCTGCCTTAAATATCAGTGTGTCATCCTCTGCCAAAACTGCATAGTCATAGGCACTCTTTGCACTGTTTCCGGCCTTCTCAAGCTTGCCCTGATACATATAGCAGGTGCCCTTCATGAAATAATACAGCGAAAGATAATGCTCACTGTCATTTTCCGGTATCAGCGCTTTGTATTCATTCGTGAGCTCAATCGCTTTGGACATCTCTCCAAGTAAAACAGACGTCCTTGCATAGACCATATAAAAGCGGCGCAGGCTTTTCTCATCAATCCATGCATCCTCAAACTTAAGCTTATGCTCTATGATGCGGCAGCCTCTCCTTGCCTGCTCAAAATCCAGAAACTCCATGATATTTGATGCTTCCTGTATACTCTGCTCAAAGTTCATAGTGATATACAGCTCATCATCATTTGTGGTTTTTATGTTATTTTTAAGTGGTCCGGCACTGCCTATATAGTATATGGCGCTCCTGTCCTCAAGCGACTCAACTATACGATCCCACACCTCAACAGTGCTGTCTGCACCCTTGACTATGGCATTGACACCTAACACGATACCGATATTGGCGCATGGATTGTCAATCAGATACTTGATGGTCTCAATTGAGCTCTTAGATGCCATCTGGAATCTGTTTATCACAATCATCAAAGGCCTCACCTCAGAAAGCCTCTTGAGCATGTCAGCTATGGCCATCGTCATGCGTCTCTGCTCGTATGCTACCTCATTTAACAGCACTGTCTCCTCTCTGAAGCACTCACCGGTCTCATAATAGCTGTTTAACACCTGTCTGTGCAGATAGTACACACCGCACTCCTTCTGGAAATCATCAAAGCTTCCGCCTATGAAGCGCCTGTGCATATTGCATATGATGTCCAAAAATGGCTCATAAGCTCCGACCAGCGTATTGTAAGAGAACTCACTGTATGCAAAAAAGACGTTATCCTCATTGCTTTGATAACGTCTTATAACCTCAAGATTTTCAATCGAAAAATCATTGCTATAATTCGCCATTACGATATTTCGAGTCTCTTTTCCTATGCGATTGTAAATCTGCTCGATTACCCCGCTATAATACTTCTCTATCATCTAATTACCCCATCATGTTCCAAAGCCGACACAGTGTATATCAATCCTCCTGTAATCAAGCTTTTCCGAAATAATCCTAAAACCATAGTAGACCAAAACTCCTAAAAAGTCAATCTTTTGACTCAATAATGATAAATTTTCCTCTATGGATATCAACCACTGCATGGTCATCTACTATTTCATTGGATATACCAAGCGATGTAAACCTGTCAAAGGAATAATCAGTAACAGGATACTTAAAGCCTCTAAGGCTTACCTCATTGTCGTCTGTCACTGCTATAAGCGAGACAAACCTGCCATACTGGGCTGATTTTTCAATAGTTACCGGCTTATCCGCCATCCTTATACGGTTGTTTGTGTCGATAATGCTGATATCAGTTTTACTTTCCAATCCTATTCCCAAGAGTGAAATATTTCCAAGCACATGGTCTATTCTGCTTCCTGTTGCTCCAAGCATCACTATGCTTCGTGCACCCTCGCTTATGGCAAGTCTTATGGCATACTCTGTATCAGTATCATCCTTTATGGGATTGAGCCTGTGTATCTCGGTCTGTCCTTTTCTCTCAAAAAATTCTAAGGCCTTTGTCGTGGCTGAATCGAAATCACCTACAATTATATCAGGCGTGACACTGTTTTCGTACAGGAAATCCATTCCGCTGTCAGCCGCAATTATGGCATCTATTCCGTCAGTCTTTATCTCATTTAAGCCGAATTCCTTATCTATTTTTCCACCACATACAATCAAATACCTCATTTTATCCACCTTCTTATAAATAACATATCCACATTCGCTACAGCCCCGGAAGCATTTTTGTTTTAACCTGCATCTGTTACATCATGATATTCAGAAAACCCTTTACATTTTCTTCTATATCTCCGCTAAACACCGCACTTCCCGCAACAATGATATTGGCTCCTGCCGCAAGCAGTGTCTCCACGTTCTCAAGATTAACACCACCGTCCACCTCGATATCAGCCTTATTTGCGGTTTTCTCAAGAAGCGCCTTTAAGTCGCGCACCTTGTCTACAGTGTACGGAATAAGCTTTTGTCCTCCAAAGCCCGGATTTACAGTCATGATAAGCACCATGTCCACCTTTGGAAGCACATACTCTATGGCTGAGAGCGGAGTAGCCGGATTTAATGCTACACCTGCCAGTATGCCTTTTTCCTTTATTGCCTCGATTGTCCTGTCAAGATGCTTACATGCCTCCGCATGGACTGTGATGATATCTGCTCCTGCTGTCGCAAAATCATCTATATATCTGACCGGCTCATCTATCATCAGATGCACATCAAACATACGCTCTGTGCACTTTCTGATTGTCTTTATGACCGGCAGTCCTATTGATATGCTTGGAACGAAGCTACCGTCCATAACATCTATATGCACATACTGTGCTCCGGCCTCATCAAGCTGCTTAAGCTGCTCTCCGAGTATTGAATAATCCGCTGATAAAATTGATGGTGATAAACAGTTCATGTTTTCCTCCGTTTGATTATGTTTTAAATTAATACTTTTGTCTGTTTTTAAGCTCCTCATATAAAAGCTTATAATTATCATACCGCACCTGCGATATTTTCCCATCTGCAAGAGCTTCCTTCACGCCGCAGTCCGGCTCATTTATATGACTGCAGCCCTGAAACCTGCAATATGGCTCATACTCTACAAACTCCGGATAACATGTCCACAGATCTTCCTTTTCAAAGCCCGGCACATCCATCGAGCTAAAGCCCGGTGTATCCATGATATACGTGCCATCCTTTATAGGGATAATCTCAGAATGTCTGGTCGTATGCTTTCCGCGCTCTATTTTCTCACTTATATGTCCGGTCTCCATCTGCACATCATCCTGCAGACAGTTGATGATAGATGACTTGCCAACTCCCGAGGGGCCTGCAACCGTGGTTGTCCTTCCCTCTAAAATGTGCTTTATCTCATCTATGCCCTCACCTGTTTTCGTGCTGGTAAAAAGCACTCTATAGCCTGCCGGCTCGTATATGCTTTTAAGCTCCTGCTGCTCTTTAGGTGTGATTAAGTCCTTTTTGTTGAAGCATATGGTAACCGGGACATGCTGGTACTCCATCATACACAAAAACCTATCAAGCAGGTTGAAATTGGGATCCGGCTTTGCGGATGCAAAAATAACCAGGGCCATGTCTATATTGGACACAGCCGGCCTGATAAGTTCGTTTTTCCGTGGCAGTATACGCTCGACATTGCCTATGTGCTTTTCATCATCGAGGACTGCTATGTCGACGATATCGCCTACCAGCGGCTTTATCTTTTGTTTTCTGAAGGTGCCTTTTGCTTTGCACTCGTAGAGAGTGCCGCCTGTGGCAGTTTCTTTTGCTTCTTTGGTTTCTTCTACGTAGACGTAGTAGAAGCCGGCAATTCCTTTAATAATTTTTCCTGTCATGGTTTTCCTTGTGTGCTTTTGTATTTGCAGGAGTCACGCTTTCGGCGGGGTGCATGCCGCGCTTTGAGGTTGTGCGGGTGGCGGAGGCAGGCATATATTCCTCTTAAAAAATATGAAGCAAACCCCGGGCTCTCCTACGGACAGGCTATGGCTTGCTCTGCCCTGTTCTTTCCTCGGTAGGTTTATGGCACCCCGGGGCATTTCATATTTTTTCCTCGGAACACATGCCTGCCCCGCTTCCTTAGTTTCTCTCCGCGAGTTCAGGTTTTCGTCCGCGGGTTGGTGTGGTAGTGGGGTGCGGATAGCACCCACTTTGTGGGTGCTATCCGGTGGCTACAATAAAGACATGTATTGTGTTGCTGTTTTGTGTGCTATATGTGTATTGTGTGTATTTACAAATATGATGGCGATACGGAAAACTTGACGTAGCTGCGCTACGGCTCGTTTTCCTCATGCTCATTTTTTATAATATTAACAATCAATATCATACAAATAGTTATCTAACAGTAACTTCCTTAGTTGCAGTCTTTCCCGATTCTCTATTTTCAGTTCCATCTTCATTTGTCGTAACTAAATCATATGTCCATTTTACTGTTGCAATTGCTGATGAACCATCAATTGTTCCAGATACTGTAACCGAAGCACCCGTTACATTACCAGAAGCATATTCTTTCTCATCATCATGCAGACTATATGTTCCTGATATATTTTCTGCTTTTGCACCCTCTGGTATATCCAATGACAATGTCGTTGAAACCTTCTTTGAAACCTGCTGCTTACCCTTACTGAGTGTCAGTGTGATTGTGGTGCCTGCGGCTACGGTTTCGCCGGATTTGGTCTGGCTGATTACGCTGCCGGCGGGTACTGTGTCGCTGTACTGGGAGTCGGCATAGGTGTACTTGAGCCCTGCTCCTGCGAGGGCGCTTTCTGCATGTGACTGTGAGGCACCTACTACGTTTGGCACGGTGATTGGCTTCTGGCCCGGTGAGAGGGTGACTGTTACTGTGCTGCCCTTTGCGGCCTGTTTCTTTGCTGATGGTGACTGTGCTGTTACTACATCTGCTGCTACACTGTCATTGTAATCTCCATACTCGAAGGTGACACTAAAGCCTGCTGACTCGAGTGTACTCTTTGCTGAGCTCTTGGTCTTTCCGATTACACTTGGTATCTTGACCATCTCTGATGTACTATCACCTTTTCCTGCGATAACTACATTAATCTGTGAACCACGCTTTACTGTATCTCCGGCCTTGACATCCTGCTCAAGGATTGTGCCATCCTTTTGATCTGACTGCTTTGTCTCAAATGCAAATACTGTGAGGTCAAGCTTTAAGCGGTCTACTGCCTTCTGAGCATCCTCCACTGACATGCCTCTGATGTCAATCATCTGGCCCTCTGTCTCAGTCTGTGTCTCTGACTCTGATTCAGACTCGGTCTGTGTCTGTGACTCTGTCTGCTGTGACTCTGAGTTCTTTTTGCCGCCAAACTTAAACACTCCTGCCACTGAAAGTGCAAGATATATGATAACTATTACAATGATTACGGCTGTTACTATACCCATGATTGTGATTGCTTTATCCATCTTTGGATTTAAAAGCTTGCCGTCATCATCATCGTCTTCGTCGTCTTCGTCTTCTTCGTCATCATCGTCGTCTAAGAGTGACTCATCATATTCATCATCATCGTCTTCATCGTCAGCATACTCATCACCATTATCTGCATCGGTATCATCATCGTTTAAGTCCTCTGCAACACCTCTGCCTTCTTTTATCTTGTCAAGCTCCTCCGGGCTTATAACCTTGGTCTTGCCACCGTCAACGAGTGGTGCTATTGTAACGAAATCCTCATCAGGATGCGCAAGAGAGCGCCTTATGTCTGTGAGAAGCTCCTCAATAGTCTGGTATCTGCGGTCCGGTGTCTTTTGTGTACACTTTAAGATGATTTTCTCAAAGCTGATTGGCAGATCCGGTGCGTAGATGCTTGGCCTTGCAATCTCCTCCTGTAGGTGCTGCAGTGCAACTGCCACTGTGGTATCACCGTCAAACGGCACACGGCCTGTAACCATCTCAAACATTACGATTCCCAGTGAGTAAATATCACTTCTGCCATCGACGAAGCCGTTTCTTGCCTGCTCCGGAGATGCATAGTGTACTGAGCCCATCACATCTGAGCTTATTGTATTTGAAGATGTAGCCTTTGCAATTCCAAAGTCTGTCACCTTTACCTTGCCATCTGTAGAAATAATGATATTCTGCGGCTTGATATCACGGTGAATGATATTTTTATTGTGAGCGGCCTCTATGCCCCTTGCCACCTGGATTGCAATACTTGCAGACTCCTTGAATGACAGCTGGCCCTTTTTCTCGATATAAGTCTTAAGTGTGATACCCTCGACATACTCCATGACAATGTAGTACAGACCATTCTCGCTGCCTACATCATAGATATTTACGATATTTGGATGCTCAAGTCCTGCTGCTGACTGTGCCTCAGCACGGAACTTGGTCACAAATGAACTATCCTCCGAAAACTCCTGCTTTAAAACCTTTATAGCTACAAAACGGCTCAGTATATGGTCTTTTGCCTTGTATACATCAGACATGCCGCCTGCGCCAACCTTGCTTAGGATCTCATATCGATCCGATAAAAAACTTCCTATCTCTAACATCTGTTATTACCTCGTCTTAAAATGGTTTAATAATCATTACAGTGATATTATCGCGGCCACCGTTTGCATTGGCCATGGCGACAAGCTGTGACGCTGCTGTCTCGATATTATCATTTTGCCTAATAGTATCGCATATTTCTTTATCTCTCACCATATTGGTAAGTCCGTCTGTACACAGAAGAATCCTGTCGTCCTCACATAGCTCGACCTCAAAAAAATCTGCCTCCACATGATCT
>OHIL01000629.1_pt1 | contig 14184 bp, 10 predicted proteins | sample 1568231 | NCBI WGS metagenome assembly OHIL01 (sample SAMEA3879565, study PRJEB24766) | human gut metagenome | biome: human-associated habitat; feature: feces | place: USA | collected 1985/1987 | reverse complement strand
CCCTTTCCGTTTCTCAGACACCTCCGTTAACAATCCCTCAGTCACAGTGACGGAAAACACAATTCTCTGCCAACGCATCTTCAACTTTTATAAAAAGCAATGTTGAAAACGTTGCGCTTCACTGTGCCAGCTCCCTTTACACAAGGGAGCTAAAGGTGATAGTGCTTTACCAACCCTTCCAAACCCGCACTATCCCTTGCTTCGCACCACCACACTTGCCTCCCTTGTCAAAGGGAGGTGGATTGACGGCAAGGCACAAACTGTCGCTTTGTTGCATTTTTACTTGCGATACATCCACCTTTTTGATTTATCAAACTTTTCGCCGTCAAGACGGAGGGATTGCTATACCACCCTTTGCTCAGCACCACATCTATGCCTCCCTTGTCAAAGATGAGGTGCTGTCGCCCGAAAGAATTCGGGCGACTACCGGAAGGATTGCCACACCACTATCCCTCGCTTGCACCAACCCTTCCAAAAACCGCACTATCCCTCTCGCTTTTCGTAGGGGAAGGGCTTGCCCCTCCCGTTGCACCGAATACTACCACCCTCACAACCATTGCAAAAGGACAATAATCCCTCGCCCCGCACTATCCCTTGCTTTGCACCACATTCTTGCCATATGAACGCTCTGTTGGTTTTGCATCCATGCCTCGTCAGCCATTAGTGTCGCTGCGTCCTGCAGCGACTAAGTGTGGCTGACTTTAATCATCCTTGCTTAAAACTTTGGGCGTTCAACTTCGGGCATCCATGCCTTGCTTGCTCCTCCCGTTGCACTGAATACCGCCCTTGCCCAAGACGACAATTAACCCGAATCGGAAAGCATTAAAAAGAATCCCCACTGCCTGCTTTGGCAATGGGGATTCGGTCTTGTATATCTGTTTTACTTTAAGTATTTACCAACATCGACAGCAGGCGCAGAGGTTTCAGGTGCGGGATTACCGGAGCAGTCAAGCGTATATCCGCCGACCGAAATTCCGGTTATTTCGCCGTTGCCGTCAAGCGTCAACGTATAGCTGTTATCGCCTGCCGTGCCGCTTAAGGTCAGCCTGTCGGTGCCTTTACGGGCGGTGACATTTTCGGCTGTTCCTGCACTGTCAATGCACTGCGTGAGAAGCTCTGCGGCTGAGGCAAACTGCGGCGAGGAACTGCCGTATTCATATTCTATCCCGTCGAGGCTGTACCTTACGGTGTTGCCGTCATCGGTCACGGTAAGCCCCTTCACGCTGTCCGGAGAAGTAAAGCATACAGTCCATACGCCTGCACTGCGAGTAAACTCCGCCTGTGCCGTAACGCCGTCGCAGGCGACCCTGCCGCTGACGCTCATATCTCCCTTCAGATCGGGGATTTCCGCCTTTTCGGCGGCAGCGCAGGATGTGCATAAAAGACAGGATAAAACGGCTGTCATGATAATCATTCTTTTACTCATAATACGTCGTCCTTTGTAAAGTAATATAGGACAACGTGAGGAGTTAAGCTATTCCGTAGAATTCACGCAGGATATATGGGTAAAGCTGCGGCAGCTCTGACGGCAGAATTCCGCTCATACTGCGTTCCCGTGCGGCATACTGTGCGGATAAGCCGAAAAGATACGCTCCGAGCCTTACCGCATTGCCCGTTTCAACGCCCTGTGCAAGCAGTCCGCCGATAGTTCCTGCAAGCGTATCACCGCTTCCGCCCTTGGCTAAAGCCGCATTACCGCTCATATTTACGGCGGTAAATCCGTCCGGCGAGGCATATACGGAGTATGCATCCTTGAGCAGAACGTGAACGCCGTATTTTACAGCGAAATCTTTGGCACAGCTCAGCTTGTGACGGAGGATGTAGTCGGTGTCAAGTCCGCTCAGCCTGCTGAATTCCTTGATGTGAGGGGTAAGTATGAGCCTGCCTGTGTTGTCCTTCAGCTCATTTATATGCGGAGCAAGGGAATTTATTCCATCTGCGTCGATAACTATCGGGCAGGAGGTATTGTCAATCAAGGCACAGAGCAGACGGTAGGCTTCGTCGCTGTTGCCTACCCCGCATCCGAACAGGATTGCAGTGGCGGTACGGGCGTTTTTGCACAGCTTGTCCGCACAGTCCGAAGTAAGCGTTTTACTGCCGAGCGGAAGGTAGATACATTCGTGTAACGAGGTGGCAACGCTTGTTGTGACCTCGCTCACCGAGGCAAGCGTAACAAGCCCTGAACCAGTTCGCAGAGCTGCATTAGTGGACATCCACGCCGCCCCGATACAGCTCTCGCTGCCCGAAACATTCAGCAGCCTTCCGAACGTTCCCTTGTGGGTGATACGGCTTCGGTTGACAAAGTGGGAGGCGAGGAAATCGCCGTTCAGCTCGGCATCATATTCGCTGAAGCAGGCCTCGGATATGCCTATGTCGAGCAGTACAATATCGCCCGAAAACTCACTGCAGGGGACGTAAAGCTGACCCGTTTTTACGGCTCCGAGCGCAAAGGTCATATCCGCACGAAACGAGTATTCATCGGCATTCCCGTCGGTTGCGTTACAGCCGGAAGCGATGTCGGCACAGAAGCGCAGGGCGGCGCTCCCGTTGCAGTAGGAGAAGAGCCTTCTGACCGGGGGAGCAAGCTCGCCGTGGAAGCCTGTGCCGTAGACGCAATCAATGATGATGCCGCAGGAGCCAAGCTCACTCAGCACCGTTTCCGGTTGGTCGGGGTAGCTTAAAACGGCTTCGTAATCGGGTTTGTACTCGTTAAAGCAGTCTATGGCGAGGTCGGTTTTCGGGGCGGAGCCGACGAGGACTATGAGGGGGGAGAAGCCCCGTTTACGCAGATTATGGGCAACTGCGAAGCCGTCGCCGCCGTTGTTTCCGCTTCCGACAAGGACAGCCGCACGGCAGGGCTTTACGATACGGGAGATGTGAAGGGCGATGGCAGAGCCTACATTCCGCATAAGAACGGCACACGACGTGCCTTTCTGCTCACACATCGCTTCCGCTTTTTTCATCTGTGACGGAGTTACAACATACTGTTTTGCCATAAAAACTTCCTTTCAGAAAATGGCAGGTGAGCATTTTTCTCCCTGCCATTGATTTACAATCACACCTGATGATTCAGAAAACGCTAAGTGGCTTACCTATCACGAAAAGTAAGGCACCAATGATGCGTCAGGGTGATGAATAATGTAGTTTTTGAAAACACGGTGTTTTTTGACTCGGTAAAAGGCAAATAATAACATTATTTCAGCTTATAGAAAAAGTCTTTTTTTATAAAAATAGAGCAAATTCTCTATCCCTAACCCCAAACCCCTTCCCCGTGGGAAGGGGCTATATTACAGGGGCTACCGCCCCTAGACCCTGTCGGGGGCTACGCCCCTGCGACCCCTTTTTTATCAACGATAGAGGTTTTTCGACAGACTGAAATAATAACATTATTTCTGCTTTTTGTCATCCGTGTTTTTGCAGTCGGAATTTTTGTTCTTGACGAAGATTTTCTTAATATCTTTAAGCTCGTGCTTTTCCTTTTCCTTTTTCATATAAGGGGGGTGAGGGAAATAGACCGGCTCGTTTGTTTCGTCATCTATATGGTGGATGTCACGGTACACGTTTGAGTCGGAAGGAAGGTCTTTATTTTCGAGTCGTTTTTTGACCCTGTTTTTTGTGAAGCTGTATACAACGGCGAACAGGGGTATACCGATGATAAGGCCGACAAAGCCGAACAAGCCCTGACCGACAAGCATACCGAAGATGACCCAGAAGCTCGAAAGACCGGTCGAGTCGCCGATAATCTTCGGGGCGAGGACGTTACCGTCAATATTCTGGATGATAACGACCATAATGGTGAAATAGATGCACTGGATCGGGTCAACGAGGACGAGCAACAACATACACGGGATATATCCTATAAACGGTCCGAAGTAGGGGATGATGCAGAATATACCCATAACAACGCCGCAGAGTACGGCATAGGGCATATTGAAGATGCTCATAAGCAGTACATAGACCATACCGATAATAAAGCTGTCGAGTATCTTACCTGTGATAAACTGACCGAAGGACTTGTTAACCTCACGGGTGCTGTTGATAATCTTTGTAGCAACCTTAGGCTTGAACAGGCAGTAGAGGATCTTTTTGAACTGAGCGGCGAAAAGCTCCTTGCTGTTGAGGAAGTAGATGGCAATAACGAAGCCGAGCAGGAGATTCATAAACACGCTGATTATGTTCATGACGTTGGACGAAATCAGATTCCATATATTGTTCATCTGAGGAAGAAGCTCGGTTGACAGCCAGTTGTTGAGCATATCGGAAATACCGCCGGTGAACTGGAGGACATAAGCCTCTACCTCGGGGTAGTTTCTGAGGGTCTGCGATACCCAGTCGCTTATCTGCGTAACGTATGTCGGCATATTGTTTACGAGCATAGTAATAGTGTCGATAAGCTGAGGGAGAAGTACCCAGATTATACCTGTGAGTATAAGCAGGGCAAGAATCATAGTTATAGCCACGCTCATAACTCTTGCGACCTTGCGGACGGGGAAGGTCTTGGGCGGCGGTTCTTCGCCGGGGTGTTCACGCTCGAACTTTTCACGCTTTTTGTCCTGTATTGTATAGAACAATCTGCGCAGGCACGGCTTTTCGATGAAAGTCGCTATCGGGCATAGGATATATGCTATAACAAAGCCGTATAGGACGGGTGTCAGTATAGACAGGAACGAGAAGATGCTGTCGAGTATTTCTTTAATCTGTGACAGACCGAGGAAGAACACGATAGCGGCGGCGATAACGAGGAATGCGGTCACTCCCCAGTAGAGATATTTTTTATCCCATTTGAAGTTCATTACATCACACCTTTATGTTGATATGGAAGTTACTGCTTTTATTATAGAATTATCGGCGGAAGTTGTCAAGGGTATACAGGGAGGAAATGAATGTTGGATGATGAATAACGGGAAAATGAGGGGTGATGGTTGTGGAAGGGTTGGTGTGGGGTGAAGGATGGATGTGCTTTTGAGAAGGTTGTGGGGATGGAGAGGTTGGTGGGCGATCCCTCAGTCTTGCGACAGATAGGGCTGAGCGAATATTAACGTTGATGAAATCGCAGAATGTTGCAATTTATAATAAGAAATAGCCTTGTCGCAATCCAGCTCCCTTTGGCAAGGGAGCCAAGAATGTGGTGCTAAGCGTGGGATAGTGCGGTTTTGGAAGGGTTGGTGCGGAATTGCGGATTTTTGTGTATGGTGAATTTGTAAAGTGGGATAGTGCAAAAGTGAAAGAAACGACAAAAATCCCCCGCAGTTTCTGCGGGGGATAAATTGCTTATTTATTGCTTAAAGCCGAAATTACTTTCTCTTCTTAGCAACGATAACAGCGCCTGTAGCGAGAACTGCGATGCCTGCTACTACTGCAACGCTCTCAACACCTGTGTTTGTGTTGGGCTTTGTAGAATCGCCTGTTGTGGGAGCTGTTGTATCAGCGGGAGCTGTTGTGTCAGCGGGAGCAGGTGTAGGAGCGGGCTTAATGTTTCCACCCGTGATAGCGTCGATACCTGTGATTGTGAATGTAACATTCAGGCTATCATTGAAGAAGATGTCCGAAGTATTTAAAGGAGCATCCTTCGATGTGTCACCGAACTGGTTGTAAAGCTCGATACGGAGCTTGCCGTTATTTTCGATATCACCGAAGAGGATCTTGCTTGAATCAACAGCAACTTCTGTTGTTTCGCCGTCCGTAACCACTGAGATCTTAACGTCGGTTACGTTAACGCCCTTAGACTTAGCAAATGCCATCTTTTCAGCAGGTGTCATATTCGCATCAAAGCCTTCGCTGTTTCCGCCGATGCCTAAAGTTGTAGCGAGGTCAGGGATATCAACGTTGAATACTGCAGCGCCTTCGCACGCTGCAGGAAGCAGTGTTTCTTCGCCTGTTTCTTCATCAACACCGGTACCCTTGATGTTAGAGAGAGATACTGTGTATGTACCGTCCTTAGTAACTTCTGCAGTGCCTGATGTCCACTCTGTGACTGCGCCTGAATTAGGGTCCTCAAAATGACCGCTGGCATCTGCAATAAGTGCGGGATACCAGTTGCCTGATGCGTACATAACGAATGCATCATACTGTGCTGATGCTGCAACAGCCATTGTACCTGCTACTGATGTTGCAACAATGCCTGCCATAATTTTTCTTAACTTCATTTTAATGTCCTCCGTTAATTTCGTTTTGCGATTTCGCAAATATCTTTATTTGCTATCTAAATTATAAATGAAAACGATTTTATAATCAATAGGCAATGTTAACAAAGCAAATTCAATTTTTTGTTAGTTTTGCACAAACTGCACACAACATTTTCCACATATTTACCTATTGTAACATTGTTACACGGCTATTTAGCCGTAAATAAAGTAAATTTAAATAAAAATCGGTTGTATGCCGTAAGGGATAATCTATTTTAAAAAGTATAAAACCGTAATTAAGAACTGAAGCAAAAGCGAAAAGCAAAAAAATTTAAAAAAGGTTTCAAAAAGGTATTGCAATTACGGCGGGAATAATGTAAAATATAATAGATAGAATATGGGGCTGAGAGATAAAAAACAAAAACGGCTTTCAGCGGCGGTATTTTTCCGCATAAACCCGATAAAATATACGGAGGTATTTTAAAATATGATCACAGCAGGCGATTTCAGAAACGGTATGACCTTTGAAGAGGACGGCAACGTAATGCAGATCATTGAGTTCCAGCACGTAAAGCCCGGTAAAGGTGCCGCTTTCGTCAGAACCAAGATCAGAAACGTAATTACCGGCTCGGTAGTTGAAAAGTCCTACAACCCCACAGCTAAGTTCCCCACAGCTTATGTTGAAAGAAAAGACATGGAGTACACCTATAATGACGGCGATCTCTATCACTTCATGGATTCAGAGACATACGAGGACGTGCCGATAAACAAGGCAGAGCTTTCGGACAACTTCAAGTTCGTAAAGGAAAATATGGTATGTAAAGTTCTTTCATATAAGGGCAAGGTTTTCGGTGTAGAGCCTCCCAACTTTGTAGAGCTTGAAATCACAGATACAGACCCCGGCTTCAGAGGCGATACAGCTACAAACGTAACTAAGCCCGCTACTCTTGAAACAGGCGCTGAAATCCGTGTTCCTCTGTTCGTTGAGATCGGAGATATAATCCGTATCGATACAAGAACAGGCGAATATATGGAGCGTGTAACAAACAAGTAATCATATAACGGTTGCTTGAAGTAATTGCAGACAGTAAAAGGAGGATTTTTACTATGACAGTTGCAGAAAAGGTATCATACATCAAGGGACTTGCAGAAGGTCTGGGTGTTGATGATTCAACTAAGGAAGGCAAAGTGCTTGCAGCTATCGTTGACGTTCTTGACGATATTGCACTGACACTGGGCGATATTGACGAAGAACTGAACGATGTTGCAGACGTTATGACCGATATGGAAGAAAGCGTTGACTGCCTTGAAGATGTCGTTTACGGTGATGAAGAAGACGATTACGATGATTATGATTGTGACGAATGCTGCGATGAGGACGATTACGACGACGATATGTACGAAGTAACCTGCCCTAACTGCGGAAACACTATCACAGTTGATTTCGACGTTATTCAGTCGGGTGAGATTCCCTGCCCTAACTGCGGAGAAAATCTTGAATTTGATCTCAGCTGCTTAGAGGACGAGGAATGCGACTGCGGTTGCCACCACGATTAATTTAAAGCGATCTGAACCGCCGGAACGGTCCGGCGGTTTTGTTTTGTTCAAAAACGGACTGATTTACTCTTTTAAGGCAATACCGCATAATTATTGTCGTGCGATTGCTTAGTAGATTTTTCGTCAGATTGTATAAATTGAGTGCGGGCAGGCTGACGCCTGTCAAGCGAAATTTGTGCAAGATGGCGGAAAATATGCAAGCTTAGCGTGCGGCAAAGGCGACAGCCGTTAATTGTGCGGTTTTGCCTTGATATCCGCCTTGATTTTTGAATGCGATAGTGGTATACTATCAAATAACAAATAAAGCCGGATAAAGCGCAGAATAAACGGCTTTCGCCGATTGAAAGGAAACGATTTTATGAGCGAATGTACTCACGATTGCAGTTCATGTTCACAGCACTGCGGTGAAAGAACGGCACCTCAGAGCTTTCTTGAAAAGCCCCACGAGCTGTCACATATAAAGAAGGTTATAGGAATTGTCAGCGGTAAGGGCGGCGTAGGTAAGTCTATGGTCACATCTCTCCTTGCCGTAGCTATGCAGAGAAAAGGCTTCAAGACGGCAGTTCTTGACGCAGATATAACAGGTCCGTCTATCCCTAAGGCGTTCGGTCTTCACGGAAAAGCAACCGGCGACAACAACGGCATCTACCCCGTTATGACAAAGACCGGTATTGAGGTCATGTCTGTTAACCTGCTTCTGCCCGATGAAACAGACCCTGTTGTATGGAGAGGTCCTGTTATCGCAAATACCGTAAAGCAGTTCTGGACTGACGTAATCTGGAACGATGTTGATTATATGTTTGTTGATATGCCTCCCGGAACGGGCGATGTACCGCTTACCGTGTTCCAGTCACTTCCCGTTGACGGAATTATTGTTGTAACCTCTCCTCAGGAGCTGGTTTCGATGATTGTCGGCAAGGCTGTTAAAATGGCTGAAATGATGGACGTTTCCGTACTCGGTATAGTTGAAAATATGTCATATTTCGAATGCCCCGACTGCAAATCACGTCACAGCATATTCGGTGAAAGTCATATAGACGAAGTTGCCGCAAAATACGGCATAAAGAATATAGCAAGAATGCCTATCAACCCGAAATTAGCCGCCGCCTGCGATAAGGGTCTTATCGAGCTTTATGACGGAAATTGGCTTGACGAAACGACCGATATGCTCGAAAAGCTGTAATTGATACCTCTGACCGCAGATATATTCTGCGGTTTTGAGCATCCGTATTGTCAACCTTAAAATCCGCAGGGTGACAGCGAAAGGTAAAACTTATTATGAAATTGAAAGAACAAGTCCTGCTTATACTTATGAGCAGTAAAGGGAAATTCGTTTCCGGCGAAGAAATATCAAAGCAGCTTTACGTCAGCCGTAACGCTGTCTGGAAAGCCATCAACTCTTTAAGGGCGGACGGGTTTATAATTGATGCGGCACAGAACAAGGGCTATCTGCTTTCGGGCGGCGAAACGGACGATTTCACACGCTACGGTATTTTGCGCATAAGGCAGCTGCTGAAAAAATCTGCCGCCGACGCCGATATTACGATAAAGGATACTGTCACATCCACAAATACTCTGCTCCGCATATCCGCCGAAAACGGCGCACCAAGCAAAACCGTTCTTATTGCAAACGAGCAGACCGAAGGCAGAGGCAGACACGGAAAGAGCTTCTACTCGCCTGCCGACACAGGCATTTATATGTCTGTGCTTCTCCGCCCCGATTTCAAAGCCGACAAAGCGTTCTTTATTACCGCAGGTGCGGCTGTATCGGTTGTAAGAGCCATCGAAAAGGTATGCGGAATAAAAGCCGGTATCAAGTGGATAAACGATATAATGCTGAACGGCAAAAAAATCTGCGGTATCCTCACTGAAGCGGTCACCGACTTTGAAAGCGGAAGCCTGCAATATGCCGTAATGGGACTCGGTATCAATATCAGCCGTCCGAAAGGCGGTTTCCCGTCCGAGATTTCCGATATTGCCTCAAGCCTTTATTCCGAAGAAGCGGCAGGAAACGAGCTGAAATGCGCTCTTGCCGCCGAAATACTGAACAACTTCTTCGATATATGCGAACATATGTCTGTTGAAAAGCTGACAGACGAGTACAAAAGCTATTCGGTCGTGATAGGAAAGCGGATAAGGGTCATATCGTCAAATGCGGAATATTATGCTACCGCCGTTGACATTGATAAAAATGCAAGATTGATAGTAAGAGATGAAAACGGGGATATGCACACGTTGTCATCTGCAGAAGTTTCCGTCAGAGAGGGTCAGATATAATTATGAACAAACTGCTTAATCATCTGCGTATCCGCAGTGAAAGGCTCTACATAACGCTTAAAACATTTTTCAAGTGGCTTTTGCTGTCGGGGATAACGGGCATTTGCTGTGGCGTTATCGGCTCGCTGTTCCATCTTTGCATGGAATTTGCGACAGAATTCCGCACAGGGCATTCATTTATGGTATACTTCCTGCCGGTCGCAGGTCTTGTAATAGTTTTCCTCTACAGTATCTGCGGTCTGAAAAACGACCCCGGCACCAATATAATAATCACCTCAATCAGAACCGAGGGAAAAATACCGGTCAGAATGGCTCCTCTTATTTTCATATCCGCCTTTATCACTCATCTGTTCGGAGGTTCGGCAGGTCGTGAGGGTGCGGCGCTCCAGATAGGCGGAGGGCTGTCGGCGGAAATAGCAAGAATTCTCAAGATGGATGAACGCAACGGCAATCTTCTGGTAATGTGCGGAATGAGCGGACTTTTTTCGGCACTGTTCGGTACTCCTGTCACCGCAACATTCTTCGCTATGGAGGTTATCAGCGTAGGAGTGTTTTATTACTCGGCTATTGTTCCGTGCTTTTTCTCTGCGGCGGTTGCACTGGGAATTTCTCACCTGTTCGGAATAGTGCCGGTGACATATAAAGTAGTGATACCGGATATTTCCGTTACGAACATAGCGTTTGCGATGATACTCGGCGTAGGCACGGCATTGCTAAGCATTGTCTTCTGCTATTCGCTCCATAAGCTGTCAAAGCTGTTATCGGCAAAAATCAAGAACAACTATATCAGAATTTTCATATGCGGCTGTGCGATAGTAATACTGACCGCTGTATTCGGAACGGATTACAACGGAGCGGGAATGAATATCATTGCTGACGCTATGTCCGGCACTACACGCCCCGAAGCATTCGCTCTGAAGCTGTTATTCACTGTGATAACCATTGCCGGCGGCTACAAGGGCGGAGAGATAGTTCCGTCATTTTTCATAGGCGCTACATTCGGAAATCTGTTCGGAACACTGGTCGGTCTGCCGCCTCAGTTCACTGCCGCACTCGGACTTGTTTCACTGTTCTGCGGCGTGGTAAACTGCCCTGTAACCTCACTTTTACTCAGCATTGAGCTTTTCGGCGGAGAGGGCATAATATTCTTTGCCGCCGCCTGCTCGGTAAGCTACATTTTATCGGGCTACTACGGACTTTACACGGGTCAGAAGATAATGTACTCAAAACTGCACAGCAAGTACATAAACAGGCATACGAAATAACAGCGGCAAGCTGAGCAACGATAAATATGTGCAGAATAAACAATTTCACGGTATGATTTTTATTGCAGTTATGAAAACTGCCGTAGAAAATGCTTCAGTTATTTGACTTTACTCTTATAATGTGGTATGATTTAGTAATAACATACAACATAACAAATCCGGGAGGACAGGCTAATGTCAGCTAAAAAGGATATATCAAAAGAATTTGACAAAATCTCCGACGATGCAAAGCAGGTGCAGAAAAAGCGTAAATCGCTCACAGGCAGGATATTCAAATGGATGTGTCTTGCGGTAGGCGGCTCGCTCCTTATCGTCGGCGGTGTGAATATAGGCATAAACTACAACTTTTTACAGGAGTCGCTGAAAAATCAGCTGACCGAGGTTGCGGATATGTCTTCGAATACTGTTTCCAATCAGCTTAGCTCCATCACTGCAGAGCTGCAGCAGATTGCGTATGATTCGGGATTTGACGATCTGACGGATACGGGTGCTCTTTCCACTAAGTGCCTCTCGATACTTTCAAAGAACCCTATGCTGACCGATATAAAGATCGTGAATACAGACGGCAAGTGTTTCTATTCCGAAACGCTTGATTACTCGGAAAACGAGAGCTTCAAAAAAGCTGTGGAAACCAAAAAAACAGCACAGGGAGAGCCTTATGCCGCAAAGGATCTGAAGCACGTTCTTATGGATGTTGCGATACCTATGTTCGACAGTGACAATACAACGCTCAGAAGCGTACTTATGGCGTGTGTTGATATGAACACATTCTCAGCCGTGATAGGTCAGACGAAAATAGGCGAAACAGGCTATACCATGGCGATAGACCAGACGGGTACGATAATTGCGTATCCCGATGAAACCAAGCTGACAGAGCGTATAAACTACAAGACGCTTGCTCAGGCGGACAGCTCATATCAGGGCATAGCGGACTGCATAAGCAATGCCATAAAAGGCGAAAAAGGCTTTGCGGAGGTTACGCTTGACGGCGTGGATAAATATGTAACCTATGCTCCTATTGCGAATACGGAAGGATGGAGCTGTCTTGTTGTCGCTACCCCGTCTGAATACACAGACAGCTTAAAGATGTCGCTGTATATAGGAACTGCGGTAGCCGTTATCTGCTTTGTCATATCGGTTCTGGTAATCCTCACGATAGTCAAGAAGGTAATCAAGCCCGTCAAGCTCTGCTCTGACAGGATAGTGACGCTTTCACAGGGAGATCTTCATGCCGAGCCGCTCGACTTCGGCAAAAATATCGACAATGAAATAAGTCAGCTCAGTGAAAGCACGAATCAGATAACAACACAGATAAACGCAATTATCACAGACCTTGACAATATGCTCGCCGCACTCGGAAACGGCGATCTTACATATTCTCCCGCCGATGTTTATATTGGTGATTTTGCAAAGCTGAGAGCTTCATACGAAAGAATAATGCTCTCACTCAACAAGACGATGAGTGGTATCAGCACAGCAGGCGTTCAGGTATCGAACGGTGCGGAGCAGGTATCATCTGCCGCCGCAAATCTTTCGGAGGGTGCTACAAGGCAGGCGGCTTCTGTGGAAGAACTTTCCGCTTCGCTTGCGGAAGTATCCGAAAAGGTAAACCGCAATGCCGCAAGAGCCGGCGACGCAGCCAAGAATTCCGAACAAGCCGCAAAGCTGGTTGATTCGGGAAATGAGAAGATGAATATTCTGCTTGAGGCTATGCACAAGATAGACGATACTTCAAAGCAGATAGCAAATATCATAAAAGCCATCGACGATATTTCGTTCCAGACGAATATTCTTGCACTCAATGCCGCCGTTGAAGCGGCAAGAGCGGGAGAAGCCGGCAAGGGCTTTGCCGTAGTTGCGGACGAGGTAAGAAATCTTGCAGGCAAGGTTGCACAGGCGGCAAGCGATACCACAACGCTTATCGGAGATTCTATCAAGGCGGTAGAGGACGGTACCGCAATCGCAAACGATACGGCGCAAACGCTCGCTCTTATCGTTGAAACTACCACGCAGACGGCTGATCTGATTGAGGATATTTCAACAGCCTGCGAAGAACAGGCGACAGCTATATCTCAGATAACAGCAGGTGTCGATCAGATTTCCTCCGTTGTACAGACAAACTCCGCTACAAGCGAAGAATGTGCCGCATCAGCAGAAGAACTATCTTCACAGGCGACTATCCTTGACGGTATGGTAAACAAATTCAAATTAAGCCAAAAGGCGATTGCGGAAGAACCTGTGAAAGCCGCAGGCAAGGCTGCCGAAAGCGAGAAAACAGCTTCAGCAAAACCTGAAAAAGCAGATAGTCCGGAAGCTAAAAAGCCGACTGAGCCAAAGCGTGACAAGGAAAAAACGGTGAAAAGCAAGCAGGAAATAAAGAAAACCACTGCGGAGGCTAAAGAAATAAAAGCCGAGAAGCCTGCTGTCGCAAGCAAGCCTGCCGATATAATCACAGATAAAAAGGCACCTGAAAGCAAGCCGCTTGCAAGTATGCCGATAAAGAAAAACGAAAGCAAGCCGGTTGCAAGTACGCAGATAAAGAAAACCGAAAGCAAGCCGGTTGCGAATACGCAGATAAAGAAAAGCGAAAGCAAGCCTGTTGCAAATACGCAGATAAAGAAAAACGAAAGCACAGCCGAAAACAAGAAGAAAAACAGTGAATCGGCAATAAAAGCCATATCTGCCGACTTCAAAACGGAGGCTCCTGCACAAAAGAAAACGAATGCTATAGGAATCTCGCATTTTGACACGGCTGTAAATTCGGAAAATGAGTTTACAGAGGACGCAAACGATAAATATTAAGAATTGAGGTGCCGTTTTTGCGGCACCTCGGTTGGTATAAAAAGTCTTGTATTTGATGTACTTCTGTTATAACTTTTAGTATTTGTCTATGATAGCAAGCTACCGATAGTTCTTTTTGTCAGACAGCACTTCTCGGTTTCGCTATTCGAATTAATACA
>OHIL01000625.1_pt1 | contig 14214 bp, 10 predicted proteins | sample 1568231 | NCBI WGS metagenome assembly OHIL01 (sample SAMEA3879565, study PRJEB24766) | human gut metagenome | biome: human-associated habitat; feature: feces | place: USA | collected 1985/1987 | reverse complement strand
ACGAGCTGGGCTGCAAGGTCGTGGCGTTCACCATGGGCCCCCCTCCCGCAGAAGGCATGCTGCGTGAGCTGATGGCCATGGGCGTGGACGAGGGTGTTCTGATCACCGCCCGCGAGTTCGGCGGCTCCGACACCTACGCCACCTCCCAGATCATCGCCGCCGGCATCGACACCTACGGCGTGGAGGAGGATGACATCATCCTGGCCGGCCGTCAGGCCATCGACGGCGATACCGCCCAGGTTGGCCCCCAGATCGCCGAGAAGCTGCACCTGCCCCAGGTGACCTACGCCGGCGAGATCACCAAGGACGGCAATACTCTGACCGTCAAGCGTATGCTGGAGGACGGCTACATGACCGTGAAGGTCAAGACCCCCTGCATGATCACCTGCATCAAGGAACTGAATCAACCCCGTTACCTGTCCGTGGGCGGCGCTTTTGAAGCCTATTCCAAGCCCCTGGTCACCATGACCTATGAGACTCTGAAGGATCATCCCCTGATCGACAAGAGCACCATCGGTCTGGCCGGCTCTCCCACCAATATTCTGACCTCCTTTACGCCTCCTCAGAAGGGCGCCGGCATGATGCTCGAGGGCGCCGGTAAGGAGACTACCGACAAGCTGGCCGGCATCCTGGCCGCCAAGCATATCATCTAAGGAAGGAGATAAGAAAATGGCTTTTAATAGTGCTGATACCGCTGCCTTCAAAAACGTTTGGGTTTTCTGCGAGCAGCGTCAGGGCGTGATGATGCCCACTACGTTCGAACTGATCTCCGAGGGCCGGAAGCTGGCTAATGAGCTGGGCGTTGAGCTGTGCGGCATTCTGCTGGGCGACAACGTGGACGGCATCGCCGCTGAGCTGGGCGAGTATGGCGCGGACAAGGTTTATGTGTACAACTCCCCCCTGCTGAAGGATTTCACCACCGACGCCTATACCAAGGTGATCGTGGAGGCCGTTGAGGAGATCAAGCCCGAGGTGCTGCTGTTTGGTGCCTCCAACATCGGCCGTGACCTGGCTCCCCGCTGCGCCGCCCGTCTGCACACCGGCCTGTGCGCCGACTGCACCCACCTGGACATCGACATGCCCAACTACAAGGGCTTCCTGAAGGAAGCCTCCACCTTGCCCGAGGAGCGCATCGAGAAGCTGGGCACCGTGATGATCAACCGCGAGCCCCATCCCGTGGATCGCGACCTGAAGATGACCCGTCCCGCTTTCGGCGGTCACCTGATGGCCTCCATCATCTGCCCCCGTTTCCGCCCCGCCATGGCTACCGTCCGTCCCGGCGTTATGAAGAAGCGCCTGTGCAAGAAGGACGTTGAGATTCTGCACCCCGCCTTCGCTCTGGAGGCCTCCGACATCCACACCGAGGTCACCGAGACCGTGAAGGCTGCCAAGAAGCTGGTTGACCTGATCGGCGCCGACTTCATCGTGTCCGTGGGCCGCGGCATCAGCAAGGACGTTGAGGGCGGCATCAAGCTGGCCGAGGAGCTGGCTGAGGTTCTGGGCGGCGTCGTGGGTTCCTCCCGCGCCTGCGTGGACGCCGGCTGGATCTCCGCTGACCACCAGGTCGGCCAGACCGGTAAGACCGTGCATCCCAAGGTCTATGTTGCTCTGGGTATTTCCGGTGCCATCCAGCACAAGGCTGGTATGCAGGATTCCGAGTGCATCATCGCCGTGAACAAGAACGAGTCCGCTCCCATCTTCGAGGTGGCTGACTACGGTATCGTGGGCGACCTGTTCAAGGTCGTGCCCGAGCTGATCGAGTCCATCAAGGCTCAGAAGGCTGCCAAGTAAGGTTCGTTCCTTATTGACACGGATTCCCCCTCCGGTTATACCGGAGGGGGATTTTTTGCGCGAAAAACTGCGGATGAGGTGCTGCGGCAGGGGGCCTCCTTCGCAGCAAGTCATGGGACCGGGGGACCATTTGGGTGAGAAGGAAGAAGCGCTGCGGGTGTGGACCGCAGCGCTTCTTCTGCGCACGGAGAGGAGACGTTCAGCCCACAGAGAAAAGTGTGAATTAATTGTTAATATCAAGTAAAAGCCATAAAATCGACGAATTAAATGTTCCAATTTCGGACATTTTTGTAAAACTGTATAAGACCGCAGGGTTGACTTTCCTGGGGCGGGGGACTACAATACCATACTGTTCAAGGAGTAATTTCAAAGGAAAGGGAGGATGAATCATGGAAAAGATTCTGGCAGTCGCCATATTCGTGGTGATGTTCGGCTTCATCATCTGGGACCGCTTTCCCCGTCAGTGGGTGACGCTGATCAGCGGGGCGCTGGTTCTGGCGCTGGTGTTCGGCCTGTGCATGCATGACGGCGGGGCCATCTGGGAGACGCTGAACCTGAGCTGCTTTGCGCAGAAGGGGTTCTGGATCGGGTCATCCGAGTCCAGCACCGGCATCAACTGGTCCACCATTGTATTTATCGCCGGCATGATGGTGATGGTAGAGGGCATGGGCCATGCGGGGATCTTCCAATGGCTGTGTCTGAAGATCGCGAAGCTGGTGAACTATCGGACGGTGCCGCTGCTGATCTGCTTCATGGTGATGTCAGCGCTGCTGGCTATGTTCATCGACAGCATTACGGTGATCCTGTTCCTGGCTGCCGTGACGGCGGAGCTGGCCAAGACCCTGTATTTCGACCCGGTGCCTATGATCCTGGCGGAAATCTTCTGCGCCAATCTGGGCGGATCGGCTACCATGTGCGGCGACCCCCCAACATCATCATCGGCACGTCCCTGGGGCTGAGCTTCTTCGACTTCCTGGGCAACACCGGCGTTATCGCCGGGGTGTGCCTGGTGTTCACGGTGGTGTATTTCTTCCTGTGCTTCCGCAAGCCTCTGGCCGAAAGCGAAAAGAACCGCCCGGCCAATGTGGTGTACCCCGACGCGGCGTCGGCGGTGAAGAACCGGGCGGGCTTCTATGGCTGCGGCGCATCGTTCCTGGTGGTGGTGGTCCTGCTGATTACCCACGCCCAGACGGAACTGACGGTGGCCACCATCGGCTGCATCGCCGCAGTGCTGATGAGTCTTGTGACGCTGCTGACCAGCGGAAGAAAGGCTGCCGCGGGGCTGTTTGCCCGGGTGGACTATAAGACGCTGCTGTTTTTCACGGGGCTGTTCGTGGTGGTGGCCGGGCTGGAGCGTACCGGCTGCCTGGGCGTGTTGGCGGACGGCATCGCCAGGCTCAGCGGCGGCAAGGCCGTTGTGATGGTGGCCATCATCCTGTGGGTGTCCGCTGTGGCCAGCGCCTTTGTGGACAATATCCCCTTTGCGGCTACCATGGTGCCGGTGATCCAGGCTATGGCCCAGACCCAAGGCATTGACCTGCATGTTCTGGCGTGGGCCCTGTCTATGGGCACGGATCTGGGCGGCAGCGCAACGCCCATCGGAGCCTCCGCCAATGTGGTGGGGACGTCGGTGGCCGCCAAGAACGGACATCCTGTGACCTGGGGCAAGTATTGCCGGTACTGTGCGCCGGCTACCATCATGGTAATGGCGGTGTCTATGGTGTGCATCGTGGTGCGGTACATGTAAACAGGCAAAAAAAGAGGACCTGAAAAAGGTCCTCTTTTTTTGCCGTAATTGCTTATTTATCCTTGGAAAAGATTTTGAAAATGTCGTCGTAGGCGCGGTCGATGTTTTCCCGGGCGGTGCTGGCCTCCCGGTCCACGGCGTCATTGAGCTGCTGGGCCTGCTGCGACATCACCGGCTGCTGGGGCGCGGTCTGCGTCTGCTGTACGGGCTGGGCAGACTGCACGGGCTGGGCAGACTGCACGGGCTGAGCCGGTTGGGCGGGCTGCTCCGCCTGGGGCTTGTTCTCGGCGAAGCCGGTGGCGATGACGGTGACGCGGATCTCGTCCTCCAGGGACTCGTCAAAGGTGGCACCGAAGATGGTGACGGCGTCGGGATGAACGGCGTCCTGGACCAGGCTGGCGGCCTGCTCCACCTCCTCCAGGCCGATGTCCATGGAGCCGGTGACGTTGATCAGGACGCCGTGGGCGCCGTTGATGGACGTCTCCAGCAGAGGGCTGGAAATAGCCATCTTGGCGGCCTCCTCAGCCTTGCCCTTGCCGGCAGCACGGCCCACGCCCATGTGGGCCAGGCCCGCGTCCTTCATCACCGTGGTGACGTCGGCAAAGTCCAGATTGATGAAGCCGGTGTCGCGGATCAGGTCGGAAATGGACTGCACCGCCTGGCGCAGCACATCATCGGCGATCTCAAAGGCATTGGCGAAGGTGATCTTCTGATCGGTGGCGTATTTCAGGCGCTCGTTGGGGATGATGACCAGAGAATCCACCCGGCTGCGCAGCTCCTCGACGCCCTTTTCCGCCTGCATCATCCGGCGGCGTCCCTCGAAGGAGAAGGGCTTGGTGACTACGCCTACCGTCAGTACGCCCAGCTCACGGGCGATTTCCGCCACCACAGGGGCAGCGCCGGTGCCGGTGCCGCCGCCCATACCGGCGGTGATGAACACCATATCGGTGCCCTCCAGGGCCTTGGTCAGCTGGTTGCGGCTCTCCTCGGCGGCCTTCTGGCCTACCTCGGGGTTGGAGCCGGCACCCTTGCCGTGGGTCAGCTTCTCGCCGATCTGAATTTTATAAGTAGCGCTGGACGCATTGAGCACCTGCTTGTCCGTGTTGACGGCCACGAAGTCCACGCCCTTGGTGCCGCTGCGCACCATGCGGTTGACCACATTGTTGCCGCCGCCGCCGACGCCGACGACCTTGATATTGACCACATTTTCGGGGCCGGTTTCCATTTCAAATGCCATGTCGGTTCCTCCTGCCAGTATATATCGAAAGATGATCGTATGCAATATAACGTGCTTTTTCTATTGTATAACGGATTCAGTGACCCGTCAAGGGGCGGGGGATGATTTCCCGGAAAAAGTTGCGGTTTAGCCGGGAATGAACCGGGCCTTGCCGTCCTTGTCCCACTGAATGGTGCCCTGGTCGCTGCCGTCCAGACGGCCGATCACCGCCGCCAGGTAGTTCAGGCGGTAATCAAAGTCGTCGTCCTTTTTCAGGACCACGTCGAAGCGGTCCAGATAGCGCAGGGTGATGCGGCTGGGGTCCTCCAGGTCGATGGACTGGACGCTGCCGGCCATGTCCTTGCTCAGCAGCTGCTGCCACAGCTGCCGGAGTGTGTCCCATTTGTCGGCATTATCCGGCACGGCCAGCTGGTTCAGCTGGGGGGATGTCAGGGCCAGGCCCGTGACCAGGGGGTAGGACTCCCCCTGGCCGGGCTGGAGCTTGTCGATGAGCTTGCCGCTGCCGTTGAGAAGCCACACCGCGCCATCCTGCTCCAGGGCCAGAGGGTGGGCGCACTCGGTGATCTCAATATGCAGGGCGTTGGGCAGCTGGCGGCGGATGCGGACGGACTCCACATAGGGCAGCTGCTCGGTAATGGATGCGGCGGCCTGGTGCTTGTTCAGCAGGAACAGGTTCCCGCCCTGGCGGATGCCGCTGGCCTGAAGCACCTGCTGCTGGGAATAGCGGGAGGTGCCGGTGACAAAAATCTGCTCCGCCTTGAAAAACAGGGACAGGGCCGCCACAATGGCGCCGCAGATCAGAACAAACGTAAGAAGTCTATAGAGAAACGCAAGGCTGCCCTGCCGCTTCCGGCGGCGGCTGCGTCTGTGCTTGCGGGGTTGGGTCATTGGAAGCTCCTCCCTCTGTGATATCTGTGTGTATGTGGGCCCCCAGGCGGGCCAGGTCGCCGGGCAGGTCGCTGTAGCCCCGGCGGATATGGTGGAGGTGCTCCACCGTGGTGACGCCGTGGGCCTGGAGCCCGGCAATCACCAGGGCGGCTCCGCCCCGAAGATCCATAGCCCGGACCCGGGCGGCGTGGAGCCGGTCAACGCCGCATACCACCGCCACCCGGCCCTCCAGCCGGATGTCGGCCCCCATGCGCACCAGCTCGGGCACATGGCGGTAACGGCTCTCGAAAATGTTTTCCACGAATACGGTGGTGCCGCTGCTGCGCAGCAGCGACGCCATCAGCACTGCCTGGGCGTCGGTGGGGAAGCCCGGATACGGTGCGGTGCGAATGGGACTGACAGCCCGCAGATGCCCGTCGGAGGTCAGTCGGATGCCGTCGTCCCGGCAGACCAGACCGCAGCCGGCCTGGCGCAGCACGCCGGTAACGGTGGACAGGTGGCGGTAGTCCACGTCCCGGAGGAAGATGTCTCCGCCGGAGGCGGCAGCCGCCGCCAGATATGTAGCCGCCGCGATGCGGTCCCCCAGAATGCGGTGGCAGCAGCCATGGAGCGGCTCCTCCGCGCCTTCGATGACCACGGTGGAGGTGCCTGCCCCGTGAACGCTGGCCCCCAGCTTTTGCAGAAAAGCCTGCAGGTCCACGATCTCCGGCTCCCGCGCCGCGTTGGTGATAACGGTGACGCCCTCCGCGCCGCAGGCCGCCAGCATGGCGTTCTCTGTGGCGCCGACGCTGGGGATGGCCAGCACGATCTGCCCGCCGGTCAGATGCCGCGCCTGACAGTACAGCTTGCCGCCGCGCTCCTCGATGGACGCGCCCAGCGTCCGCAGCGCCGCCAAATGCAGATCAATGGGCCGCGGCCCCAGCTCGCAGCCGCCGGGATAGCTCAGCTCCGCCCAGCCGCAGCGGGCCAGGATCGCCCCCAAAAAGATGACCGATGAGCGCATCCGCCGCATCAGCGTCTGGGGGATGTCGCACCGTGTCAGCACCCGGCTGTCCACCAGCAGGTCGCCGTCCGACCAGTCCACCTTGCACCCTAAGTAACGCAGGATATCCGCCGCCGCGTCCACATCCCTCAGATGCGGACACCGCCGGATGCGGCATCCGCCGCCGCACAGCAGCGTGGCCGCCAGAATAGGCAGCACGCTGTTCTTGGCTCCCTGCACCGTTACGTCGCCGCCCAGCCGGTGGCCTCCCTCTATGGTGATAGACCCCATAAAACCCCTCCCGCCCTTCATAGTCGCTGTACGACATTGTATGAGGGGACAGGGGCAGGGTGTGAATATGCTTACTTGACCAGCGCCATGACCGTCTCGTAGATCCGTTCCGTGGCGTCGGGGATGCCCAGCGAGAGCATACCCTGCTTCATCCGCGTCTGCTTGTCGGGGGAGCGCAGGATATCCGCCGCAGCACGGTACAGCGCCGCACCGTTGGCCTCGCGCTCCAGCAGCACCTCCGCGCCGCCGTGGGCCTCCAACAGCCGGGCGTTCTTCTCCTGATGGTTGTTGGTGACGTAGGGGGACGGCACCATAATGGCGGGCATCCCCAGCGCCGTCAGCTCACTGATGGTGGAGGCACCCGCCCGGCAGATCACCAGATCGGCGCCGCGCATCACCGTGGCCATGTTGTAGATATACTGCCGCACATCCAGCGCGGGGCAGTCGTTCAGTCCGCGCTGCTGTAAAGCACTTTCCATTGCCGGCCAGCCGCCCTTGCCGACGGCGTGGATATGGTGGAAGAGGAAGCCGTTTTTTCGCTCCTCCTCGAAGAAGTCCAGCATAGCCTCATTCATATGGCTGGCGCCCAGACTACCCCAAAAGGATACCACAACAGGACGCCCGTCGTCAAAGCCCAACTCCTGCCGCGCCTCCTCCGGCGTTTTGGTGAAGAAATCGCCCCGCACCGGGGTGCCGGTGACGACGATCTTGCCGGGGCGGCGATAGTGCCGGCGGCACTCCTCGAAGCCCACCATGATGCGGTCGGCGGAGCCCTCCAGCATTTTGGTGGTGAGGCCCGGGACCATGTTGGACTCGTGGACCGCCGTGGGGATGCCCATGCCGGCGGCGCATTTTACCACCGGATAGCTGGCATAGCCGCCGGTGCCCACCACCAGATCGGGACGGAAATCACGGAGAATGGCCCGGGCACGGCTGCGGGACCTGGCCAGCATGGCCAGGGAGTTCAGGTTGTGCCCCAGGCCGCCGTGGCCCAGGGAGCGCTGAAAGCCGCCCATGGGAATGCCCCGGAAGGGGTAGCCCGCCTTTTCCACCAGGTCGCGCTCCATACCGTCGGGGGTGCCCACAAACAGAAACCGGGCTTTGGGGTCCTGCTGCCGCATGTATCCGGCCAGAGCCAGGGCGGGGTTCACATGGCCCGCCGTTCCGCCGCAGGTAAAAATCACTTTCATTTTGCCGCGCCTCCTATCCGTTCTGCGGCGCAGGCATCTGCCGCGAAACGCTGAGTACGATGCCCATCTCCGCCAGCTGGCACAGCAGGGCCGTGCCGCCGTAGCTGAAGAAGGGGAGGGAAATACCGGTGGCGGGCACCAGGCCCGTGACCACCGCAATGTTCAGAAAGGTTTGCAGACTGGTGAGGGTCATGAAGCCTACCACCAGCAGAGCGCCGAACCGGTCCCGGGCGTGGAGGGCGATCCAGAAGCCCCGGAGGATCAGCAGGGCGAATACCAGCATGACGACGCAGGCACCCACCAGGCCCAGCTCCTCGCAGATCACGGCGAAGATGCAGTCGTTGTGCTCCTCGGGCAGGTAGAGGAATTTCTGCCGTCCCTTGCCCAGGCCCACGCCCAGCAAACCGCCGGAGCCGATGGCGATGAGACACTGGGCGATCTGCCAGCCGTCGCCCCGGTACCAATCGGCGTTGAAGGGGTCCCGCCAGGTGTTGATGCGGTCCTCGCCATAGTGGAGGATGCCCTTTTTCACCAGGGTGACATACAGGGTGCCCACCAGACCCACGCCGACAATCCCTGTGGGGATCAGCCAGCCCTTGATGCCGCCCACGATCATCAGAACGATGCCGGTGCAGACAATGAGGATGGTGCCGGACAGATGAGGCTCCAGCATCATAAGGCCCGCGATAACGCCCAGGATCAGCAGATACGGCCAGATGCCCTGACGCCAGGTCTGCATTTTCTCGCGCTTTTTGGAGATGGTGGCGGAAAAGTAGATGACCACGGCGAGCTTGGCGATCTCGGAGGGCTGGAACCGCAGAACGGTGCCCTTGATGCCCAGCCAGCGGGTGGCGCCGTTTTCCGTGATGGCAATGGGATTATGGGGAATGATGACCAGCACCAGCAGCGCCAGAGACGCCCACAGCAGCAGACGGCCCACGCCCCGCAGACGCTGATAGTTCAGCTTGCTGAGAGCGAACATAACGGCAAGGCCCAGCAGGGCGAAAATGCCCTGGCGGATGAAGTAGTACGCGCCGTTGCCGCCGTTTTCGTAGTAGGCGGAGGGGAAGCTGGCGGACAGCACCATGACCATGCCCATAGCCGTCAGCAGCAGCGTCAGCAGCAGAAACGGCAGATCCATAGGACCCCGGGCGGCTTCCCGGGACTGCTCCATGGCGTCCTGACGCCGTTGGGCGCTCCAGGTCCCCACGGGACGTCGTTTGCTTGTGCGCAGGGCCATGGGCTCCCCTCCTTTCCGAAATGCTTTTGGTTATGCGCCGAAGCGATCCATAACGCCCAGATAAGCCAGAACGCAGAACAGGGCGCTGACGGCGGCAAATACCGCCACGATTTTGGTCTCCTTCCAGCCGCACATCTCGAAGTGGTGGTGGAGGGGGGCCATCTTAAAGATCCGCTTGCCGTGGGTGAGCTTGAAATACGTCACCTGGATGATGTCGGACAGCGTCTCGCACAGATAGACAAAGCCTACCAGCAGCAGGATCAGGGGCATGTCATAGGCAAAGGCCAGGGCTGCCACCGCACCGCCCAGGAACAGGGAGCCGGTATCGCCCATGAACACCTTGGCGGGATAGTGGTTATAGCACAGGAAGCCCAGCAGGCCGCCCACCAGAGCGCCGGCAAAAACGCCCAGCTGGCCGAAGCCCTGCCACATGCCGCCCAGCACCGCGAAGAATACGGCCACCGGCACCGTGACGCTGGAGGACAGACCGTCGATGCCGTCGGTAATGTTCACGGCGTTGACGGTGCCGATGATGACGAAGGCGGCGAAGATCATATACACCACCCACGGCAGCACCAGATGGGTGTTGAAGAAGGGGATATACAGGTTGGGGCTCAGCATGCCCTCGTACCGCATGAGACACAGGAAGGCAATGGCCGCCGCCAGCTGAAGCAGGAACTTCTGGGGGGCGGTGAGGCCGGTGTTGTGGTGATGCTTCACCTTCTGATAGTCGTCGATATAGCCGATGACGCCGAATACCAGGGCGAATACATAGACATACAGGTGGGTGAAGTTCCCCTCCAGCATGCCCCTCCAGCCCAGGATCAGAATGGCGATGCCGATGCCGATGATGAACATCAGGCCGCCCATGGTGGGAGTGCCCTGTTTGCCCTTGTGCCAGGTGGGGCCAACCTCCTTGATGCTCTGCCCGGCCTTCAGCCGGATCAGGGCGGGGATCAGCAGCTTACCGGCTGCCAGGGTGATCGCCAGGCTTACGACGCCTGCCAGAATAATTTCCATCATGTTCTCTCCTTCCCGTCCCGTGGGGACGTGGTCAGCTTCCGTTTATATATTCCGCAATGATCTGCCTTTCATCCAATGGCAGCAGCTTTCCGTCTGCTTCCTGGGTGGTCTCGTGGCCCTTGCCGCACAGGAGAACGGTATCGCCGCTGCGGGCCAGGGACAGAGCCCGGAAAATGGCTTCCCGGCGGTCCGGCACCACCTGATGGCTGCCGGTGATGCCCGGGAGGATATCCCGGATAATGGCCAGCGGGTCCTCCGTCCGGGGATTATCGGAGGTGAGGATCGTCAGGTCGGCGTATCGGGAGGCCGCCGCGCCCATCAGGGGGCGCTTGCCGGGGTCCCGGCCGCCGCCGCAGCCGAACACCGCAATGAGTCGTCCGGAGGTCAGGGACCGGGCGGTTTTCAGGGCGTTTTCCATGGCGTCCGGCGTGTGGGCAAAGTCGATGAACACGCGATAGCCGCGCCCCGGCACCGGTACCGGCTCCATCCGCCCCGAAACAGAGCGGGACTGTCCCAACGCCTTTGCCGCGTCCGCCAGGGAAATGCCCGACAGGCGGGCAATGGACAGGGCCGCCAAGGTGTTGTACACGGTGAACATACCGGGGATGGGAACGGCGGCGGGAACCGTCGACGCGCCCTCCCGGGCGGTGAAGCGGACGCCGGCGGGGGAGAGGACCACGTCCTCGGCCCGCAGGTCGCCGCTGCGGATGCCATAGCCATACACGGGGCAGACGCAGCCCCGGAGAATGCGGGAGGCCCACGGGTCATCCCGGTTCACGGCGGCCTGCCCGCACTGGCGGAACAGTGCGGACTTTGCCTGCGCATAGCGGTCCATGGTGCCGTGAAAGTCCAGGTGGTCCCGGCTGAGATTGGTGAAAGCGGCTATAGTATACGCCAAGCCGCAGACGCGGTCAAGTGCCAATGCGTGGGAGGATACCTCCATCACCGCGTAGGTGCACCCGGAATCGGCCATTTGCCGCAGCAGACGCTGCACCTCCCAGGATTCGGGGGTGGTGCGGCGGGAGGGGAGGACCGTGTCCCCGATGCGGCAGCCGTTGGTGCCCATGAGACCGGTCCGTATGCCCAGGGTCTGGAGCATGCCTGCCGTCAGCCAGGCCACGGAGGTTTTTCCGTTGGTGCCGGTGACGCCGATGAGGTGCAGCTCACGGTCCGGGTGGCGGAAGAAGTTTCCGGCCATCCGGGCCAGGGCCTGCCGGGTGTCGGGGACAATGACGTAGGGCAGGCCCTCCACCGGATGGGTGGATATGGCGCAGGACGCGCCCCGCTGCCGGGCCAGAGCCGTATAGTCGTGGCCGTCGGCGGCGGCGCCGTGGATGGCCACAAACGCCTGACCGGGCTGTATCGTGTGGGAATCATAGCCTGCGCCGGTGACGTCCCGGGGCAGGTCCGGCGATGCGTCCCGGATGGGAACGCCTGCCAGCAGGTCCCGCAGATCCACAGAGGGGACTCCTTTCCCTTAGTCTGACATATTGGTATCGCCCAGCTGGACGGTGATCACCGTGCCGGCAGGCACCTGCTGCCCGGCCTCCAGGCTCTGGCTCAGCACCCGGATATTGCCGGAGGTGGTCTGCGTGGCGCCGCTGAACCGCACCAGGAGCCCGGCGTTGGTGGCGGCCACGTTGGCCTCCGCCGCCGTTTTGCCCACCAGCTGGGGAACGGTGTACATGGTGTTGGGCTTTTCGGCCCCGGCATAGAGAATGATCGTGGCCTTGCCAGGGATCACCGCGCCGCCGGCAGGAGTCTGGTCCGTGACGGTGCCGCCGGAGCCTACCACCTTGCAGGTGAAGCCCCGGGCCTCCATACGGCTCCTGGCATCCTCCACGGTGCTGCCGATGACATAGGGAACGGTGGTATCCGCGCCCAGCAGCTCCTCGGCGCTGTAGGTGGGCTCGATGCCCAGATAGGGCAGGATATCCGCCATGATCTTGCTGTTGACAGGGGCCACCATGCTGCCGCCGGACACGGAGGTGCCGGCGCTGCGGCTGGGAGTATCCATGGTCACCAGGATGATGACCTGGGGATCGTCCGCCGGGGCAAAGCTGACAAAGGAGACCACCAGGTCGCCGGTCTGGCCCTTGTCGGCGGTGCCGGTTTTGCCGCCTACGCGGTAGCCCTTCACCTGGCCGTTGCGGCCGGTGCCGTCGGATACGACATATTCCAGACATTCCCGGACATGGGCGCTGGTCTCCTCGCTGATGACCTGGCGCACGGGCGTGTTGTCATGCTGATAGGTGACGTTGCCGTCACTGTCCACGATCTGCTCCACCAGATAGGGAGCGTGCAGATAGCCGCCGTTGACGCAGGCCGCCTGGGCCGCAATCAGGGCCATGGGGGTGACGTTGAAGTTCTGGCCGAAGGCGTAGCAGGCCAGGTCCAGCTGGGTGAAGCTCTCGGGACTGGCGAACACGCCGCTGGCCTCGCCGTCCAGATCCACGCCGGAGCCCTGCATGAGGCCGAAGTCGTTCATATATTCATAGAACTTCTCGTTGCCCAGCTGCAGACCGAAGGTGATAAAAGCGGGGTTGCAGGAATGGGCCGCGGCCTCCTTCAGGGTCTGGGTGCCGTGGGTGCCGGTGCAGTGGATGGTGGCGTCGGACACATGGATGCCGCCGGTGCAGGTATAGGTGGTGTTCATATTGATGAGCCCCTCCTCCATGGCGGCGGACATGGTGAGGATCTTGAAGGTAGAGCCGGGCTCGTAGGTGTCGTTGAGGGTCTTGTTGCGCCACTGCTTCAGCAGCTGATCGGAGGTGTCGGTGAGATTCTTTTTGAACAGGTCGTTCTGGACGGTAAAGGCGTTATTGAGGTCATAGGTGGGGTAGGACACCATCCCCAGAACACCACCGGTCTTGACGTCCATGACGATGCCGGTGGCACCGTTCTCCGCGCCGTATTTATCGGCCATTTCACCTACATATTTTTCCAGGTAATACTGGACGTTGGCGTCCAGGGTCAGGACCAGGTCCTGACCGCTCTGGGCGGCGAAATACTGCTCGTATTCATAGGGAAGGGGGTTGCCCCGTTCGTCCTTGGCGGTGACCACCAGGCCGGTCTGGCCCTGGAGATACTTGTCATAGCGGGACTCCAGGCCGTACAGGCCGGTGTTGTCGGTGCCCACAAAGCCCAGAACATGAGAGGCCAGGGAACCGTAGGGGTACACCCGCTTGGATGTTGCAGTCAGGTCCAGCCCCTCAACGTTCAAATCATTGATGAGCTGACGGATCTTGTCTGCCGTATCCTCATCCACTTTTTTGGCCAGAAGTTCATACTGCGAGTCGGTGTTGTTCATGCGCTCCCTGACGTCGTCCTGGGATATGCCCAGGATATCAGCCAGGCTGGCGGCCAGGGAGTCATAGTCCCAAAGAACCGTTGTGTCCTCGGACTGAGGCGTCTCGCCCTTCTTCAGCTGGGCGTTTTCCAGGCGGATCTTCTCCAGCCGCTCTGCCTCATCATCCAGCTGCTTTTTCATGTGGTAGGGGGACATCACGACGTCCTCCGTGGACACGGACACCGCCAGCTGGCTGCCGTTGCGGTCATAGATGGTGCCCCGGAAGGCGGAGACCACCGTCTGGCGTGTCTGCTGGTCCAGAGCCTTGGTCTGGAGCTCCTTATGCCGGGTGATCTGAAGGTGGTACAGCTGGAAAAACAGGATCACGAACACCAGGATCCCCATGACCAGCATCAGCCAGAAGGTGCGGCTGCGGACGGTGCGGGTGGCCTGCCGGGCGTAGAACTCCGGCGGGCGGCCAGGGGCCTGGGGCTTGCCGGGGGCGGTCTGGGGCCGCTGGGAATGGGATCGGGGGG
>OHIL01000612.1_pt1 | contig 14413 bp, 7 predicted proteins | sample 1568231 | NCBI WGS metagenome assembly OHIL01 (sample SAMEA3879565, study PRJEB24766) | human gut metagenome | biome: human-associated habitat; feature: feces | place: USA | collected 1985/1987 | reverse complement strand
GAACATAAGAAACGGAAACAGAAATATAGATATAGAAAAATAAACCACCGTTTTTTAACATTTCAAGCCGCAAATAAGTCTTTTATTAAGTTATTAATGTTAATATAAGACATATATTAATTCTTTTGTATGATATTGCTAAAAATGTATTTACTTTGCTGCTTGAAAGGACGTATTTAGTCCTTAAAAATAGTCATTTATAAAATATAAGATATTATCAATATGGCAATACAAAAAACAAAAGAACCATCGAAGGTAGATGCGGCTCTCCAACGTTTTGCAGAAATGCTTATAAAACGTATGGAGGAAATGCAGAAAGACTGGCATAAAGGATGGATTGGTGGCGGATCAATGTTTGGTCTGCCTCAAAACATTAGTGGTCGAACGTATGAAGGCAGCAATGCCTTCTTATTGTTCTTGCATACAGCAGAAAATGGGTATAAAGCACCTGTGTATATGACTTATGGGCAGTTATACAAAGAAGGTGCCCATGTACTGAAAGGTGAAAAAGCAGTTCCTGTTTTCAAATGGGGATTTTCCATTAAGGATAAAGACGGCAAGAAGGTAACGGAAGAGGAGTTTGATAACATGACAGATGATGAGAAAAAGGAATGCAAACGCCGTCCTTTTCTTAAAATCTATCCAGAGTTTAATATTGACCAGACAAATATGTCTGAGGTCAACAAAGAGAAATATGATGCGGTGGTTTCTCAATTCAGAAAGACAGATGTGCCAACTATAACAGATGGAATGTATGTCAATAAGGCGATTGACCGTATGATGGAAAAGCAGGAATGGGTATGTAAAATTCAATATGACAAGGAAGAAAAAGGCGCATACTATAGTCCTGCTAAAGATATAGTTGTCCTTCCAACAAAAGCCCAGTTCCGTATTCATCCTGATGACCCAGAAGAGTGTTTCAAGGATGGACAGGAATATTATGGTACAGCCTTGCATGAAATGGCTCACTCCACTGGTCACCCTTCACGTCTTGACCGTCTGAAGCCAGCAGCTTTCGGCTCACCAGAGTATGCAAAAGAAGAACTTGTTGCAGAACTCACTTCCGCTATGGTAGGTAATACTCTTGGTTTTGACCGTCGAATATCCGATAACAATGTGGCATATTTGCAGAATTGGACTTCCGCACTTCGCAAGGAGCCTAAGTTTATAGTAACTGTCATGGCAGATGTAAATAAGGCATCAAGAATAATTATCGAGAATATCGACAAGCAACGTATTGCGTTAGGGGAGAAGCCTCTCGTTCAAGGTGCTCTTGATGGTGTTGAAGAGAAAGTCAAGAATGAACAGCAATTTGAAGAGATAAAGGCAGAGCAAAAGAAAGAAGACCCAAGAGAAGCTGTAGCTAAGGAATGGGATTCACTTGCAGAAAAGCCAACTGTTGAAATGGAGTCTGGCGATGTCCTTCCTGTTGAATATAACAAAGAAAAGGACACCCTTGATGTTCTTATCACTAACGAAGCAGGTAAGAAGGAGGTATATAGTACTAACTACGACCACGATAGAAGCATTGAAGAGAATGTCGGTCATGTATGGGAAGAGCTTTCAAACATGAAGCAATATCAAGCTAAAGAGGTCAAGCAGGAAATATCATCGGAAACTGCCAAAGACTTAGGCGATGGTTTAAGCAAAGAGCCAGAAATTAATGATAAGGAGGATAATTCTGTTCCTATCGAAGATGGAAAAGGAGGATTAACTCCGAAAGAATACTTTTCCACTCTTATGGCAACACTAAATGATGGTCAGCATGACGGTCATACGGCTTTGGACATCAAAAATCTCTCAGAACTGAGAGATTATTTTAAGGATAATCATAATGTCAGCGAATGGGTGGCAAATGCAACCGATAAGGAAATCATCGAGGCAGGGGCAGATATGTTGCCTAACCTACGCTATAATCATAAAGAAGGCAGAACCCTTTATGACATGGAAGCAGCCTACTCGAACATCAACGCTAAGTATGAGGATGTTTCTGATGACAGAACCAGGCAGATTGCCCATCGTATCGACCAAGCCAAGAGTATCATCACGGCTTATCACACCAACATCGAGAACGCTTATGGCGAAAATTATCTCTTTGAAGAAGAGTCTGCACATAAGATTATTCCAAGAGAAGAATATGCCAAAAGTGTTACACAAGAACAAACTGTAGAACCAACACAAGAAAAAATGGACGAAATATATTACTTTTCACATACATATCTGCAATCGACAGATAGTCGTGAGGAACTTGACAACCTTGTAGAGAAGAAAGACTATGACAGTCTTCTTTATCTTACTAGGGAGTATGATCAAGGTGACGCATTGTTACAGAGCCAGACCTATAAGAATGCCACAAAGTTTCCGGGCGATGACATCCTCGCTGAGGATGACAACTACGCCGTTGTTTACAACAGTAGCCTTGGTGGCACTTATGACCTCATGCGCAAGGTTACTAAGCAGGACATTATTGACAACATTGATAGATATGGACTTGAAAGCGATGCGTCTGATGACGTGAAGAAGGTGGCATATGAAAATGTTGCCAAGCAGTTCAGCGACATCAAGAGTAAGATTCCAGCTTTCACCATGCCTAACGAAGATGTTTTATATTTCCAGTACAACCAGGAGAGCAATAAAATAGAGGTTGGCACAACCACTAACGCAGGTCTTAAAGTTGACCAAACCTTTGACTACGATGTTGACCGTACTCTTGATGCCAACTTGGAAAATGTGTATGAGCAGCTTTCTGAATTGCCTGAATATCAACAGGCAGATGAGCAGGAAGAAGAATTGGATGAAGAGTTGGAGCCAGAATCTCTTGATGAGAATATTTCTCTGAATGAAGATTCAAAAGAGATGTCAGAGCAAGATAAGGCACAGATAGCTCAAAAGTTTACAGATATGCCTATTCCTTATTTTACCATGCCAAATGGAGAGAAACTTGATTTCCACTACAATCAAGACACAAATAATATTGTGGTTGAGAAGACAATGGATAATGGTGAAAAGAAGGACGTTTATCAGCATCCTTATAATCATGAGCTAACTACCGCCGAGAATATGAGCGACATTTATGCCGTTATTTCCCAAAAGCCAGAATATCAAAAGGCAGAAGAAAAGGAAAATGTAGTAGCACATGAGGACAGTAATGTTCAAACCAATGTGAAAGGTCTTGCAGAAGACATTGCAGAGACTGGTGTGCCAATGGCACAAGCCGAGAAAGAGGCAAAGACCATTGTTGATGATAAGCAACATGAAGACTTCCATGAGGCAGAAGACAAGAAGCAAGAGCATGACCAAGCAAAAGCAGAGAAGGAACAAGCCGAGAAAGAAAAGCAACAGCAAGAATCTAAGAAGGGCGAGGATAAGCCTTCAAAAGGTGTTGCTCACGCAGCAATATTGCTTGGAGCTTTAGCCGCTGCAAAGGCAAATAACGGCGTTTGGATGAACAAAGAATCCAAGAGTAATGCAGAGTTTATCTTTGCTCACACCCCTGTCACTGCATACAACAATATAATGATGAACTTGCAGTCTGACCAAAAGGGCTACCGTACAAACGTCTTCACATCGTTCAATAATGCTCAAAAAAATGGTGTTGCCGTAAAGCAAGGAGAGAAGGCTACTCCATTCAACTGGACTCAGTGGGATTATCAGAACCTAACTGATAAGAATGACATTATCAGCAACAAAGAGTATGAAAAGTTGTCGGATGAAGAAAAGAAGATGTATGGCAAACACGCTTCTCGCCTTACTCAGTACATCTATAATATCGACCAGACAACTTATCCTGCTGTTGGTGGTGACCAATTTGTGACCCTTTTAAAAGAGAAGGGAGCACAACAGGAGAGTTTGAAGCCTTCTACTTCCGCAAGCTTCTTGAAGCAGTTTGATGAAATAAAGGCAAAACACCCAGATGTAATTGTCATTATGAGGAAAGATGACTCCTATGAGATATATAAAAGTGACGCTAAGAAAGCGGCAGAGGCTACACATTTGCCTGTTACCAAACAGGAAATTGAAGGTAAGGAGATAGACACGGTATCTTTCTCACATACAATGTTGGATGTACATCTGCCAAATATCATCCGTGCAGGTCATCGTGTTGCAGTTTGTGACCAACTGGAAGACCCTAAACTTGTAAAAAGTGTTCCAGAGGGCAAAGTTGTTCTTGACAGAGCTTACTCCACAGCAAAAGCTGTAGCGAAGCAGGAGGGTATAAAATATGAGCGTGTTATGGTGATTCAAGATGCCAAGTATGACAAGACAGATGACAAGATTGAAGTAAGCGGCATGATCGATAAGAGTGTTGGAAGCGAACGCCTTGCTGCTTTACAGAAAGCCAATGACATATATAGAGCCGTCGTTGCTGCCACTGGTACTGAGAATCGTCTTGATCGTTCGGGTAGAAACAGCCTCCTTCCTGAGGATGATGCAAAGCATGAGAAACTTGTGCAAGAACTTGCCGCAGGTGTGCTTATGGCTCGTCAAGGACTCCCTGCAACACTGTCGAAAGAAAGCCAGAAACTTATCCCTTATTGGGAGCGTGAGTTGAAGGAAAATCCAAAGATGGTTGGAGTCATCGAGAGGGATGTGAACAATGCCGTTGAGACTATTGACAACTTGATAGCAAACCGAAAAGTAGATTATAAGGCTATCCGTGGCCAGCTTCCACCTAAGATGATCACGGATAAGGCAGAGAACTATTCGTTAGCCGCAGATTTGGCGAAACTTCCAAGTATAGATACAAAGGAAGTTGTAGTCATAAGAGACAGAAAGGCTAACAAAGTTGATGTCATCCTTCCGGCTGGTGCTTCTATAGAAGCTAACAATGAGGTGCCAGGAATGCGAAAGGATAGAATTTCTATCGCATTGAAGAAAGAAGGCTTTAATGAGGTGAAGTTTTATAATGCAGGAGGCTCCTTAGGCTTGAACAAGCCCAACAATTACTTTGAAGGCAAAGATGTAAGTCTTAACCAGTTGAAGCAATATCAGCTTGTAAACCACAAGACTATTGAGGTTGCCCAACAGCCAAAGCAGGAGAACAAGGTTGAAATAGAACATTTTCGAGCTATCAAGGATGACTATGGACGTTGGGCATTCTATATCAAGCCAAAGAATGAACCGCAGTTTTCTGTTTATCCACCCAAGGAGCACATGAATAAATATTTCAGTGTGCGTAACACTCCTGATGAGAAAACAACACGTGCGGCTTTGGCTAACAAATGGTATGAGGTAGCCAAGCAGTTTCCCGACGTTAGAGTTGATATCATCAATCCACATCCAGCTAAGGATATAGATATGAGCAGGATTGTCAATCCAACCATTACGAAGTCGGCGCAGGATCCTAAAGTGAAGCTTGTTTTTGCCACTATCGATGGAGAACGTCACCATGCACCTGTCAACGAAACGCAGTGGCAAAGAATGTGGCTTGCTGATAATATGGCAGAATACAAGAAGGCTGTTGCAGCCGTTGTCTTTGAGCCTGTCCTCAGAAAAGGCATGGAGAGTCAGCAGTCACAAGGCGAGGTCGTGAAGGAAACTGAGAAGGTTGAGGTGAAGGAAGCACCTGAGCCTGAGCCAAAACAAGAAGAACAGGAGAAGCAATCCACATCACGTGGATTGCATATGTAATAGGTAGAACAACAGAGAGTGAGCCGCAAGGCACACTCTCTTAATCAAAAGTATATATGTCAGCAGTAAAAGAAGCTTTTTACGAGAAATATGCACAAGCAGCCATTGACCAACAAATTAAGTATGGCATTCCTGCCTCTATCACCTTGCAGCAGATGGCATTGGAAAGCGGTTATGGCACATCCGACCTGGCAGCCAACTACAATAATTATTTCGGTGTGAAAGCAGGTAGCAGCTGGAAAGGTCCCACCATTATGAAGGTGGATGACCACAACTATCCGGAAGCATTCAGGGTTTATGGCAGTGTAGAGGAGAGCGTGGAGAACCATTCTAAAGTACTGATGGCTTCACGTTACAGAAACTGTTTCAAATACTCTTCTACCGACTATCAGAACTGGGCTGTCCAAATCAGGGCAGCCGGTTATGCCTCAGACAAGACCTATGCCCAGAAGCTCATCAATCTTATCGGTGAGAACCAGTTATATAAATATGACCAGATGGCATTGGAGCAAGCCCGGCAGCGAGGCGTAGAGATTGGATATATGAGGAACGGCAAAGCCCCTTCCACTCCAACCTCTGCCCCTTCCAAGCAGTTGCTGAATCCTCTTCAGGGAAACTGGGCTTTGCCTATAGATTTGTCTAAAGTTAGACTAAGTTCTGAATATGGAGTGAATCGCCCAGGACATAAACATGGAGGTCTTGATTTATCTACAAAAGGTCAGAACCTACCTGTTTTTGCTACGGAAGACAATGGAAAGGTTACCGCAGTGAAACCCAATAATGGGGCAGCAGGAAATATGATCACTGTGGAATATAGTCGGCAAGATGGAACAAAATTTCAAACGACCTATATGCACCTTTCACAAATCGGTGTAAAAAAGGACGATATTGTAAATGCTGGACAGCAGATTGGTGTTTCGGGCAATACCGGGGATAGTACTGGACCACATCTGCACTTTGAAACAAAAGTTCTGAAACAAAATGGTGAATGGCAGAGATTCAATCCGGCACTATATCTTGCAGAACTGGAGGTAAGAGGTAATATGCCAGTTTCTCTTGACAAGAATGGTAAGGATTACCTGGCAGAAGTACGCTCATCCATGTCTTTGGGAAGCGGTCAGACAGGAAATCAATTGCAGCAAGACCAAAACATGAGATTGTTGGCAAATATAACCAATTCTAACGACCCAAACAAATGGCTTGCCTACCTAATGCAGCAGAATGGAGAACAAGCCACTGGGCAAGATATGTTCTCTGAATTGATTTCCTCAATGTTCAAAGCTGCCTTAGGTCTTGTTATGAAGATTAAAGCCGATGAAGTAGCCGACAAGATGGCTAATAACAATTCACAAATAGAAGCCAATGGTCAAACCCAAGAGGATAATAATGTTGTGAAACGTGACAGGGAAACTGTAGATGTGAAAGCATTGCAGCAGAGGGCAAGCGTAAACTTTGACACAGAATGCCCTGAACAACAGCAGTCCAACGGACAGCGTTTGGCTTAACTATATAAGTGATAATAATATAAACATACAAATATTAAGACAATGATTAAATTGAACGCAACAGTTTGCGGAAACATAGTTAGTTCCGCAGAAGAAAAGACGGCAAATGATGGCAGTAAGTTTATTTCTTTTGCCATAGTAACAGCAATGCAAGGTAGTGACCAAACAGTTAAGGAATTGCATATTAATGTCTCAGCACCTTTTAATGCCGAGACGATGAACCACTATTCTACTGGTCGAAGAGTCACTGTTAATGGTGTTGTACACATAAGAAAGAACCAGAATGTTGAGTACTGGAACATGCGCACCGACAAGGAGGCAGAGTTTAATGAATCTACAGTACCTGACCGCTTGGAGGGCAGTATGGAGTTCTTGGGTAAGATTGGTAAGAAGGGTATCGAAGACCGTAAGAGCAAGAAAGGTAAAGACTTTCAGACTTTTTCAGCTTTCTCTTCTGATAAGAATGGAGAGAACCGTGAATTTACATGGGTAAACTTCGTTGTTCTCAATCCTATTCATGCAGACTATTTCGCAGCTGAGAAATATGTCGAAGTACATGGTGACCTACGCTTGAATGTTTACAAGAGCAACTTGCATATAGAATGCTCAGTAAAATCTGTTGCAGCTTGGGATGTTAGCAAGAAGGAAGATGGCACAGCAGCGCAAGCACAGTAGTAAGCACCTTATCATATCCTTTGGCTATGTAGTAGGGGTGTTGTCACTTGGAACAATAACAGCAGCATATCTGTTATTATCCAGGAATAAATAGTTAATAAATTATTGAAATGGCATCAATGAATAGTTGGTGCTATTTCTTTCTTGTAGAAATAATTATGGCAAAACAAAAGACAAAGAATATTATGAACCGCTTTTTGCAAGGGTGGCAACAAATCTTTGGTGGTGACAGACAGGAAGAGGTACAGAACAAGCTAAAGCCATTCCCTCAGAACCGTTATTTTCGTCCTGAGGAGTTGGATTTTCTGTCAAATAATAGAAGCTTGACCACAATCGAGAAATGGGCAGTAGCTACTGGCAAATGGGCTTTTGAGCAAAGTAAGGATAAATTCTCTGACTGCAAGTATGCTTCTGTAAAATGGCAGGACGGTCTTATGGCAACATGGGTTGACGGAAGAATTATCCCAGACACACCAAGCAGACAAGCAGAGAAGTTGGCTCTTCTGAAAGAAGACGGTTTTGAAATACCGGATAAGTATGAGAAGGTTATCACCAATTACGAGGCAAGCCGTCTTGTGGGCAATTATTTTTCCAACGGAAATGATGTCGTGAAGGTTGAAGACTACGATAAAGGACACTTGGTTGCAGATACTCCTAAACTTGTTCTTCAACGATGGAATAAGGACAACCTTTCTTCTGCCAAAGAAACTATAGGGTATGTCGATTTTAAAGAAGAACTTGGTAGAAGCATGGTGACTATGAGCGATATTGACAAACAAGAATTTGTTAATAAGCTTACTAATATGGAGCAAGGCAAGCAACTGTTCAATAAAGTCATCGAATCCATCAATAAGTCATATCCACCTGTATTAGGAGGAATTTTGCCGTTGGAACTCCAGAAAGTACATGAGGTGAATGCGTTTGACGGAAAACTGATACCAACGTCATGGTCTATAGACAATGACAATACGATGCGTGTGGTAGTGTTTACTGATAACAGCAATAAGACAGACAGTATTGTTATTGATGAAAACACTGCACACCGTTACAGAAGCGTGCTGGACACTATCGATAAGGTTGTGGAGAAAGAGCGAGTAAATGGTATAATATATTCATTGGCATCGCTTCTTGGCAATGACTTTGGGGAAAACAAGATTTATGCTAAGGAAAACAATGGTCCACTGCTTCCAACCAATGATGGTGTTGTGAACGCAGTGGTTGCAACAAAAGATGGTAGAACCATTGCTTTTAACCTTGACAAGCATAAAGAAATTACGTTAACTGGGAAAGATCCTAATTTCTTAATGGTAACTATGTTGAATGAAGCGGAAAAGGAACGTCAACATTTGCGTGATTTGGTAAGCATTCCTCAGATGAAGGACTATGTGGAGTCGATGACAGACAAGGAGAAGCTGCTATCTGGAGAATGGGATTACATTCCTTCCAAGACAACTGCTTCCAAATTGTTCTGTGAGTACCAAAGAAATGAGGAGAAGTTTCATTCCTACACTCATAGTTCCCTTCCATTGGCACCAGAAGACCGTAATGAAATGCTTGCCGATTTGGCATCATCCACATTTGCATTCAATACGGAAATGAAGAAGATGATAGATGCTTACGACACTAAATCTTACTCCTTCAGTGAGTCTGACGTGAAGAGACTGGAGCAATTGGATTTAATTCTTGACAATGTATTCCAGAAGCCTAATATTCGTCATCACAAGGTAACGAAAGGTGAGGCAATTACAGAAACGGAAGCTGCACTGAGAGATTCGCTTGTTAATAAGATGCGTAGAAGTGGCATGGAGGTCATCACAGATGTAGATGAAGCCAAGAAAGTTCATCAAGAAGCCTCCAATCAAGTGAAGGAAATGGGCACTCGTACCTTAAAAAGAATGGATAAGATTGGAAAAGAGCTCGAAGGAAGAGAACTGACACAAGAACAACAAGCGGTGGTTGGTGTTTATACAGGTAAAGCTGACAATCTTTATTTTAATGTAAGTAGAGACGATAAGGATAAGTCAATATTAATGCGCCAAGGGAATGATTTCCACGCAGGTGCAAAGCATAGCGTCTATGGGCATTATGATACAAATAAAGGTGTTATAACAGCCGATGATATTCTCCTTATTCCTATTGTGATAGCCAAAGGTGATCGTAAAGTTAGTGCTAATGGAAAGATTGAGTACAAATATAATAATCCACAAAATAACGTGTCATATAAAGTAATAACACAATCTGAAAAAGGACACGAGGTATTCAATGATTTCTATACAAATAAAAAGGTTCGTCCGTCTGTCACGTCCAGCCTCAGTGAAGAGACAAAAACTAACTTAATAGCACATAACAACAACGGTCAAACCTTAGATTGTGCAAAGGTACAACAAAATGGCGAAACGACCAAGAAAGATAACCATAAATTAAGTGAGTTTAAGACTTCAAAAGGAGAAATTTGGGGATTTACCACAAATGGTAAGATTTATATCGACCCAAGCGTGGCAAATACAGAGACTCCAATCCATGAGTACACTCATATTTGGGCAGAAGCTTTGCGTGAGAACAATCCAAAGGAATGGAACAACATTGTTGGATTAATGAAGGGTACAACTCTTTGGAATCAAGTAAAGAAAGACTACCCCGAACTGATGACAGAAAGCGATGTTGCAGACGAGGTTTTGGCAACCTACTCCGGCAAGCGAGGAGCGGAACGACTTCGTAAGGAGATGTCTCGAATGACAAATCACGGAAATATGAACGATAAGACTGCCGCAACAAGGTCTTTGGGGCGTATGGAATTTGTTCTTAGTAAGTTCTGGAAAGCTGTTTCCGATTTCTTGCATATACATTTCTCATCCGCAGAGCAAGTAGCTGACCGACCGTTAAAAGACCTCCTCGATGGTGTTGACCCACGTGTTTACATCAAGGGCGACAAACGAATAGGAAATGGAGAATCCGTAGATGTTCTGCCACTCAGAGAGCAGAGAGGACAGCAAATTTCTGAAACTCGATTTATTAATCCTCTGCTACTCAATCCAAAGACTGATGGCAGATGGCACACCCAGGAGCATATGGAAAAGAAGGCATATAAAGAATACGGCTCTATACTGGCAGCCTCCAAGGGATTGACTGTTTCAGATAACGGTAATGAGTCTGTACCTATGGATATGAGCGGACATAAATATTCAGGAACAACAGCAATGATGTTGAATATAGCAAGTCGCAACCATGGATATGAAGTTCCTGTCTTCCTCAACTTGGCTACGATGAATGCCAACGGTATTCGTGTAAATGAAAATGCTGTAGCTATTCCGGTTATAACAAAGAATGGCGTTGAGAATGTCTATAACATTGATCAGACAGATTATCCGATGAAGCATCCTCAGGAGTACAGTAACATGAAGCTCAACCAAGTCCTTGAATCCCGGTTATCATCGGAGAATAAGGATGCCATTGAATCATTGGTAAACAACAATAGATTTACCACCAAAACATCCTTTGACTCTTCTGTTGGTTCCGCTTCCTATTCCGCTATAGACAACACTATACATGTTGCGCCTGTAGGAGAATATGATAAGAAGGATGGCTTCTTGCAAGACCTATCCGAGGGGTTAGTTATGAGAACAAGAAAATCAGAGCCTGTATCTTCAAGATTTGAGAACATTCTCAAAGAAGGACTGATTGTTCATCTTGGCAGTGGACTTGTAGGGCAAAAGTATGGCTATGATGTTGGTGAGACTGCTGGTAGCAAGTTTTGGAAAGAACGATTAAAGAATGACCCTAATTATACCAAAGCTGTTATCAAAGCCGCCGAGAAGTCTTCGGATAAGATTATCGACTATGTAGATAAGCTTCAAAAAGGTCAGAGTCAATCGTCTAACTTGGATATGCGTTCCACTACCCCCATCGACATTGACGTAGATGGCAACGGCATCGTGGAGAGTGACGAGAATCTTGCTCCTGATAAAAAGCAAGGTGCGGATGAAGAAAAAGACAACAACCAGGAAGAAAGTCATCATCAACACCGCCACTTCCATCGTGGAATGTAAATGAATTAAAAGCTATTACACTATTGACAGCATATCTGACAAATGGTGTAATAGCTTTTAATTTATTGATGCACAATACAAATAACCTTTATTGTTTATTGTGCATCTTAAAATTTTTCATTTACGAAGTTCCAAAGTGCCTTCATCTTTTGCTGATGTAAGCGATGTTACTTTGACTTTTGCATCCTTGTATTTTCTGGATATGCATGTTCTGATGAATGGGTATAAGATGAAGTTCTTACACGACAAATCTCCTATCTTACCTATAAAGCACTCGTCATATTCCTCCATATTGTCATATTTTGTGGAGTTCTTAAATTGTCTTACCAAGTTGTTATACTGTGGTCTAATTTGTGCTTCTGAATATGGAATTATGTTTACTACGGCAACCCTCCATACTTTACCTTTATTTGCCCCAATAGACAAATATACATCTTGTCCATTAAACTTACCACGTAACATATTGGAATCTTGTTTGAATCCTTTTGCTATGAGTTTTTGCTTCATACTTGAAACTGTTCCATCAACTGGAATACCGAGGAACGTTGTTACATCCGATTTCATAGCTTTAGCATATGCCTCTGACACTTCTTTAGTAGATAAATTCTGTGCATCTACAGAGAAGGAAAACATTGCTACAATTAGCATTATAAATATTCTTTTCATCTTAAACAATATTTTTTTTAAACGACTATTCAAATTATTTTCGTTGGATTTTTCCAACTCCACAAGGTTGTTATCCCCTTGTGGTATATTTAGAAGTTCTGCATAAGTTGAAAGAAGAGATGTTCCTATCAATTCTTTCATAGATTTGCCTTGCTTTTTACCTTCTTTACGTAATGTCTTAATCAAAGTCTCAGGAAGCTGGACAGTAAGCGAGACTTCTTTTACTCCTTCTATGAGTCGTTTGCGAGGTCTTCCCCAATTATCTAGCGATTTCTTTTTATTTACCATTTCAATTATGTTTTTGTGTTAAACAATAATTTAAAGTCCTGCCACTTTCACAAGCAGCAGGACTAAAAACAATATATTCATATTTGTCATATGAAACAGTCTTGAATCTTATAATCTTTAAGCTTCAAGAGTTTTTCTACAAGCTTCTATCAAGAAAGACTTCAATTCCTTCTTGTTCATTTCTCGTGGATTTGTCGGATGGAAATGTCCACCTACATAACCGTTGATCCAATCAGGAGTACACCACCATTTTTCAACTTCGGCAATTGGCACATCAAGCTCTGAGGCACATTTTTGCTTATCAGTTATGGCAGGGTTTTTCCATCGCCACAAAGTTACGTCTCTTGCATTCTCAGAGGATGAGAGTTCTGTAAGTTTAGTAATATCCTTATTCCATTCAGAGAATACATCTTGATAGCCATTCGAAATAACTTCCTCAGACATTTCTTCATTGTCCAACATTTCTTCGGCAGTAGGTTCTCTATCACTATCTTCTTCATACCACCAACCAAGGAAAGCTGCTGCGGTTTCTTCTGTATCTTGCAGATTTCTCTCAGAACAATATATATTATACTGTTCTTTTACGTCATCAGGCAAGAATACAGAAACTATCTCTTTAGCTGTGTATTCGCCATTGATGTAAGCATCGAGCATTTCTTGCTCATCAGCAAACTTATCTATTGTCTTTTCCATATCTTTTTATATTACATGTGCATACCTCGTGCTTTGTTCTTTTCAACAAGTTCATTTTGAGCTTTCACCATTTCGTTGGTATAGCTCTCTTCTGGTACATAGGATAGGTTGTTGTCCTTATCAAATGTCCAACATCCATAAAGTCCAAAATTGTACTTTGGTAACTTATCAGTTTCTTTCTCCTGCTTCCAGTTCTGTTCATCACCTTCAACGACTCTATAGCCCTTAGAATCTGAAAGATCAATACCAATTGTTATCACGTTACCATCTGACACAACAGATTGAATTTCGCCTTCTGAGAATGTCTTCTCGTCAATATAAGCCGATAGGTTAGTTTTCAATCCATTGAAATTGTTCATAAGACAATCCGCAGGGCATGAAAGAATACGGTTAGTATCTTCATCCATCTGATAATAAGATGACGGTTGACCTTTAAGCTCTGTCAAAACAACACCTCCATTAAGAAGTGTCTTTTGCTGGCTTTTACTAAAATCTGAATAGTCACGTACATTATCATAAGGACGATAAAAGCCAGTAACCACACCGTTCTCTTCCCTACTCATCCAAATGGTAGCCTTCATTGGATTGTCATTGGAGTCATTCTTAGAAGATACTAACAGAGGCGTTTTCTCTCCAGATAAGAGTCTGTCCATAATTACCTCAGGAAGGTCATCTATCATTTCTTGTGAAAATCCCATACGCTCAAAATCCTCGTAAGGAATCTCGTTTTCTGTAAATTTCTTCATGTTTCTTTTTTATTTATTTTGTTGTGGATGCAAAATTAAGGCTTTTCTTTAATGAACGTGTTAAAAAACAAATATATCTCCTATATTAACATTTTAAATATAAAATGTATAAGAATAGGCTTAATTTATATTATTAATGTTAATATAAAACATTTATTTTTTT
>OHIL01000604.1_pt1 | contig 14492 bp, 14 predicted proteins | sample 1568231 | NCBI WGS metagenome assembly OHIL01 (sample SAMEA3879565, study PRJEB24766) | human gut metagenome | biome: human-associated habitat; feature: feces | place: USA | collected 1985/1987 | reverse complement strand
AAGGTTATACACGAGGAAGAGTAGGATTTAAATCAAAAGATTTGAAATCAAGACAGGAAAAATGCAGCAGTGAAGTAGTAGCATATGCGGATAAAGCCAATGAAAGATTGAGAAGAAAATACTATCGAATGATTTTGCGAGGTAAAAAATATAATGTAGCTAAAACAGCTATCGCAAGAGAACTTGCATGCTTTATATGGGGTATTATGACAGATCATATTGATTTATGTAGTTGATTATAAAAGGACTTAAACTTATTAGACAACATTTTTGATTGTCGTTAATAAAATTAATATTTAGTAAAAAAAGAATTGAGGCTATTGGACAGGAAATCTCTATAAGAAGATGGTTAAAGTTATTCAAGACTAATCTATGTAGACACTTCTTATTCCAAAGATTTGATTCACGATATTAGACAAAGAAACTTGCGGCGAAACCATTGACCTGAGGTAACCAATCCACGTATAACAGAGTGGCCAACCGCCGATAAATCTGTATAGAAGTTTCTTGTCCTATGTCCTTGATTTAAAAAACAAAATAAAACGAAAAAACGGAAAAAACGAAAAAACGAAAATCAAAGAAATGTGTTATTTCCACTTGACAATCGTCATTTCATAACAGATTATAAATTACATATCGATGATCCAGTTGGTGCTGTCGCTGTTCATTTTGGTAATGGTTTACTTGGTACTATCTGTGTTGGATTATTTGCCTGCGGTACTGATACAATGCCTAAGGCTCAGGGTCTATTCTACGGAGGAGGCTTTAAGTTATTAGGTACTCAGTTACTTGGCTTATTATGTATTGGTATTTGGACTGCTGTATTAATGACTATTACATTCTTGGTTATTAAGCATACTGTTGGTCTTAGAGTTACTGAAGAAGAAATTACTGGTCTTGATAAGCTTGAACATGGTTTAGAGAGTGCTTATGCAGGTTTCGCATTAGAAACAGAAACTTATACTGGTGCTACTGCTGCAACTGTTTCAGCTCCTGAATTAAGTGTTGCAGAAGCTGTTCCTACTGTTGCAGTCAATGGGGAAGGTAAGATCAGTAAGATTGTTATTATTGCGAAAGCAGAAAAGATGGATGCTTTAAAAGTTGCTATGAACGATATTGGCGTTGCTGGTATGACAGTGACAAGAGTATCAGGCTGTGGTGTTCAGAAAGGACAGACTGCTTATTATAGAGGAGCTAAGGTTGATATCCAGTTATTGCCTAAGGTAAAGGCTGAGATTGTTGTGTCTAGTATTCCTGTACAGACAGTTGTAGATGCAGCAAGAAGTGTTCTATACACTGGTCAGATGGGTGATGGTAAGATCTTTATCTATAATGTAGAGAATGTCGTAAGAATCTCTTCCGGTGAACAAGGTCCTGAAGCCTTAAGCTATGAAGACTAACTAAAAATGAGACTCGATTAGTCGAGCCTCATTTTTTTCATTATTTGATTGATTGGTACTGTTCACATTTCCTTCCTATATAATGTAGATATATAAAGGAGACAGATATGGGTAAAATAATATTTCTAGATGTAGATGGTACATTAATTGATTATGAAGCAAAGTTACCTACTTCAGCAGCTAAGGCAGTAGACATGGCACGAGCAAATGGACATAAGGTATATATTTGTACAGGATGTTCTAAGGCTGAAGTACTACAGCGTAATTTATGTGATTTAGATGGTATGATTGGTGGTAATGGTGCTTATGTAGAAGACCATGATGAAGTTGTTATGCATCAAGGATTATCAAAGGAAGATGTAAAACATATTGTAGATTGGTGTAATGAGAGACACTTAGGTTTCTATTTGGAAGCTAATAGCGGTATGTACTGCAATGACTATATGTTGGAACAGGGTCCTGAAACTATGGTTAAATATGCTCAGGGTAAAGGAGCAGACCTAGAGAAAGCAAAAGAATCTTCTAAAGCATTCATGGATGGATTTATTCATTTACAGGGTGAAGACTTATATAGAGATGATGTAAATAAGGTCAGCTTTATCTTAAGCTCTTATCAGGATCATTTAGATTCTAAGGTGGAATTCCCTGACCTTATTGCGAATACATGGGGTGGTAAGGGTGAAGTAGCCTTATATGGTGATTTAGGCCCTACTGGTATTACTAAGAGACATGCGATTGAAGTGTTGATGGAACATCTTGGTGCTGACTTTAAGGATACTATTTCTTTTGGCGATGCAAAGATTGATTTATCAATGTTTGAATGTTGTGCATATAATGTCGCTATGGGTAATGGTGGTCCTGAAATTAAAGAAGCAGCAGATTATATTACGACTGATGTGAATGATGATGGACTTTATAATGCATTTAAACATTTAGGACTAATTTAAAAGCCGTTGTGAGTGTAATGCTCACAACGACTTTTTTAATGTCTTCTTTTGTATCTGTAGAGAACTTAAAAGGTATTTTTCTGTCTATTTTATATGTTGTACTGTATTCACGTAAGTCATTGTTTTTATCATATGTCTTGATCTGAATATTGATATATTGTTCTGTGAACTTATATGACTTGATATAAAGACATAGACTGTAATAGTCACCTACCATACGTGATTTATTTGTTGTACAGGTAATGCCATAGGGTGCATCTGTTTCTACAGGAATAGATGTTTCAAAGCGATGATAAGCAAAATAAAGAGTAATAACTGCAATAATAGAAAGACCTATTATAAACTTCTTCTTTCTCATACCAACGCCTCCCCTCCTTTAAATTCTAACAAATTTCATGATATACATCTAGATATTTTCAATACATTAGAAAACATGCCTCTCGGCATGTTATGACTGGCTATCTTTAATAACCACTGTTCTATTTAGCTTCGCAACCTCTTCATTAAATCCTTGCTCATTCCATTCATTTTTATGGTAGAGATTCTTATAACTCAATGAAGAAACTTTATTAATCTTAGTGGGATCAACCCCTTTCTCTAATAAACCGTTCTTAACGGTTAAAGCACGCTCGTACCCAAGCTTCTGTAGTCTTTCATCAGATGTGGTCTTGTCGAAGGCTGTCGTCCCAAAGATAGCTATACTTCCTTCATAACTACTCACAAAAGAAGCTACACTATTCAACTTCTCTGGATTCACCAAAGTGGAGGAGTTCTTTTCGAACTCCAGTCCAGTCATACAATACTTAGTTTTAATGTCATTATAAGTATTACTTAGCATCGAAACTGCGTTGTAATCTGTGTCTTGGCCTACTTTGCTAACATTTGGGCCTTTGTAAGCTTTATTACTAATTGGATTACTATCGACGAAGTGAATCTTGTCTTTATTCATACCTGATTCAACAAGAAGCTTTGTTAAGAATTCCTTCTCCTTATGAATAGATGTTGTTGAAAGTTTCTGGTATGAAGCAACCTGACCAACTGAATATAAATAGATATTATTTACATTTTGAAGGTTTGGCAATCCATGTACTTCCTTTAAATTACTTACTGTCTTATTAATATCCAGATTGCTTAATGAACCAAGGGTAGTCATGTTGAGTAGTCCCTTTGTAGATAAGCCTGATACGAAACAGACAATGTTATTATTTGATTTAGTGATAAAGCTTTTGGATGCACAATTCAAGCTTTGAATCAGGTCAACCTCAGGTGACTTTGCTTTAACATTATTCAAATTTTCAATCATATCTGAACTATATTTTTCTAAATATGCTTTCTTCTGTGTAGATGTTGTATGTGTTTTAAGAGCTTCTACCCGATCAGTTTTCACTACGTATGGTTCGCCGTCACTATTAATAATAGATAACTGACCACCCTGTGTATAAGTCTTATTTAGATAAGGTTTTGCTAGAGTGTAGTCATGAAGCAAGGAACAAGAGTTGTTCCCTGCGATGACAGATAAATTATAATGATCTACTTTCTTAGATGAACAGCCACATAAGACAAGGCTAAGCATCAATAGGGTGATTGTTAATGTTTTTAAGTTCTTCATTGTTGATATCTCCTTTGTTACTTTCTTTAGTTAGGTAGTCTGTACTCTCCTGAGTGTTGATCTTCTTTCCAATCTCGAACTCTGAATAATTCTTTAGGAAGTTAGTATTGTTAAGGACAAGATCTTCTAATACAGAAGCCTCTTCTTCATTATAGGCTGACAAATCAATATTCTGTGCCATTTGCAACTCATAGAGTTGTAGTTTTAATTCATTTGCACGTTCAGCAAGATCTACATTATTCATTTCTAAAGTATTAATAAGACTTTCTCTCTCTTCCTGTTTTGTCTTAAGGCTTAAGACAAAACTTAGAATAGATGTTAATAAAGGCACAAAGATTAAAGCAATATTACCTAAGATCAACTTAGTATCCATATCCTCACCAAGGATAATTGCCACCTTCAACAATACATACGAGAAGTAAGATCCTAGGAAAATTGCAAGATCAAGTGTAGCTCTCTTATTCTTAAAGATTTCTTCAAATTCGTTGACCTGACTTCCCATATGATAGACTGACACATCTAAACCAATCGCAAAGATACCACTTGAGAGATAGAGGAATAAAGGATTGGCAGTAAAGAAGATCTGCTCAAGAGCATTCTCTACTACATAAAAGTCTGTAAATGTAAGAATGAAAATAATAAACCCAGAGACTAAATGATTATCCAACAAGTTCTTCTTGTGAATCTGCTGGTACTCTTTCTTGTAATACTTCTTGTTCATACTCTTCTTCATAATTTTCTACTTCCTTTCCAAGTTTTTTGATTTTCTCTTCATTAGATGCGATATGAGCTTCAACCAAGGCTAACTCCTGTACGAGATTCTTAATCTCAGCTTCTTTTCTAATATTAATCATTTCAATCAACAGATCATGGTTTAACTTATCACGATCTAAATAGTTCAGTACGAACTCCTGATCGATATTAAGAGTCTTATAGAATAACTCAAAGTTCTCTTCATCAATGTGTGAGAAGTCATGTAAGTACTTATTAATAGTACTAAGACTTCCTGCATTGCTAGAATCTAAGACAGAGAAGAGTCCGTTGTATGAAACAGGAACTACATCTGTCAAATCATTTTTAAACTTAAGTAACTTAACTTTTTCATCTTTATATTTTGATAACTTCTTCTTTTTATTAAAGAATCCCTTAAACAGTTTCATTGTCACTCACTCCCTTCATTACTTTCTCTAATAAGTCATCTTCTACTTTCTTATAATTGATAAATTTTTCGTCAGTACGATAATTAAGACGAGGAATTTCAAAATCATCAGATTTCTTAGCTCCTAAGTTCATTCCTTTTCCATAGTGAATTAAGTAAACCTGAAGGCCATTCTCTTCCTTATCTAACTCATCTAAAAGCTTATTTCTCTTTTTTAAGTAATCATTCTTTAAATCAAGAAGTTCTAGAGATAAAGCATGATTCTTGATCTTTACATCCATTACTTCTCTTTTACCTCTTAATGATGATGGATCACCACTTAACTCCATATAGTTCATTTTCATCTTAGAAAGCACTTTCTCAGCCTCTTTAGAAAACTGCCCTAAATTGAGATGTAACTCCGGCATCATCTCGTTAAGATATGCGTTGAAGTCATCCTTCTTTTTATCAAAATATACGACCTTGCCATTTTCGTAATGTTCAAGATGGAGCTTTGAATCAATAGCGCCATACATTGTGATAAAAAATCTAGGATACATAGTACCTTTAACTCTCTTTCTCATAACTTATTCCTCCTTCTTTCACTAATAATGCAAGGGAAAGAGTTATTCCCACTTTTTTTAAATCTTTTATTTCTCCTTTCCTCACTTAATAATGTATGACAAGAAATAATTCCCTATTTCTAACCAAAAAAGATTAAAAGAACACCTAAAAGTGCTCTTTTAATCATCTATATCATATTCACAGCATTCATCTGCATACATTCTTTCACTTTCAGACATACCTTCATTCTGTCTTTCATCAATGTCATTACAATTCTCATAGACTTCTTCACTCCATTGTTCTTGTAATGCATGACTCTCATTTTGAAAAGAAGCATACTCATTGATTTGTTCACCTGTTAATTTATTCGCAACAGAATAATTAATCATAGTTGCCTGTGGTCTTTCACCTACAGGTGTATAGTTTGCCACACTATAGAAGACACTATTATTTGAATCCTGGGCATAGGAAGCCACTTCTCTTTCTATATGTCTTTGATCTATTTGATTCACATTTTTATTTTGTGGATCTATATTTTCAAGACCTGAACTTCCTTGCAAAGAATGCGCAATTAGATGTCCGCCATGGTCATTCTCCTGGCGATATTCACCTCCTGCAATCTTTTGATTATAAGTGTTTCTAGGCTCTACAGCCCCTACTTCTTCCACATAACCAGAGGCAATCTTGCCTAATGGTGTATTTTCATATGTAAATTTGTTCATAGGATACTCCTTACTAAAATATATAAACCAACGAGAATAATAATACATGGCATAAAGGCGCTACATATCTGTATCAATGTAGGCATACCATCAAGTATCCATGCCCCTAAACCAGGTATGAAATAACACAGTACTACAAGTAATATTAAGTACTTCATAAGTAATCCCTCCTCATGAAATAAGGTTTAAATAATTGAATAGATGGCTGATGGTTAATTAAACAGAATGCTTCAAAAGGACGCAGCTTAAGTAAATCATTCATAGATACTCTAGGTAGATGACCTACTGTATCTCTATAACCACTTAACTGACTCATATATGTCAGAGTATTATAATTAGTTGTCTGAAAACTGATAATATTCTGACAACAGTCCATAATAGTCTGTGCTACAGACTTACTATAACCAATCTCTAATTGATCCATGGATTGAATCAATAAAGTAAACTGGATATTTCTAGAACGTGCTGTACTAATATATCTTTCAAAGCTAGGTAATCTAAAATGAGCAAACTCATCAATAATAAAATGAAATGGAATATCTAACTGCCCTGTTTGATCACATGAATGATATAAAACATGAATAAGCTCTGTAAGGAATAAAGAAACAAGACCATCATATTGTTCAGAATACTCTGGGTATTTTAAATATATAATTGTCTTCTCTTTAGGTATTTTTCTTATATCAAAGCTTGTCGTTCTTGTGATTCTCTTTATTTTAGAGTTTGTAAGAATAGAAGAGATAGTCGCAAAGGCCGTCATTAATATAGATGCTGTTGTCTTCTCACTATTTGTAAAGACACCATTTAATAATAAACTTGCCATAGGTGTACTACGACCTAATCCTAGAAACTCTATACGTGCAAAACTTTCTACACATAGATGTGATAATGCTTCTAAGTTTATTTTCTTACTCTTTGTTTCTAACAAGTAGTAAATAATGCCCTTTATATAGGTAGTAGAACTGATTGTCCAGAAAGGATCCTCAGATCCTTTCACTGGTTTATTTAATGCTTCACTAATTAATGAAATCAATTCACCACATAACACAGACTCATTTTCTTGATAATAGTCCTTCACTAAATCTAAGCAGTTAAATGAATCTCCTTTATAATTCAAGTAATCAAGCAAGATAATATTGTATCCTTGAGACTTAGCGAGATCATATGTACTCTTATAGATTTCTTCTTTACTATTATCATTCACAAAAAGACTATGTCCTTGTTTTAAAGCATCTATTGTTTCATTAATCGCAATACAGCTTGTTTTACCGCTACCTGGTTCTCCAAGTACGATAGTATTTTTAATATCAGTTTTCATAGGTTTCCTCTAATTTTTTAACTCTTTTATAAGAATTGGGTTCATAACGATTAAGGTAATGAATGAGACCATAACGATTGTTTTCATCCATTGTGATAGCATATTCATCTGCCTCATAATCTCTTATAGTCATATAGAAGTTTAAGAAGAAGTGATCAAGTCCTAGTAATAAGTTCTGCATAGACTTCATCAGCCATCTTAAGAACTTTACAAAGAGTGATCCTGTAAAGTAAGTAGTAAATGAGAATGACCCAAGGATGAGTAAGATAATCATCATAAAGAATAAGAATGCAAGAATGCCTGAATAGAATAATAAGACAAAGAATATGAGTGCAAGGATATTGAGTGATACGACTTGTCTAAAGAGAATATCGCAATTATAAATATGGCCACATTCATGTGAAATACAGGCACGTAAGGCATCTTCATCATGTAAGTTCAACATCCCTTTTGTGACTACAATAGTATGGAGACCATAATGTGTTACTTCTATTGCATCATCTTCTAAGTAATAGAATTCAATATTTGAATAAGGAAGTTGAATATCTTCTACTACCTGTCTATAAAACATGGAATAGCTATTGACAGGCATTTGATCTAAGCGTATGGCTTGATTTAAAGAGATAGTAATACGTTCTTGTCCGTATCCTATAAAGATAAATAGGAGACTTATAAGGATACATAGTAGTAGTGGTGCATCAAATAGTGTATTAAGAAAATACCAGTCTCCAAATAATAGGAGTACAGCAAGTGTAAGATTTGTTTTCATAGTGTGAGTCCTTTCTTTATAACTGATACCTGAAAAAGAGGGTGTATGCTTTCCTCTCTTTCAGGATGGAGTGTTTTTTATGAAATGAGATTTGTATTTTTTAGCAATAGTTGTAACTTGTTAGACCAGACAAATAAACGAAGTGTACTATCATAAGTCTGTAGGAGGCAGACATTCTTATTTAAGTACATGATTTCTTCTTTGCTGATCTTGGGCTCCTTAACAGGAGCTAATGTAGCGACTGTTTCTGTCTTATCTGTACCAAATAGACGATCTAGAAGGCTTTCGCTTCCTATTCTCTTATTTCTAGAAATAGTAGAGGTTGTGTGAACAACTTCTACTTCACCTGCAAGCTGAGATATTATATTGGCAGAGTGTTCACTGTGATTGAGATATATTTTTGTGGAGAAGAGATAAGGAATCTGCGATATAAGTTCTTCATGTAAGAAGATATCTTTAAATATCGCAATAAGTGGATAGTCTTCTTTATTCATTTCAAAGAAACGTTTAAGCGTTTGTGTATTATATTGTTTATGATCTTCGATTAAAATGAGAGGTTGATGCGTAACTTTCATCATCTCATTAATAAGATATAAATGAACGTCCTGGTTAATTTCATCAAGCTGGATAGTTGAGCATCGTGATAGAGGACAGCCTGTATTTTTAAATAAGAGGACGATAAACATTTCTATAGAAATAAATTCTGCTGTATGAAAACCTATGTATTGATTCATATAATAGTCAAATACAGAAAAATCGATTGCTTGAGTTTGAAGCAGTTTATTGAATTCCTGTTTTACTATTTCATAGTTTTCACATTGAATAAAAGCATCTAGTAATGTCATATTCTTGTTGAGTACTCTCATAAGTTTCTTTAGAAATAATAAGTAGTTTTCTACAAAAATGATTTCTGCATGAGGAATCTCATGAACATACAACAAGTTCTTGATTAACTCAATCAGCTGTTCATCGTTATATCTTCTAAAGTAGTCATAATAGTTAATATGAGAGGATTTCACAGCACCATCATAACCATCTAAAGTGACGACTGTTTTTTTGAACTGGAGTGAATTCATAAAATTATTTTTAAATGTAGGATTATGTCCTGAAATCAGTATTTTCTGCATATTAGACTCCTTTTAAGAATTTTACTTTAAACATAGGCTGATCAAGTATCTTGAGATATGCTTCACCTACTGTTAATGTTTCTATATCACGTGTTGAGATAAGATCATCTTTTTGAACAACAATTTCTGTGTGTCCTGATATATGAGCTGGAAAGACAGACGTTTCAATCATATCCTGCCCACCTAAGTGGACTATAAAGTCCTTTGTGGGGGAATCTCTTGGTCTAAAGAAGACAAAGTTCTGGAATCCTCCAAGAACTGACTGCTGAAGATGTTCATCAGGAGATTCTAGACATCTATAGAGTAGTTCTATAGATTGTAATCCTAAGATGACATGGATTCTTTTTCCCGCCCCAATGTTTAGGACCTGTACTAAATCAAAGTCACCATCTAATACAGAGGCTTCATCTAGAATTAGATACACACGTCTTTCTGGCGCAGTTCTACTTAATTTTCTTTTAATGATTAATTTAAGTAACAGCTTCATCAGATAATTACTGCTCTTCTGGAAACGATTATCATATTGAAGAAGGAGTAAATTACCCTCAATCGCTAGAATATCCTTTGTGGACATCAATACTGCATTGTCCTGTACAAAGTAATAATCAAGGATTAAATGCATAGTAGAAAGAATTGCACCGTTCTGACTATTCATTTTTGTTTGTCCAGCATAGAGGTATGTTTCCGCAATATAACCTAAACCTACGTTATGTAAAATATTCTTGATATCAATAAGGCTTAAGCTTCTGATCCAGTTTGCGAGTGTTTTATTGTCTGCAATGCATCTGTTTCTTAACTGGAAGAGAAGAAGCCCATAGAGTACTTTCTGAGCTGTTTCAGGAAAGAACTTGTTGTGAGATTTTGTGAGTTCTTCATGAAAGAGCTCCATAGTGATTTCATTGAGGGCGTCTTCTGGATAAGGAGAGTCATAAGCCTCTTTGAGAATACTCCAATGAAATGTAGGATTCTTAATAGAGAATAATGCATCATTTGATTGGAGTAAGTCATTGTAATCATCCTTTACATTCAATAAGATATATAAATCATCAGGATGTACATGTCTTAAACGTGTTACTAGATTTTTAATAAATGTTGTTTTACCACTACGTGTTCCACCAAATACAGTGAGATGGGACTCTAGAGTATTGATATCAAAGGGAATCTTTATTCTTTTATTCTTATAAATAGCGGGAATAGAAACTTTTGATATTTCAAAGTTAATATCCACACGATAATCTTGACTTCTAACAAACATAGAATATCAACTCCTTTCACCTATAACGTATGGAGTGATATTTTTCCCTCTTTTTGAACAAAATAAAAAGATACATATAATTAAATATGTACCTTCCCTTGGATGATGAAGCCTTTCCAGTCTTCTTCTTCATAATGTCCATGCACAGTTTTCAACATTTTTTTCTGTGCCCTACATTCTTTTATTCTATTGTCTAATTGTATAAGTTTCATCTTTAGAGTCGTTGGATGTATTTCTTCTTTAAGATAATTCTTAAAGTCTTCTTTGAACTGTATGAGTTCTTTTATACCATTCTGGTAGTTTGATAAATACAATTGCGTTTCCTGGTAAGACTGCATCGCATTTCTAGACTTCTTATAGTATTGATAGAAGATCTTCATAAATAGTGCAGCATTATAGTCATCTATTTCTTCTACAGTAAGTAAGAGTGTTTTAGCCCCTGCAAGTTCAAAGGCACGTCTGATACCATAGACACCTTCTCCTCCGATACTCTTACCTTGTCCTGTTTGACAGGCACTTAAGACAACAAGTTCTGTATCTGTTAAGTCCATGTCTTGTATTTCTGCTGCAGTAACATAACCAAAATCTGTTTTATTATAACCTGATAGACATAAACGACCATTTTCCATTAATTCATATGATTTTACATATTCACCATGTGTACTAATATGGAGAATCTTAGGACTGATAATATCTAAGAAGTTATCATGATTGGCATCATCACGTGATAAGAGTGTACTATCTTCAAACAATTGATTAATATACATGCCTTCAATATAGCTTCCATAAAGAACACCCTTTTGTCCTCTACTTTCAGAAGAAACATCATAATAGTCAGGATAAATGACAGATACAATATCTAAATCATCATCACTTGATTCTTCATAATCTTCTAATAAGTCTTGTGGTGAAGAGAGATAACTGATTTCTGTATTGATATATCTTGCGAAAGAGGTGTTATACAAATCTCCATCAGGGCAAATATAAAGGTGTTTCATACTTTCCCATAATTTTTGATTCTGTTTAAGTGCGCTTTCTAACTTGTTAGATTTAAAAATTTGTATTGCCATATCATCATTTTTTAAAAGAATGGCAGTTATATTATCATCTACACAATAAAAGTCAAATAGATATTCGCCTTCTTGAAGTACTGTCTGGAGATCCTTATAGTGAATATCCTTTTCAAGAATAGTTAAATGTGGAACAAGTAGTTCTTTTTTCTTTTCTTCTAATCTTTGAAGTTTTCTCTTTAAACCCTTTTCCTGTGTTCCATATGAATGGGAAATCTTTTCTTTATAAAGAGTATACTCTTTAGCAATGGCTTGGTAGGCCTCGTCCTTTTTAACAGAAGAATAAGATTTTTCTAGATTTAATAAAAAAGTCTTTATTTTTATAAGCATATTATATACATCAAAGCCTGACTGAAGCGTTTGAACTATTATTTCATAAAACACTTCTATGTATTGATTATTCATCTTTGGTTTTTGACCATTCAGGATATCATCAATAAAAGATTCATAAAATGCCCTTAAATATGAATCGATATCATTCATTACTAATGTATAGTAATCTGTATTATATATTATCGTCCTATTAAATATGGCTAATATAAGTTCAAAATAGTTCTTTACCCTTTCTTTTGCAGTTCTTTTTTGTATTTGGTCAATTATTTGATTATGAAGTTGTATAAACTCATCATTATTCTCAAGTTCTAATAAAAGAGAAATATATTGAATTTTTTCTTCATCATTGTATTTTTTATGAATTTCCGCATTTAAACGTGCATAATAGCGTTTTGTATCATGGTCAAAACACGTTTCAATTACTTTGTTTAAAGCTTTTAGTGTATCTGGATGGTTTTCTCCTAATAATTTCCTTCTTTCATCAAAACATTTTACATAAGCATTAAAAGCCTCTCTTGGCTGTTTTAAACGACTATACACTTTTCCCATTTCATATATTACATCAAGTGTTCTAGCGGAGATTTCACGATAGTTTTGATATATTTCATTAAAGTACTGTTCAGAATATTTAAAAAAATCATTATACTTCCCTACTCGTGAACTACTAAAAATCAATTCTTCCAACAAAGTCGTTTGATCTATCTCATCTGAAAATCTAAACATATATAACCTTAAATAGGAATCATATATTTCTAAATCTAGTTCTCGAATATTCTTTGAATCATGTTGTTTATAATAAATATTTCTCATAGATGATAAAATATGAATCAAATCTATACGGTCATTTTTTGATTTATAATACAGTTGAATATCTTCATATAAATTCAAGGCTTTCTCATATTCTTCAAATTGTTCATAAAGATCAGTCAATAATTCTTTTATCTTTATAGTTTCATTATCATATTTGCCAGACATTTCTTCTCTTATTTCTAGACATTGACAAGCTGTTTCATAACTTTCCTGATATTTTTCAAGTTTATAATAAATGGAGACAATCAAATAATATGTCCTTAATGTATCATCATGAAATAATGTGAATTTCTTTTTCTGCATTGAAAAACACTGCTGTGCCTGCAATAAGCCCTGTTCATAATCTCCTAAATTATAGGAACAAACTGCTGCCTGATAGAGAGCCTTAAGTGCTCTTTCACTGTCAAATCCATCTACGATGAGTGCATCTTCATATAAATAATTATTGTATTCACGACAATGAACTGTATCTCCGTTATTACTATAGATAGCAATAATAAACTCTAATGCATCACATGTTGAGTCATTTATTCCATATAAAGATTTTTGTGTGTGGTAGTATTTCTTTAAAAGATCCAGTGCTTCACTATCTCGATGAAATCTAACAAACACTCTTCCAAGTCGATATAAAGTATCCAATGTTTGAGAATCATTTTCAGAAAATTTATTCTTATAGAATTCATAAATATCTTTTAAAGCATCAATACATAAATCTTGTTGATTCAAAATAAATGCATTCCTGCTTAAATCTTCCAATAATTTTAAATAAGAGGCATCATCCATATTTCTAGACTGATGATATTGAATGTATTTATCTTGAAGGTCAAAAAAATCTCTTGATGCTTGACCTACTATGTCTATTGATGATAAGACATATCTTTTTGTTTCTTCATCTAATGAATCAACACTATCCGCATAATGGTCTATGATTTCTTTAAATTTTCCCTCTTCATACATCTCTCTAACATCCATGATAATCTCCCCTATTATATGTAATAATTACACTTTATATCACATTTTATGCATTCCACGCTAAATTTGTGTCGTTTTATGCATTACGAGCCGCTTTCGTGAATTTCCCATCTATAATAGAGACTAGGAGGCTCATATGCAATCATTTATTATATTTATACTTTATATGCTATATGTACTAACTAGCGCCCAGTACTTATATTATCAGCTATTAAAACCAAAAACAGGTCATATTCTGCTTGTTGGTATCATACTTCATATTCTCTTTGTAGTACTTTATCTATTACTACAGAAACATTCATTTCTAGTTACCTATCTATTATACATCTTTATGTTTCTTCCTTCACTATTCTATGAAGGAGATATGAAACATAAATTAACACTTACATTTATGTTACTTACCTTTACATTAGCTTCAGAAACAATTTTTGCGAGTGTTTTTGTTGCAATCAGTCCAC
>OHIL01000595.1_pt1 | contig 14593 bp, 9 predicted proteins | sample 1568231 | NCBI WGS metagenome assembly OHIL01 (sample SAMEA3879565, study PRJEB24766) | human gut metagenome | biome: human-associated habitat; feature: feces | place: USA | collected 1985/1987 | reverse complement strand
TGATATAGTGTTCTTGTGGCAGAACTTCTAATGATTGTATTCTGTCCAAAGCTAAATTTTGCAATATTCGTCCGTTTCCTCTGACTCCATAAACGAACCACCGGTTGCGATATTCTTTTAATAGATAAGGATAGAAAATAAAGCTGTTTGCCGAACGTGCTTTGAACGAACGATATTTGAGTTGTATCGGGTGCTCGTTGACGATCGCATGATAGATGGTATCCAGATAATCCAGTCCTTTCAGTGATTCATTCTTTTCAAAGTCAATGACAGGAGTGGTTTTCATCCGGGCAGAAGCAACATGATCCTCCAAACGGTTGATTATCTCGCTCATTTCCGTGAAATAGGAGAAACCTTTAAATTGTCGCAGCACTTCCACTGCTTCCGACATCATTTTCAGGTCTTGTTCGTTCAGTGGGGTTTGCGTGATACTGTATTCGGGATCTTCATATTTATAGTATTTATTCTCGTACACCACAATTGGAGCATTATAGCCTAACTTTTCGCTACGCATCATCTGTATATCCATTTGTACCGTCCGTTTGCTTATCCCTTTATCAATACCTTCATATTCATAAAGAGCATCCGAGCAGGCGTCTACCAAGTCTTCCAACGTCCAGCGTCGATACGGATTACGCAGACAGTTATCAATCGTTTTATAGCGGATTAAGGCATTTCTATTTGCTGGCATAAAGTAGAAGAATAAAGATTTGCTTCAAAAGTAGAAAAATTAATTCAGGAAAACAAAGAGGTTATCTGTCTTTATTCGACTCTTCTTGCCTGATAGAAAGAATATTTTTGAGATTTGTATCAAATTTGATACCCTTTGAAACAAAGTTTATAGACGCTGGCGAAGATAGCCCTTATCTTTGCCAGTGTCTTTTTAATTAAATGCTTGTATAAACTAGGAATACTTTGTTACCATGAAAACAACCCCCTGGATAAAACTATGTAAAGGCGCAGTATTTGCGCTGGCAGTTTCTTATGGACTAACTTATTGCCACACAACAAAAAGTACATTCGCCCTTGAACAGAAAGGTGATAGCCTGACTGTGATTCATATAACAAATCCCACCCATTATCTGCTACTTCCGATAGAAGAAGAAAGCGAAGAAAGTCAGGTCTGCCTGAACACAGGAGATGCTGCCGATACTGATATGGATATTCGTCTGGCACAGGATAAAGTAGATTATTTTGTTCCGTTCGCTCTGCCTGCCGATGTCAAAACGGCTACCGTACATATTCGTAATAAATCAAAGGATGCACTTTGCTGGAAAGAAATTAAGTTATCCGATACGTTTGATACAACCAATACGGAAAAGTTTCGTCCTGTTTATCACCATACTCCCCTCTATGGCTGGATGAATGATGCTAACGGATTGGTGTATAAAGATGGAGAATATCATTTATATTATCAATATAATCCTTATGGCTCCAAATGGGGAAATATGCATTGGGGACATTCTATCAGTAAAGACCTGATGCATTGGGAGCATCTGGCTCCTGCCATTGCCCGCGATACATTGGGACATATCTTTTCCGGAAGTTCTATTGTCGACCAAGAGAATACAGCCGGTTATGGAGAAGGTTCTATCCTGGCTTTTTACACTTCTGCCAGTGATAAGAATGGGCAGATTCAATGTCTGGCCTACAGTAATGACAACGGTCGCACCTTTACGAAATATGAAAATAATCCTGTCCTGCGTCCTTCGGATGGATTAAAAGATTTCCGTGACCCGAAAGTTTTCCGATATGAACCGGAGAATAAATGGGTGATGATTGTTTCTGCTGATAAAGAAATGCGTTTCTATGATTCTAAGAATTTGAAAGACTGGAATTATATGAGCAGTTTCGGTGAGGGCTATGGAATGCAACCTTGTCAGTTTGAATGTCCGGACATGGTGGAACTTCCGGTAAATGGAGATGCGAACCGCAAGAAATGGGCGTTGATAGTGAATGTAAATCCGGGGTGCTATTTCGGTGGTAGTGCAACTCAATATTTTGTAGGAGACTTTGATGGAATGAAATTTATTTGTGACAATCAGCCAAATGTCACGAAATGGTTGGATTGGGGCAAAGATCATTATGCCACCGTTTGTTTCGCGAATACCGGTGATCGTGTGATTGCTGTACCTTGGATGAGTAATTGGCAATATTGCAATATCGTTCCGACAAAACAGTTCCGTAGTGCCAATGCGTTGCCGCGTGAGTTGGGGCTTTATACACAGGATGGCGAACTCTATCTTTCGGCAGCTCCGGTGGCGGAGACGAAAACTTTGCGGAAAGAAAACAAGGAGATTCCTTCTTTCACCATAACCAATGATTATCATATTGATTCTTTATTGGCTGATAATGACGGAGCTTATGAATTAGCATTGGAGATTACTACCGGTGAAGCGGAGATTATGGGATTCAGTCTCTTTAATGATAAAGGTGAAAAGGTGGACATTTATTTCAATCTTCCGGAAAAGAAACTGGTAATGGATCGGACGAAAAGCGGTATCGTAGATTTCGGAAAGAACAGCGTACCTCATGAAATAGAAGCACATGACCGCAGAAAGACGACTTCTATCAATTATATTGATGATTTCGCATTAGCTACCTGGGCACCGATAAAGAAAGAAAATAAATATGCTTTGGATGTTTTTGTTGATAAATGTTCTGTAGAAATATTCCTGAACGGAGGAAAGATAGCAATGACTAATCTCATTTTTCCGTCGGAACCATACAACCGTATGTGTTTTTATAGCAAGGGAGGTACGTTTAATGTCAATTCATTCAATGTGTATCGGTTAGGTTTATAAGTTAGGTTTTTGTAGATTAGAATTAGGTGTTGGTAGCTGTCAGATGTGAAATCTGGCAGCTACTTTTGTTGATTACTCATTAATTTCAATCGTGTATCCTCCTTGGAATATCTCACTTGGTTGCAAGTGTTGCATCCAGTCTTTATCTTTATATTCACCAGTATAATGTGCGCGGTCGCAGCGTCCATACCAAGGCTCGATGCAGACAAAAGGAGCATTCTTTGCAGGTGGCGACCAAAGGCCGACTACCGGAGCATTAAAGTGTAAACTTAAATAAGCCCGTTTCTCCTTATTATAGATGGTAACTTTGCGAACCTGTTCATTTTCCAAGATCAAAGCATCTTTATCAAACGTATGAGTATCCAATGGTAACAATCCGTCTGTCAACTCTAAGGAATACTCAACAGAAGGATCAGCGCATCCCTTTTCAGAAATAAGAATATACTTCAAACCGTCTTTCCTGTCGAATTCGAAGAATCCTCTTTCTAAACTGTTCGCATCAAACTCCGGCCAGTAGAAAGCAGGATGTGCCCCAATCTGAAAATGCATTTCTTTGTCACCGGTATTCTTTACTTTCCATATCACCTCAATCTGCTTTCCTTGGATGCGATAACCTATTTCCAGACAGAATGGAAACGGATAGTTCTGCAAAGTCTCTTCACTACTGATAAGACGGTAATATACTTCATTTTCTTTTTCGGAAACAAGCGTAAATTCCATATCGCGGGCAAATCCATGTTGGGTAAGTGTATAAGGAATCCCTTCATTGCGATATTCATTTTCCCATACGCTTCCGACAATAGGGAATAGGACAGGAGAGTGACGTTTCCAAAAAGCAGGATCCGCTTGCCACAGATATTCTTTTCCATTGGCGAAGATACTGCAAAGTTCAGCTCCGTGCGGAGATACTTGAATGGTAAGTTGTTCGTTGGAGATTGTTTTCATATCGTATTTACTTATTTGTTGGATTATCATTAGATTCGTCTTTTAAGAGAATGCCACTTTTTGCGTTTAAGGGAGAGATTACTTTCTTTCCCGTTTTAGTTTCAAGTTCCAGTCGTGCATTGCAGGCTATTTCTCCACCTTGATGGGCAACATCTATATGTTCTTTGAACGTTTCCGGATTATTGGCTTCGGAGATTTCTTTAGTCGAAAGTTCAGCAAGCATATTCAGTATTAACTCTTTGTTAGTCATATTGTCCCGCAGATTTTCCTTTTTCAATCCTTTGAACTGCTTATACTCCTTTGCTGTCATATCCGACCACGTCTGGTAAATAATATCCGTGAGTGTAGCGAATTGAGCGCCCTCCTGTAATCCGTGTTTTTTCCATTCATCAGTTAAATCCTTGCGGATTTCTATTGATTTCAGACGTTGATTAATCCAGTTGTCAGAATACCCCATCCGTTTGTAATCCATTAAAGCCTGATCGATGGATAATTCGGGGTCTTGTATTTGGTTGAGACGTTCGCTGGCAACTCTGGCCATCCATAGTTTGAAAGGTTCTGCCTTGGGAGAAGGTATAGATTGAATAAGGCGGAGGAGTTGTTCGGTATCGGCAACGTCGGTAAGGTACTTTTTCCCATCAGTAGCCTGCATTTTCAGTTGACTACAATTTGTAGTCAACTCACTTCCTTCTTTTTTGAGTCGTGTTTTTAGTACGCTCCAATATTTACGGGGATTAGGACTATCCGTTAGTATTGCTACTACATCTACTATTGAAAAATACCATTTCTCTTGTTCATCATCCCATACTGTACGTACCCTTTTTTCTTCGAAGAGTTTTAAAGCTTGTTGCTTAGTCATGAATTTTGTTTTTAGTTATCTTTTATCGAAAAAAAGTCCTTTTTGTAGGGCTTATATTACTACACAAAGGTAGCATTTTCTATACTTATAACAGAATATAAGTCCTATAATTGTCGCACTAAAAAGAAATCTGTATAAAACCTTATAAAATAGCGTTCTATGCAACAAATGTTACAGCCTTTGAAACATTTTTTTTAGTCGATTGACGTAAATCAACCGTAATTTGCATTATCGATAAAGATAAAATTCGTACTTTTAATTTAATAACATCAAACTAATGCTTAGTATTATGAAGAACAAAAAACTTCTTTGCAGCGTTTGTTTCCTGTTTACTTTCATGTCAGTCCTTTGGGGACAAAACATAACGGTGAAGGGAAACGTTACTTCAAAGACTGATGGGCAACCGATTATTGGTGCTTCCGTAGTGCAAAATGATTCTAAATCAACTGGAACTATTACCGATTTAGATGGAAACTTTACTCTTAGTGTACCGGCAAATGCATCATTGGCTATTTCTTATATAGGATATAAGGAAGTGATTATTGCCGCTAAACCTTCCTTGAAGATAGTGATGGAAGAAGATACTAAGATGATTGATGAGGTGGTTGTGACAGGTTATATGGCTGAAAAGAAAGCCAGTCTGACAGGTTCGGTAGCCGTAGTGAAGATGAAAGAGGTAGCGGATATACCTACCGGTAATGTGATGTCAGGTTTGCAGGGGCGTGTAGCCGGTATGAACGTGACAACTGATGGTAAACCCGGCGGTGGAAACACGGATACTAAATTACGTGGTATTACTACCATTAACAATTCTTCCCCTCTTTATGTGATAGATGGTGTTCAGACACATGACAATGTAGCTTCTATCATCTCTTCCAATGATGTCGAATCCATTCAGGTGTTGAAAGATGCAGCGTCTGCCGCGATCTATGGTGCTCAGGCTGCTAACGGGGTCATTATCATCACCACAAAACGTGCCAAGGAAGGCGATGTAAAGGTAAGTTTTGATATGTCGCTCACTGCCCAGACTTTTGCCGGTGGTATTGATATGCTTGACGCTTATCAATGGGGTGATGTTTATTGGCAGGCCTATAAAAATACTTTTGGAACCTATCCAAACAGTGTTGTCTATGGAAATGGAGAAAAAGCCCAACTGCAAGAATATTATTTCGACCAGAATGGAGTGAAGATAAAGTCGGGCAATACTGATTGGGCAAAGGAGATATTTGGTACGGCTTTGATGCAGAATTATAACCTTTCCCTCTCTAAAGGATTTAAGGATGGTAATGTGGCTCTTACCTTAAACTATATGAATCAAGATGGTCTTTGCCGTAATACAGACTACGAACGCTTTAATTCGCGTTTAGCTTCTAATTTCCGCTTTGTGGATGGTAAAGTACGTGTGGGGGAAAGCATCTCAGTGAACCATTGGTTGGAACATCTTAATCCTGCCGGTATAGAAGAATTGGTTATTGCGCAGCATCCGGCCATTCCTGTGTACGATGAAAACGGAGGGTACGCCGGTGGTTATGTGGATATATTGGGAGATAAACCGAATCCCATTCGCTTGACGGACAACGAAGCCAATAATCGTCACAAAAGCTGGCGTATCTTTGGTAATGTTTATTTGGAAGTAGAGCCTATTAAAAATCTGGTATTGAAGAGCCAATTTGGCTTGAATTATACTACCGGTTTCAACTCAACCTTTGTCCCAAAATGGAGCGAAGCCGATCGGAAGGTAGATGTAAATGAACTGACCGTACGACAGGATAATAGTGTACAATGGGTATGGTCGAACACGGCTAATTATAGCATAGATTTCGGGAAGAATAATATCAGTGCTGTGATAGGAACCGAAGCTAAGAAAGAAAATGGTGAGCATTTGCAGGGGTATGGTCGCGGATTGGTGATAGAAGACCTTGACTATCGCTATCTGGACACCGTGACCGAAGGAAAAAGCGTGGGTAACAATGCTTCTACTTATGCTATGGTTTCTTACTTCGGTAAGGTGAACTATGCGTTCGATGATAAGTACCTCATATCAGGAACAGTGCGTCGTGATGCTTCTTCACGTTTTGGTAAAGGGAACAATTCAGCCATCTTCCCTTCTGTATCAGCTGGTTGGAGAATGTCACGCGAAAAATTTATGGAACGTACGCAAAACTGGCTTTCGGACCTTAAATTACGTGCATCATGGGGAATTAATGGTAATGACCAGATTGACAACAATGCTACTTACAACCTTTATTACACTAACATGTCCAATGGTTCATACAACTTCAATGGTGATGGTGCAACAGTCGTGCCCGGTGTACAGAAAGATCGTTCGGGTAACAACGACTTGAAGTGGGAAGAGACCAAGCAACTGAACTTTGGTATTGATGCCGCTTTCTTCGATAACCGTTTGGGCTTGACTTTGGACTATTTTCAGAAGAAGACCACTGGTATGTTAATTCAAAAACCTTATATAGGTGTGATTGGCGAAGGTGGATATAAATGGTATAATGCTGCCAGTATGGATAACAGCGGGGTGGAAGCAACCTTTACTTGGCGAGATGAAATAAAGGATTTCAAGTATGATATTTCGTTCAACATCTCTTATTATAAGAATGAAATTACCGAACTGCCGGATGTTATCAAATATACTTGGGGAGGTGGTAACGGTGTGGACAAAACCATTGTGGGACAACCTTATGGCTCATGGATGTCATATAAAGCCGATGGTGTATTCAAAACAAAGCAAGAGGTATATGAATATCTAAGCAAATATGATGTACAGATTGGAGCTCCCGGTGTGGGACGTATTCGCTACAAAGACCTTAACGGTGACAACGTCATCAATACTGCCGATATGGATTGGCAAGGTAGCGATCAACCTAAATTTATCGGTGGTTTAAATATCGGTGCATCTTACAAAGGATTTGATCTTTCTGCATTCTTCAATGGTATGATTCGCGATGCATGGAATAACTCTAAGTTTTATACCGACCTATTCCAAGGCTGGACAGGTAATCACTCTGTACGTCTGATGGATGCAATGCATGCTTGGAATGATTATGAGCAAACCGGAGTTTATAATTGTGATATCCCTGCACTGACTGTGGTGGATAATAATGTAGAAACACGCAGCTCTACTTTCTTTATCGAAGATGGTTCATACGTGAAACTGAAAACTTTAACGCTGGGCTACACGATCCCGGATAAGTGGATTAAGAAAGCACGTCTTTCCAATTTGCGTGTGTATCTGCAAGCACAGAATGTTTTCACACTGACTAATTATACGGGTGCCGACCCTGAAGGACTGGGCTATCCATATCCTCAGCCTCGCACTTATACATTCGGTCTATCACTTGGTTTTTAATTTTTATCCTAAATACAGAACATTATGAAATTGAAATATATCCTTGCGGCAGGTGTTGTGGCACTATTGGCCGGTTGTGATGAGAGTCGTTTTCTTGATATTAAACCACAGGGTACACTCAATGACGATTTGTTGTCATCGGCCGACGGTGTAGAACTTTTGGTTACTTCGGCTTACGCCGGATTGAAAGGTCCCAATCGTGAGATGCATTGGGTACCAATGACGAATTGGACGTATGGCGAAGTACGTTCGGACAATGCTTACAAAGGCGGTGGCGGTGTAAATGATGGTGACTTTTGCACGCTGCTTGAAACCTTTAAAATAGATGCTACATGGAGTAATGCCGACGAAAAATGGTTTCAACTCTATTGCTGTTTACAACGCTGTAACAGCGCATTAAGAGTAATGAACACGCTTGACGAGAACTCTTTGTCGATACTTAAAAGTCGTAAAGCCGAAATGAAGGTGATTCGTGCACACTTCTTCTTCGAACTGGTTCGCCTTTTCAAGCAAGTGCCTTATTTTGATGAAAATGTGGAAAATGATGACTATAAGTACATCCCCAACAACCAGTATACCCGTGAAGAACTTTTGGGCAAAATAGCACAGGAATTTCTTGATGCTGCCGACGATTTGCCTGATACTCAATCTCAAGTAGGTCGTATCACAAAGAACATAGCCTATGCCTATGCCGCTAAAGCCATACTCTATCAGGCCTATCAACAAGATGACAATAACCAAGTGGTTGCTATTGACAAGCAGTTGCTGGCTGAAGTGGTGACTCTTTGCGACAAGGTGGGTGCACAAGGAAAGACGTATGATCTTTTGAATGATTTTCAGAAACTCGATCAATTGGAATATGAGAATGGGGTAGAGTCTGTGTTTGCCGTACAATATTCGATGGATGATGAAACCGATGGTGCCGGAAACATAAACTGGAGTAATCTGCTCAATGCCCCTAAAGGTCCTTATGGTGGTGACGGATTTTTCTTACCCAGCCAAAACTTAATCAATGCTTATAAGACAGATACCTATGGATTGCCTTTGTTTGATACCTTCAACACCGATGACTATGGAATATATGAAGGAAGTGAACTCACTAATGTTGACGCAACTGTAGATCCTCGTTTGGATTTCGTAACCGGTCGTCCGGGTATTACTTGGAAAACGTATACTGCCGAGCCTTGTAAAGCAAATTGGGTGCGTAACAGTGGCGAATATGGTTTCAACTGTACCAAACGCTTCTATATTTCTCCGGAGAGTGACGAGATGTTCCAAGGTTGGCCTTGGGGGGCTTCCCATCTCAATTGGCAGATTATCCGTTATGCCGACGTGTTGTTGTGGAAGGCTGAAGCGCTGATAGAAATAGGTGAAGCTGCCGGACTGGAGGAAGCCCGCAAAATCATTAACCGTATTCGTCTGCGTGCCAAGAATAGTCCTTATGTAAAAGACTTTAAGGATTCAGAACTGAATGCAGCTAATTACCTGATTGGTGAATACCCTTCTGAAGGCTGGAATCAAGAATTAGCCCGCAAAGCACTACGTTGGGAACGTCGCATGGAGTTTGCTATGGAAGGAGACCGTTTCTTCGACCTGGTACGTTGGGGTGTTGCTGCGGAAACTATGAACAGTTACATTGGTGTGGAGCAAAACAAACGCGTTTATTATCGTGGTGCTCGATTCGTCCGTGGCAGAGATGAATATTTGCCTATCCCCAATGCGCAATATAATTTCTCTGAAGGTAATTATGTGCAGAACCCTGGATATGGTAAGTTTAACTAATATGAATTCCTTAAATATAGATATGATGAAACTAAAGAGATATTTAATTAGCACTTTCTGTCTGTGCTTGTTCACAGCTTGCGACGGTGATGATAACCTGTTATGTTATGGCACTCATACTGAAATCGAAGGTGATGTTACCACATTCGGAGCTATTGGTGATGGAAAGACAGATTGTTCGAAAGCCATTAATAGTGCAATTGCCTCCTTACCTTCCGAAGGGGGAGTGGTGGTTATTCCCGAAGGTGATTTTGTACTTGATGCTCCCATTGTAATTAATAAGCACAATGTGACGATTAAGGGATTAAATCCCGGTATGCGCAGCAATATTGACGTGAATGGAATCAACGATCTGCTGGGACCTGGTGGTGGAAGCAAACTAGTGGCCCGCAATGCCGAAGCAGCTATAAAAGTAGAAACAGACGTGAAGGGGTTAAAGATTATGAATCTGATGGTGTCGGGTGGGACGGAAGCCAAGAACATCGGTATACATTTTACAGGCACGAGCGATAATGGAATACTTTCTAATATTATTGGCATAAATCTGCATACCGGCATCAAGATAGAACAGGCAAAAAATATGCAGATAGTCAACTGCTGGGTATGTGAACTTCCTAATAGTATCGAACTGATTGGTGGTGAGAATATGATTATAAAGAATTGTCAATTAGGTGCACAGCCCACTGGCATAACCTGTAAAGCGCAGGGAGTGAACAAACTGTCATTCCTTAATAATCAGGTCTACCCTGATGGACGTGAAAATTTAGTGCTTGATGATTGCAATAATAGTGTTATTGAAGGTAATAATTTCAAAAGCTACTATAATGGTATTCTTGTGTTGAGTGGCGATGACAATCGGGTAAATAAGAACATCTTTTGGCTTACAGGAGCAGTTCAGAATCAAATGCTCGACCATGGCGATGATTTTGGTATAATCAATGTAAAAGGTGACAACAATACGTTTGCGTCCAACAGTTTATCATGTGAATGGGCTTATGCTGATGCTGTAGCTGTAAATGCCACTCAAGGAACAGGCAACGTGTTCAAGAACTGCTTTATAGATAATTTGGAGAGCTATCGGGTATTCTTGGTGAACGCAGAAACTGAAGTCTCTAATTGTGTATCATCTGATAAGGTGAGCATAATAGAATAATTTCCTCATCCTATACCATTATTAATATAGTAACACCATGAAAATAAATAAATTCTTGATAAGCGGATTGTTCCTGATGTTGGGCACATCTTGCAGTAATGACGATACTTATGCGCTTTGCGATGAATGTAAAGGTCAGAAGATAATAGATATAACGCAATTCGGGCTTCCGACTGACGGATCTACCGATTGTGCAGATCTTATAAATGCTATTATAGCCGATCTCCCACCCGAGGGAGGAACGATACTTATTCCCGAAGGAACTTTTCGCCTGGATAGCCCCATTCAGCTTACACGCAATTTTGTAACACTGAAAGGTGTGAATGATGAAACGGTTGTTCCTGTTGCTGACGCTAAAGGCAGTCGTTTGATACTTGGAAATGCCGAATATGCATTACATGTGGCTCCTGTTGCCGATATAGGCGGACGTAAAAATCGTATTAGCGGGGTGGAGGTAAGCGGACTTACCCTTGTGGGGAAAGCCGACCACCGGAATCTATGTAGAGCATGACAATGACCGCCTGCATTTCTTCAATATTAAGATGGAAAATATGTATCAGGGCGTTAAACTCCAAGGATGTGATGCCATTACATTAGCCCGGATAGATGCAACCGATGTTGTGAATGGCATTGAAATGAATGGTGGCATACAAAATATGGTGACCAATTCTGCTTTCGGTTCATCGCAAGGCGGTGTGGCTGCACGTATTTCGGGAGAAAGCAATCTGATTTTCTCTCACAACAAACTAACGGCGAATGACGATTGGTGTGCCAACTTTACTGGCTGTAGCCGAGTGATATTTCGGATAATGAATTTACCGGAAACAAAATGACTTTCTTTGAATTAAGCGGGCAAAACAACTTGTTAAGTGATAACTTGTTCACGGTAAACCAGAGCGATAATCAACTCAATGGCAAAGAAGCCGACTATGGGGTAATTCATGTGAAAGGTGAATACAATCATTTCACGTCGAACACCATAAATGTATCTTGGAGTGAAGTTATAGAAAATCCCACTACAGTGAATGCTGCGGAAGGAGAAAATAATCGTTTTGCAGATTGTACGATAGAAGATAAAAACAGCAATCAAGTATTTTATATCAGCGAATTATCCGAAGTGATAGATTGCGGAGTAACGGAAGAAAATATTAAGGTGAAACCGTCCGGGCTTGATTTGACAAATGCAGCTTATGTGATAACGTATAATAGTCCCGAAGAGATAGAAGATGATGATGAAAAAGCCTCTTATGCATGGTTCAAGAAACAGTTTGTGAATGGTAAAGTTGTCACTCCTGCCATGTTGACTAGTGAAGATCTTTCTGTTTACGATGTTATTTGGGTGCATATAGACCGTGTAGGCATTGGAGCCGGATGGGATAAGTTACCTTTGTCTACTGATGCGATCGCTGCCTTGACTACGTATTATAAGAATGGAGGGAATCTGTTCTTGAGTAATCATGCGACTCAGTTGGTTGTACCATTGGGGCGTACCGAACGGGCTCCAGGGATATTTGCAGATGGTGAAGGAGGAGATGGCGCGGACGTTTGGACGATTAATGCCAACATCGGAATGGAGTATGATCATCGGAGTCATCCAGTGTTTGCCGGTATGGTTACTTCCGACCAATTCTCTCATGAAACGTTCCCGCTGATCGGTCCCGGACGACGTGAAGACCATAATTGTATGTGGGACTTGAATTCTTATGGTTTCCCCGGTCTTTATCCCAATGCAGGGAATATAGTAAAGGCATTTGAAGAAGAAAACAATGCTACCGTTTTAGCAACGTGGGGACACGTGACGGATTATTGTTGTGCCGGAATGGTGGAATTTGCTTCGACAGCGGAATATCAAGGTACATGTATAGCCCTTGGGCTCGCTGCTTATGAATGGAATCAGAATAGTAATCTTAACGTTTATCAAGATAATATTGTGCTCATGACGAAGAATATATTGCATTATCTAAGCGCTAAGAAATAGATAGGTAACATTTTTTCTATCTTCTGAAACAAAAGTGATAGGTGTAACTATCCGTTACGCCTATCTTTGCATGGTAACAAATAGAAGACAATGAATATTAATAATTAACTCTAATACCATCTGACATGAATGTATTATTCTCGTTTAAACAAGTACAGACCTTTTTGACAATTCTGGTTATGATGATTTTCTCATTTTCGGATGCTTCAGCCGATACTTCTTCTTTATTAATAAAAGATTTGGGTGAAGGACATTGCCTGGTACATATAAATACAAATCAACGCTATTTGCTTTTACCCGTAGAGGAGGTTATGCCTGATGTACGTGTCAGCATGATCGTTAATAATAAAGAGGTGAACGTTGCGGATGTTCGCCTGGCAGTGAACAGAGTGGACTATTTTGTTCCATTGGATCTTTCGGACTATGCAGGTAAAAACATATTATTGAAATTTAAATTAGGTTCGAATGATCCGATACGGGGTAAACTTTCCGCTGTTTGCTGCAAAGAAATGAAATTGTCCGACACGTTCGATACGGGCAATCGTGAAAAGTTCCGTCCTACTTATCACTTCTCACCTCTTTATGGATGGATGAACGATCCCAATGGGATGGTATATAAGGATGGTGAATATCACCTTTTCTACCAGCACAACCCTTATGGCTCCAAATGGGGCAATATGCATTGGGGACATGCAATTAGTAAAGACCTGATAAATTGGGAACATCGTCCCGATGCTATTACCCCTGATGCGCTTGGTACAATTTTCAGCGGTTCGGCCGTAGTAGATACTGATAATACTGCCGGATTCGGTGCGGGTGCTATTGTTGCAATTTATACGCAGAATAGTGACCGACAAGTACAAAGTATTGCGTATAGCACAGATAATGGACGTTCTTTTACAAAATATGAAAATAATCCGGTATTGACGTCTGATGCCCGTGATTTTCGCGATCCGAAAGTATTCTGGCATAAAGAGACTCAACGTTGGATTATGTTGTTGGCAGTAGGACAGGAAATGCAAATTTTCTCTTCCTCCAATCTGAAAGACTGGGCCTTTGAAAGTAGTTTCGGTGAAGGACAAGGTGCACATGGCGGTGTTTGGGAATGTCCTGATTTATTTGAACTTCCAGTAGACGGCACGAACGAAAAGAAATGGGTATTGCTTTGTAATTTGAATCCCGGAGGTCCTTTCGGAGGAAGTGCCACTCAATACTTTGTCGGAACGTTCAACGGAAAAGAATTTGTAAATGAATCACCCTCCAAAACCAAATGGATGGACTGGGGAAAAGACCATTACGCCACTGTAACTTGGAGTGATGCTCCCGACAACCGTCGCATCGCTATCGCATGGATGAGCAACTGGCAATATGCAAACGATGTTCCTACCTCTCAATACCGTAGCCCGAACTCTGTTCCTCGCGATTTGAGCCTGTTCACCGTAGATGGCGAAACTTATCTTCAGTCTGCTCCCTCTCCCGAACTGCTGAAACTGCGTGACATCTCCAAGAAACGCTCGTTCAAAGTGAACGGAACGCGTACCATCAAGGACATGATTGCCGGCAATGAGGGTGCATACGAAATAGAACTGACTATCGAAAATCAACATGCAGATGTAATCGGCTTCCGTCTCTACAATGACAAAGGCGAAGAAGTGGATATGCAATATGACATGAAAGAAAAGAAATTCTCGATGGACCGCCGCAAGAGCGG
>OHIL01000575.1_pt1 | contig 14904 bp, 20 predicted proteins | sample 1568231 | NCBI WGS metagenome assembly OHIL01 (sample SAMEA3879565, study PRJEB24766) | human gut metagenome | biome: human-associated habitat; feature: feces | place: USA | collected 1985/1987 | reverse complement strand
AAAAAAAAAAAAAAACAAGCTAATCTAAAACAAAAGGAGAAAAATCAACTATGGAAACCAACGCATTGATTGCAACAGCAACAACGCATGAAAGTAAAGTAAACCTTTTTCGCGCACTGACGAATGCAAGTCCATTCAGTGAAGCGGTTAACAAAACATTATCTGTGGTACAGATCATCGATCAACCCGCGGTCAACGATCAGGGCGAGCCGGTCAACCGTTATTTCTTTCTGTGTGAAGATGGATCCGCCTATATGTCTATGGCATTGGGAGTAGATAGCTGTGTTAAGGCTGTTCGCTCCATTTGGGGATCGGATTTTTCCGAGCCCTTGCAGATCGTTCCCTGTCAGGTCAAGACGAAAAACGGGCATACTTATAAATTTACTGTGCTGTAAATTTATTAAAAATTCAAAATTATAGCCCGGTATATCCGGGCTATAATCATTTAATGGTGAATGTACATGAGAAAATTTATTCATAGTAAACAACGAAAAGCAGAACTTACCGCCGCCATTCGCGGATACAATTATAATATAAGGCGAGCCGCCGCGCTGAAATCTCATGGGAAATATGAAGGGGTGGTGCTGCCTAAATTATTAAACTCTGAAAAAGAATTTACAAAAATAACGACTTTAGAGGAATACAACGAATTTTTAAACAGAATTCGCGAAACCGGGCGAGCGGTTCGGCAGGAAAAATTTATAGAATTAGGAAAATATAAAACCATCGAAACGCAAACAACGCGAATCATTAAGAAACAGCAAGAAAGAAGCATTCAATCATTTATTCAAAATGAAACACCTGCAAAAACAGAGTTCAAGTCTGCGAAAGCATTAAAACAATATTTGTACGAATATCAAAAGGAAACCCTTGAATCATTCAATCAACAGCGGGCGGAAGTATTCCGCGAAAATGTAATGAACGCTCTGCGCGCTTTGGATTTAATGGATTTAGTTCAAGAATTTAATCATTTAACATTACTGCAAATTGATTCATTAGCTCGCGCATGGCCGGAATCAGTTGAAGCCTTATGGGCGGCCTATGAATCAAACGATCCAACGCAGAGCCAGGAAGCCTATGACCGAATGCGAACAGCTATAAAGGGAGTAAAAGGAAAATAGCATGAAAGAATTTATTTCCGATTTTGAAACACAAAAAGACCCTGACAGCGGTGTCATGTCTGTATGGGCGTGGTCTATTGTTGAGGTTGATAATTTGTCGAATATTCAATACGGAAATAATATTGAAAGTTGGCTATCGGCAATTCAAGGACTTCCTAACGGATCTTTAATTGGATTTCATAACTTAAAATTTGACGGTAGCTATATTTTAAGTTATTTATTAGGTGTTGCAAAATGGGAATATAATGACAATCCAAAGGCAAGAAAAGCAAAGACTGTTGAATGTTTGATTAGTTCAGTAGGTGTACATTACAATTATCGAATAAATTTCACAAAAAGAAAATATGTTAAAATTTATGACACACTAAAAATATTCAACATGAGTGTTTCGCAAATTGCTAAGGCTTTTGGACTTAAAGAGCAAAAGGGGTCTATTGATTATGCAAGCTTTCGTGGATACAACTATACAATGACCCGGGAAGAAGTTGAATACATTACAAACGATGTAAAAATCGTAGGCAAAGCAATAAAGCAATTCAGGACGGAGGGTCACGAGCGCAACACCATAGCGTCAAACGCTATGCGCTATTACAAGAAAAATAGCTACTATTCAAACTATGAATTTTTAACGTACTTTCCACACCTTGACGATGATTTGTACCATCTACTAAAGCGCGCCTATAAGGGCGGATATTGCTATGTCAATCCTAAATTCAAAGGTAAACCTGTAGGGCATGGCAGGGTGTATGATGTAAACAGCTTGTACCCATCTGTAATGAGTGACATTCGCAACAAATATCCAGTTGGCACACCGGTATTTTTCGAGGGTAAATATAAAGACGATTCAATTTATCCATTATATATACAGTTTATAACCGCACAGTTTGAATTGAAAAAAGGAAAAATACCAACTATTCAAATTAAAAATGATAAACGCTTCAACCCTCGCGAATATATAACAACCACCGGTTGTTTAATGGTAAATCTGTATTTAACTAATGTGGATTTAGAAATGTTTTACGAGTGTTACAATATAAAAGAAATTCAGTATATAGGCGGCTATAAATTTATAGGGCGATCAGGAATATTTATTGACTATGTAAATCATTTCAAAGAAATGAAAATGCAGGCCACTATTGAAAAAAATGCAGGGAAACGAAGCATTGCAAAATTGTTTCTGAATTCATTGTATGGGAAATTTGGCGCAAGCAACGACAAATTTGTAAAAAGGCCATATATAAATGATAAAGGAATCCTTGCATACCAAACAGTTGAAACTCCGCGGCCTGCCAAGACAGTGTATGTGCCGGTTGCCGCGTTCGTGACAGCTTACGCCCGGCGTTTTATTCAAAGTCTTTTCATCAAGAATGTAGATCGTTGTTGCTATTGTGACACGGACAGTCTACATTTAATAGGTGATGATCCACCGGATGGTGTAAAAATCAGTGAAACAGAATTTAATTGCATGGCACATGAAAGTAGTTTTTCAAGAGCTAAATTTCTTGGTGCAAAACTTTACATTGAAGAAGATGAGAACGGGAATCTTGATGTAAAGGCCGCAGGTCTCGGACAAAATGAAATTGTAAAAAATCAAATTACTTTTGAAAATTTCAACACGGAACAGGAATATTTTGGAATCTTGAAAAGCAAAACCGTGCAAGGTGGTGTAGAATTAAGTGAATCCACATTTAAGATACGCGAGCGTGGATCAAGGTTTTAATAAACATTGTCGATTATTTTAGCGAATTTTCCCAAATCTATTTACAGATTTGGGTGTTCGTGATATAATTAAGACAAGAAATGAGGAAAGAAAAACAACTAAATTAAAAGGAGTAAAAATTATGAACAACAATATTCAAAAAAGATGGGATCGCCACTACGGATACGCAACAGCCTATTGGGTTGATCTTGAAAAACCAATCATTGTTTTTGATTCCGGTTTGAATGAAGTTGTAAAATACGCTGATTTACCAGTCGATTATCAAAATTTGGTTGATCGGGCTATTGATGAATTTGAGGAGGGGTATAATAATGTGATTCGTTTAGGTTGTAAATTTTATGAGTGTTTCAATTATCAACGGTTTTCCATTCTGCGTGAAATTGATTCTTTTGATGAAACAATCTACAACATTAACGAGGTGTGAAAAAGTGATTCGATTTTTAATCAAACAACAATTTGCCTGGGCGGATAAATGCTTTGATCGGGAGGGAGAAATAAAAAAACCATTTGAGAGGTATTTTGCTTCACTCATCAATCAGGTTGCAAAAGGTCAAAAAACAATAACGCTAAGCGCGCCAAATACCTTGACCGGCGTGCGAGGTATTATTTATTTTTCAAAAGCTTTGGATTTAATAAGGTATCTAATTGAAGTACACGAAGAAAGAAATGTTGTTGCTTTAGTATTCAAAATGAACGCAAACGCCAAATCAATGCACGCGGCAAGAAATGTAATATCGAGGTATACAAAATGAATTTATCTTTTTCATTTGGTGTAATGTGTCCAAAATTTAGCGAACAGTTAAAAGAACAAGGATATGAATTAAAAAACAAAGAAACATGGGATAAGACTGTTTTTTCAGTTGTGTATTTGCACATCCATGATATTTTAACAGATTCAAGATATGAGGAATGTTTGAATCGAATTATGAAAAAATCAAAAGTTGATTGGATTAAAACGAGGTATGAGAAATGAAAAGAACCTTGAAAAATGTTATTGAAAGTCACAAGCATAAATTACATGGCGCCGATCTTCAATGCGTGAATCTTTCTAAGGCTGATTTATATGGCGCAGTTTTGCAGTCTGCAAATCTCCAGGGCGCTAATTTGCGTGGAGCAGATTTGCGAAATTGCGACATGTCGTTTGCGAATTTACAAGGTTGTGATTTGCGACGAGCTAACATGGTTGGAGCTCAGTTGTGGCATGCAAATTTACAAAATGCTGATCTGCGAAAAGCTATCATGCGAAGAAGCGATTTATTATACGCCGATTTGCGTGGCGCTGATATTCGTAACACAGTTTTGTGGTATTCCACTATGCGGAAAGTTAATAGGAGGAATGAAAAATGCTGATCTGCGAAAAGCTATCATGCGAAGAAGCGATTTATTATACGCCGGTTTGCGTGGCGCTGATATTCGTAACACAGTTTTGTGATATTCCACTATGCGGAAAGTTAATAGGAGGAATGAAAAATGAAATGCACGGACTGTGTGCATTACAACTTATGCAAGAGTTTGAATAATACCGGTATATTCGCCATGTTCCCTAAAGTTGATTGTTGTCCTATTTTTGAACCAAGTTCTGAAGAAAAAGTTAAAGAAAGTGAGAAGAAAAAAATGCAACCATCAGTGTCAACCGCATTACAAGCTATCCTTGCAGATCGAGGGTATAAGGTTCTTGAATTAAAAACCTTTTCCGGTGCCACATTCGTCGGCACGAACATTCAAATCAAATTTAATGAATTTCTTTTAACAAAGTGTGTTTATTGCAATGGTGAATTGTTTTCATCCATTCAAAACATATCGGAAGTGCGAATCTTATTTTTCAGTTAAAAATAAAGAACCCGGGGATTGCTCCCCGGGTCTTTTTTATTTATAGCGTTTACAAGCAATGTTATAATCGTATATGCAAATCCAACCGGAGGGGATCCGCGCCCAAATATTTTTATTGCCTTTGTAAACCAATTCAAGGATTGTACACTTTGTTCCCCGCTTCAGGTATGCAATGTTGTTTTTTTCATCACGATTCAAACAATGCTTTCTGCCATCGGAAGTCAAATCCTTAATCTTTTTCCGGCCAGTGTTTGCCCCTGCTCCCTTGTAAACACCGCGCACATATGTCAATGTAATTGTCGATCCAATTTTAGGCTTAGGATATTCAAAAATAACACCGCGCATTTTCGGGCGAAGAACACCAAGCACCCCCTTGTAGGTATGCTTTACTTTTTTGCAGGCAGAACCTCGCGGCCAATTTTGATCGAACGATTCAAACCATTTTGTATTTCCGTTCCCTGTGGCTACGGCAATATGACCGTAGGGACCGATTTTTGCTCCCCACACAACAATATCGCCTTTTAATGGCACGAAAGTGGGGTTGTTTTGGATTTTTTCAAACTTTTCAACAAGCGGTTTTCTTTTTTCAAAACTTGTGAAATAGTCAACCGCATTTCCCCATGCTCCGGGTTTGACACCAAAACAGGAACTCAAATAAACCTTTGCCAAATCCACACACTGAGCGCCGGACACATGGTCATAGTCAATTAGTTTACCTTTACATGAATTGTAAAATTGATCGTAGGTCATTCCTCCGTGTACCCCTTTCCCTTGGATTCATCTTTAACAATATCCCCGGCAATAGCCGAAGAAGTGAAGCTATTATTTTTCCACCACGCCCAAATTGTGGAAAACACGGTTAAAAGTGTGGAAAAAAACAAATAAACTTCATCATCGGAAAACGGTAGTGGATTTTTTCCGATCATCGTTAACACTGAATTTACAAGCGCAACAAAAGTCACAATTGTGCGTATAATGGTATCTTTTGAAACATTTTTCATTTTACTTTGTCCTCCAAATCTTGTAATCTGTGGTCTGCTACCTGCTGGCGCAGTTCTTGAAGAGCAACTCTTTGTTGCAGATTGTTATACTGCTCTTGTTTCTTTTCAAGTTGTTTAATTCTGTACAATGTTTTTGAGTTTGCAAGCCACGCGGTGAGCGAGGTGCCCACCAGCGTGACCGCGGACGACAGAATTATAGTTAACTGTTCAACTGTAATTCTACTCACCCCTCAAAAACAATACCGTCAACAATAAGTCCGTTGGCGTCGGATACGGTGAAATTCCTGCTTCCGTCAAAAGTAACCTTAATTGTGTTCGCTCCCTCGGTGACCAACATTGTAAACGCCGATCCGGATTTGAAGCCGTAGAAATATTGGATCCGTTCAACGCCGGAAGCGCTGGAATGATACCGAACGCCGATCCTGCTTGAATGCTGAACAATGTTTGAAACCATTTCAGCAGACCAAATCTGAACCCCACCATCTGAGCGAGTGTCAATCGTGCCGGTGGTTCGGTTCTGCGCGTCACAAATTTTCCGCTGACAAATAAGAGTGCTATCAGATTCAAGGTTTACACCAATGTTGTGTTTTTCGTAGCCGTAAAGCTGGGAACCGCGTTGTAATCGAATGCAAGGTGTATTCGGCCATTCTTTCAGGGTGCCGGAACCGGCGCCGGAAAGAACCAGGGTTGTGTTAAGCATATTGTAAGCTGTTTTCCCAGAAGAATAAATCAACTCAACATCGTTGCAAAGTAATTTATTTACATTCACCGCGCGGATGGTATGGGGTAAATTCGCGTCATTGGTATTTGAATTTGCAATCTCCAAATTATCCAGCGTGACACTGTTTGAATTGTGAATCACCAAGCCCATCAGCTTAGGTCTTGTGGTGGGCGGATCGTTGGAAGTGTATCGGCCGGAAATGTAAACATTGCCACCGTTCGCAATATTAAACCAGCGATAGGATCCTGTTGTGCCTTTTACGCGCACTTCAAGTTGTTGATGATAAATCGGACAGGCTAACAAGTCCATTGCCTGAAAAATTTGATTGAACGGGTTGCCTTTCGTGCCATCAGGCGATCGGTTCATGTGATATATACCACCGGCGTCCGTGTCCTTATCAACATAAACAATATTGTTAAAGGTGGAATACCCCACGCCCTGCCCCTGCGTGGTGGTCTGTTTAATCGAGGACGGTGTACCCTGCAACAGTGATCCGCGCCAAATAGAAATCATTGAATCTGTGGGGTTTACGGCCGTAATGCCCTGGGAGTTAGCATATACATAGAACTTATCATTTACAGTTAAATCCTCAAACTCTCCTGACCAAAAGCGTTGATTATCCAAATATTGCGGAATTGTAAACTGCCGAATGTAAACGCCTGATTTATCGTATATGCGAATTGTGTTCGGTGAATAAGTGAGCATTACAAAAGCGGTTGCATTGGCCTTGATAGTTTGCATGATATAGTCAAACCCGGGATTAGAAAGCGACACCATATTTGAAGCGGTGTTTGTTGCCGGATCCCACTCATACACATTTAAACCTTGTGATATGTACATTTGATCGTTCGTTGCGTCATAAGCAACAGAAGATACCGCACTTTCATTGTACCCAGCAGGCGCTGAATATTTTTGAATCGTTGCGAGTGTGGTTGGGTTCAACTCAAAAATGGTCTTAGACGGTGCACCGTTCAATTCGCTTGTAGCAACAAAAAGACTATTTCTTTTTGAATTATAAACAATTGAATTGCCATGGCCTAACCCCTCAATGTCACGCCGTGTAACTTGTGCACCATTTGAATAGTTGAATACAACAACCGCCGCCGTGGTGGGGTGCAATTCAAGGGTGTGCCCCCGTGGCACAAAAGCGCATGCATAATAATGATTGCCGCCAATGGTATACCGTGCCCCGCCTTGATTCACCGGGTAACGGTCTGTTTCCTGTTCGGCGTTGGCGAGATTTTCCCCGCGATATGTCCAACCTAACAGCCACCGCTCAAAATCAATATAAGTTGAATGTGGCTGGTTTTTGAATGTTACAAAGTCCTTTTTTAACTGGGCAATTTCCTGCCGGAAATCGTCAAAATAGGGATCACAGATAACGGCAAGAATTTCTTTAAGAGTGCCGTCATCGTACCATTTCTGCAACTGATCCGTGACTGTTTCCTTGATATGTTTATCAAGATTTTCCAGTAAATCAATTACATATTTTATCAATTCGTCATAACTGTTTACCTTTTCAATTACTTCATTCATCTTTTTCAAAACACCATAAAGCAATTCTTCAAAAGACAATGAATCGTCGTAGACTTGTGGCAGAATTCGATTGCAATAAAACCGCCGAAGTACCGCGATCGGGTCAACATCGGGTTTGGGATAATTCATACACTTTTCCTCCTTAGTACCATATTGGCATAAACAGATCTTTATATTCATCAAGCAAATCCGAATACAAACCGTTTACTTCATTTTTATATTGCCGGAACACTTCCCCGGCAGGCATTGTTAAACCGGTAATTGTTTCGGTTTGATTTGTTTTGGTAGTAGTGTCATTGTTTGTGGTTGTTGTTCCTTTATCAGTTGCTTTATTTGAAGCAGTATCCAAGTTGGCGCGATCCGCGTACTCAATGGAGTTGAAGTCCTTTGCTTTAATCATGTTTCCGGGTAGATCGCTTGCCGCACCCCGCATTGTTGAATTTGAATCGTTTTGGTTTGAAAATGAACCGGTTGACTTGCTTTTCCCTGTAGCGTTTGAATCTGTTTTGCGATTAAACTTTTGATTTGCAACGGCCAAATCTGCGGTCATTTGTTCGAAGCCGTCAAAGGCTTTCGCGTATCCAGGCATGACTTCCATGCATTTAGCTTGCAATTTTACTTTCCATAAATAGAAAGTTTCAAACGCAAACTCATCTGTTAAATAATGAAAAATAAACAGAATTTCAAAATAGCGCTTGAAGTCTTCTATTTTCTGCGGAGTTGGATAGTAGAAATTAAAAATCTTTTCGCGTGCTGAATCAACACGGTTATATAAATCCTCATTTCTGTTTTCACATAAATTGTTTACAACAACTTCCAAGCTGGTTGTATATCGCGCCATTATTCCCCCTCCTCCGGATCATCAAGGGTGTTGGATTCATCATTAAAGGTTGGTTTATCCTTTTCGATAATTTCACTTTGCACCCGAGGCTTTACAGACACATCAAGACCGAACCGCTCATTGATTAGTTTGCAAGCGTTTTTCCGTTCGTATAACATTGTTTCAAGGTTAATTGATACAAATTGATTATTTGCATTGACTTCATCGGTGATAAGGCGTTCCGCTTTTTCGTTCTGCACATTATTAACACCAAGAAACGAAAGAAATTCCGCTTTATAGCTTTCAAGCAATGTATACAAATCCTTGGCTACCAACGGCGCTCCGGTATTCACACTACCAAAGCAATCGTTAAAATCATTGTCTTTGTCGATGAAAATATATCCCTGCGAACCGTCATATTTTGCGAAGAGATTTGCAAGGGCTAACTTTTGATTCGCCGTACCTTTTAGAATTACTGGTGTTTTTTGAGCGTTAACATTTATATCAATGATTTGCTGAGTTTTTGCGATCTTGTCAACAAAGTAGTCAATATAAAAGAGGGTGGGTGTCCACATCGGATTGTTTTTTATTATAACAAACTCGTCCGCGGTGTAGTCTTGGTTGAAGTTAATGCCATATCCGTTGATTTTGATTGGATACCCATACAGATTCAAAACAGATTGATCTGCCGCGCGTAGACCTAAAAAACCGCGGTCGCGATCATTGCAGAACGCTGCCATGCCGTCTTGAATCAAAGCGGATTCTAAAAAGTCAGCGTCCACCGTTTCCGGTAAGTTTTCCCACTCGAACACGGTTGCAGCAATGTTCATGAAGTAGCAACGATAAATTTGGTTTAATTGTGTAGCTGTTAAAATTGAGTTGGATTGACCGGCAAAAGTGCCGTTTGTTGCAGGGCTGTGATAAAGTGCAAAAGGTTTGGTGTTTGCTGGATTATCCATATTATCACTCCTTTTTTAATCGTTATTTAGGGAATAATTTCCAAAATCGGAAATTGAATGCCAAATTGTGACCCCGGTGTTAAACATGCCGCGAATGGAAGCGGCTTCAGGTGCCGGCGCGTTCACTTTGATATTGCAATCAACTGTTTGTAAATAATTCCATTTACTCCGGGTATCTTTCCAACTGGATATTTTGCCCCATTCGTTGATTGCATACCCATACAGATCCAAAAAGTCATCAATCGGCCCGCATTCATTATATAACGGTGAACAGTCAACCAACCTGAACTTACAGTTTTCGCTTGATATGGAATTTGTATCACTTTGGTTGCCCTTGCTTGCCACCTTAGAATTGAAAGCATTAGCAATATCTCTTGAAGCGTTGAATATAGAACCAACTGCGCCAACTCCGGAAGTAATCGCTCCGGCAACATTACCGGTTGCAATATTTGCTCCAAGGCTTGCGGCACTGCCAGCCACAGCCCCCGCCGCATTCAGTACAGAGCCAACACGATTAAGCGAACCTTGAACCCCGCCATTTTCGTTGTACCCTATTTGCATTTCAAACGAATAAGGCACATCAAAGACAGACTCAGCGGGTTTTGCATAATTTTTCAATTTTAGCTTAAAGCCATTCGAGCCGATCGGCCTCATTTCTGTGGTCATTTTAATGCTTTTTCCTTTAATGAATTCCGGTCGTAATGGTTGACTAAAACCGTTATAGTTATAAACAACATACACGCGGCACATTGAGGTAAGCATTTTTTTGTTGCGCGGAGTATATCCGCAGGCCAATGTGGTGCCCGCCAAATCCGCGCTTGTTTCTTGTTCAACAACAAGGTTTGCCGCACAATATGGAATAGTATATCCGTCAACAGTAACAGTTGTAAGATAATTATTATCCTTCAGCCATTTTCGCACCCAAAACGGAACGCAACGAAAACCAATTATATCTTTCCGCCGATCCGTTTCACCTGCATAAGCGTCAAGCAATTTTTGAATTGTTACATTATCCGAAACAAAACCGGCATACTGACCTGTCATACTGGAACTATCCCCATAGCCACCATATATCCAATCAGATTCACCTGCGGCTGGTGGCCTTGAAACAGAAAGCATTTCCCACACGGGAAACCAATCTTCACCACCGGAAAAAAGATCAATTTCTTTTTCATAATCGGCAGGCGCTCCCACCGGTTCCGGCTGAAGCCAGCGGCCTACGGTGTCCTCACTTTTTTTCACATGAGCGCGGGCGATAAGTGATTTATAATAAGTTATATTGAATTGGTAGGTTTGCCAGTAATCGGTTGTAATGTAAATCATCGCAATGTCTTGTGCAATATATTCAACACGATCAATGAACGCATAATACCATTTTTTGTTTCCCTGGCGGTTCACAAAATCGCTGTTTTGGTAGCGGCAATAATTAAAAGCTTCAAAGCGTGCAAAGTTTCCCTCTATCCTGAACGCTTGATCTTTCTTTATATAATTAAACTTTGTTGCGCTAACACCTTTTTCAGCCAAGCCATCAAAGGCGGCGACTTGCGCCGCCGCCGTTGGGAAATCAACAATGGCATGGCATTCATCAGGTTTGCCCCAAGGCACTGTAAATAGATCCAATCGTGTTGTTGGGTGAGTTACTGCCATTGTATTCACTCCTTTATGTTTTACTTGTAGCCTTTATACTGAAAACATATTTACCTATCACATTTGCCTTATTATCGTAAACATACAAACAATAGGTGCAAATTATCGGTAATCTTAAGAAATCAGCAACGCCATGTAAATAGGTTGATTTTACTGTGACCTTGAATTGATCATTGTTTTCACCGGTGATAGAAACGTCTAAATCATAAAAACCACGCTTGATCCACTCATTGCCGCTTATTTGCATAAGCGCTGAATAACCCAGCGGTTCAAAGGTGCCCGCTTCAACATTGTCGTATGCCACATCAACAAGCTGTAACAGCCCATTTACATTTTCTGTCTTTCCGTATATTTCGGACGAAAAAACCGGAACTGTTCTTGTATCGCTTGCTTCTGTTTCAATAGGTGTTTCAATAAAGTTTACACCATAATCACCGGCGGCAGGGCAATCGAATTCAAGTGTTCCGTCATGATTGAATTTTTTATAGTCCAGCATGACGGTTAAACTGTAAAATTTACAACCACCGCAACCGGAGTTGCTACTCCATCGGCAACAATGTTGCAAAGAACAGTTGCCGTGTGCGTGTTATCGGCGTTTGAATGGCCGGTGAAAGTGATTGTTTTTGCGTTAGAATCAAAAGTGATCGTTACATAATCAGCCAGCGTTTCAGCGGTGATTTTATCCTTTGCGGCTGTTTCAAGCACCTGCTCAAATTCAAGGCGCATTGCATTCACCTTGTAATCGGTGGGGATTGTTGCATAGTCAACCGTCTGCGTAGCGTCTGCCCCTTTCAGCTCCACAAAGTTTTCGCCGCTTGGATTATGAAAGTCGGTGATTGTTAAATCCTGCAAAGCGTCAGCTTTAGGCACTTCAAATACCATCGCATTAGCAAACGGACAAATACCGTAAATTTGCCAAACATGGAAGAAATACTGCCAGGTCAGGGAAGATCCAATGAAATCTTCCGCTGCGGTTTGGATGTTGTCATATACCTGAAACAGTGCTTCATCGCAGATTACAAAGCCAATATCGGACAGGGTCTTGCCGGTGCGCTTTCTGTTTTCCAAATCGTAATTGTCATAGTCGAAAGAATCGACAACAATAAGGTTGTTTCGGAAATCAGCTTCAGTCATGTTAAAGGCCATTGCAAGAACTTTAACGCCCAATTTGTTAATCAAATCGGAACGGATAATAATTACAATTCGGTCAGCTTCAGACCAAGTTTCCACCGGATCGCCGACTGCGCCGGGCTGATTGATATAATTGTTATAGGCAGTTGACGGAAAAGTCATGTTCATGGCGGTTTCGCGAATAGTTGCTACCATGTCTTCCGCTTCGTCTTTCGTGGCGGGCATTGCCATTTTCCGGCCAAGAACAACATTGTTTGAATAGGCGTCAACAATGGACTGCTTGAACAAGTTGAACTCCCGAATCTCATTGCCGGAGAAAACAGAGTTGATTTTCGCAGATACGAAACGGTTAAAACTTTCGTAAGAAACAAAAGCACCCATCAATTCCTCGCGGTTAATAGACAGCGGAAACACATCTTGCCGATTTCTGCTGTAATAGGCCACCTTGGTATCACCCTTGTATAGTTTCAAAATACCGGAAAGATTCTCGCCGTTGTACCCCATCGGGTTCACAGGGTTTTCATAGATCTGCTGAACATCAGTGCCCAACGGATAAGGCCGGCCTTTTTTCAGGCGAGCAAGGCGGTTAGAATAGCGCTTTACTTCAACTGCGGTAAACATAATTCTATCCACAAGAATAGAAATAAATTCATTTGTATGCGCCTTATAATTTAGAACAGGGTTTGCAAATTTGCTGATCGCGTCACCCTCAGCAAGAACCGGAACATCATTCTGCGCGGATTCGCTCATCATAGAACGAACGGCATTCAATGTTTTTTGCGCCTTTCCCGCTTCAGTCATTTTCTTAGAACTCATCGAAAAATTCCTCCTCCTTTAACTCCTCAATTACTTCATCAGGTGTTTTTTCATCGTTGGCGGGCGGGTTGTCCTCGGGTTTTTCCACCTCGAGTTTCTCGCCTACTTTCATCATCAGATTCCCGTTGATCTCGCGAATACGGTTGTTGTCCTCGACAAGTCTGGCATTCTCGGAAGTCAGGTGCTCAATCTCGCTTGCATAATCAACAAAGGTGTCCGTGATTGTTGCAAGATCGGGGCCGATCTCGGTTACATCTTCCGCTTTTGCGACACGATCAACAATTTCTTTGATTTGCTCGACGGATAAACTCATTTTGTTTAACTCCTTTCATAACCTGTTATATATTATTTTCTCCACTTCACTTTTGATTTGTAAATTTTCAAAAAACAATCGCCCCGCCACTGCAAAGGACTTGATCTTCTTTAATTCGGCTCCTGCGTGCGGCCGATTGTTTTCTGCTATTTTGTTTACAGTTAACGGATTTGTCTTAGGGTCGCCTGTTTTGCAGGCGTATAATGCTTGCGAACTTGAAGCAAAGAAAAAATATATTATTTTGTTGTTGGTTTTAATGTTGAAAAGTTGAATTGAATCTTTAGGCTTTCGTTCGATCTGTGAATAGTCATCGTTTAGGAATGATTCATTGTTTGCGTACTGCTTATATTCGGGTAGATATTTGGTTGCTAATTTGTTTTGCGGCGTTGTAGCTTTGGCGAACGCTAACTCATTTGTGATGGATAGCATTTCAGCGTATATTAAATCGTTTTTGAATAGAGGTGTATAGTTAAATTTTATTCCGAATGCTAAACAGTAAGGGTTTAGCATTGACAAAGCATTCGCCAACATAAAAACTTTTCCATCTTGTCGGGTTCGGAATATTGTTTCTTGCAGGTCTGTGAACACTCTTAATTCATTCGGCAGATATCTACGGAATGATGATTTATTATCAATAATAAACTCATCATATACTATTGTTGTTACTGCTGAAAAATCATCGGATCCTTTTAGTATATCAGCGTTTGTCAGAGCGATAAATCGCCCTGCCTGCTCGCCGTCTATATAGGCGGTTTTTCCTTTGATCTCAAATTTGTGGTCAGGATAATTATTTTTATGTTTTGTAAAAAATCCGTCCGTGGCTTCTTTTATTTCTGTTTTGTATCGGCGAAGCCATACAAATCGCTTTTTGCTTTTTATGTATTGCTCGATCACATATTTTTTTAATTGATATGTTTTACCTATCCCGCGCCCCCCAATTAAAATGTTAAGATACCGGTTGTAAGATAAACACTTTCTTAAACTGTAATACTTCATAATTCGGTCGGCGGAGAAGTCGCACCCCGGTTCCACCCGGTGCAGCTCGGCGGCCGACTCCTCGCCGGTGGCACCCACCTTTACTAATGCACTTTGATTCTCCGCCGCCTTTACAAATAAACAGAAAGGTTTATACACCTTTCATTTATAATTATAGCAGATGAAAATTGTTTTTGTCAAGAAATTTTAGGTAATACTTTCTGTATATTTTCATATTACAATATGTATAGAGCAGACCGGAGCCGAGTTGGTTCGGTTGGGGAAAGTTTATATGTGTACTAAAATGACAATAC
>OHIL01000573.1_pt1 | contig 14925 bp, 20 predicted proteins | sample 1568231 | NCBI WGS metagenome assembly OHIL01 (sample SAMEA3879565, study PRJEB24766) | human gut metagenome | biome: human-associated habitat; feature: feces | place: USA | collected 1985/1987 | reverse complement strand
TCTGTCAAGTACAAGGAGAGCAAGGAGAAGGAAGTGCTCTACGGCAAGGGCAACAAGCCGCAGGGCATCCAGCACGGCAACTACTCATACGACGGAGAGGTGACCATCCTCCAGAGCGAACTTCAGGCGCTGGAGACTGCTGCAAAGGCAGCCGGTGTCAGCAGCATCCTTGAGCTCAGTATGGAGATAGTCGTGTCTTATGTCGATCCCGGAAAGGGAGGCGTCATCAGCACCGACATCCTTCACGGGGCGGAGTTCACAGAGAGTGAAAAGGGACTGGCACAGGGAGCGAAGTTTATGGAAATCACACTTCCGTTCATCTTCCTGAATAAGTCAGGTATTTAGTGTCCGGGCCGGTCTTGCCGGCCTGGAATAATCAATTAACAAACAGGAATTATGTACACAATCAACGAAAGCAGAATAGCGGAACTGAAAGAAAAACACGGTTCAGTATATCTTATCAAGGTGGATGACAAGCAGGCTGTCTTCAAGAAGCCGAGCCGTCAGGACCTTTCCTATGCCACGGCCGTTTCAAGCCAGGGCAAGGACGCGGTGAAACTCGCGGAGACAATCTTGAGAAGCACCTTTGTCGAGGGAGACAAGGAGATTCTCGACAACGATGAATACTTCTTCGGTGCTATGCCCGTGGCAATGGAGATGTTCGAGACCAAGCAGGGTGAGATAAAAAAGTTATAGAGCTTGCGGACGGCAGGCTGGAGGCTAATTTCATCGGATACACGGACACGATGATGAGATACTACCTCCATTGCGACCCGGACAAGATGACGGATGAGGAGTGGGCGCAGACCTTTGCGCAGCTCGCTGACATCCGCAAGCGAGAATCAGATGCCAACAAAAAATGAAGCTTATTGATTTCATAATCAAGTTCGCCTCCCAAGGCGATGCGTCGGTAGTCAATGCCGCTTCCAAGATTCAGGGCTCCATTGAATCTGCGGAACAGGCTGCCGACCGTCTCTCCACGACCGTAGGCGGCAAGTTGAAACAGGCATTTATGAGTCTTCCTGGAGCAGAGTTCATCACCAATCCGATTGTCGCTATGACGGCGGGAATCGGAACGGTGTCAACTCTCGGTATGCAGGCGGAGAAGACCGCCAAATCGTTCGACGTGCTCGTGGGCTCGCAAGACAAGGCGGGCAAGATGCTCGATGAGATCAATGACTATGCGGACAATACGCTTTGGAGCCGAATGGATAGTAGTGAAGCCGCCCAGAGCCTGTTGGCATACGGTGTTCCGGCTGAGAAGGTCGTCAAGGATCTGAAGATGCTTGGTGACATATCGCTTGGAGACAAGAACAAGATGTCAACCCTCGCAACGGTGTTCGGCCAGATATCGACCGCCGGACGCCTGATGACTCAGGATTACAGGCAGCTGCTCAACGTCGGATTCAACCCTTTGTATGACATCTCACAGATGACCGGTAAGAGTATGGCACAGTTGCAGGACGAGATGTCGAAGGGCACAATCACATTCGAGATGTTCGAGCAGGCCGTCATTCACGCCACGTCTGAAGGCGGGAAGTACAACAATATGATAGGTTCATTGGCCAGCACCACTTCCGGCAAATTCGAACAGGTGAAGGGAGCATTCATTGCTTCTCTTCTTGAGGTATATAATCTCATCCAACCTCTTGTAAGCGCCGTTTTATCAGGTTTGAACAGTGTTTTAACGGTGTTAAAGAATGTCATTCCACATATATCGAACCTTATTCCTGTAATCGGAGGACTGGCTGCGGCAGTCGCTGCATACAACACTGTACAAATGATATCAAATGGCATTCTGAAAGGCTTGACGTTTACTGAGGGCATTCACTATATGTGGCTGCTGCTGGTAGAGAAGGCTCAGTGGCTGTTGAACGCGGCGATGAGTGCCAATCCTATCGGCCTCGTAGTGGCTGCCATTGCTGCTCTTGTCGCCGGGCTCATTCTGGCGTGGAAGAAGTTTGATGGTTTCCGCGCTGCGGTGAAGGCTACCTGGGACACCATCAAGGGCTTCGGAGAGATACTGAAGAATTTTGTCATTGACAGGATTCAAGGGTTGCTCACGGGCATCGGCAAAATAGGTGAAGCCATCGGGAAACTCTTCAAGGGAGACTTCAGCGGCGCGTGGGAATCGGCCAAGGATGGCGTGAAGGGCATCACAGGTGTCGAGGCTGTACAAAAGGCGGCGAATGCAAGCAAAAATCTGCTGGGCGGTTTCAAGGATACTTATAACTCGCGTCTGGAGCAGGAGAAGTCAGGCGTTTCCAAGCCGGGAATTGCAGGAATGGTCGAGACTCCGGATATGAGTCCGTCAGCCTATGGCACGGGCACGACCAAGAGTGCCGAGTCCATAACGACAGGAGGCACACGCAACACCTCAATCAATATGACCATCACCAAACTCATCGAGTCTTTCAACGTGTCGATGGAGACGGCGGAAGATACGAATGAGCTTCAGGACAGGGTGACGGAATGTATGAACAGGGCTCTTGAGATTGCCCTAAGCGCAGCACGATAGTATGAAAGCGGGAGATTACACTATAAACACGTTCAATTTCAGGAAGATTCTGAATGCGGTTCTGAATCCGTATGTCATCATTCCGGAAATGAACACGACTTCCGTTAGGATGAATGACGGACTGGACTACAACTTTTCGTCTATGACGAAGGAGGAGGCTCTTGAAGTTCTCGCCGTCAACGCGCAAGGTATGCCGATGATGTTTCCGCTCGACCTCCAGATGGACGGTGGCGACTGGTGGAGATTGCCGTATGAGCCATTGATAACAGTCACGGGAAAGAACACTATCGTCAAGAAGAAAGTGTCTAAGGGAGCCGTAAGAGGCTCCATCAAGGAGAGATGGTGCCAGGATGACTACAGCATCTCGATAGAGGGGCTTCTTATGGGTAGTGACGGGCAGTATCCGAAGGAGGATGTGATGAAGCTTCGCCGCTTCTGCGAGGCCGCCAAACTGAAGGTGAGATGTCCTCTGTTCGAGGTGTTCTCCATCAGCCGGATAGTCATCGAGACATTCGATTTCCCGATGACAAGCGGACCGCAGAATCAGGGATATAAAATCGGGGCACTCTCCGATGATATGTATAAACTGTTGTTGAAGAAAGAAGACCTCAAAAAAATGTAGGTATGTTCACGATGATGTATGACATAGAGATTGGCGGCTATAAGGTCGGTGTCCTGGACGGTGTCGAGGTAAGGCGCAGCGTCGAGACATTGGCGGACAGCGCCGTCATCAAGCTTCCTGCTGCGGAGTACAACGCCGCGCTGGAGGTGGAAGACAAGATCCATCGTGGAGACACTGTACGCATCCGGCTCGGATATGAGGAGGTCGGAATGACGGAGGAGTTCTCCGGCTATGTGCAGAGGATAGGCACGGACAACGGCACCATTACCGTCGAGTGTGAAGACAGCCTCTACAACTTCCGCAAGGAACTCAAGGACGCCCAGTACAAGGACATTTCCTTGCAGTCCCTGTTGAAGAAGGTGATTGCCGAAATCGGAGGAGGCTACACCATAAACTCAACCTATTCGTGGAGTTATTCGAAGTTCGTGGTATCGTGCGCCACTGCTTACGATGTCCTGAAGAAAGTACAGGAAGAGTCAGGCTCGGATATCTATCTGGAGGGCAGGACTCTGCATATACACGCTCCGGGAGAGAAGATAGGCAAGGATGTACTGTATGATTTCTCTCAGAATGTACAGAAGTGCGACCTCAAGTATTGCAAGGCGGAAGACCGCAAGGTGAAGGTCGTCGTCAAAGCGCTTCTTCCGGACGGGAAGGTGAAAGAGATTGAGACCGGCTCTACAGGCGGAACGAAGATAGAGGTCAAGTGCGCCGCCAATGACGACAAGTCGATGAAGGAGCGCGGCAATGCCGAGGTGAAGCGCAGAAGCTTCGACGGATACGAGGGCAGCATAACGACCTGGCTGTTTCCTGTGGTAATGCCTGGAGACAGTGCACAGCTGCACGACAAGGACTATGACTACAAGGACGGCAAATACTTCGTGAAGGCTGTCACAACCACATTCGACAGCAGCGGGGCAAGCCGTAAAGTTGAACTTGGATTCAGATTGAGTTGATATGGCAGGAGAAGCAAGACTGGCGAAGAATATCCGCGACATCGCAGGAAATTCGCAGATTGCCATCTACCAGGGCATAGTATCGAAGGTGGATGGATCATCCTGTACGATAAAGTTCGGCAGGCAGGAGATTACGGATGTGAGGCTGCGGGCATCATTGTCAAAGAACGACAAGCAGATACTCATCGTGCCTCGCGAGGGAACGGCGGTAGTGGTCGGCTCCCTTTCCGGAGACCTTTCGGAACTGGTGGTCCTGAAGGTGGATGAGATTGAAAGCATAGAGGTGAACGGCGGCAAGCTCGGAGGCCTCATAAACATAGAAGATTTGACAAAGAAATTAAACAACCTTGTGAATGAAGTGAATGCGCTGAAGAATAAATTCAACACGCATACGCACACCGTGACGACTACAGGCACACCAACAGCTCAGAGCGGAACTACGGCTCCTGTGACATCACCGGCGTCTGCGGCTTCGAAATTCGACAAGGCTGATTATGAAGACAAGACAATAACTCACTGATATGGCAGGATTGCAGCTCATAGATATGGATCTTGACATCAAGGTCGTGAAGGACTCTTCCGGGAAGATAGAGTCCGGATTGGTGTTGGCGGACACATTGTCACAGAACCAGGCACTCATTCTTCAGCTGCACAAGGGTGAACTGAAAGATGATGTCTCAGTGGGCGTCGGCATCGCCGATATGCTTCTTGATGACGATGTGCTTGGCTGGAGAAGCGAGATTAGGGAACAGATGGAAATGGATGGCCAGACGGTTAACTCCGTGGAGATAACCTCTGACGGAATAGTGATAGATTCAAAATATTGACGGCTATGGACAAGAGAGTAACAAATGACAATTCGAGTGAACGACAGTTCATTCTTGCCGTATGCCTCATCTTTTTCGGATGTTCGCTGTTGCTTGCCGGCTTCATCGTAAGCCCTACGGGTGTCATTCACAACTCCGTGCTTGCAGCGTTCGGCGAAATCTGTACGATGGTAGGGGCTATACTTGGCATTAACTACGCCTCGCACAAAAAAGTCGAGAAAATAAGAGAGGATTTGTATGACCAGATAATGAAAGGAGAGAAAAAAGATGAAAATTCTGATTGATAACGGCCACGGCATCGAGACGCCCGGCAAACGCTCACCTGACGGGATTCTCAGGGAGTACAGGTATAATCGTGAAATAGCAGCTGCGCTCGTCCGTCAGCTCCGCGAAAGAGGGTACGATGCGGATCTGCTCGTGCCTGAAGATGAGGACATCCCTCTCACCGTTCGTGCCAGGAGAGTGAACAGGATGTGCGAGACGCTCGGAAAAGACAATGTGCTGCTTGTTTCCATCCATTGCAACGCTGCGCCTCCGGATGATGGCGGGTGGCACAATGCAAGAGGTTGGAGCGCCTACACCACGGAGGGATTTACAGAGTCGGATGTCTTTGCCGATTTCCTCTACGCAGCTGCTGAAGAGGTGTTCACGAAGGAGAAAGGATTGTCGGTCCGCAAGTTCCGGGACGCAAAGTATGATAAAGACTGGGAAGCCCAGTTCTATATCCTCAGAAAGACCTCGTGTCCGGCTGTGCTCACCGAAAACTTCTTCCAGGACAACAAGGCGGATGTCAAGTATATGCTCTCGGCTGCCGGAAGGAAAGACATCGTGAGTGTCCATCTTACAGGTATCGAGAATTATCTGAAGAACAGAAAGAGATGAAACGTTTGTTTACCATAATGCTTGTTTGTTTGTCAGCCGTTTCCTGCGGCACGGCATCGAAAGTGTCGCAGGAACAGACGGCTCAGACAACGGTTGCGGCGGTTGACAGCTTGAGGCTCCGTCAGGAGATTCAATCCGCACTGGAAGAGACGATCATCGCGAACCTCACATTGGAAAAGGCGGAATCACTTGAGATGGTTACAGAACGGTTCTCCACTCCGGACAGCACAGGTGCGACGCATCTTCAGGAGAAGACGACATTCAGGTATAAAGGTGAAACCAAAGGACACAAGGCGACATCAGTGGAAAAGGCCGTGACCGCCTCAGAGAGTGTCGTGAAGGACAGCATATCAACCGGTGAAACCAAGTCTGACTATCACGAGGTGATTTCAAGCGAAGAAGCACCTGCCAAGACTTCCCGTATTCCGTGGATTGTCAGAGTTCTGGGGTGGATTGGAGGATTCACCGTCGTGTTCCTGGCGTTATGGGTTCTCAGAAAATTCAGAGTAATATGAAAGTGACAGCAATGAACGGACAGACGCTTGCCGATATAGCAGTGCAGGTGTATGGAACAATAGAGGCAATGCCTGTCATTGCCAATGCCAACGGCATCTCGATGTCTGATGACCTGGCGACAGGGCAGATAATCGAGTGTCCGGATAAGGTCTTCGACCAATACCTTCAGGACTATGTCCGAAACAATAATATCAAACCTGCGACAAAACAATGACACGAACAATATCAGATATCAAAAGAAGTATGACCGACCAGTTTATGGCAGATCCGGTCATACGGGAGAAATACGACTTGAGTGCGAATGACTCGTTTGATGAGAAGTTTTCCAAGGTCAGTCTTGAGAATATATACTTCTTCATCGTGGCAGCTGCCATATTCGCTCTTGAAGCCATTTTCGAGCAGTTCAAGGCAGATGTGGACAATCGGATTGCTGAATCAGTGCTTGCGTCCATTCCTTGGTATCACAAGGTATGTATGGACTTCCAGTATGGTGACGAACTGGTCTATGATGAGAAGACCAAGACCTTCGTGTATGCTGAAGTGAACGAGAGCAAGAAGCTCATCAAGTACGCAGCTGTCAGGGAGAATGCTTCAGGAATCAATATCCTTGTGTCCGGCGATGAAAATGGAGTCCCTAAAGCCCTTTCAGATGATGTTTTAACGGTGTTCAAGACGTATTTGAACAAGCGGAAGCCTGCCGGAGTACTATTTCAGGTGTACAGCTATGACCCTGACTTGATTCAGCTGGATTTGACGGTGCAATATGATCCTATGCTGCTGAATGCGGACGGCTCGATAATCGGGGACACGGCCAAGTTTCCGGTAGAGAGCGCCGTGAAAGAATACCTGTCAGGCATTGTATATGGCGGCACCTTCAACAAGACTAAACTCGTTGATGCAGTCCAGGGCGCCACAGGCGTCGTCGATGTCGTTTTAGGTGACGTGCGCACAAAACCGATGACCAGGTCGGAGTTCCTCTTGGCGCAAGGAAATAATGTGGTGTCGGTGAGTGGTGCTTTCGCTGTGGATTCACTTAAAAATACGATAAGTTATGTTCAAGAACTTTAACATACAGGCCTTTTGCCTGAAGCTGCTCCCTCCAATCCTCAGAAAGGATAGGATTCGGGCATTCCTCCGGGTCCTGCTTTCTCCACTTGAAAGCATCCTCGCCCGGTTCAGAAATGTCGTGGTGGATACGGATGTACGTTTGTCGCACAATTCTTTCACGATATATCTTGAAAAATTTCTCAACGACCTTCTCGATGCCACAGAAAGAAGAATATATATAGCAGATATCATCGATGATTTCTCTGTGTATCTGTCAATGAAAGATGAAGCTGCCATATATGAAGATTCTATGACTCTCAAAGCGGAAGACTTGGATACGCTGATTGTCCCATCGGAGAAACCAGACAGATTGACGGGGCGCTTCGGCGTTTATATACCCAAAGAACTTGATTCGGAGATCAATCGACGGCTCATCAAACAATGGGTCGATTATTATAAAATGGCAGGAACCAATTATTCGATAGAAACGTATGGATAGATTTTTAACTTACGAAGGACGTCAGCCTATATGGCTCGATGACTTCAATTTTATGCAGGATGCTGTTGAGTCGGACATCAAGAAATTGGTGGACTCTCTTTTGGAGGCACTGGACTATGATGGAACTTCGGCCGTCATTTTGTCCGGATGTAAGACATCGAGTGAATACACAGCTACATCAACCTATACCGAAGGTGTAATATATTCAAATGGAAAGCTCCTCAAAGTCAAACAGTCAACCGTGAGTAACAGGAATAATCTACCAGGTTCATATCTGACATTTACAGTAAATAAAGAATATGATACTGCTGGAGATCGTACTATGATTGACTCCGGGGAAGAAAAGTCTTGTTATGAGAAACCGGTCGCAGCGCTTACGAGGACGAACTCTGGGCCTCACCTTGTGCGTCTGATGAATCTCATCAGGGCCAAATATGGAGAAAAGTTATTGTACGAAGGCACCCGGGACGGATTTAAGTTTCGCTTGGTTCGAAAAGATGAAACCTATTTTCTCTCCGGAAGATTCGCTACGGAAGGAGGCCCATTTACCAAAACATTTACTGTTGTCGACGAGGAGATGCGTCAGGAAGTAAGGTTTGTAATTCCTGAACAATTCCTCTCATCGGGAGAGACGATCGGTATAGCAGGTTATCGCTCGAACAGCGGACAAGGCTCAGCAGTGGTCTATGTCACAGTCAAGCCTGGCACTGCTGAGAATGCGGTGGATGTTACGGTATCTATACCATCGACACTGCCGGAAGCTGCACAAGGTTCTTTCTCTATGATTCTTAAAACGCGGATCTGATGGAAGCAATAAGAATTGGAAATGACATTGTGGTAAGGTGGGATATCTTCCGCAATGGGACTCCGGCAGAGCTGGAGAAGATAGATGATTTGGCCATCGTGCTTTCTTGCAGAGGAGAGCAGAGACGAATCACCGACTACTTGATTGAGGACAATACATTGGTCTTCACTTTCTATGGCCGCGACCAGAAGAAGACGGGAGCTTATACATTGACCTACATCGAGAATGAATCCCGTACCGGGATGTACACAAAAGATGAGGTGGATGCGTTCATTCTTGTGGACTCATCTGCTAAAGCAGGCTCCGATGGCTGCCAGTGCTGCGTGCAGGCGACCGCTGTCGTGGAATTGAGCTCAAAAATATCTGTTCCTTCAGATGGATTGTCTGCCTATGAGGTGGCGCTGAAAAACGGCTTTGTAGGCAGTGAGACCGAATGGCTCGCGAGTCTGAAGGGAGATGCGTTCACTCCGGATGTGGCGACAGAACAGGATATCCTCGATATGTTTGGGGAAACATTGTAGAATACTAAAAATTCGCATTATGACTAAATTCATAACACTTGATGCTCTGAAGGTATTTCTTCGGGAAATCAAAAGGCACATCGCTCTGGCTGTAAGGCAGCAGGTCGATGTGACCTATGCCGAACTGGTAGAACTGCGCGATAATGCCAAGCTCATTGCCGGTTGCTTGTATCGGATCACCGACTATGTGACGAAAGTCTATTCCGCCTCCGGATTCGAGCGCAGCGCAGAACATCCATTCGACATCATTGTTCGTGCTCTTTCGGAGAATACTCTTGCGGAGGAGGCGTATGTCGCACCTCGCAAAGGCGATGAGTATTTTGCAAATGCAAATCTCAACGCCTGGAAAGTATGGTACTGTCTGGACAATGATGTCACAAAATATACCTGGGCTGATGTTACGAACGGGAAAGGCGTCATCTACAGGATGATTGACGAATGGCAGAACGATATGCCATACGACTTCAAGAATGTGCAGTATAAGCGTTTTATGGTGAGTGACCATTCCAATAATGGCGAACTCGCGACATTGGAGGGACGATATCTTGCGTGGGGGCTTGAGACAGACGCACCAAGGGATCTTAGCGTAGATTATACAGATTTTGAATGGAGGTATACTTTCGGCGTAGAAGCAAATGCTGAAGTTGATTATTCACTGAATAAACAACCTGTGCCATACACCGAGGATAAGATGTATTGGAAGCAATCCAATAAATTATGCTGCGCTAAAAATAGATGTGGAAACTATTGTGTGCTTGTTTGTGTGGACGAAAACTTCCATAAATCATTCTCCTTGAATGACGTGGTTATGATGGCGTCAATGACTGAAGATATTTACGGAGAATGTCTGGAGAATACGTTAGGTGAAAACAACTATCATATAACATTGCATTCTAATCCTGAAGGCATTCATTTGGGAAACAGTTCGTCGGCGAATATCATTGGTGGGTATGGTATCACATTCGGGAACTACTGTAATTCTCTCACATTCGGGAACAACGTCCATAATGGTACTGTGTTTGACGGAGTTCTAAACTTGGAAATACTTGGAGCCGAGGATAGTGCAAAGGCAGTACAGAACTTCGTAATCCTCACAGGAACATATCCTTCAGGTAACAATAAAGCAGTTGTTCCTTTCGAAAAAGGAAAGAGTTACACCCAGATGGCAGGCATAAATTCTGCCGGAAATTTGGCTGTTTGGATACCCGCTGACGTTGCATAAATTGTGATGACATTTGCCTATTGTTGCAAATATAGTGTGATAATAGGCAAATATTCTTCCGCCCATTCGAGGACCATAGCCGTATAATAGATTGACAGCAATGATTTTGCACATATAAAACAGTAATAGGCAGACTAATTGTTCCCGAACTAATTTTAATAAATATGTTGCAAAAGATTCGTTATCGTTTAGTATTCAATCGCTCTGGCAGACTCAACGCCAGAGGAGAAGGCTTGATTCAAATCGAATGTGCCCAGTCCTTGCGAAAGATTTATTTCTCAACACACACCTACGTGCGCCCTGAAAGATTTAAGCGCGGCCAAGTGGTCGGTGATTGTGCAGACAGTTTGAACTATGCTCTTTATCTGATGATTCAAGATATTGAGCGCGTAGAATTGGAGTACATCAAACGAGGTGTCGATGTTAATTTAGTGACTTTAAAAGAAGCGGTGAAAGCCCATATATCGCCTGCTGCGAAATTATGCGATTTCGGTATGGAAGTAGTCAAGCAAAGCGACAGAAAGGATTTGACAGTCGCCAATTATAAGACACTTCTGAACAACATTGAACGCTTCAGAAAAGGTGCTCTAATTACGGACATAGACTATCAGTTTATCGTCTCATACGACAAGTGGCTTCGAGAAAGTGGCATTATGCACAATACCAGAATATCTCGTCTTCGTCTCTTGAGGGCGTTGTTGAATGAAGCTAAGAAGAGGGATATCATATCTGTGAATCCTTTTGACCGCTTCAGAATCCAGCAGATGGTGTCAAAGAAGGGTTATGTCACGGTTGACCAGCTTCATAAGCTTGAGAAACTGACATTGAAAGGACGTGAGGACATTGTACGAGATGCTTTTCTCTTGGGCTGCTATACAGGGCTCCGTTTCTCTGATATATCATCCCTTAGACAAGACAACATCAACGATGGTTGGTTGTCAAAGAAAATGCAAAAGACAGGAGGTGTTGTTGAAATTCCGTTGAAAGAAATTTTCGGAGGGAAAGCACTGCTTCTCATCGAGAAGTACAAGGGAGACATCGGTAATCTCACTAAGAAGTTGGGGAATAACCAGTCTGTGAATAAAGTCCTGAGAGGGCTGCTCGATAGAGTGGGTGCGGATCCGAAGATTACCTTTCACTCATCACGCCACACCTGTGCAACGTTGCTTGGACAAAAAGGTGTGGACATATCAGTAGTTCAAAAGATTCTCGGACATACCAAGATGCAAACTACTGAAATATATAGGGAGGTGGACCGTTCCACCATAATGAACAGTTTAGGAAAATTAAAACGTAAATCAAATGGAAAATAAACGATTTTTGATTGGCTCTAAAGCATTCTTCAGTGGAATGGAAGGCTTCGAGCCGAAAGATTCGGACTTTCTGACATTAGTCAAGACCGGCAATGGATTCTCTCACTTCTATCAAATGACAGATGGTACTTGCTGCCACTACATTTTTATCAGGAAGTCGAAGAAGGAAATGATTGACTATGCCCTAAATAATGGACCGGCAATGCAGGTGGGAAAATTTCTCGTGCCCGCTGTAGCTACTGAGTTGAAACTTACCATCCAAGACCTCAAAAAGCTCAAACCACTCATAACCAAACTCGATGTCGAGCATATTTATGAGGAGGCAATCTATGAAGCCTATATCGAGAATAATGGCTTTTTCCTCACTGACGAGCAACGCCAAAAGGCATTCGGCCTTTATAGGGCAGCAAGACCTTATCCAATAGGCAAAGGAAGACGCCAACGCTAAGATGAAAGAAGCACCGTTTAAATGCGAATCAAACCACATTTGAACGGTGCTTTACTATATGTGTGTCAAATATCCCTCACATCTCGTTTTCAACCAAAACTATCGCATTTCGTTTCCCTACACGACACATTTCGTTTTTGCGATTATAAATCGTACTTGCTGTTGTATGCGTTGCCTTTTTGAGTACGAGAGGAACCAAATTCAACGGAGCCATCGGCTTCTGGTGCAGGATATGCTGCGCGATAGATCCATCTTCCGGTAAATTCAGGCAGAGCTGTACTGAAGGAGTATGAAGTCTCATTCCATGTCGCATGAACAACTTGCGCCTCTGCCATGCCGTCATTGTAATACTGCACTCCCAACACGTCTCCATTCACCCAGGCGGAGGTGAAGAGTGTTTCTTGTTCGTTCGGGGTGAGGGTGGCTTTGGTGGCGCCTTCGATTCCGGCGGTGGCACCGAAGTGTACGGTTACGAGATTGTCCTTAGGGGTTTCTACTGGGGCAACTTCTTTAGCGCAAGATGCTAATCCCAATGCGGCTACCGCGGCTGCAAAGAATAGTTTTGAGAATTGTTTCATAAGGCAATCTGTTTAAATCCATTCATCAGACTCTTCTACGACATCATTACCTGTGATGTTTGGAATGCCGTTGCTCGCGAATCCGGCTTCGGTTTCTACGTAAACGACCTGGACTTCAGGGCGTTCGTAATTGTTGGTTGATTTTTTCATGATAGTTGTTAATTATTTTTATTTATCAGTTTCCATTATTTCAGTAACCATCAAGTGGTCAGATTAGTTACATCCTGCAAAGTTAGTCATTATATGTATAAATGAAAAATTTTATTCGAAGATGAAGTCGTCGAAAATCAGGTCGTGGTGGTCGCTGTCCGGATGGCCGCTGTCCGGGTCTATCTGGATGCGGATCTTGGCATTGACCTTGGCCCCTAAGTCGTAGGTGAAATTTTGCTTGGTCTTGCGGTCGCTGTAGCTCTTCAGGGCGATCTTCTGCGGATTTTTCCATTCGTCGGTGTCGAATTCGCAGTAGGAAATCGTTGCGGATGCCCAGAACTCGGAGAACCAGTAGCTGAAGCTTACTTTCGAGAGATTCTCGATGAAGTATTCCATTTTCAGGTGACCGAACTGTGACTGGCCGTAATAGTCCGGGTCTTCCTTGTAGATGCGCAGCTGGGCACTCTGCTTTCCTGTAATAGGATTCTGCCAGGAGAATGATCCGAACCAGGTGCTCCACTGGAGGTTTTCGCGTCCTGCGGTCAGGCCGTATTTGTAGTATGTCGGCTTGTCTGTCGTCGGGAATCCGTTCTCAAAGCCCTCTTTTAGAGGCAGATCCACGCGCACGAGCGGTCCGTATTCCTTTTCAATGCCGGTCTGGAAGTCTTCCTCGATGAAGCCGCCACGGTAGCGGACTTTGATGCTGTTCATCTCCCATCTTTCGCTCTGTGTCGTGCCCATGCAGTAGAAGCAGACTTCGTCGTATTCGCCTTCGACTGTGTAGGAGCCGCCTGCGTCAATGTTCTTCGTCTCTGACTTTTTCGCACGTCCGTCCACCGAGTGGGCGATTTTTGTCAATGTCGCAGATCCTACTGTTACGCTGAGCAGTTTGGCTCCGTTGTGGGCGCGGACGCGGATGTATCCTCCGTTCTTCGATGCTGAGGTGCTCTGGTAGAAGCGGATGCCTGAATAGTCGTCGAGCACGCGTGGCCAATCCGTCCCCTTGCCCTGTGCGCAGACGTAGTCGATATTGCCGAAGTCATCGAGGTAGTCCTGAAGGGGATTGTAGAACTCGTGGTATTCTTCGTTGTGGATGAGGTCCGGATGCTGCGGGGTGGGTTTGGTCTCCACCTTTGTCGCTCCGGGGTTCAGAACGGTCACGTTCACGGTCTCTTCTGTCGAGCCTTCGCCGGGATTCTCGCTTCCTCCCGGATTCTCACCTTCGCCAGGTTTTCCGCCTTCTTCAGGTTTGTTTCCTTCTCCCGGTTTCTCTTCGCCGCCCGGATTTTCTTCTCCGGTTCCAGGTTTTCCCGGCTGTTCGGTTCCGTTTCCTTCATCGGGTTTTACTGTCGTCTCCGGCGAGCAGGCCCCGGCAATGGCAATGAACGCTGCCAGAAAAAGTGTTGCTATATGTCTTGTATTCATATTGTTGAGTTATAATTCCGCGAAAAAATCAGTTCACGCCAGTCGCGGCGTTCTGCAAAATGTCGGACAATTCCACGAAGTTACGCATATTTATCCACAAATCGAAAAACGAACCAAATTGAAAAATCTGGGAGTGAGGTATTGAAAATCTTGGGAATCTTGCATTGAAAATGTCCGGAATGTAAATTTCATTGAAAAAATTCGTATATTTGCCAAAATATATTTGTTAGAAATGCAGTTCGTAAATTCAGCAATTCCGGAGGGTCTCACCTTCGATGATGTTCTACTCGTTCCTGCACGCTCCGAAGTCCTTCCGAGAGCTGTAGATGTTTCCACCAAATTCACAAGAGATATTTCTCTCTGCACTCCTATTGTTTCTTCTGCAATGGACACTGTTACTGAGGCTGATCTTGCTATCGCGATGGCTCGTGCCGGCGGTATCGGTGTGATTCACAAGAATATGACCATTGACCAGCAGTGCGAGCAGGTCCGCAGGGTCAAGAGAGCGGAGAACGGTATGATTTACGACCCGATCACCATCAGTCCTGAAGCTACTGTCGGTGACGCATTGGCATTGATGGCCAAGCACCATATCG
>OHIL01000565.1_pt1 | contig 15000 bp, 10 predicted proteins | sample 1568231 | NCBI WGS metagenome assembly OHIL01 (sample SAMEA3879565, study PRJEB24766) | human gut metagenome | biome: human-associated habitat; feature: feces | place: USA | collected 1985/1987 | reverse complement strand
GACCTTCAGCTTCATTTGCAAGCTCCAGTTCCAGAGTCAGCTCATCCGCCACCCATATTGCGCGACTGTATTCATGAGTTTCTCCAGTGTCATCAGAAATCCTCACTTCCACATTGTAGTATCTGCTCCACTGAGAGGAAAGAGCCTTGAAACTGACGACGAAACTGCCGTCCGAGGACATTTTCAGTTTGCCCGAATCGATCTTGTCTCCGTATGAAGTCACCTCGTAAACAGCATTGGCAGAAGATACAGGATGACCGGACAGACTGCGCACACGGCCCGAAACCGTAACCTCGTCACCAGGGAAGAACAGTGTTTCGGTCTTGTCGAACTCCAGGTCGAAAGTCGGAAGGACGAACTCGTCCACACGTACCGGTTTGACCGCAAGCAGCTTTTTTCCGCCGGTCAGGACATTGACATACCAGTATCCGTTCCTGAGTCCCTTCGGGAGCGCGAATTTTCCGGCCAATGAACCAAATTCATTGGTAGTCAGCAGCTGAGACGACACTTCATTGTCCTGCGCGTCCTTCAGGACCACTTTGCATTCCGTGCCTTGAGGTGCCACACGCGCATTGTTTCCACCTTCTATATTATATAGGAGCACCTTGAACTCAAGCGTTTCGCCAGGATTGTAGGCCGACTTGTCCGTGAAAATCTCACCACACAGACGCACCTTGGCGTCATCTCCGGATTCCACCGTACTATACCAGCTGTTAAGTGACAGCTGCTCGGATTTTCTCATGAAACCATCTTCGCCCTTGTAGGAGCAGGTCAATGTATAATAGACATTGTCCTTCATCACGGACACGAACTCCTGTGGCAGCGGAGTGAATCCGTCAAACTTGAAGCCAGCACAAGACGCTATGACCTTTCCGTTCTTATACAGCTGCAGATCAGCACATTCCAACGGCTTTCCGCTTTTCCACCCAGCCGCATAAATGCATTTCCCCCGGCTGTCAGTCCTTGATGCAACGGAAATACGATGAGAGCCGAACCTCCTCGATGAGACGTTAATCCCGTTTTTCGCGACAATGACATAATCCCCGTCATCTACCACAGGCAAGTCCACCGAGACCGTATCCTTTACATAGAAACTGCATTTCTGATTGGCCAGACTCTCGGACAGCACCGTTTTCGAACCGGCCTCATCAGGGGACATAGACAGCTTTGCCGACTTGAGATTCTGAAACAGAACGAGTATTTTCCCGTCTTCAAGTCTCACCTCTACCGACTTGGCAGTCAAATGACTGCACAGGTTTTCGACAGTGGTCAGGTCTCCGACCACTTTGCTTTCGACACCAGAAAATGCAGTCCTCTCCTTTTCAAACGCCGCGCACTCGTCATAGAGTGCCTTATACTCATCTGAGCCAGCCTTTTTCTCTCCCAGTGAAGAAAACTCCATCTCCAACAGGGTAGCTTTGGCAAACATTGACACAGCCTTGCCGGCATATTTGCCAGCAAACGCCTCCAGAGCGGATTTATTTACGGATGCAGAAGTCTTCCAGTCTGCATTGCGCCAGGACTTCTCCAGTTGAACATATTCGAGAAACGCACTCATAGGGTAACTGTCACCCTGATATTCGGCCAAGGCCTCGGCAATATCGGCAAACAACTTGCCCGTATAGAAGTTCTTTGCAAGAAGTGCCCACAATGCGTATTGATAATCATTGGCATAGAACTCCTTCACGAATCCGCTTCCCGGGATACCCGGAACAGAGGACCTGCCATCGTAGGAAGTCCAGAACGGCTGATTGCAGGAGGCTTCCAGTCTCTTCGCATTGGCACGGACATATTCGAAAATGGCTTCGGCAGTTTCATCGCCTTTGGACAATTTCCAGACGAACGACATCACCGGCTCATCGAACTTCGCTATTTCCTCTCCAAGGTTCAGTTTCAATGAATCCTGAAGTTTCCAGTTACGGGATGCTGCATCAGAGACATATTTCTTCGCCGCGTCATAATAGTCCCATGCAAGACGTTTTTCGGCCGCTTCCGACTTGATTTTCGACAGGATTTCGACCTGTTTTGCCGGACGGTCAAGCGAAACAGCCTGCTGATAATCAGCCCACAAAGCGACCAGGACGTGTCCCTCGCTGTCAGTTTCCGCCGATTTTTTCTTTGAATTCCAAAAAGCGCTCATTGTCAATGTGGTTAAAGTTATAGTTACTGCCGTCAGGGCCAAAATCAATGTGTTCTTTTTCATAATGTTACATTGGTTTTCAATGATTCACGCCCGACACGCGCCGGACATCGGATAAAATGCCGGAATCATCTGTACATTGCACGACAATATAGCGATTTTTTGGAATATGAGGAAACCCTCTTCGCGGCATGAAATCTACTTCATCGCACGAAGGGCATTGAGCACAGCGATTACTGTCACTCCCACGTCAGCAAAAACAGCCTCCCACATAGTGGCGACACCGAATGCGGCCAAAATAAGAAACAGCAGTTTCACCCCGAGAGCAAATGCAATGTTCTGATGCACAATGTGTACTGTTCTGCGTGAAAGCGTAACTGCAGCCGCGACTTTTCCTGGATTGTCATCCATCAGCACGACATCAGCGGCCTCGATCGCGGCATCACTTCCTGCAGCTCCCATCGCTATTCCCACATCAGCGGTTTTCAGGACAGGAGCGTCATTGATACCGTCCCCGACAAACGCAAGGCTCTTGTTTTCCGGCAATGCAGTCATCATTGACTTCACATATTCCACTTTGTCGGCAGGAAGCAGTTCCGAATGAACTTCATCGAGTCCAAGAGCAGAGGCAACTTCCTCAGCCACAGCCTTTCTGTCGCCTGTCAGCATAACGGTTTTCATCACGCCCTCGGCCTTGAGAGCAGCCACGGCCGCAGCAGACTGTGGTTTCACGGAGTCAGAAATAATGATGTATCCGGCATACTCCCCGTCCACGGCCACATGGACTACCGTGCCTGGCTTCTCGGGTTCAGAGGCATTGACACTGGCGCGGAGCATCAGCTTGGCATTGCCCACATAGACCGCATGGCCGCCAACGTCCGCTCTCAGCCCTTCACCGGCAAAGTTCTCCACATTGACAATATCGGAAACTACGGGCTCTGCTGCCGTTTTCAATGCAGTTGCGACCGGATGGTCAGAGTATTTCTCGGCCGCTGCCGCCATCGACAAGAGCTCTTTCTCATCGTGATTTCCTGATGCACAGACAGCTGTAACGCTGAATTTGCCCTCTGTCAATGTTCCTGTCTTGTCTTCGAGATAGGCATTGATAAGCGGGTCGATTCGGTGGTAAACCTCAGGACGGCCGGCAGACGGGTCTGAGATGGAACCTGTAGGTTCACTGAAGAGATACGAGCCGTTACGTGATTCCCTGAACATGGTTGCGAACTCGTAAGCGTCCAGCATGTCGATTTTCTTGGACACATTGGAAAGGCTGAACTGTCCGTCATATGAGATTACAGGTTTCTCTCCGCCGCCACGTTTTGTGGTCACGATGATGACACCGCAAGAACCTCTTGAACCGTAAATAGCTGCTGCTGAGGCATCTTTGAGAACTTCAAGACTCTCGATGTCATTTCCGTCAAGGTTTGCAAATGCCCTCGAGTCACAAGGGATACCGTCAATGACATAGAGCGGATCGTTTCCGGATGTCGCCGACTGGATACCCCTGACACGCACTGTTACATTTCCGTCAGGCTGTCCTCCGAGGTTAAGAACCTGGACACCAGGCATTTTGGCAGCCATCGACTCACGGAAGTCAGTCGTAGGAGTATTGGCGAAATCTTCTGCCTTGATGGATGAAACCGCTGTGGTCACGTCCCTTTTGTTCTGAACGCCGTAACCGATGACCACTACATCATCAAGTCTGATGGCTTCTTCTTCGAGGACGAAATCAGCTTTTGTCTGATTTGCGGTCAATGCCGCAGTTACTGTATTGTAACCGATAAGTGACACCTCCAGAACAGGACTCTCACCTTTAAGCTTGAGCTCATAATTTCCGTTGATATCAGTGCCCGCGCCATTCTGAGTGCCGCGTTCGATAATCATTGCTCCGATGACCGGCTGTCCTTCCTTGTCCACGACTTTACCGGTTACGACCCGCGGACCCTGTTTGACCACCTTCTGTGCAGGTGCCTGTGAAGGGGCTTTCTTGTTCAGAATGATGGTCTGGTCCCTGAATGTGACATTGACATCAGGAAGGACCTTCTTGAGAATGGACACGATGTCCTCATTCTCTGCATTGACAGTAACTTTTCCGGAAAGGTCGATGTCGGTATCGACATATGCGAACTTGTAGGTACTTCCTGCCTCGATGGCTTTAAGAAGTTCCTTGACTGTCACGTCCTTCACATTTACCTTGACTGACTTGTTCTGTGCCGATGCGCTGAACGAAATGCAGGCCGCACACAGGATACAAAGACAGATTCTGGCAAATGAAAGATGATTGTTAGTAATTCCTTTCATTTATTTAGTGTTTTTTATGTTTGTTTTCAATCAGTACTTCTTCCCCCTGCACAGACCACCTTACCGGCATCATAGAGGAAAGAATTTCAAGAATATCTGTCAAAGATTCGTCTCTGACAGTCAATGATATACGTTTTTCTGAAAGACGGGTTTCAGTGTCGCATGTAATCTTCTGCTGATATTTATGGGAAAGATTCTCAAGAACATCCTTGAACATCACATTGTCGAAGGTAAGAGTACGCTCATACCACCTGCAGCAGTTCTTTGCATTGACCTGGGACACTTCAGTGGTTCCTCCTGTCCGGGAGAATTTCTGGTCAGGCTTGAGAATCACAAGTTCATGACTCTGTTCATCAGAGACTTGCACGGAACCGGACCTTAATATCACTTCGGATAATTCATCTTCCGGATAAGTGCAGACATTGAACGTGGTTCCGAGCACTTTTACTTGCAGGTCGTCTTTCATTTTGACGATAAACGGACAAGCCTCATTCCTTGTAACCTCAAAATATGCTTCTCCTGTCAATGCTACCCGTCTGTCTTTTCTTCCGAACGATTCGTCATAACTGAGCCAACTGTCTTTGTTTAGCCAGATTTTCGTACCGTCAGGAAGGATATACGAGCTTACATTTTCGGAGGACGCCATAAGAATAGTTTCTTTCTGGTTTCTGGTGGAAATCTCAGAAACAGAATACCCTGAAACGAAGAGGACGGCTGCTGCGGCTGCAACTGCGAACCATTTGGTCATCTTCCTGAGACTGAACGGTTTCTGAGCAGATGGAGCCTTATCCTTTGCGGAAACTGCGGACATCAGATTCTCCAGGCCTGCGTTCAAGTCAAACTCCCCGGGAACCGATGACTCTGAATTCCAATATTCCTCCAGCAGCATACGTGTCTGAGGTTCTTCTCCGTGTACACTGAGCCATTCACGGAATCTCGATTTCAATTCCGGTGAAGCTTCAGTACCGCTGAAGAAAAAGTCAAGAATGCGTCTATAGTCCTCGCTCATCATCATTTACCTGCTTGAACGAATGTGTAGGTCCCTGAATAAGTTCCTGCTTTGAGAGTGATGGTACCGGTTCTGTCCGCCCCTGTAGTATTCGGCTGTGTCGTAATTACGGACTCGCTGATACCTTGTCCGCCTGTTGCAGGCTCGACTGTAAACCAGTCTTCACATTCAACAGACCAGTCACAAGTTGCGAAAATCGTAATCGCATCCGTTCCGCCTCCGACAAGAGTAGCCGGTGTCGTGGCATTCAATACAGTCTTGATGACGACTGTATCGTGAATTTCAGATTCATTCTGCTTCTGGCAGGCTGCAGCCCCGAGCAGAACGGCAGAAATCAATGAAATCGCTTTCAAGAAATTTAGTTTCATAGTGTATATAAAAATGTTTAGATACAAGTATGACAACTGTCCGGCGCGATATGCTAAAAACGTTTCGCATTTTTTTGAGAAATCTGCATTGACTTTCCATAAAGATTGTATCTTTGCGGGCGTGAAATCACATTGACAACACAGATATTCCTTTATAACCAAGTCATTCTTATGAGACTGAATTCCCTTTTTGCTGCATTCACCGCCATTGCGGTATTGTGTACCTGTACTCCATCAGCTGCCGAAAACGACAAAAAGCCCGGCAACGGAGAGCAGACAAATCCTGATCCTGAGGAAAAACCCGGACAGACTCTGCCGGAGACAATCAAGATTCTCGCTATCGGAAACAGTTTTTCCGCAGATGCAGTGGAGCAGGAACTGTACGGATTATTTGAAGCTGCAGGACAGAAAGTTATCATTGGCAACCTTTACATAGGCGGATGTCCGTTGGAGAAGCATGCAGCGAATGCGGCTTCAGACGCAGCTGCATACAGTTACCGCAAGATTTCCGGCGGCACCATGACCAAGACATCTGACACGAAGATGTCGCAGGCATTGGCTGATGAGGACTGGACATTTATCAGCGTACAGGAGGGTGCGGGATATCACGGATATTACAACACCACCTACAAGAACACGACTCATTCGATGGAACCGGCATTGACAAGTCTTCTCAAGGTGATACAGTCCAAATGCAAGAATGCGAAACTGGTTTACCATGCGCCGTGGGCGGCGAAGGCCGGTTATACAGGAAAAAAATTCAGTTTCTACGACTTCGACCAGAGCGTGATGTACAATATGATCTGCACCGCCACCCAGGAGGTTCTGAAGGCTCATCCTGAATTCAGCCTGTTCATGAACAGTATGGATGCCGTACAAAACGCAAGGACCTCATACATTGGCGACAATATGACCAGGGACGGATGGCACCTCAACTACACTACGGGAAGATACACGGTCGGATGCCTCTGGTATGAGAAGATTATGGGAAAGAGCGTGGTCGGCAACAGTTATCGCCCGGCCGGAATGTCAGAAACTACGGCCAAGGTTTGTCAGACAGCGGCTCATGAGGCATGTGAACACCCTTACGCCATTACAGACCTTTCATATTTCGAGAAGCCTGCAGACGAAGACAAAGAAGATGCTAAACGTGAAATCCTCGCACAATGGTATTTCTCCCCTGAAAGGGCTGTCAGTGACGGGTGCATAAAGACCTGGACCGGCCAGGAGTTGCCGGGAGAGTACAGATACAGTAATGAACCTGGCGAGCGCGGTTTTTACAATGCCAACGAAAAAGGCAAAGGCAAGCTCAGCTACATCCAGATAGACAAGACAGCGTGGCCTGGGGATGCTGCAGGACTGAGTATTTTGGATGTAAGCAATGGAGGTCAGCCTGTGATGAGCGGACCTATGCCGGGAGACTGCTGGCAATTCGAGACTACCGGAAAGAATGATTTTCCTGAGGGCACACAGCTGCACATGGTCTATACCTATAATCCGGGGAAGTTTGGCGCAAAGTATTGGATGATAGAGTATAAGGACGGCAAGGAATTCAAGCCGGTTCCTGCTTTCGAGCAAAAGACCGAAACGCTGAAGCTGAGTTCAGAAAACATTACCTACAATATGGCTTTCACAGCAGACCAGAAGATTGTGGAATTCACTGTCACGTTGGAGAATCCTACTGACGAGTTCGTCGTACGCCAGAGGTGCTGCTCAGCGTACCAGGTAAATGACAAATGGTTCGACAAACCTAACGTGAAGTGCGTTTCTCGCATCGCAGGCGACCCTTCAAACGAGGCAAAACCTCTGCCTACCATGTCGCGGGTTTTATAACTTCTTGAAATTTTGTAAGAAAAAATTTGCAGAACCGGAAAAGAGTTGTAAATTTGCAGTCCCGTTGTGAAAACAATGCGGAAATTGAGATATGGTGTAATGGTAGCACTACAGATTCTGGCTCTGTCAGTGAGGGTTCGAATCCTTCTATCTCAACAAATCTGGTCCCTGACCAGTTACGGCGGGTTAGCTCAGCTGGTTAGAGCGCATGATTCATAATCATGAGGTCCGCAGTTCAATCCTGCGACCCGCTACCAATGATTTAGAGTGTGACTGAAGACGTCTGAGAAGGCCGATTAGTCACACTTTTTTTGTATATTGAAGAAATTCCAGATATGAACATATTGAATCGAGACATACTGAAGCTTGCTCTTCCGAGCATACTTGCCAATATCACCGTTCCTCTCGTGGGAATGGTGGATATCGCCATTGCCGGACACCTGAACGGGGAGGCAGCCGCACTCATCGGCGGCATTTCCATCGGAACGCTGCTGTTCGACTTGCTGTACTGGAACTTCAGTTTCCTGCGTGTCGGCACCGGAGGACTTACGGCACAGGCCTATGGAAGAGATGACATGCATTCCGCAGCCGCCACTCTTGTCCGTTCCACCGGAGTGTCAATAATGATAGCATTTGCCTGTATCCTGCTCCAGTGGATATTTGTCGATATCTCGTTCATGTTCATAAAATGCACGCCTTATGTACGCGAACTGGCAGAGAGTTATTTCTACATCCGCATCTGGGCCGCGCCAGCGACATTGACACTGATGGCCCTGAAGGGCTGGTTCATCGGCATGCAGGACAGCGTGAGCGCGATGGCTGCCGATTTGATCGTCAATGGGATGAACATCGTGTGCAGCATCGCATTGGCCATGGGCATTCCGGCATTGGGATACGAAGGTATCGGATTCAACGGAATCGCGGCCGGCACCGTTCTCGCGCAGTATGCCGGACTGATTTCATCGGCTTCTATCATTTTCGTAAAATACCGGAAAAGAGTATTCAGCGGCTTCAAGGCGGCGGATATTGTCAATGCATTCAGGGACAGCCACATGAAGCGTTTCTTCCACCTGAATGCCGACTTGTTCGTGCGCTCACTCTGCATTATGGCCGTATATGCCGGAATTACTGTCATTTCAGCAAGATATGGCGACATGATGCTTGCGGTAAGTTCGATTCTCGTGCAGATAATGATGCTGTTCTCTTACTTTACTGACGGATTCGCATATGCAGGAGAGGCACTTATCGGCAAGTTCACGGGCAGAAAGGATGTGGCATCAGTAAGGCTCACTGTACGTTATGTATTCATATGGAGCTTAGGTGTCGCCTCTATGTTTATGCTCCTGTATGCGTTCTGTTCTGAGCCGATGCTACGGATACTGACATCTGACAATTCCGTCATCTCGTCATCTATGGAGTTCATCCCTTGGCTGATTCCTATGCCGATAATCGGCTGTGCAGCATTTACTTGGGACGGAATCTACGTGGGCGCCACGGCATCCAAGCCTATCAGAAACTCCAGCATCTGGGCTGTCATCGGTTTCTTTGCCGTCTGGTTTGCAAGCGCATTCATAATGAAAACCGCCATAGCCGACAATCAGGCCATAGCGGTTCATATTCTGATGGCTGCATTCCTCGTCCACCTGGTCATCAGGATGATCTACGAGACAGTCCTCTACAAACGCAGCATCTTGAATTCAATCCAGTAAGAAACATCAGGGATTACCAAACATAGAAAAACCTCCGAATCTCTTCGGAGGTCAATTTCCTTTTTTATAGTGCCACGCACAGCGATAGTAGACAATGCGCGCACTTCTTTGCAAATATAAGACTTATTTTAATCCCACACAAATTTTATACGAAATTCATGTCAAATCCAGATACGTCATTAAGGACTTCTGCTACCGTATCATTCTCCACTCCATCCAAAAGGTCAGAAAGCCTTTGGCAAAATTCGTTGCACCTGTGCTGAGAAATCTGCTTCAAGAAAAACTCAACAATCTTGATGGAACCGATAATATTGCTGTTAGTAAACGAATTGAGCCGCCCTGCAGGGCCTGATTTCAAAGGAATAGCCAATTTCATATCAAACAAGACATCTCCATGAGCACACTGATTTCTCAAATATCGTATAGCGTTGAAATAACTCGTGAAGATAGTCAGTTTATCAACATTATAGTGCTTTGATATAGCCGATTGAACATCTTTGTCCGTTATGCTCAAAAACAACTGATACACTGCGCCAAACGTCATATGTTCAACAGTTTTCCAAGCTGGTGCATATTTTTCTCCAGGATACTTTTTATGATGATCCGCAATGACAGGATGTTTTTTGAACTGCTCAGTATAAATGCTGATGTCGAAAGAATCAACAAACTCAGCATCCATTATCCCCTCATTGACAAACCAATAGGGATTATCCTTGTAAACATTTGACACATAGTAAGTGATATATGTTCTCAAGTTTATCTCTATACGAGTAAGATATCTTAAGAGCAACATCCTTAAATCCGAGTCAAAGTAGTACAAGTCCAATGCATCCTCAAAACGAGTTGAAGCCTTGAGTTTATGAGTTCTGTCTTTTTTGCTGGGATAAGTCAACTCGAACGGAAACAGATACGAACCAAAGCGATAGTAGCCAACATCCAGCAACACCTCCTTTGCTTTCGCCTCATCCGAGATTATTAAACCTCTGTCTTTCAATTTCTGTATCTGCTCCTCGATGGTTGTGGCAAACTTCATAGCTTTCTCCCCTCCAATCTTGCAATGATACCGTAACGGTTACTTGATTCCGTATTTCTTGAGGATTTTGAGGATCGGTTTTCTGATGGATTCTGCCCAGAGGGTGTAGCCGTGGTCACCAGGGTGAACGCCATCTACGCTGCTGTCGTGAGCAGGATCTGTGGCATTTGTAGTCGTCACATAATACACGTCAGGATATTTCTTGACAGCGATTTTCATCAGGCTGTCAGCCATATCCATCTTTGCCTGCTCTGCCTTGTCATTGGAAAGGTCGAAATTTCTCTTCTCCCTGTAGATGGTATGCTGGAAAATGAGCGGCTTGCCAGGATGTGCAGCATTGAGTTTCTCAATGAACGGGAACAGTCTTTCCTTTATCATTTCCGGTGTCGGATTCGAGAATGCGTCGAAGATGAATGCTTCAGCATCAGCATCCACGAGAGCATCAGCAAAATATGACTGAAGTTTGCAGTTTCCTGAGCAGGCGATGCTGAGAAGCTGGATACCGGTCATTCTTGTAAACTGAGCCGGATAGGTCATGCCAGGTCTGGAAGTGCTGGTTCCGTGAGTATAGCTTGAGCCGAAGATACCCACACGGTGACGGAACGGAGCCTCGCCCTTAGTCATTGTAGCGCCTTCCTGCACACCGATCTTTATGGAATTCTCCTCACTGAAGAGCGGAATATACAGCAGACATTCCTTCTCGTCGGCATTCATATTCTTGATAAGCACGTGGTTGTAACCCTCTTCCTTGCCGATAGGTGCACAACCTGCCGCAGCCCAAAGCCACTTGCCGTCTTTCTTTATATAGAGATCATATCCGTGTGAAGAATAGTCGCCGGTGTTGGTCTTGTTGTCCAGATAACCGAATTCAGTCTTTACAGAAATGGTAGTGGAGTTCGTGTTGAACACAACAGCGATACCTGAAGACTGGCGGACCTGAAGATTTTCATATTTGGTAAATCCCTTATGCTTGACCGTATCGATACGGTGATATGGATTCGGAGTGTCAGGGAAAAGTTTACCGATCAATGTAAGATCAGAAGCCTCTGTAAATGTGTACTTTACCTTTTTTGGGGTCTGGGCCTGAGCCAATGTGGCAATACCCAATAGTGTTGCGACCAATGCCGCAGAAAGAACGTGGTTTTTCATTATACTAATTAGTTTATGTCCGCTTTCGCAACTTTCATTGACCGGCGCCGCCGACATGAAAGCAACCACAAAATTAGGGATTTTAGCCTTTTCCGCAAGAAAAGTTATTGTATTTCTGTGCAAAAAACATATCTTTACGTCCACTCTTCTACAAGTAATCCTCTAAAACAGAGTCTATTATGAAGAACCTGACAAAAATATTCCTTAGCATTGTCCTAATACTGATTCTGCCGGCAATGATTTACGGGCAAGAACTCGAGAAGGCAGTGCATATCGACGTGGAGGGGATTGAACCTGGCGCGAGAATCACGTATTCTGAGTTCGTGTCCAGATTCGGAAAACCGGATAGTTATAAAAAATACGAATCGGAATTTGGGCTTTCAGAGAGATACACAGTGGGGAAAAACAAGTTTTACTGTGAAGAGAATGGCATTCTCTACAACTTTCGCCTGCACGACAATAGATTCCGTGCATTGACAACATACATGGACGGTGGCGTCCGTGTAGGAGATCCTTTCAGCAAACTGGATTTTCTGAAACCGGACCTTGTGAGACAATACGATGATGGTTCAGCCCAATACGTCCTTTTTGAGAAAATCTCGGACGACAAACTGATCGTCTTTGTCAAGGACGGCATCATCCTTTCAATTATTTTCAACTATCCTATATAACAACTCACAACTCTAAGACTATGACGAACAAACTTACCGCTATAACGCTATTCACAATTATAATTTATGCTGTTTCATGCAGCATTGAAAGCGTACAACCCAAACGGCATTGCATTATACCGAAATCATACGACTACATACTTGTTCCAAAGGAAAATGCCCTATTATATGCTGAAATTCCAGGATTAAATGAAAGGTCACGAACTAAATCATTAGGACAAGAACTTATTTCGCTCGAATCACTTATCGATAGAACCCTAATAACAGAAGAGGACTTCAAAGGATACCATATCGTTCAGATTCCGTTCAAAGAACAAGCCAACACCTCTTGCGCAATTCTTACTGATTCACTAAAACAGTCATATTCTACCAGAGATACAACCATTATTAAAAAATTCCTTGTTCTTATCTCCGACAATAATAGTGGAGAGCGCATCTCAATAGTAACTACTTTTATACCTACTCCTTCTTACATAGAGCTATATGGACATGACAGTTTCAACTATATGGATAAAAGCACTTTCGAAGGAATAGTATTAAACAGTGAGCTTGATGGCAGTTTTCGTAGCGTTTACATTTATGGAGAGCATCCCATATGGGCTGGACATATGTGCAATACAGACTCAAACTTAAAAAAAGAAGAACAAAAATTTTATCTATCTATAGCAAACTGCAGAAAAACAAAAGGAGGTGATATCGTGATAGATGGTGGTGAAATTGCCGGAAGTATCTGCATAGCTACTAAAAGTGATAGCCGTAATAGTTTAATAAACGAAGACATCGAAAATGATCCTATTTTTCAAGGACATCATGAATCAGGAGGAGGTGGGGGAGGTGGGGGTGGCGAAGGACACGGTAATAGTCCAGGTGCTGACAAGCCCCGCATAAATACAGATAATGATTGTCGAGAAGTCTTTGATTCGATAACATCCCCAGCAATAATCGAAGACAAGAGAGTTATTAAAGATGATGTAAAAACTTTCAAAATACGTCTATGGTCTTACGGTCCAGGCTCCGTATTGGGTGCAGGAGAATATCCAGCATTTAAAATAGTAACATGCACAGCATTAGCAAATGCCATCTTCGCCGATTTCGACAGATGGACAGGTGATTTTTCCGGTCTTGGGGCAACTGTAAATCATATTGTAAAAAAAGATATTGAATCAACTGCATATTTTTTCAATTTTTTAACTGATACCACGAGCAAACGACCTTGCTATAACCGTGAAACAGGGATATTTAATCCTTTAAAAACGATGGCTATTGCATCTCCCGGAGCGTCTGGTTTGCGCGGTGGCACTTTTGGTAAAGTAAGAACCAACAACACTCGAAATCATAGCGGAATAGACTTACTTGCAAATATTGGTACCGAGATTTATGCCATGATAGATGGTGTAATTGACAAAAAATATGTAGTTGAGCAACCAGATTTAGATGAAAATGGAGATGGTAAACTACCAACCGACTACACAGGAGACGATAATCCCGCTGGGAATCGAATCTACCTAAAAGGCACATATAATTCAACGACCATTCGTATTGGTTATTGGCATCTGCAGGCGGGAACCCCAGTAGCTATAAACCCACGAACAAAAAGGCCATTTGCTCCTGGAGATAAAGTATACAAAGGAGAACTATTAGCCTTTACAGGCAAGACAGGCAACGCCTATAATGTAGCTAATAAGCATTTACACCTTACATACGAAATCAATGGAGTAAAACACAACCCCGAAGAACTCATAAACGGAAAAGTTGATTGGAATGAAAGAATGACCAAGGTGCTAACTGCAGGATTAAAGTTCATAAAATGCGATTCAGAAACCAATGGGGTAGAACTCTTATAAACGTTCATAAAAACGGATTTGCAGAACCCACTGGATAATTACTAAAAAGTTTTGTAATTTTGCTGGGCAAATGCAGGGTCAATGTGCCGTGCAGGAATGCAAGCTTCTGATGAGCCTATATTCTTATTTCAGGATCAGCAAGCCGTCCAAAGAAAAGGTTGCGGATAAAGATGCGGACAGCGTCTATATAAAACTTAGAAATCAGACGTTCTGGGGTGCCACTGTTGCATATAGCTTGTACTATGTGTGCAGAATGACGCTCAGCGTAGTCAAACAGCCACTCATAGACGAAGGAGTTCTGACAGCCGGACAGCTCGGCCTTGTAGGCTCAGCCCTTCTGCTCGTCTATGCCGTAGGCAAATTCACCAACGGATTCATCGCCGACTACTGCAACATCCGCCGTTTCATGGCCACCGGACTTTTCGTGTCCGCAGTCGCCAACCTGCTTATGGGCATCTTCGGATTCACACAGACATTGACAGGAACCATCGGCGCGGTGACTTTCCGGGCATCATCACCCTCTCCAGATGGTTTCCACTCGCGAAAAGAGGAACCTATTACAGCATCTTCAGCGCCAGTCCATACCTCGGCAAATTCCTGACCTTCATATTGACAGGAGTCATCGTCGGCCTGTGGGGCTGGAAATGGGGCTTCATCTTCGCCGCTGCAGCAGGTGTGGCAGGAGGCCTGATAGTGCTGTTCTTCGTGTCGGATACCCCTGAAAGCAAGGGACTTCCGTCTGTGCAGCAACTCTCCGGAGAGAAGCCGAGAAAGGAAGATTCAATGCCTACCCGAACTCTGCAGAAAATCGTGCTGAGACATCCCGGAATATGGATTATCGCCATATCCAGCGCCTTCGTCTATATCACCCAATACGCCATAAGCGGATGGGGCGTGCTGTTCCTGCAGGAGGCGAAGGGTTTTTCGGACGTCGAGGCGATCT